>Ga0182741_1000543_pt1 | contig 56214 bp, 54 predicted proteins | sample eDN5th37CBELigOP_FD_128874 | JGI IMG/M metagenome (GOLD analysis project Ga0182741, IMG submission 128874) | Enriched Organic Plus compost microbial communities from Emeryville, California, USA - eDNA 5th pass 37_C BE-Lig OP (version 2) (version 2) ... | reverse complement strand
TGCCGAGGCCGTCGCCGACATTCCCGGCAAGCGCCGCGTCAGCTACGAGATGCCGGTGCGAGGCCCGGATGGCCGGACGGTCTGGGAGGCGGCCACGGATTTCGACTCGAACGGCATCCTCGACTGCTTTGCGGTCGAGGGCCGGCCGGACGCGGTCGAGACCATCGCCCGCGCCTATGTCGAGACGGGCCGGCACTGCGAGGGCGTGGTCGGCGCCGCGCGCTGCCATCTGTTCGACGCGCAGGATATCGTCGCCTTCGGCGTCGGCTGGCTCGAGCGGCAGTTCGGATCGGCGCCGCATCAGCGGTCATGCCGGGACGGCCGGGACATTCGGACCGGGCAAGACGACCCAATCTGACAGGAGGAATGCCTGATGGAAGCTCCGCGCATCTACCCGACCTTCCGCTTCCGCGACGCGGCGGCGATGATCGAATGGCTGGAAAGGGCCTTCGGCTTCACCACCCACGCGAAATACATGGATGGCGACAAGGTCGCCCATGCCGAACTGGCCTTCGGCTCGTCGATGATCATGTGCGGCGACGACAGGGAGGACGCCTATGGCGAGATGGTGGGCCAGCCGTCGGGGCAGGGCGGCAAGTCGCTCTATATCGCCGTGGACGATGTCGATGCGATGTTCGCCCGCGCCCAGGCCGCAGGCGCGGTGATCGAGGAGGGGCCGACCGACCGCGACTATGGCAGCCGCGAATTCATCTGCCGCGACCCCGAGGGCAATTTGTGGTGCTTCGGCACCTGGTGGCCGAAGGTGACCGACAAGGGCTGAGCATCATGGCCCCGCGGATTTCGCACCGGATCGCATCCTTCATCGACGCCTTGCCGCTGGCACCGGGCCAGAGGGTGCTGGAGATCGGCTGCGGTCCGGGCGTGGCGGCCCGCGAGGTTTCCCGCCGCATCGGGAGCGGCTTCGTCCTGGCCATCGACCGCTCGGCCAAGGCGATCGACAGCGCGGTGGCCGGATCGCGGGCCGAAATCGCCACCGGCCGCCTGCGGTTCTTGCGAGTGGCGATCGAGGATTTCGCATTGCCGCCGGGTGAAGAGCCCTTCGACATCGCCTTTGCGATGCGTGTCGGGGCGCTGGACGGGCGCCACCCGGAGATCGAGCAACGCGCCCTTGAACGGTTGCGGATCGCGTTGAAGCCGGCGGGACGGCTGTTCATCGACGCCGGCCATCCGCTCAGGGAGATCAGGCTGCAAGGACGGTAAGGGCCCCCGGCTTGCACCAGGCACCGGGTGATCCGGAAACCGCTCCGCGTTTCAATGCGCGACCGGATCGCCGGCCCCGCAGCTCGGGCAGGTTGTCGCTGCGTCACAGCCCCCCCCCTTGCATGCGCCGCCCGCCATGCCTACCTGCGTTTGCGACCCGCCGGCAGCGAAAACAGAACAAAGGGCATGCTGACGATGCGTTTTCTGCTGACATTCCATTGCGAGGCGACCGGCCAGTGGCGCTGCCTCGATACCGCGTTGCTTGCCGCGTTCCGCTCGGGCAGGGCCGAGGATCTGCCCGCGGCCCTGCGCGATGAGCCGGATCTGGTCATGCGCTGGCTGCTGGGGCGCTATGAGATCGCGAAGGCGCTGATCCCCGCGACGACAGGCCCGGCGGGGCAGGATGGCCTGATCGCGGTCTATGCCTTGGACCCCGACCGATCCGTGATCGGTTTCGAGAACGCATATAACGGCGCCTGGCTCGAGATGTTCCTGCTTGAGAACCGGCCGATCGGCCATATCGGCATGTGCAAGGTTTCTGCGCCCTCCGTGGCGATGGTCAAGCTGGAGGAACGGGCGGCGCGGCCCCTGTGGACCTCCGACGCGGCCTGCCACCAGACGGTGAGCCGGATCATCGAGCATCAGGAAATGCTGGACAAGCGGCGCAAAACCGGCGCCGGGCGGGAAAACGCCCCGGTGGAGAAGCTGAAGACATAGGCCAAGATCGTGGCACATCGCCGGCTGGTCTGCGTTGCAGGCGATATCTGCCGAAACCGGGACCGCATGTCATTCTCCTGACGGGCGGGCGGTGATCGACGCGCGGGACCATGCGGTGAAGCCGCGCATGCCGCTGCCGACGCATCCGAGCAGCCCGAGGCCGGCAAGGACGGCCGGACCCCGTTCCCGACGGTGAAGGCCCCGCATGACAAGAAATATCCCGACTATCGCGAAGGGGCGCCGGATTCGCTGCTGCGCATCGCCCCGGACGGGCTGGGTGGCGGGTGCGCGTGATCCCGGCCATGGCGGCGAGGGTCCGCGAACATTCGCTCGGCAGGGGCGCATGCCGATCATCGGCCCATGCAGGATGCCTGGCGTCCTGAAAAGCCGGGCGATCCTCTGACCGCGCCGGCCCCCGGCCTCATCGGGGGCATTCAGCAAGGCGTTCCTGCCCCCGCCGCAGGGCGGCAAGGCCGCCCTTTCGTGGTCGAGGCGGGCAGCATCCGCATCGCCGCCCTGGGCACGCAATCCTTGGCCGATCTGCAAGCCGGCGATGTCGAAGTGTGGGTCGCCGAGCACAGCGTGCGGGTCGAGCCGGTCGCCGGCCCCGCCGCGCCGGTCGTGCTGGCCGAGGGCATGGGCGTCGATGCCCGGCCCCATGCCATACCGGCCCCCGTGCCGCGCGACATGCACCTCGCCCATGCCTGGCGTTCGGGCGAACTGGGCTTCGACGACCGGCCCCTTGCCGAAGTGGTGGCCGCGCTGCACCGCCATCGCCACGGCAGCCTGCTGCTCCTGACTGTCAAGCAGCCGCTGGACAAGCTGCACCCGGATCACTGCCAAGCGCCTTCGATACGGTCATGCGTTCGATCTGGAAGGGGGCGGTTGGTTGGAAGCCGGGCGATAGGGCAGGGGGCGGCGGATGCCCGTCGGCGCGTTGCGCCTGGCACCTTTCGGCCGCCCTGGCCGCAAATGCAGCATCCCCGGCTGTCGATGCGCGACGGGCAGGGGGCGGCAACGACAGGCATCCGGGAGATGGTCAGGCGCTGCTGCGCGGAATGAAGCTGCCGGGCAGCAGCACGTCTTCGGTCCGCTTGCCCTCCAGCACCTCCAACAGCTTTTCGGTCATCTGGGTGACCGGCTGGCGATAGGTGGTCAGCTGGTAGGTGGGCGAGGCCGCCAGCGGAATGTCGTCAAAGCCCGTCACCCCCACATCCTGCGGCACCCGCAGCCCCAGCCGCGAGCGCAGGGCATCCATCGCCCCGATGGCGATGATGTCGTTTTCGCAGACCAGCACGTCCGGCCGCCGGTCCAAGGCGTATCCCCGCATGGCGGCAAGAACGCCCTCGAACGCGGCGCTGAAATCGTATTCGCCGACATGGATCACCGGCACGCCATCGCCGGTCATCTCGCGCCAGCAGGCGTCGAAGCTGTTCTTGCGATGCAGCTTGGCCGATTGCGTGTCCGGCCCGGCCACGAACAGCGGCCGGCGATAGCCCTTGGCATGCAGTTCCGCGGCAATGGTGCGCATCGCCACGCTGTCGTCGCAGGCGATGGTCAGCGTGTTCGGGTTCTGGCTGTAGCGGGCGAAGATCACCAGCTTCTTCAGCCGCCGCGCGCCAAGCGCCGTGTCCAGCACCCGGTCGTCGAAGCGCGTGCCGATCACCACCGCCGCATCCACCCGGCGCTGGCTGGCCGCCAGCAGCGCGGCCGAGGCATCCTCGCTGTCGGACATATGGACCAGCAGCGTCGCCCAGCCGTTCGACCACAGGATCCGGGTCAGGCGCTCCAGCAGCACCAGCTTGTGCGGGTTGGAAAAGTCGTTGGTGATGATCGCCACCAGGTTCGAGCGGTCCGAGGCCAGCGAGGCCGCCAGCAGGTCGGGCGCGTAACCCAGCGCCTCGGCCGCGGCCATGACCTTCTCGCGGCTCTTGCGGGAAATCGAGGCGTCCTTCTTGAAGGCGCGCGCCACGGTCCAGCGCGACACGCCGGCGGCGGCGGCTACGTCGTCGGCGGTCACGGTCTCGTCGATATCGGCCTGATCGGGTGGCATGGGCATGGGCATGGGCGCAGGTTATCCCAGCCCCGCCGTGGTGGGAAGCAGTTTGCTCGCGCGTGCATATTTTTCTTGCACGCGCGAGCAAACGAAAGCAGTCTGGCGCTAACAGACGATGCTGCGACTGATTCGAGGGAGGAGTGCAGGATGCTCGGGGTTGCCCTGCTGGGGGCTGGCCGGATCGGCCAGGTCCATGCGAAATCCATGACGGCAAACAAGGATTCGCGGCTGGTGGCCGTGGCCGATGCCCATGCCGAAGCCGCGCAGGCCCTGGCGGCGCGGATCGGCGCCCAGGCGCGTTCGGTCGATGAGATCCTGGCCGACGCGGGCATCGACGCGGTACTGATCGCCACCTCGACCGATACGCATTCGGACCTGATCCGGCGCGCGACGGCGGCGGGCAAGGCGGTCCTGTGCGAAAAGCCGGTGGACCTGTCGCTGGACCGCGCGCTTGAGACGCTGAAGGCCGCCGACGACGCCGGGCGCCCGGTGATGATCGGCTTCAACCGCCGCTTCGATCCGAACTTCGCCGCGCTGAAGGCCGCCTTTGACGGCGGAGAGATCGGCAAGGGCGAGTTGCTGTCGATCACCTCGTTCGACCCGGCGCCGCCCCCGCTCGAATATGTAAAGGTCTCGGGCGGGCTGTTCCGCGACATGATGATCCACGATTTCGACATGGCCTGCTGGATCTTCGGCGGCTCGCCGGCGCGCATCACGGCCACTGGCAGCGCGATGGTCGATCCCGAGATCGGCGCGGCGGGCGATGTCGATACCGCCGTGGTGACGATGCTTTGGGAGGATGGCCGCATCGCCGTCATCAAGAATTCGCGCCGCGCCGGCTATGGCTATGACCAGCGGATCGAGTTGCTGGGGGCCGGGGGCCTGCTGGCGGCAAAGAACGTTCTGGAAAACACCGTCGAGAAGATCACCGCCGAAGGCGCCGTCTCGGCCAAGCCGGTGCATTTCTTCCTGGAACGCTACATGCGCGCCTATGAGGACGAATGGACCGCCTTCGTCGAGGCGCTGAAATCCGGCGCCGACATGCCGGTGACGCTGCGCGAGGGCGTGGCCGCGCTGGCCTGCGCCGAGGCCGCGACCCGTTCGGCCCGGACCGGCGAGACGGCGGCGGTGACGCCGGCGATGCTGGGGGCCTGAGATGCGCCGGACCGGTTGCTGCACCTGGATCTTCGGCGGCGAGGATCTGGCCGCCATCGCCCTGCGGGTCAGCCGCGCCGGGCTGGACGGGGTCGAACTGCACGGCGATGTCGGCGGGATCGACCCGGTCCGGGCCGGGCGCATCTTCGCCGACCGGGGGCTGACCATCTTTTCGATCACGCCGGGCGATGCGGATATCTCGCATCCCGATGCCGCGATCCGCGAACAGGCACTGGCCTATTACGAAAGGCTGGTCGGCTGGGCCGGGCAGCTGGGGCATGGCGCGCCGCGCATCTCGGTTCACGGGCTGGTGGGGCGGATCCGTCCCGTCTCGACCCAGGCCGGGGAGGACGCGCTGCTGGCCGACAGCGCCCGCCGCATCTGCGCCATGGCCGCGGCGGCCGGGCTGCCGGTCGTCTTCGAGATCCTGAACCGCTACGAGAGCCATCAGGTCCGCACCGTCGCCGAGGGGCTGGCGCTGCTGGACCGGGTCGGCGCGGCCGACCTGTCGCTGCTGCCCGACGCCTATCACATGAATATCGAGGAGGCCTGCCCGGCCGCCGCCCTGCGGGCGGGAGGCGCCAGGATCGGCCTCTATCACGTCGCGGATTCCAACCGCGGCGCCATCGGCGACGGCCATGCCGACATCGCCGCACAGATCCGCGCGCTGGATGATATCGGCTATGACGGCCCGGTCATCATCGAGCCCGCCGCCCCCGGCCCCGATCCGTTCAGCACGGACAAGGGCGAGGGGTATCGCGATATTCTGGAGGACATGCTGTTGCGCTCGGTCCGGGCGCTGCGTGCCCTTGGAAGCTGAATCCGGCAGCTGCGCCGGATGCTGGCTGGCGGAGGGGTCAGCCGGTCAAGATCTGTAAAAACTGGGAGGACAAGATGAAATACGCAACTGGTGCCGCCGCGACCGCCGTTTCGCTGTTGCTGGCGGGGGGCGCCCTGGCGCAGAACATCGTCGTCGTGGCGCATGGCCAGGCCAACGACCCGTTCTGGTCGGTGGTCAAGAACGGCGCCGCCAAGGCCGGCGAGGATACCGGCGCCAACGTCGATTTCCGCGCGCCCGAGACCTTCGACATGGTCCAGATGAGCCAGCTGATCGACGCCGCCGTGAACCAGCAGCCCGACGGGCTGGTCGTGTCGATCCCCGACGCGGATGCGCTGGGGCCGTCGATCCAGCGCGCGGTGGATGCGGGCATCCCGGTGATCTCGATGAACTCGGGCGGCGACGTGGCCCATGACCTGGGCGTGCTCTTGCATGTCGGGCAGTCGGAATACGACGCCGGCAAGGCGGCGGGCGAGAAGCTGGCCGAGCTGGGCGGCACGAAGGGCATCTGCGTCAACCACGAGGTCGGCAACGTCTCGCTGGACCAGCGTTGCGAGGGCTTCGCGGAAGGCTTCGGCAATCCGGTCTCGGTGATCCCGACGCAGATGGACCCGGCCGAGGTGCAGTCCAAGGTCCGCGCCGCGCTGGAGGCCGATCCCGAGGTGGACACCGTCCTGGCCCTGGGCGCCAGCATGGTGGGCGAGCCCTCGGTGGCCGCGGTCGAGGCGCTGGGGATGCTGGAGGACGTGCGCGTCGCCAGCTTCGACCTGTCGGCGGGCTTCCTGCAGGCCGTGGCCGACGGCAAGGCCGCCTTCGCCATCGACCAGCAGCAGTTCCTGCAGGGCTACCTGCCGGTTTCGTTCCTGGCGCTGCATGCCAGCTATGGCCTGATCCCGGCGGGCGACGTGCCATCGGGACCGAACCTGGTGGGCGAGGACGCGGCGGCGCAGGTGATCGACCTGTCGGCGCAGGGCATCCGCTGATCCGCCACGCATCCGGCGGGCGCGCCTTGCCGCGTGCCCGCCCCATCCGGAACCGATGAAGGGGAGGGGAAAACCCATGGCCTCGGACAGAACCCCATCCGCGGACGAGCGGATCAAGGCTGAATCTCTTGCGACCAGACTGATGAAGCGTCCCGAACTGGGCGCGATGGGCGGCGTGGTGCTGGTCACCATCTTCTTTCTGATCACCGCAAGCCCGGCCATGTTCACGCTGCCCGGCATCATGAACTTCCTGACGCCCGCCGCGCAGCTGGGCATCCTGGGCATCGCTGCCGCCATGCTGATGATCGGCGGCGAGTTCGACCTGTCCATCGGCTCGATGGTGGCCTTTGCCGGGATGATCTTCGGCGTGCTGGTGGTCAACATGGGCCTGCCGCTGATCTTCGCGATTCCGCTGACCATGGGCTTTGCTGCCGCGATGGGGGCGCTGAACGGCGCCATCGTGATCCGCACCGGCCTGCCCAGCTTCATCGTGACGCTGGCCTTCCTGTTCATTTTGCGCGGCGCCTCGCTGGTCGGGCTGAAGATGTTCACCGGCGGCTCGACCCAGCTGCGCGGCGTGCGCGAGGCGGTGTCGGGCGACTGGCTGGCGCCGGTCTTCTCGGGCGACGCCTTCGGCGGGCTGTTTCGCTGGATGGCCGAGATGGGCTGGATCGGCAAGCTGCGCTCGGGCGCGCCGACGGTGCCGGGCGTCCCGGTCGAGATCCTGTGGTTCATCGCCTTCGCGCTGGTCGCCACCTGGGTGCTGCTGCGCACGCCCGCCGGCAACTGGATTTTCGCCACCGGCGGCGACCGGAACGCGGCGCAGAATTCCGGCGTGCCGGTCCGCCGCGTCAAGATCTCGCTCTTCATGCTGACCGCCTGCGCGGCGGCGCTGGTGGCGATCATCACCGTGATCGACTCGGGCTCGACCGATGCGCGGCGCGGCTTCATGAAGGAATTCGAGGCGATCATCACCGCGGTGATCGGCGGCTGCCTGCTGACCGGCGGCTACGGTTCCGCCATCGGCGCCTTCTTCGGCGCGATCATCTTCGGCATGGTCACGATCGGGCTGACCTATACCGGCTTCGACCAGGACTGGTTCCAGGTCTTCCTGGGCGGGATGCTGCTCCTGGCCGTGGTGTTCAACAACGCCATCCGCAAGCGCGTGACGGGGGAACGCTGAGATGTCCGAACCCATCATCCACATGGAAAACATCAAGAAGCATTTCGGCAATGTCATCGCCCTGAACGGCGTGACCTTCGACGTGCGGCCGGGCGAATGCCACTGCCTTCTGGGCGACAACGGCGCGGGCAAGTCGACCTTCATCAAGACCATGTCGGGCGTCCACAAGCCGACCGAGGGCACGATCACCTTCGAGGGCAAACCGATGTCCTTCAACAGCCCCCGCGACGCGATGGAGGCCGGGATCGCCACGGTGTTCCAGGACCTGGCCATGATCCCGCTGATGAGCGTGACGCGCAACTTCTTCATGGGGCGGGAGCCCACCAAGGGACGCGGCCCGTTCAAGCGCCTGGACCTGGAGGCCGCCAACCGCATCACCATGGAAGAGATGCGCAAGATGGGCATCAACCTGCGCGCCCCCGACCAGGCCGTGGGCACCCTGTCGGGCGGCGAGCGCCAGACCGTCGCCATCGCCCGCGCGGTCCATTTCGGCGCCAAGGTGCTGATCCTGGACGAGCCGACCAGCGCGCTTGGCGTGCGCCAGACCTCGAACGTGCTGGCCACCATCGCGCGGGTCCGCAGCCAGGGCGTCGGCGTGGTCTTCATCAGCCACAACGTCCGCCACGCGCTGGCAGTGGGCGACCGCTTCACAGTGCTCAATCGCGGCCAGACGCTGGGAACAGCGAAGAAGGGCGAGATCGACGCCACCGAATTGCAGGATCTGATGGCCGGGGGGCAGGAACTGGCGCAGCTGGAAAGCAGCCTCGGGGGGACGATCTGATGCCGGCCGGGCAGAGCATTGGCGTGGCGCTGATCGGCACCGGCTTCATGGGCAAGTGCCACGCGATGGCATGGCGCAATGTCGCCACGGTCTTCGGCGGCGCCCATCCCCGGCTGGAGATCCTGTGCGACACGCCCGAAGACAGGGCGCAGGCGATGGCCGCGCAGTTCGGTTTCACCCGCGCCAGCGCCGATTGGCAGATGGCGCTGGCGGATCCGGCGGTGGACGTGGTCTCGATCACCACGCCGAACGGGCTGCATCGCCCGATGGCCGAGGCCGCCCTGCGCGCCGGCAAGCATGTCTGGCTGGAAAAGCCGATGGCGCTGACCCTGGATGACGCGGAGGCGATGGCGCGGCTGGCCGCCGCCCATCCCGGCCAGGTGACGATGCTGGGCTACAACTACCTGCGCAGCCCGGCCTTTCAGGCCGCGCGGGCGATGATCGCCGATGGCGCCATCGGTCGGCCGCTGGCCTTCCGCGGCGTCTATGACGAGGATTATTCCGCCGATCCCGACCTGCCCTGGTCCTGGCGGATGACCCATGAGGGCGGCGGCCTTGGCGCGCTTGGCGACCTGGGCTGCCATCTGGTCAGCCAGATGGTCGCGCTGATGGGCCCGGTGGCCGAGGTCACGGCCATCACCCAGATCGCGGTGCCCACGCGGCCTTCGCCCGAGGGCCCGCGCGCGGTGGAAAACGAGGACAGCGCGCTGGCGCTGATCCGCTTTGCCTCGGGCGCACAGGGGGCGTTTGCGACCTCGCGCGTGGCGCGGGGCCGCAAATGCCGGTTGCAATGGGAGGTTCATGGCAGCGATGGCACGCTGGTCTTCGACCAGGAGAACATGAACGAGCTGTGGGTCCATCGCGCGGACGAGCCGGGCTTCACCCGCCACCTGACCGGCCCGGGCCAGCCCGATTTCGCCGCCTTCTGCCCGGCACCGGGCCATAATTTCGGCTTCAACGAACAGAAGGTCGTGGAATGCCGCGACCTGGTCGCCGCCATCGGCGGTGCGCCCAATCCGGGGCCGGACTTCGCCGCAGGGTTGCAGATCGAGCGCATCATTCATGCCATGGCCGTCTCGCAGGGCAGGCCGGTGCGCGTGCAGGAGGATATCCATGAAGACGCTTGACGTTATCACGCTCGGTCGTTCGTCGGTTGATCTTTACGGCCAGCAGGTCGGGGGTCGGTTGGAGGACATGGGGTCGTTTGCGAAGTATGTGGGCGGGTCTCCGACGAATATCGCCTGCGGGGTTGCGCGGCTGGGGCTGCGGTCTGCGGTGATCACGAAGGTCGGGGACGAGCATATGGGCCGCTTCATCCGCGAGCAGCTGGCCCGCGAGGGCGTCGATGTGCGCGGCGTCGCCACCGATCCCGAGCGGCTGACGGCGCTGGTGCTCCTGGGCATCCGCGACGAGGACAGCTTCCCGCTGATCTTCTATCGCGAGAACTGCGCCGACATGGCGCTGAGCGAGGACGACATCGACGAGGGCTTCATCGCCGAGGCGCGCTCGGTGCTGGCCACCGGGACGCATCTGAGCCATCCGCGCACCGAGGCGGCGGTGCTGAAGGCGCTGGACCTGGCGAGGAAGCATGGCGCGAAGACGGCGCTGGACATCGACTATCGCCCGAACCTCTGGGGCCTGGCCGGGCATGGCGCGGGCGAAAGCCGCTTTGTCGCAAGCGCCGCGGTGACCGCCAAGCTGCAATCGACGCTGCATCTTTTCGACCTGATCGTCGGCACCGAGGAGGAATTCCACATCGCCGGCGGCACGACCGACACCATCGCGGCGCTGCGCGCGGTGCGGGCGGTCAGCGATGCCACGCTGGTCTGCAAGCGCGGCGCGGCCGGCGCGGTGGCCTTCGAGGGCGCGATCGACGGCTGGGACAGCGGCGAGACCGGCCCCGGCTTCCCGATCGAGGTCTTCAACGTGCTGGGGGCCGGCGACGGGTTCTTTTCGGGGCTGCTGAAGGGCTGGCTGGACGGCGAGGGCTGGCCGCGCGCGCTGGAATATGCCAATGCCTGCGGGGCGTTTGCGGTCTCGCGCCATGGCTGCACCCCGGCCTATCCGTCGCTGGCGGAGCTGGAGTTCTTCCTGGGGCGCGGCGTGCTGCGGCCGGACCTGCGCAACGACGCGGAACTGGAACAGATGCACTGGGCCACGACCCGCACGGGTCCGGGCGCCGGGGACTGGTCCACGCTGCGGGTCTTTGCCTTCGACCACCGCGCCCAGCTCGAGGAGATGGCGGGCTACAGCCTTGAGAAGGGCGGCGCCTTCAAGCAGCTTTGCCTGCGCGCGGCCTTGCGGGTGCAGGATGGCCGGCCCGGCTACGGCATCCTCTGCGACGACCGCATCGGGCGGCGGGCGCTGCATGCGGCCTCGGGGACCGGGCTGTGGATCGGGCGGCCCTGCGAAGACCCTGGCTCGCGGCCGCTGGAGCTGGAACCGGAACTGGGCCCGGATTGCGGCGGGCTGGCCGAATGGGCGCGCCAGGACGTGGTCAAGGTGCTGTGCTTCTGCCATCCCGAGGACGACGCGGAAACGCGCGCCGCCCAGGAGGCAACCGTCAAGCGCCTGTTCACGGCCGCGCGCCGCAACGGGCTGGAATTCCTGCTGGAGATCATCCCCTCGAAGGTCGGGCCGGTGGATGACGGGACCGCCGCGGCGCTGATCCGGCGGTTCTATGGCGCCGGGATCCGGCCCGACTGGTGGAAGCTGGAGCCGATGACGACCGCGGCCGCCTGGCAGAATGCCATCGACGCCATCGAGGAACACGACCGCCACACCCGCGGCATCGTGGTGCTGGGGCTGGAGGCGCCCGAGGCGGAACTGGCCGCCAGCTTCAAGGTCGCGGCGGCGTTCCCGCTGGTGCGGGGCTTTGCCGTGGGCCGGACGATCTTCGGTGCGGTGGCGCGGGACTGGCTGGCGGGCCGCATCGGCGACGAGGAGGCGGTGCAGGAGATGGCGGCGCGTTATCAAAACCTGTGCGCGATCTGGGACGAGGCGCGCGCCGCCGGGCGGCAGGCGGCATGAGCGGGCTTTCATGCGCCGGGGCTTCGCCCCTCTTGGCCTGCGGCCAATTCACCCGAGGGTATTTGGAAAACGGAAAAGGACCGGCCTTGGTCCGGGAGGATAGGGGATGAGCGGCAACACGATCCGGCTGACGGCGGCGCAGGCGATGATGCGCTGGCTTTCCGTGCAGATGACCGAGGAGGGCGAACGGTTCATCGAGGGTTGCTGGGCGATCTTCGGCCATGGCAATGTCGCCGGCATCGGCGAGGCGCTGCACGGCATCGGCGCCGCCTTCCCGACCTGGCGCGGCCAGAACGAGCAGACCATGGCCCATGCCGCCATCGCCTATGCCAAGACCATGCGGCGCAGGCGGGCCATGGCGGTGACCTCCTCGATCGGGCCGGGGGCGACGAACATGGTCACGGCGGCGGCGCTGGCGCATGTCAACCGCCTGCCGGTGCTGTTCATTCCGGGCGATGTCTTTGCCAACCGCCGTCCCGACCCGGTGCTGCAGCAGATCGAGGATTTCGACGACGGCACGGTCAGCGCCAATGACTGCTTCCGCCCGGTCAGCCGCTATTTCGACCGCATCCAGCGCCCCGAGCAGCTGCTGACCGCCTTGCCCCGGGCGCTGCGGGTGATGACCGACCCGGCGAATTGCGGCCCGGTCACGCTGGCCTTCTGCCAGGACGTGCAGGCCGAGGCCTTCGATTACCCGGAACGCTTCTTCGAGCCGAAGATCTGGCGCATCCGCCGGCCCGAGCCCGACCCGGCCGAACTGGCCGAGGCGGTGCGCATGATCGCCGCCGCGAAGCGGCCGGTGATCGTCGCGGGCGGCGGGGTGCTTTATTCCGGCGCCGAGGCGGAGCTGGCGGATTTCGCGACCCGCCACGGCATCCCGGTGGTGGAAACCCAGGCCGGCAAGTCGGCGCTGTCCTGGGAGCATGAGCTGAACTTCGGCTCGCCCGGCGTGACCGGATCGGCCTGCGCGAACGAGCTGGCCGCGCGGGCCGACCTGGTGATCGGGCTCGGCACGCGGTTCCAGGATTTCACCACCGGCTCCTGGACGGTCTTCGCCGAGCCGGGGCGGCGGCTTTTGTCGATCAACCTGGCCGGTTACGACGCGCAGAAGCATGGCGCCACGCCGCTGGTCGGCGATGCCAGGGTGGCGTTGCAGCGGATCGGCGCGGCACTGGGCGACCGGCGCTTCGACTGGCACGATCCTGCCGCGCGGCGGGATTGGCATGAGGCGGTGGCCCGCGTGACCGCCGCGCCGGCGGAGGGCAATGCCCTGCCGACCGATGCGCAGGTGATCGGCGCGGTGCAGCGGGTGGCGCGCGCCAATACCGTGGCGATGTGCGCGGCCGGCACCATGCCCGGCGCGCTCCAGGTTCTGTGGCAGGCGGCGCCGGGCGGCTATCACATGGAATACGGCTATTCCTGCATGGGCTACGAGGTCGCGGGCGCCATGGGCATCAAGCTGGCCGCGCCGGATCGCGAGGTGATCTGCTTCGTCGGCGACGGCAGCTACATGATGGCCAACAGCGAGCTGGCGACGGCGGTGATGCGCCGCGTGCCCTTCACCGTGGTTCTGACCGACAATCGCGGCTATGGCTGCATCAACCGGTTGCAGATCGAATGCGGCGGGGCCGAGTTCAACAACATGTACAAGGACAGCAATGTCGCGGCGCAGCCCGAGATCGACTTCGTGGCCCATGCCGCCTCGATGGGCGCCCATGCCGAAAAGGCCGCCGGCATCGCCGAGCTGGAGGCCAGGATCGTCGCGGCGCGCGCCCGCGACATCCCGACGGTGATCGTGATCGACACCGATGCGGTGCCGGGGCTGGATGTGGGCGGGCACTGGTGGGACGTCGCGGTGCCCCAGGCCGGCGGGCCCGCGCGGCTTGAACAGGCCCGCGCGCGCTACGACGCCAACGCGGCAAAGCAACGCATCTTCGACTGAGGAACAGCCATGATCCGCTATGGAACCAATCCCATCGCCTGGGCCAATGACGACGACCCGTCGATCGGCGCCCACATCCCGACCGAGCAGATCCTGCACGAGGCGGGCGAAGTCATCGGCTTCGACGGCATCGAGAACGGCCATCGCTGGCCCTCGGACCCGCAGGCGCTCAAGGAGCTCCTGGGCCGCTACGGGCTGAAATTCGTCTCGGGCTGGTATTCGACCGCGTTGCTGACCCGCTCGGTCGAGGCGGAGATCGCGGCGGTGCAGGAGCATCTGGCCAAGCTCAGGGCCAATGGCTGCAAGGTCTGCATCGCCTGCGAATGTTCGAACACCGTGCATGGCCGGCCCGACGTGCCGGTCAATGCCCGGCCGCGCCTGACGCCCGCGGAAATGGCCGAGTTCGGCCGCAGGATGGAGGCATTCGCGCAGTATCTGGCGGGGCAGGGCATCACCCTGGCCTATCACCACCACATGGGCACCGTGGTCGAGAGCCCCGAGGAGATCGACGCCTTCATGGCCGCGACCGGGCCGGCGACGCATCTGCTGTTCGATGCCGGGCATTGCACCTTCGGCGGCGGCGATCCCGAGACGGTGCTGAGAAAGCATGTCGGCCGGGTGGCGCATTTCCACGCCAAGAACATCCGCCGCGCCGTGACCGAGGAGGTGCGCGCCCGGGACATGAGCTTCCTGCAGGGCGTGCTGGCCGGGGCCTTTACCGTGCCCGGCGATCCCGAGGGCGCCATCGACTTCCAGCCGCTGCTGAAGATCCTGGCCGAGGCCGGCTATGACGGCTGGCTGGTGATCGAGGCCGAGCAGGATCCTGGCCGATATAACCCGCTGGAATACCAGTCCCTCGGCCTGAAGTCGCTGAAGGCGGCGGCGCGCGCCGCGGGCCTCGACAGGGGCTGATCCCGTGCTGGTCGATCCCCGCCACCCGTTCTTTCGCCCGCTCCGGGTCCGTGTCCTCTGCGTCCTGCTGCCGCTCGCCTGGGCGGGGTTCGAGGCCGCCAGCGGCTCGGCCTTCTGGGCGATCCTGTTCGGCGCGGCGGGGGCCTATCTTTTCGTGATGCTTTTCCTGAACCGCAAGGAGGACCGATGAGCCTGCTCCGCCGCCCCTTCGGCACCCATGGCAAGGTGCATGAGATCACCCCGCAATCCGCCGGCTGGCGCTATGTCGGCTTCTCGCTCTACCGGCTGCGGGCCGGGGAAACTGCCGCCGAGGCGACCGGGGATCGCGAGGTCGTCCTGGTCATGGTCGAGGGCAAGGCCAGGATCCGGGCCGCCGGGCAGGACTGGGGCGTGCTGGGCGAGCGCATGGATGTCTTCGAGAAGACGCCGCCGCATTGCCTCTATGTCCCGAACGGTGAAGGCTGGGAGGCGGTGACCGAGACCGATTGCACCATCGCGGTCTGCTCGGCCCCCGGCCGGGGCGGGCACGCGGCGCGGCGCATCGGCCCCGAGGGCATCGCGCTGACCCAGCGCGGCGAGGGCAGCAACACCCGCTTCATCAACAACATCGCCATGGAGGCCGAGGATTTCTGCGACTCGCTGCTGGTCACCGAGGTCTTCACCCCTGCCGGGCATTGGTCGAGCTATCCCAGCCACCGCCATGACGAGGACGATTTCCCCCGCATCACCTATCTGGAGGAGACCTATTACCACCGCCTGAACCCTAGGGATGGCTGGGCGGTGCAGCGGGTCTATACCGATGACGGGTCGCTGGACGAGACAATGGCGGTGAAGGATGGCGATGTGGTGCTGGTCCCCCGCGGCCACCACCCCTGCGGCGCCCCCCACGGTTTCGAGCTCTACTACCTCAACGTCATGGCCGGGCCGCGCCGGGCCTGGCGATTCCTCCCCGCGCCAGAGGTCGAGCACATGATGCCGAGATAATCTCGCCGGGAAGCGGCGGGCGTCGGGGCATATTCTGAAATGACATGCCAATGCGCCGGCTTTGGCCCGGTACAACGGCACGGACAAGATTGCCGCCCAGGACGACGGTGCGTCAAAGGAGGGCAAGTGGTGCAAAGACGGGATGAAATGGCGTCCTCCTGACCCTCCAGCAGGAGCCTGCTGACGAAGAGATGCGAATCAGCTGCTCCGACCCGCACGCTCTGCACGACGAGGGCAGAAGCCCGCCAAGCTCTCTGCAGTGATGAAATCGAGGCGCTGTAGGTTCCGCCAAATGAGGGCCGCACCCGATCCTGGTCGAGCATAGGTAGCCGGCTGACCGGTTCGGCAGATCTTTTCCAGATCGAATATCCTGTGGCAGCGCCCTGCCAAGTACGCCTTCTGGCAAAGCAATCCCGCGCTCATACGGAGGCTCCTGTGCTCATGGGCAAAGCTCGCAGGAGGATTGAACGGCCAGCAAACTCTAAGTATTCAAGTTGTCGACGTTGCTTGACGGCATTTTCAGGAGTTGCGCCATGGCCGAGACAGAGACCTTTCCCGAGCGCAGGCGCGGATCGGGCGTCAAGCTGGTCTATGACTCGCTGCGCGACGAAATCCTGGATCTGGTCCTGCCGCCGGGCAGCCCCATCGACGAGGTGCAGCTGGCCGAACGCTTCGGCATGTCCCGGACGCCGATCCGCGAGGCCCTGGTGCGGCTGGCGGCCGAGGGGCTGGTCGAGACGCTGCCGAACCGCTCGACCATGGTCGCCAATATCGACTTTCTCAACATGCACACGTTCTTCGACGCCCTGACGCTGATGTATCGCGTGACCACCAGGCTGGCGGCAAGCCATCACCAGCCCGCCGATCTGGAAATCATCCGCGAGCATCAGGCCAGGTTCACCGCCGCGGTCGAGGCGCAGGACGCGCTGGCGATGATCGCCTCCAATCGCGACCTGCATGCGGCCATCGCCGAGGCCGGCCGCAATCCCTATTACACCGGCCTGTTCCTGCGCCTCCTGGACGAAGGGCGCCGGCTTTTGCGACTGTATTACCAGTCGTTCAACGACCGCCTGCCGCGCGAATATGTCGATGAGCACGAAGCGATGATCGCGGCGATCGCGGCACGGGATGTCGAGCTGTGCGACCGGCTGGCAAAGGCGCATGCGGACCAGATCGTCCGCCAGATCCAGCAGTTCCTGGCCCGCGACCAGCGACAATCCTTGCCGCTGTAGGCGCCACGTCGATTCTTTGTCGACAAATAAAATGCAAAGACTAAAATGGTGGTTGAGAGAATCAGCCATCCCGCCCCTGCGCGACAGAAGGAGCCATCATCGATGAACACCCAGATCTTCACCGGCGTCATTCCCGCCCTGATGACACCCTGCACCGCCGACCGCCGGCCCGATTACGACGCCCTGGTGCGCAAGGGGCAGGAACTGATCGCGGCGGGAATGTCGGCGGTGGTCTATTGTGGCTCGATGGGCGACTGGCCGCTTCTGACCGATGCGCAGCGGATGGAGGGGGTGGAACGGCTGGTCAAGGCCGGGCTGCCGGTGATCGTGGGAACGGGGGCGGTGAACTCGGCCCTGGCCGTGGCCCATGCCGCCCATGCGCAGAAGGTCGGCGCGGCAGGGCTGATGGTCATTCCCCGGGTGCTGTCGCGTGGTGCCTCGGCCACGGCGCAGCGCCACCATTTCAAGGCGATCCTGGCGGCTGCGCCCGACCTGCCCGCGGTGATCTACAACAGCCCCTATTACGGGTTCGAGACCAAGGCGGACCTGTTCTTCGCGCTGCGTGCCGAGCATCCGAACCTTGTCGGCTTCAAGGAATTCGGCGGCGCCAAGGCGATGAGCTATGCCGCCGAGCACATCACCAGCGCCGATGAAAGCGTGATCCTGATGGCCGGGGTCGATACCGGCGTCTATCACGGCTACGTCAAATGCGGCGCCACCGGCACGATCACCGGCATCGGCAATGTCATCCCCAAGGAGATCCTGCATTTCGTCGCGCTGTCGAAGGCGGCGGCCGCCGGTGATGTGGACGCGCGGCAGCGCGCGCAGGAACTGGGCGAGGCGCTGGAGGTGCTGTCCTCCTGGGACGAGGGGACCGACCTGGTGCTGTATTACAAGCACATGATGGTCCTGCAGGGCGAGGCGGAATACCGCCTGCACTTCAATGAAACCGACGAGCTGACCCCCAGCCAGCGGGTCTGGGCCGAAAAGCAGTTCGACCAGTTCAAGACCTGGTATGCGGAATGGAGCAAGCAGCCGGGCGCGGTGCAGAAATACGCCGCCTGACCGCCGCGGCCCGAGGCCCTTCCGATAGCGGAAGGGCCTTTTCCTTTCGCCTCAGGCGACCGCGTCGAGGCCCAGTTCGAGCAGGCGGTCAAGCTGCGCGACCTCTGCCCCGGTCAGGGCGATCCCCTCTGCCAGCGCCTTTTGCCGCGCGGCGAACCGGCGTTGCGAGGGCAGGTGGGCGCCCTGGCCCTGGATCGCCGCGAACAGCAGCTCGGCCCGCGCGAACGGATCGCCTTCGCGGCCGGCCGCGAATTTCTCGGGCGACAGGGCCAGGATCAGCTCTCCGTGAAAGGGTGCAAGCGTCGTGGTGCCCAGGAAATCCAGAACCTCGGGGCTGGTCAGATCGCCGATCATGACGCCCGCGAGCAGTTCGATCATCGTGCCGATGGCCGATCCCTTGTGCCCGCCAAAGGGCAGCATGGCGCCGGCCAGCGCCGCCTCGGGATCGGTGGTGGGCTGGCCCGATGCGTCCATCGCCCAGCCCTCGGGCAAGGGCTTGCCGGCGCGCCGGTGCAGTTCGATCTCGCCCCGGGCCGCGACCGAGGTCGCGAAGTCGAAGACATAGGGCTCGCGCCCCTGCCGCGGCCAGCCGAAGGCGAAGGGATTGGTGCCCAGCAGGGGCCGCGTGCCGCCGGCCGGCGCCACGGTCGCATAGCTGGGGCACATCACCATCGCGGCAAGGCCGTGATCCGCGACCGCCTCGACCTCGGGCCACAGGGCGGCGAAATGGGTACAGTCATTGATCACCAGCGCCGCCAGTCCCAATTGCTTCGCACGATCCGCCAGGACGGGCAGGCCAAGCTCGAAGGCGGGGTTGGAGAAGCCACCCTGCGCGTTGACCCGCACGACGGCCCCGTCGCTGCCCGGATCGAGTTCCGGCTTGGCCGTGCCTTGGACCTTGCCGGCCTTCAGCGTGCGCAGGACGCCTTCGATCCGATAGATGCCATGCGACTTGCACCCGTCCCGCTCTCCGGCCGCGATCACGCGCGAAAGCGAGGCAGCCTGGACCGTGTTCATCCCGGCCTGCCGGAAAATCCTTTCGATGCGCTCCCGCAGGGCCTCGAAGGTCAGTGTCTGTTCCATGATTTTCCTCTCTGGCACGGCGGTTCATCCGCGATTGACTTCTTGCATACATGTAATATACAAAAATTCAAAGGCGGTTGAGGCCCATCCGGGACCGGGCCCCTGCCGGTGATTTTGAAAGGAAGGATCGGCGATGGTCTTCACCCCCCACGGCAAGCACCTGATCGGTGGCGACTGGGTCGCCGGCGAGCAGCGTTTCGCCAGCGCCCCGGCGCATGGCCCCTCGCATGCGTTTTCGGCCGGCACGGTCGCGCTGGTGAACCGGGCCTGCGAGGCGGCCGAGGATGCCTTCTGGTCCTTCGGCCAGGCCCCGCGCGAGGAACGGGCGGCGCTGCTGGAGGCCATCGCCGACGAGATCGAGGCCCGCGCCGAGGCGATCACCGAGATCGGCTGCCAGGAAACCGGCCTGCCCGAGGCGCGGCTTGAGGGCGAGCGCGGCCGCACCGTGGGCCAGCTGCGGCTCTTTGCCGCGCATATCCGCAAGGGCGATTACCTCGACCGCCGCCACGACCCGGCGCTGCCCGACCGCCAGCCGCTGCCGCGGCCCGACATCCGCATGGTGCAGCGGCCCATCGGCCCGGTCGCGGTCTTCGGCGCCTCGAACTTCCCGCTGGCCTTTTCCACGGCGGGCGGCGACACCGCCGCCGCGCTCGCGGCCGGCTGCCCGGTGGTGGTCAAGGGCCACAGCGCCCATCCCGGCACCGGCGAGATCGTCGCCGAGGCCATCCATGCCGCCATCGCAAGGACCGGCACGCATCCGGGCGTCTTCAGCCTGGTGCAGGGCGGCGACCGCAAGGTGGGCGAGGCGCTGGTCCGGCATCCGCTGATCAAGGCGGTCGGCTTCACCGGCTCCCTCGCCGGGGGCCGGGCGCTGTTCGACCTCTGCGCCGCGCGCCCCGAGCCGATCCCGTTCTTCGGCGAGCTGGGATCCGTGAACCCGATGTTCCTGCTGCCCGCCGCGCTGGCCGCGCGCGCCGAACAGATCGGCAGCGGCTGGGCGGGATCCTTGACCATGGGGGCCGGGCAGTTCTGCACCAATCCCGGCATCGCGGTGGTCCTGGACGGGGCGGATGCCGACCGCTTCGCCGCGGCCGCCAGGACCGCCTTGGAACAGGTCGGCCCGCAGGTGATGCTGACCGAGGGCATCGCCCGCGCCTATCGCGACGGCCAGGCGCGCTTCGAGGCGCGCAATGCGGTGACGCCGCTGCTTTCCACCGAAAGCCGGGGCCGCGAGGCCAGCCCGAACCTCTACGAGACCACGGGCGCGGCCTGGCTGCAGGACCACGCGCTTGGCGAGGAGGTGTTCGGCCCGCTCGGCCTGGTGGTGCGGGTGCGCGACCTGGAGGAGATGCGGCGCCTGGCGCGCGGCTTCGAGGGGCAGCTGACCGCGACGCTTCACATGGACGAGGCCGACCTGCCGGCGGCGCGCGGGCTTTTGCCGGTGCTGGAGCGCAAGGCGGGGCGGGTGCTGGTCAACGGCTTCCCGACCGGCGTCGAGGTCTGCGACGCCATGGTCCACGGCGGCCCCTATCCGGCCAGCACCAATTTCGGCGCCACCTCGGTCGGCACCATGGCCATCCGCCGCTTCCTGCGCCCCGTCAGCTACCAGAACTTCCCAAAAGGGCTGCTGCACGAGGAGCTGCAATGAGCCATCCTGTGCTGCCACGACTGTGGAGCGCGACATGATTTATTCCTGGTGTCCAACTCCGCCGCAGAAACCTCGTTCGCATACAAGTTGTATTTTTTGTTTGCCTGGCTGCGATGTCGAGTCGAATATCAGGAATATGGAATCGGCCGGAAAGGCCGGCACGACCAACAAGGGAGAAATATGATGAAACTTTCGACGCTTGCGCTCGGCCTCGCGGCGGCTGCCGCCTTTGTCGTCCCCGCCCATGCGGACAAGCTGGATGACATCATCGCCTCGGGTACCCTGCGCTGCGCGGTCGTGCTGGATTTCCCGCCCATGGGGATGCGCGACGAAAGCAACACCCCGATCGGCTTCGACGTCGATTATTGCAACGACCTGGCCGCCGCGCTTGGCGTGAAGGCCGAGATCGTCGAAACGCCCTTTCCCGAGCGGATTCCGGCGCTGATGTCGGGCCGGGTCGATGTCGGCGTCGCCTCGACCTCGGACACGCTGGAACGCGCCAAGACGGTCGGCATGTCGATCCCCTATTACGCCTTCGAGAACGCCGTGGTCGCCAACAACAATGTCGAGATGGCCAGCTGGGAGGACATGAAGGGCAAGACGGTCGGCGCGACCGCCGGCACCTACGAGGCGATCTGGCTGGAAGGCAAGGTGAAGGAATGGGGCGAAGGCACCTTCCGCCCCTACCAGACCCAGGCGGACGTGTTCCTGGCGCTGAGCCAGGGGCAGCTCGACGCCACCGTCTCGACCGTCGAGGTCGCCAATGCCAATGTGAATTCGGGCAACTTCCCCGGCATCAAGATCGTCGACAAGGCGCCCATGGTGCCGGACTATGTCTCGCTGTTCACGCTGCGCGAGGAATACGGGCTGATCAACTATCTGAACCTGTTCATCAACCAGCAGGTCCGCACCGGCCGCTATGCCGAACTCTACGAGAAATGGATCGGCGAGGGGGAACCGGCCGATCTGTCCATTCAGGGCGTCTATCGCTGACACCACAGTCCCCGGGGTGGCGCGGTCGCCGCACCGCCCCGTTGCGTTCCGGCACCGGCGGAGACGGCCATGTTCAACTATACCTTCCAATGGAAGCAGGCGATGGCGCGGCTTCCGCAGATGCTGGATGGCGCCCTTGTCACCATGCAGGTGGCGATCCTGTCGATGGTGCTGGGCATCCTGCTGGCGATCATCCTGACCATGTTCCGCCTGTCGGGCATCCGCATCCTGTCCGCCGTCGCCAAGACCTGGGTCGAGATCGCGCGCAACACCCCGGCGCTGTTCCAGATCTACATGGCGCATTTCGGGCTGGGCAGCTTCGGCCTGCATCTGAGCCCGTTCCTGTCGATCCTGCTCGGCATCACCTTCAACAATGCCGGCTACCTGACCGAGAATTTCCGCGGCGCGCTGAAGGCCATCCCCGATACGCAGACCCGCGCCGCCCGGTCGTTGGGCCTGGGGGCGGTGGGGGCGTTCCGTCATGTCGTGCTGCCGCAGATGCTGCGCATCTCGTTCCTGCCGATGACGAACCAGATGGTCTGGGCGATCCTGATGACCTCGCTGGGCGTCACCGTGGGGATGAATACCGACCTTTACGGCGTCACCCAGGATCTGAACGCGCTGACCTTCCGCACGTTCGAACTGTTCGCCCTGGCCGCGGTGATCTTCTATGTCATCACCAAGATCGTCACCCTTGGCGCGCGGCTGATCGCCGCCCGGCTGTTCCGGTATTGAGGGCCGTCCGATGTTCGACACCGCACTGACGACCGCCGATTTCGTCTTTCTGGCCAAGGGTGCCGGCATGACCATCGTGGTCACGATCATCTCGGTGATCGCCGGCACCATCCTGGGCATCGTCTTCGGCGTCATCCGCTATCAGCTTGGCGCGATCTGGGCCGCGCCGCTGATCTTCGTCCTGGACATCTTCCGCTCCATCCCGCTCTTGATCCAGCTTGTGCTGGCCAATGCCTTTCTGGGCACGATCCTGCGGCTGAACATGTCGGGCTTTACCGTCGCCTGCATCGTGCTGTCGATGTATACGGCCGCCTATTGCGCCGAGATCGTCAGGGGCGGCATCGAGGCAGTGCCGGTGACGACGCGGCGCGCGGCGCGCTCGCTCGGCATGAGCTGGGGCCAGGACATGCGCGAGATCGTCCTGCCCCTGGCCACGCGGGTCGCGCTGCCGTCCTGGATCGGGCTGGCGCTTGGCGTCATGAAGGACTCGGCGCTGGTCTATGTCGTCCAGGTGACCGAGCTTCTGCGCTCGACCCAGATCCTGATCACGCGGCTTCAGGAACCGCTGCTGCTGTTGATGATCTGCGGCGCCTTCTACTTTGTCATCTCGTTCCCGCTGGCCCGGTTCGGCGGCTATCTGGAGAAACGGTGGTCCAATGATTGAGATCGAACATGTCCGCAAATCCTTTGGCCAGCTGGAGGTTCTGAAAGGCATCGACCTGACGGTCAGCAAGGGCGAGGTGGTCACGATCATCGGCGGCTCGGGCTCGGGCAAGTCGACGCTTCTGACCTGCATCAACGGGCTGGAGCCAATCGATTCCGGCCGCATCCTGATCGACGGGACCGAGGTCCACGCGAAATCCACCGATCTCAACAAGCTGCGCCGCAAGGTCGGGATCGTGTTCCAACAGTGGAACGCCTTTCCGCACCTGACCGTGCTGGAGAACGTCACCCTGGCACCGCGCAAGGTGCTGGGCATGTCCCGCGCGCAGGCCGAGGAGATCGCCGTCCGGCAACTGACCCATGTCGGGCTGGGCGACAAGCTGAAGACCTATCCGGGCCGGCTGTCGGGCGGCCAGCAGCAGCGCATGGCGATCGCCCGCGCGCTGGCGATGTCGCCGGAATACATGCTGTTCGACGAGGTGACCTCGGCGCTGGACCCGCAACTGGTGGGCGAGGTTCTGGACACGCTGAAGATGCTGGCCCAGGAAGGCATGACGATGATCCTGGTCACGCATGAGATGGCCTTTGCCCGCGACGTGTCGGACCGGGTGGCCTTCTTCCATCAGGGCGTCATGGCCGAGATCGGCCCGCCGCAGCAGATCTTCGGCGACCCGCAGCATCCCGAGACGCGCAAGTTCCTGTCGAGCACCCGGCAATGACCGGCAAGGTCGTCGTCATCGGCGCGGGCGTCGTCGGCCTGTCCGTCGCGCTGGCGGCGCAGGCGCGGGGCCTGGCGGTGCAGGTGATCGACCGCGAAGGGCCGGCGGCGGGCGCCTCGGCCGGCAATGCCGGGGCCTTCGCCTTCACCGACATCCTGCCGCTGGCCTCGCCCCGCATCATGCGGCAGGCGCCGAAATGGCTGCTGGACCCGCTGGGGCCGCTGACCGTGCCGCCTTCCTATGCGCTGCGGATCGCGCCCTGGATGCTGCGCTTCTGGCGGGCCTGTTCACCTGCGCGGGTGCGCGCCTCGACCGCCGCGCAGACGGCGCTGATGGACCTGTCCAGGGCCGAGCTGGAACCTTTCCTGGCCGCGACCGGAACCCTGCCGATGCTGCGCAAGGAGGGAAACCTCCAGGTCTATGAATCGCAGGCCGAGTTCGACGCCTCGCTGCCCGGCTGGCGCGCGCGAGAAGAGCATGGCATCGCCTTCCGGCACATGACGGCGGATGAGATGGCCGGTGTCCAGCCCGGCCTTGCGCCGCGCTTCACCCATGGCACCTTCACGCCCGGCTGGTATTCCATCGCCGATCCGCGCGACTACACGCTGGCGCTGGCCGAGCGTTTCCGCGCTGGCGGCGGCGAGATCGTCATCGCCGAGGCGACCGGGCTGGCCGATAACGGGGTGCTGACCGCCTCGGGCAAGCTGGCCGGCCGGGTCGTTTTGGCGGCGGGGGCGTTCTCGCATCGGCTGGCCCGGACGCTGGGTGTCCGCATCCCGCTGGAGACCGAGCGCGGCTATAACACCACGCTGCCGGCGGATGCCTTCGACCTGCGCTGCCAGGTCACCTTCGGGGGGCATGGCTTCGTCATCACGAAACTGTCCTCGGGCATCCGCGTCGGCGGCGCGGTCGAGCTGGGCGGGCTGGACCTGCCCCCGAACTACAAGCGGTCCGAGGCGATGCTGAAAAAGGCAAAAACCTTCCTGCCAGGGCTCAGGACCACGGGCGGGCAGCAATGGATGGGCTTCCGCCCGTCATTGCCCGACAGCCTGCCCGCCATCGGCCCCTTGCCCGGCCATCCGAACGTCATCTGCGCCTTCGGGCACGGCCATCTGGGCCTGACGCAATCAACGGGCACGGCGCGGATCGTGGCCGACCTGCTGGCCGGCGAGGATCCCGGCATCGATCTGGCCCCGTTCTCTCCCGCGCGTTTCTGAGGCGATCATGACCCAATACATCTTTCCCTGCATCGACGGCCATACCTGCGGCAACCCGGTGCGCCTGGTCGCGGGCGGCGCGCCGCGGCTGGAAGGCGCGACCATGCTGGAAAAGCGCGCGCATTTCCTGCGCGAGTTCGACTGGATCCGCACCGGCCTGATGTTCGAGCCGCGCGGTCACGACATGATGTCGGGCGCGATCCTCTATCCGCCGACGCGCGGTGATTGCGACGTGGCGGTGCTGTATATCGAGACCTCGGGCTGCCTGCCCATGTGCGGCCACGGCACCATCGGCACGATCACCATGGGGATCGAGAACGGGCTGATCGTCCCGCGCACGCCGGGCCGGCTGTCCATCGAGACCCCGGCGGGCAAGGTGGACATCGCATACCGGCAGGAGGGTCGCCATGTCGAGGAGGTCCGGCTGACCAACGTGCCCGGCTTCCTCTACGCCGAGGGCCTGACGGCCGAGGTCGAGGGCCTGGGCGAGATCGTCGTGGACGTGGCCTATGGCGGCAACTTCTATGCCATCGTCGAGCCGCAGAAGAATTTCCGCGACATGGCCGACCATACGGCGGGCGAGCTGATCGGCTGGTCGCCCAGGTTGCGCGCGGCGCTGAACCAGAAATACGAGTTCATCCATCCCGAGCACCCCGAGATCAGCGGGCTGAGCCATATCCAGTGGACCGGTGCGCCGACCCAGCCCGGCGCCCATGCCCGCAACGCCGTCTTCTATGGCGACAAGGCCATCGACCGCAGCCCCTGCGGCACCGGCACCTCGGCCCGGATGGCGCAGCTTGCGGCCAAGGGCAAGCTGGGGGTCGGCGACGAGTTCTGGCACGAGTCGATCATCGGCTCGATCTTCAAGGGCCGCATCGAGGCCGCCGCGACCGTGGCAGGCCGCGACGCCATCATCCCCTCGATCGCCGGATGGGCGCGGCAGACCGGGCTGAACACCATCTTCATCGATGCCGAACGCGACCCCTTCGCCCATGGCTTCGTGGTGAAGTAAGCGCGTGACGGCGCGCTGAAGCCGACGCGCGACGGCGCGATCAAGCCCACGCGCCACGGCGCGATGCAAACGAAAGACCGACGTCCTGACCGCTGGCCGGGGCGCATGAGAAAGCATGGGATCGGCCGTCGCGGGCCGTTTCCCGAAGATCACTTACGCCCAACAGGTACTCCATGCCACGACATCCAAGCCCCACCGTCCCGCCAAGCAGATGGTCCCCGTTCATCCGCGTCTCCGAGGGCCTCTTGGTCGTCGAGCGCCATGCCGTCGCGACGCTGATGGCGCTGCTCAGCGGTGCGATCCTGCTGAACGTGGTCACCCGCTACCTGGGGATGCCGCTTTACTGGATCGATGAGCTTGCGGTCTATTGCATGGTCTGGCTGACCTTCATCGGCGCCTCGACGATGACGCGGCTGCGCCTCGACTTCGCCGTGACGATGCTGACCGAGCGGCTGTCGCCCGGCGCGGCGCGGGTGGCCAGGGTAGTGGCGACCATTGTTGTCGTCCTGTTCAGCATCGGCCTTGCCGTGATGTGCTGGCTCTGGTTCGAGCCCCTGGGCATCGCGCGCGCGAGTTTCGACGCCCGCGAATTCGCCGGGCAAAGCTTCAACTTCATCTATACCGAGCGCACGCAGACCCTGAACTGGGCGACCTGGATCCTGTATCTGATCCTGCCGATCTTTGCCCTGTCGATGACCGTCCACGGCATCGCGAACCTGCTGGAAGACCTGGGCGCGGTCCCCAGGGTCCAGCGCGCGATGATGATCAACGCCGAGGAGGCGGTGAACTGATGCTGACCTCAACCGCCTTTCTGGTCGTGATGCTGGTGGGCGTGCCCATCGGCCTGTGCCTCTGCGTCGCGGCCATCGTCTATGTGCTGGCCAGCGGCAACATGGTGCTGTTCCAAAGCTATCCCTTGCAGATGTTCAACGCGGTGGACAGCTATGGCCTGATCGCCATCCCGCTGTTCGTGCTGATCGGAGAGATCATGAACGCGGGCGGCATTACCAAGAAGATCGTCGACATGGCGATGGCCTTCGTCGGTTCGCTGCGCGGCGGGCTGGCCTATGTGAACGCCATCGCGAACATGTTCGTGGCCTCGATCCTTGGCTCCGCCACGGCGCAGGTGGCGATCATGTCGCAGATCATGGTCCCCGAGATGGAGAAAAAGGGCTACGACAAGGACTTCTCCGCGGGGCTGACCGCCTATGGCGGGATGCTGGGATCGATCATGCCGCCCTCGGTCATGTTCGTGGTCTACAGCGTCATGGCGCAGGTCTCGGTGTCGGACATGCTGATGGCGGGGCTGGTGCCGGGGCTGATCCTGACCGCGCTGTTCTGCGTGGTGATCGCCATCATCGGCCATTACCAGAAATTCCCGCGCAGCGCGCCGCAGACATTCAGGCAGCGCGCCGCCACGGTCTGGGCGGCGGTGCCGTCGCTGTCGATCCCCATCGTCATCGTCGGCTCGATCTTCTCGGGCCTTGCAAGCGCGACCGAGGCCTGCAACGATGCGCGCCGTCCCGGCGCGCATCATCCGCCCCTCTTTCGATCTGGACGCGCGCGATGGAAGCCAAGGTGACGATGACGCTTGACGGGATCTTCGACCTCGTCCTGTCGGTGCTGGCGGCAAACGGCTTATCGCGGGACCAGGCCGAGGCCATTGCCGACATCGTCACCCGGGCCGAGGCCGATGCCTGCCGGTCGCATGGCCTGTATCGGGTCGAGGGCTATGTCGCGGGCCTGCGTGCGGGGCGCGTGAACCCGGCCGCGCAGCCACGGGTTCGGCAAGTGAGGCCGGCCTTGCTGCAGGTCGACGGCGACAGGGGTTTTGCCCCGTTCGCGGCGAACCTTGCGCGCCCGCATCTGATTGCGGCGGCGCGCGAAAACGGCATCGCCGCGATGGCGATGACCCGGACGCACCATTTTTCGGCGCTATGGGCGGATATCGAGCCGCTGGTCGAGGCCGGGCTGGTGGCCTGGTGTTTCGTCGTTGGCCAATGCTCGGTCGCGCCGCATGGCGGCAGCGCGCCGCTGATGGGCACCAATCCCATCGGCTTCGGCTGGCCGCGACCCGACGGCGCCCCGTTCATCTTCGATTTCGCGACAAGCGCCGCGGCGCGCGGCGAGGTCGAACTGAAACGCCTTGCGGGCGAGCCGATTCCCGCGGGCTGGGGCATCGACGCCGATGGGCGACCAACGCGCGACCCGGCCGAGGCCCTTTCCGGCGCGCTTCTTCCCTTTGGCGGGCACAAGGGTTCGGCGCTGTCCATGATGGTCGAACTGATCGCAGGCCCCCTGATCGGTGAACTGACCAGCAAGCAGGTGGCCACGCTTGGCCATCGGGATGACGGCCCGCCGCCGGGGGGCGAGCTGTTCATCGTCTTCGATCCCGCCGCGCTGGATGGATCGGCGCCCGCCGCTGCTGAAGGGTTCTTTCTGGATGCGAAGGCGCAGCCGGGCCTGCGGCTGCCGTCGGAACGGCGATATGCCGCCCGCGCGCGCAGCCATGCCTCCGGCGTCGACGTGCCGAGCGGGCTTCTGCGCCGCATCAAGGCGCTCATGCCCAGCCCCTCGGCCTGAAGAAAGGACAACCCAGATGCGCTCGCGCCTTTCCATCACTGTCGTCGGTCGCCATGCCGAAGGCGAAATCGGCGATGTCATCATCGGCGGCGTGCTTCCCCCGGAAGGGGCCACGATGATGGAGCGGATGATCGCCATGGAACGCGATCACAACCATATCCGCCAGTTGCTGATCTGCGAGCCGCGCGGCTTGGTCGCGCGGCATGTGAACCTGATCGTGCCGCCGATCACGCCGGGCTGCGCCGCCGGGGCGATCATCATGGAGCCGACCGAATATGTTCCCATGTCGGGCTCGAACACGATCTGCGTGGCCACCATCCTGCTGGAAACCGGCATGGTGCCGATGAAAGAGCCGATTACCCGCTTCAAGCTGGACATGCCCGGAGGCGTGATCGAGGTCGCCGCGGAATGCCGCGACGGCAAATGCCGGTCGATCACCTTTCGGAACGCCCCGGCCCTTGCCGCCGTCCGGGACGGCGGGCTGGAGGTCGAGGGGCATGGCGCGATCTCTCTCGACATCGCCTATGGCGGCATGTTCTTCGGTATCGTCGATGCCCAGGCGCTTGGCTTTCAGATCCGCCCCGACGAGGCGCGCAATCCGGCCATCCTGGGCGAAAAGATCCGCAAGGCCGCGCGGCAGCAGTTCGACATGGCCCATCCCAACTTCCCGAATGTGCGCGGCGGATCTATCGTCCAGTTCGCCATGCCGTTCCAGGGCAGCGGCGCGGTGACGCGCAATACCTGCATCGTGGCCCTGGGCCGCTCGGATCGCTCGCCCACCGGCATGGGCACCTCGGCGCGGATGGCGGTCTTGCAGGCGCGCGGCCTGATGGGGGCTGGAGAGGTGCTGATCCATGAATCGATCATCGGATCGCGCTTCACCGGCAAGATCCTTGAACTCGGCGACCGCGGCGGCGTGACGACGATCACCCCGCAGATCACCGGCCGCGCCTGGATCACCGGGCAGCACAGCTATTTCGTCGATCCCGAAGACCCCTGGCAGTCCGGCTATATGCTATCCGACACCTGGGGCGTCACGCCGACGCTGACGCAATAGGGCCAAACCGACCGGAGACCAGACAAATGACCATGACCGCATCCAGCATCCTGCCAGGCATCGCAGACGGGCCCATCCTGTCTTCGGACGAGCCGCTCAGCTTCTGGGGCGGGGTGGACCCGGCCACCGGCAGGGTCATCGACGTGCATCACCCGTTGCAGGGGCGCTGCATTGCCGGTTGCGTCCTGATGATGCCCTCGACTCGGGGATCCTGCACGGGATCGGGGGTGTTGCTGGATCTGGTCCTGTCGGGTCGCGGCCCGGCGGCCCTGATCTTTTCCGAGCCCGAGGATGTGGTCACCCTGGGTGCCCTGATCGCGGCCGAGATGTTCGGCAAGGCGCTGCCGGTCCTGCGCCTGTCGCCTTCGGCATTCGAGGCGTTGAGCGGCCAGGCTTCGGCGCGGATCGGCCTGGACCGGATCACGGCCGGCAATCTGTCGATCGCCGTCCAGGCCCCCGGCACGGCGTCGCTGGACCTGACCGGGCAGGATCGCGCGATCCTCGATGGCGGGAACGGGACGGCCGCCGCCCAGGCCATGCGGATCATCTGCGCGATGGCGGCCCAGCAGGGGGCGCGGCGCCTGGTCGATGTCACGCAGGCGCATATCGACGGCTGCATCTATGCCAGCCCGGCGAACCTGACCTTTGCCGAGCGCATGGCCGAAATGGGCGCCAGGGTGACGGTTCCGACGACCATGAACGCGATTTCCGTCGATCGCGAGAACTGGCGCCGCCAAGGCGTTCCCCCCAGCCTCGGCAATCCGGCGCAGCGGCTGGCCGATGCCTATGTCAGGATGGGATGCCGGCCGACCTTTACCTGCTCGCCCTATCTTCTGGACAGTGCTCCGGGCCGGGGCGAGGCCATCGCCTGGGCGGAATCCAATGCGGTCGTCTATGCGAACAGCATCCTTGGCGCACGCACGGCGAAACACCCGGATTTCCTGGATCTGTGCATTGCGATCACCGGCAGGGCGCCCTTGTCCGGCGTCTATCTGGACAAGAACCGCACGGCGCGCCGCATCATCGATGTGGACCTGCCAGCCGGTGCGGACGACGCGTTCTGGCCGCTGCTGGGCTATCTTGCGGGCAGGCTGTCGCCCGATCGCATTCCGCTGCTGCGCGGCCTTGCGCCGGCGAGGCCCGGAATGGACGAGTTGAAGGCCCTTTGCGCCGCCTTCGGCACCACCTCGGGCGCGGCGATGCTGCATGTCGAGGCCGTCACGCCCGAGGCCGGGCTGATCGCCGAGGATGCCGATCATTGCCGGATCACGCGTGCCGATCTGGAGGATGGCTGGCGGCTTTTGAACGACGGTCCCGAGGTTGTCGACCTTGTGGCCCTGGGCAGTCCCCATGCCTCGCTGAACGAATGCCGCGCCCTGGCGCGGGGGCTCGCGGGGGGCAAGGTCGTCATCCCCACCATCCTGACCACCGGCCGCGACACGCTCGCGCTGGCCCGCGCCGAGGGGGTGCTGGCCATGCTTGAGGCAAGCGGCGTGACGGTGCTGCCCGACCTGTGCTGGTGCTCGATCTCCGAGCCGGTCTTTCCGGTTCAGACGCATGCCGTGATGACCAATTCCGGGAAATATGCCCATTACGGGCCGGGGCTGTCCGGGCGTGCCGTCAGGTTCGGCAACCTTGCGCAATGCGTTCGGGCGGCGCTGACGGGCAGGGCACCCGGAACCATGCCCGACTGGATGCGGAAACCGGATCGGCCATAGGGGCGTTGCCCAAAGGATCGGCCGCCGCGACCCTGATCGCCTTCGCCGGCTTCTTCATCGCAATGATCGCCGAAACGGGAATGTCCCGCCCGCATCCACAGGCGACCTGCCTTGCCGGCGCATCACACCAAGCCCGGCATGCCGGATGGGCCGGCCTTCCGGTAGGCTCCGGCAGCCTTCGTCCCCGGAAGGCACTGGGGCATGCCGATGCCACGCAACAGAAGATAAGATTTCTTTCCCCGCATATGCGGCCGGGACTTGCCGAAACCCCTTACGACATCTCTGGGATAAAGATGTCCGTACAGGTAAGGGGCGGTTCGGAAACCGCAGGCCCTGGCCATCCGGCACCTTTACGGCCTCCCGACGCGCGGAGCCCGGAAGGTCAGCGGCGCCGCGCCTCTCAATCGCCGGAGCGGCCGGGAAGAGCCGGGATCTGGCCCAGCCAGGGCAGCGCGGAACCGCACCAGATCTGCAATGTCGGCCTTAGCTGGTCGCGCTGGTTCACGGTGCCGACGCGGATGCCGATCTCATCCGCCGCGGCGCCCTCACCGGTGGTGTAGATCGGAGAGCCGCATTCCGGGCAAAAGAATTGCAGCCTTCGTTTGCCGTTGTCCGCGACCTTGACATAGCGGCGCGGCGCGGCGCCGGTCAGACGGAACGCCGCGCGGGGAACCATTGCGGTCACGCGAAAGGCGCTGCCGGTCAGCTGCTGGCAATCGGTGCAATGGCAGATCGACACCCGCTCGGGGTCGATCTCTGCATGGTAGGTGACATGGCCGCAATGGCAGCTTCCCTCGACATTCATTCCTGTACCCGCGCGCTTGTCTTTGCTCCGGCGATCATCATGCGGCGTGCGTCACGCAATGGAAACCCCGGCCCGCCAAGGCGGCGTTCGGACCGGGCTTTGATCGCGGCGCATCGGCCCATGGATCCAAGGGGGCAATACGCAAAAATCGCGTATCGCCCTGAACGCCCGGCCGGGCGAGTTTCTTCCCATCACGGCGCCACATCGGGAGGGAGATCATGCCGCGTGAGGTAACCGTATCGGCGGCCAGTATCTGGTGCGCGAAATCGGCAGCTTCAAGGATATGGCGACGCGTGTGCATGCGCTTCTCGACCAGGCCGATGGCTCGGACATCGCCATTTTCCCCCAGCTTTTCACCATCGAACTGTTCACCACCCTGCCGAATTGGCGCGAGCGCCCCATCGCCGAGTTGGTGAAGATCGCCGAGCATACGCAAGCCTGTCGCGACCTCTTCAGGTCGGAGGCGAAGCGGCGTGGCCTGTTCATCGGCGCCGGCTCGAATCTCGAGGAGGTCTCGCCGGACCGGTATGAGAACATCGCCCATCTGTTCGGCCCGGATGGCGAGCATTTCATGCACGCCAAGACCCATATCTTCCCGGCCGAGGCGGCCTGGTCCACCTCGGAAGGGGACAGGATGGAGGCCTTCCGGCTGCCCTTCGCCAAGGTCGGCTTCAATGTCTGCTACGAGACCGAGATCCCGGAATGCGCGGCCGCGCCGGCCGAGCAGGGGGGGGCGAGCTGATCCTGACGCCCTCGGCGGCCTTCACCGAGCAGGGCTTCTGGCGCGTGCGCCACTGCGCAGGCCCGCTGTATCGAGAACCAGGTCTATCTGGTCCATTGCTGCCTCGGTGGCCAGCCCGGCACGCCGCTGCCGGACGGGCAGGCGCGCAGCTCGGTCCTCGGGCCCTGCGACATGGCCTGCGACATCCCGTCCGGGATCATCGCCGAGGCCCGGACCAATGTCGAGATGACTGTCACCGGCACGGTGAACCTCGACCTGCGCCATGAGAACCGCGAACGCGGCGCGGCCACCACCTTCAGGGATCGCCGCCGCCAGGCCGGGCTTTACCGCAGCGGGCCGCCGCATCTGTGAAAGCCGCGGACCAGAACCGCAATTTCGTCCCAGCATGGAGGAGTGAATGGGACATCTGAAACTGCCCGAAGGCAGGAAGATCGCCGTGAACCTGGGCGTGGATTTCGACGCGCAGTCGCTTTGGCTCGGCGGCTTCAACCGACCGTCGCCGTCGTTCATGTCGCGCGGCGAATTCGGCGCCGAGGTCGGCACGCCGCGCCTGCTTGCCCTGTTTCGCAAGCATGACATCCGGATGACCTTCTTCACCCCCGGCCATACCGTCGACACCTTCCCTGCGATCAACAGGAAGATCTTCGATGCCGGGCACGAGATCGCCCGTCACGGCTATCATCACGAGAACCCGACGCCGATCGGGCGCGATACCGAGCGGCGGCTGATCGACCTGGCCTTCGCCACCTACCAGAAGCATTTCGGCACCCGCCCGGCCGGCTGCCGCTCGCCCTATTGGGATTACAGCGAGAACACGCTGGACCTGATCGAGGAGGCGGGGTTTCTCTATGACAGCTAGCCTGATGGCGCGCGATCTGGTGCCCTATCGCCCGCGGCGCGGGCAGGTGCGCCGGGAGCAGGGCAATGTCGCCGGCCCGGCCAGCAGGGTGCTGGAGATCCCGGTCAGCTGGTATCTCGATGACTTCCCGGCCCTGGCCTATACCGGCAACCAGGAAGGCATGTCGGATACCGATGCGGTGCTGCACCGCAGGAAGGACATCTTAGACTACGCCTATGCCCATCAGGAAAACGGCGTCTATGCCATGGCCCTGCATCCGCAGATCATCGGCCAGGCCCATCACATGATCATGCTGGAGCGCCTGATCGAGCATATCAAGCGCCATGCGGGCGTCTGGTTCGCGACCTGCGACGAGATCGCCCGCCCCTGGGTCGACGACGACCGCGAAAAGATGGCCCTGCCGGATGCGCACAGCGTCGAGCCGATGCCGGCCGATTACGGCTGGCCCGCATCAGGAGACCTGCGCCCGGCCGGTCCGGGCGCAAGTTTCATCTGCTCCGGGCGCGGACGTCCTCTATCATCCCAATGTCCGTATGAGGGGATATGGGAGGGCGAGCATGCGGGTTGCTGGTCATGCCTCGTCACGAAGGACGGGCTGGAGGAACTCGAGGACCAGCAGCGCCTTCTGTTCGTCGCCGGGCTGCCGCAGGTCGTCTCGCCGGCGCGATCCGTCCTCGGCAGCGGTCTGGAACTGGCCGATTTCATCCATATCAACGGGGGCGGCTGGTATCTTGCCCGGCTGCGGCCGGCCCCGGCAACCCTCCGTCCGGCCGCCGCCGGCCTGCATCTGGAACGGATCGAGCCGCCCGGAGGAATGACGGCGCGGGAACTCGATGTCCTGACCCTCGTGGCGGCGGGCTGTTCCAACGACAACATCGGTGCCCGCCTTGCCGTCCGCCCCCGCACCGTCGCCAAGCCTGTCGAGCATCTTTCGGCCAAGCTGCGGGTCCGGAGCCGCAGCCTGCTGGCCGGGATCGCGCTTGAGCAGGCGCTTGCCTTGCTCCGGCTTGACGCAGGCACCGGGCCTCCGCTTCGGCCGATGACCCGGTCCCGGCGGCCACCCAGGCTGCGCCCGATCCATGTCGGCCTGCCTTATCCTGCTGCGGGGCGCGGCGCTTCGGACGCGACCGAGATGGTGAACGGGGCCGCGCTTGCGGTGGCCGAGGCCAACGCCCGGGGCGGCATCCACGGCCGCGAGCCGCGGCTTGTGCCGAAGCCGTTCCACAACCGCGATGACATCGCTGCGCTTGCCGCCTATCGCGCGCTGATCGAGGAGGAGTCGAGGCGATCACGGCCGGATATGCCTGCTATTCGCCGCAGGTCCACGACCTGATCGGCGAGGCACGCCTGTCCTATCTGCATGCCGCCACGATGAACCACGCGGTCGAGCGGGTGCGCGACAGCCGGCTGCGGCTGGGCAATATCTTCCAGTCCTGCGCCAGCGACATCAACTATGCCCAGGGCCTGGTACGCTTCGTGGCCGGGCTGGGTCCGCAGACGGCGCTGGCGCGGCGGTTGGCGGTGGTAGTGCCGAAAGCGAAACCCATGGATATGGGCATGGCGGCGCTGGCCGAGGGGCTGGACCGGCAGGGCTGGCAGCTTCAGCCAATGCCGGTCGACACGGCCGAGCCGGATTGCTGGCAGCGGGTCGTCACCGGCCTGCACCAGCTGGAACCGGAGGTGGTGAGGCCGGCCTCGTTCTTCGTCGAGGACGCGATCCCCTTCCAGCGGGCGTTCCGGGACAATCCGGTCAGGGCGCTGGTCTATCTGATCTACAGCCCTCGGCGCCCTGCTATCGCCAGGAACTTGGCCGGCTGGGCAAGGGGGTGATCTGGGCCACCACCAGCGGCCTTTAGACCGACATGATCGGAGCCACCTTCCGGCAGAGGTATTTTGCCCGCAACGGCAGCCATCCGGGAAATTCGCAGGCCGGGCTGGCCTATGACCGGGTCGGCCTGTTGCTGGGATCCTGGCAGCGCGCCGGCCATCCCCGCGCCTTCGACAAGATGATCGCGGATCTGCGGACCTCTATCAACCGCGGCGTCAACGGTTCCCGTTATTTCGGCAACGAGGGCCAGGTCGGGCTGGCCTATCCGGACGACACGCTGGATCTGTCGATCAGCCAGGCCCATCTGATTCACCAATTGCAGCAAGGGCGCGATGTGGTCCTTGCCCCCGCACCCTATGCCTCGGCCAGCCTGACCGCGCCGCCCTGGTCCGGCAGGTAGCTATGGCTTGCGGTTCTGCGATGGTAAAGGACCATCCCGATCCTACAAGGCGAGGCTGAGGTATTTGATCTCCAGATATTCCTCCAGCCCGTATTTCGATCCCTCGCGGCCCAGCCCCGAGGCCTTCACGCCGCCGAAAGGCGCGACCTCGTTGGAGATGGCGCCCGAGTTGATCCCGACCATGCCATATTCCAGCGCCTCGGCCACCCGGAAGATGCGCGCCAGATCGCGGGTGTAGAAATAGGCGGCCAGGCCGAATTCGGTGTCATTGGCATGGCCGATCACCTCGGCCTCGTCGGAAAAGCGCAAGAGCGGGGCCAGGGGGCCGAAGGTTTCCTCGCGTGCAACCAGGGCATCCGCGGGAACCTCGGTCAGGATGGTCGGCTGGAAGAAGGTGCCGCCCAGGTCGTGGGGCTGGCCGCCGGCGAGGATCCGGGCGCCCTTGGCCACGGCGTCCTCGATATGCGACCGGATCTTGCGCACGGCGGCGGCATCGATCAGCGGCCCCATGGTCACGCCGTCCTGCAGCCCGTCGCCGACCCGGAACCGCCCCACCGCCGCCGCCAGCTTTGCCGCGAAGGCGTCATAGACCTTGTCATGGACGTAAAGCCGGTTGGCACAGACGCAGGTCTGGCCGTTGTTGCGGTATTTCGACACCAGCGCGCCCTCGACCGCAGCATCCAGGTCGGCATCCTCGAAAACGATGAAGGGCGCGTTGCCGCCAAGCTCCAGCGACAGTTTCTTGATGTCATGGGCGCATTGCGCCATCAGCAGCCGGCCCACATCGGTCGAGCCGGTGAAGCTCAGCTTGCGCACGATGGGATTGCCGGTCAGCTCGCCGCCGATCTCGGCCGCCGAGCCGGTCACGACGTTGAAAACGCCCGCCGGGATGCCCGCGCGCTCGGCCAGATCGGCAAGCGCCAGTGCCGAGAAGGGCGTCTGCGGCGCGGGCTTCAGGACCATGGTGCAGCCCGCCGCAAGGGCAGGGGCCGCCTTGCGCGTCACCATGGCCGAGGGGAAATTCCACGGCGTGATCGCCGCCGCGACGCCGATGGGCTGCTTCAAGACCAGGATGCGCCTGTCGGCCTGCGGCGAGGGGATGATGTCGCCATAGGCCCGCTTGGCCTCCTCGGCGAACCATTCCACGAAAGAGGCGGCATAGCGGATTTCGCCCCTGGCCTCGGCCAGCGGCTTGCCCTGTTCCAGCACCATCAGCCGGGCAAGCGCGTCCTGGTGGCGCAGGATCAGGTCGAACCAGTTGCGCAGCAGCGCCGCGCGCTCGGCGGCGGGCCGCGCGCGCCAGGGACCAAGCGCGTGTTCGGCGGCCTCGATCGCCTGCCGCGTCTCGGCTGCGCCCATCACCGGCACCGTGCCGATCTGCGCGCCATTCGCCGGGTTGAGGATCGGCTGGGTCCGGGCGTCCAGGGCATCGGTCCAGCGCCCGTCGACATAGGCTTGCTGGCGCAGCAGGGCAGGGTGGCTCATCTTGTAAATCCTTTCGTTGCTCAGCGTTTGCGGCCCATGATCTGGGGCAGGCCCAGGATCTCGGCGGCCTGCAAGGCCAGCCACAGGGCGACCACGTCGCCGGTGTTGCCAAGCGAGCGGCCGGTCAGGGCCTCGATGCGGCGGATGCGATAGGTCAGGCTGGTCTTGTGGATATGCAGCTTTTCGGCGGTCGCCTGCCAGGAGCGGTTCTGTTCCAGGAATATCTTCAGCGTGTAAAGCAGCGAGGCGCGGGATTCCTCGTCATGCTCGGCCACGCTGCCCAGCACCCGGCGGAAGGTTTCCCGCGCCTCGTCGAGCGTCTGCGGCAGCCAGGGCAGCTTGTCGGCGATCTGCGCATAGAACACCACCGGCCGGTCCGGCCCGGCATGGGCTGCGGCAAGGCGCGCCTCGCTGAAGGCTTCCGCCAGGCGCTCGAAATAGCCGATCTGGTCGCTCAGCCCCATGCCGGCTTCCAGAACGGCCTGCACGGCGGGCGCGGAATCCTCGGGCAGCAGCAGCCAAAGCTCATCGCTTTGCGGGCAGAGCAGGACCGGCACGTCGCTGCGCTCGAACAGCGCGGCCCAGTCGGGCAGGGACAGCCCGCCCCGCCGGGCCACCGCCAGATGCGCCGTGTCCAGCGCGATGCCGAACGGCGCCAGGCGCTTGCCCGCCTGCTGGCGGGTCAGGCGGTTGTTCAGCAGATCCTCGAGCAGTTCCGAGCCCAGCCGGACGGCGCGTTCGTTTTCGACATGCAGCCGCTCCAGCGCGATGCCGAGCACGGCCGAAAGATGGTTGAGCAGGCTGTAGTCGAGGACGTCCCGCCCGCTGCGCCGCACCAGCAGCACGCATTTGCGCCGCGAAGGGATCCCGATGCCCAGGACTTCGCCCTCCTCCAACGGATAGCGGCGCACCATCGGCTGGGAATGGGGCGGATCGAGCGTTTGCTGCCGCAGGGCCTCGCGCAGCTTTTCGGGCAGTTCGCGACCCTTGGGCAACCAGGGCTGCCGCGTCTGCGGATCCCAGAGCATCAGCCGGGCCTGCACGTCCTCCTCCAGCCGATGCAGCAGTGCTTCCAGGTCGATGCCTTCGATGGCGATGCGGGCGCTGGCATAGATCCGGGCGATGGCCTTGCCGCGCTCGAACTCCTCGGCTCGGCGGGCGTCGATCACCGCGCGGGTGACGCTGGCAAAGGGCACGCCGTAATGCGTCATCAGGACGGGAAAGCCCAGCTCCTCGGCCCGGTCCCGAAGCGCCTGCAGATCGGCGGGCGCCTGCATGTCCTCGCCGATCATCATGCCCGAGAGGCCCGCCTGCGCCAGCGATTCCACGTATCGCCCCTGCGCGGCGGGATCGGCGGGGATGCCGATGCCGGTGGTCATCAGCAGGTCGCCCTCGCCCAGCCATTCGGTCGGATCGGGCAGTTCGCAGACATGCGCCCCACGCACCAGCCGCCCGGCGCCCTCGCTGCCGCTGAGCAGGCGGGTGCGCAGTTCCGGGATGTCGATGATATCCGCGATCCGTAGCGACATGGAAAGCCTCGGGTCCATGAGTGAAGGTGACGCGCACGAGCCTAAGCCAGGACCGCCGGAAAAGCAGCGGCGGCGTTCGTCCGGATCAGCCGAGGATCAGATAGGCCTTGCGGACAGTAGCACGGATATCCCATTCCCCCTGCGTATCGGCCGCGAAGAACAGCGCATCCCCGGCACGGAAGGCGACGGGCTGACCGCCGTCGGCGGTAAAGCTGCCCTCGCCCTCGATGATATAGCTGTATTCGGCCTGGACGACCTGGCGGCGGAAACGGCCGGGCGTGCATTCCCAGATGCCTGCGCCGCCGGCGGGCGTGTCGGCATGGCCGGCGGTACGCGTCATCGCAACCTGCGTGCTGGTCGGGGCGCCCACGGGGGCGGGGGCGGTGAAGGCATCGTCGTTCTCGATGCGGATCAGGATCGGATTCATGGCGGCCTCTCCTCAGGATTTGTCTTCGAGGCCGGAAGGGGCCAGCCCGGCCAGCATCCGGTCGAGCATGCCGGCCGTCCGGCCCTGCAGCTCGGCCTTTTCCTTGCGGATCACGGCGTTGCGCACCATTTTGCCGCCGAGGTAGCGGAAGGGCTCCGGCGGGAAGCCCCTGCATTTGCGGCCGACCAGCGAGCAGCGGCTCCATTCGTCGTCGCGGCCAAGCGCAAGGCTGGCGAGAATGCGCCCGCCCAGCCGGCTGGGACCGACGCCATTGCCGCTCCAGCCGATGCCGTAAAGGATGTTAGGCTGGCCGCGCAGGCTGCCAAAGACCGGCAGGCTGTCATAGGTGCGATCGACCGGGCCCGACCAGCTGTCGGCGACGGCATCCGGCGGCAGCATCGGATAGGTGGCGAACAGGTCCGCCCGGGTCAGCGCGGTGCTTTCGGTGTCGTCGCTGAACACCCCGTTGATCCGCGCACCATAGGCGATGCCGCCCGTTCCCTTGCCGAAGACGATGCGCCCGTCCCGGGTCGTGCGATAGTAATCCACCAGCAGCTGGGAATCGGTGATGGATTCGCCGCCGGTCCAGCCGATGTCCTGGAACAGCGCGCCCAGCGGTCGCGTCACCACGACGGAACTGTTGACCGGGGTGAACAGCCGCGCCAGCTGGGGGATCGCCGCCGACCAGGCATTCGTCGCCAGCACCACCATGTCGGCCGTCAGCGCGCCGCCCTGGGTGGTGATCCGCGCCGGCCGGCCGGGCTCGATCTGCCGGACGGCGGTGCTTTCATGGATGACGACGCCCGCCTCCAGCGCCACCCGGCGCATGCCCTGCACCAGCGCATAGGGCTGCACCGTGGCATTCGAGGGCTCGAACACCCCGCCCAGATGCGCGGGCGATCCGGTGCGGTGGCGGACCTCATCCGGGGACAGGCGCTGGAAGGGCGTGACGCCCAGCTGCTCGCAGGCCTGCAGCGTGCCGTTCCAGGCATCCATATGGGCGGGGGTGGTCGCGGTCCAGAGCCAGCCCTTCTGCGTGAAATGCGCGTCGATGGCGTGGCGCTGGCAGAACTCGCCCAGCTCGGCGATGGCGCGTTCGGCGCTGCGGCCCAGGAACAGGGCTTCCTCGGTGCTGCAAAACGACCGGATCGTGCCGATCTTGGGCCACCAGGACATGACGAAGCCGCCATTGCGGCCCGAGGCGCCGCCGCCGCAGATGTCCTGCTCCAGGATCGCCACCCGGCAGTCGGGCTCGTGCTGCTTGATGGTCAGCGCCGTCCACAGCCCGACATAGCCGCCGCCGATGATGGCGATGTCGGCGCGGCTTTCACCGGCCAGCGGCGGGCAGGGGGCCAAGGCGGCCACGGATGCCTGCCAGTAGCTGCGCTTGAGCGGCTTGGAGATGCGGAATTTCATGGTGTTTCCCTGTGCTTCGTATCGGCCGGCCGGCGCGATGGGCGAGGCGTCCTCGGGTGGCGCGGCGATGCCGCGCCACTTGGGCCTTTCCGGGGGATCAGCCTTTCGGGCGGCCTCAGCCCCGCAGCGCGGCGGTCGCGGCCTCGTCAACCGTCAGCGTCGTCGGGTCGATGACCACGCCGTAAAGCTCTTTCGCGGCATTGATGCTGACATATTCGTCCAGCACGTCCTCCAGCACGTCCTGCACCGCGCGCTGCCGGGGATCGCCCCAGCCGCCGCCGCCGGTGCTTTCGAACATGAAGGTCTCGCCGGGGCCGAACTTGTGCGAGGCAAGCAGCGGGTTGTGCCAGTTGCCGTCATCGTCGATGCCGCCGATCACCTCGGTCGTGCCGTCGGCGCGGATATGGCTGGAGCGTTGCACGGCGCTGGTCAGGCCGCCGGCCGCGCCGGGGCTGCCCGACAGCGTGCGCGAGGTTTCCATGCCCAGCTCGCCGCCGCCGAAGAAGCGCACCTTGAAGACCGAGCCCAGGCCGCCGCGATAGCGCCCGGCGCCGGCCGAGTCCTGGCGCAGCTCGAACGCCTCATAGGCGATGGGAAAGAACAGCTCGGCGGTTTCCGCCGCCATGTTCATGCAGTTCCCCAAGGGGTCCATGGTCACGTTCATGCCGTCGGAATAGGGCGTGCCGCCCCAGCCGCCGGCCGGCAGGTCGGAAAACACGTCCGCCCGGCCCTGGTCATCGACGCAGCTGGCGACGAACCAGTTGGCATCCGCGCAGGTCGATCCCGTCACCCGTTCCGGGATCGCCTTGGCCAGGGCCTGCCAGATCGCGCTGGTGATCTTCGATGCCGTCAGCGTCGTGCAGCCGATGGTCGGCGCGGGCCAGGTCGCGTTCAGCCAGCAGCCCTCGGGCAGGATCACCTCGATCGGGTTGAACAGGCCCTGGTTCTGCGGCGCGTCCGGCGCCAGGAAGAATTGCAGCGAATAGAGCGCCGCCGACATGGTGTTGGCCTTGGGCGAGTTGATCGCGCCCTGGCAGATCGGGTCGGTGCCGGTGAAATCGACCTTGATCGAGTCGTCCCCGATCTCCAGCCGCACCTTCACCTTGACGCGGCTCTGGGTGATGCCGTCGGTATCGGCGTAATCCTCGGCCTCGTAGACGCCGTTCGGGATGGTGCGGATGCTCCCGCGCACCATCTTCTCGGTATAGGCCTGGATCTTCTTCATCGCGGCGCGGACGGTATCGACGCCGTAGCGGTCGCAGGCGCGCTGCAACTCCTGCTCGGCCGCCAGCAGCGCGCCCAGATGCGCCTGCACGTCGCCCTTGATGAAATGCGGCGTGCGCGAGTTGTTCAGGATGATCGCCAGAAGATCCTCGTTCAGCTTGCCGCCGGAATAGATCTTCAGCGGCGGCAGGCGCAGGCCCTCGGCGGCGATATGGGTGGAAAACGCTTGGCCGCCGGCGCCGCCGCCGCCCAGATCCATCCAGTGGCCGCGGCTGACGCCATAGCCGATCAGCTGGCCCTTGTAGAAGATCGGCTTGGTGAAGGTGATGTCGTTGATATGGGTGCCGCCCCGATAGGGGTCGTTCAGCACCAGCACGTCGCCTTCATGCACGTTCTGCGGCCCGACGCCCTTCACCGCCTCCTCGGCCGAGAACTTCATCGCGGCCAGGTGAACCGGGCAGTTGGCCGCCTGGCTGAGCAGCTGCAGGTCCGCGTCATAGATCGCGTTCGAGAAATCCAGCATATCCGCCAGGATCGGCGAGAAGGACGACCGCTGAAGCACCGTGGCCATCCGGTCCGAGGCGAATTCGAAGATGCTGCGCATGACCTCGAAGGTGATCGGGTCGATGTCGATATCGCTGTGTTGGCTCATGTCTTTCCCCTCCCTCAGATTTCGATGTCGATGACCAGCGCGCCCATGGCGTTGACATGGGCATGCGTCTGGGGCGGCAGGACGGTGCAGGCGTGATCGTATTCGATGATCGCCGGGCCTTCGATCCGGTGATGGGTGGTCAGCGCCTCGCCTTCATAGACGTCGCACCGGGTCCATTCGCCGTCGAAATAGACGTCGCGCTGGCCCTTGACGGCCGCCCTGTCGTCCTCGGAGTAATGCAGCTCGACCGGGGGCGGATCGTCCATCCGGCCGATGGCGGTGACGCTGAACGAGACGAAGGCCGGGGCGAAATCGTCCGAGCTGACGCCGAATTCCTGCAGGTGGACGCCGTGGAACGCTTCCTCGATGCCGGGCAGGTGGCCGGCGGTCAGCACGCCGTTCGGCAGCGGCGTGTCGACCTCGTAGGACTGGCCGACATAGCGCATCTGCGCGCTGCGGATGATCTCGATCCCGGCCGCATCGGCAAAGCCCTGCTGGATCAGCTCCTTGCGGGCGCGGGCCTCCAGGTCGTCCAGGATCGCGTTCACGCGGTCCAGGTCGGCCTCCTTGACCGGCGCGTAATAGAACTGCTCGATGTCCTGGCGCAGGTCCATGACCGTCGCGCCGAAGGCCGAGGCGACGCCCGCGTGGGGCGGCACGATGACCTTGGGAATGTTCATCGACCTGGCGACGAAGCAGGCCGCCAGCGCACCCGCGCCGCCGAAGCTCGCGTAGACGAAATCGCGCGGATCGCGGCCGCGGGCGACCAGCACCTTCTTGACCGCCTGCGCCATGTATTCGCAGCCGATGCGGATCATGCCCTCGGCGGTGGCCAGCGGGGACAGGCCGATCTCGGCGGCGAGCTTGTCCATCGCCTTGCGGGCGGCATCGACGTCAAGGTCGATCTTGCCGTTCAGCGTCGGGTCCAGCCGACCCAAGAGCAGGTTGGCGTCGGTGATGGTGGGCTGGGTGCCGCCGCGGCCATAGCAGACCGGGCCGGGTTCGGAACCCGCGCTTTTCGGCCCGACGCGCAGCGAGCCGCCGGCATCGACCCAGCCGATCGAGCCGCCGCCCGAGCCGACGCTGTGGATGTCCAGCATCGGCACGACGATCGGCACCTCCCATTCCAGTTCGTGGTCGCGGGTGATCAGCCCCTTGCCATGCTCGACGATGGACACATCGAAGCTGGTGCCGCCGACATCGGTGTGCAGGATGCGGTCGAAGCCGCTCTGCTCGGTCAGGTAGCCGGCATAGGCGACGCCGCCGGCGGGGCCGGATTCCAGCATGTCCTCGGGGTGCTGGCGCGCCGCCTCGGCCGACATGACGCCGCCGCTGCTTTTCAGGATCAAGAGCTTGCCGGCAAAGCCGTGGCGCGCCAGCCGGTTCTCCAGGTCGTCCATGTATTTCACCATCACCGGCATGCAGGCAGCGCGGACGGCAGTGGTGACGAAGCGGCCATGCTCGCGAAAGATCGGCCGGGTTTCCGAGGACAGCACGATGTGGATGTCCGGGCAGGTCTCGCGCAGGATGTCGCGCATCTGCTCTTCGTGCCGGCCGCTGGCATAGGAGTTGATGAAGCCGATGGCGACCGAGGGGATGCCCGCCGCCTTGATCCTCTCGGCCACCGCGCGCGCGGCGGCGACGTCCAGCGGACGCTCGGTCTCGCCGCGGACATTGGTCCGCTCGGGCACGGTATGGCGATAGCGGCGCTTGATGATCGGCTTGGGCTTCGTCTGATAGGGGTTATAGAGATGCTGGCGGTGCTGCCGGCCGATCTCGATGGTGTCGCGAAAGCCTTCGGTGGTGATGAAGGCGGCGTCCGGGTAGCTGCGTTCGATCAGGGCATTGGTTGCCGTGGTCGTGCCGTGCATGAGATACGAGATGTCGGAAATCTCGATCCCGGCCTTTTCGATCGATTCCAGAACGGCGATCGAGCGATCCTGCTTTGTCGTCAGGACTTTTGCGGTCACCTGCCTGCCGGTTTTCTCCTCCCAGGCAAACAGGTCCGTAAACGTCCCGCCGACGTCGATTCCGACCCTCCACATGGCGTCCTCCCTTGCGTGCTGTTTTAGGCTCGCCTGAGGATCTCCTCATCGGGGGCTTTTCGGCAATCATACGAAAACAGGAATCGCAGCAGGGGTTTCGTGCTTTCGCAGGATACCGGTCAGCGCGACCTCAACCCTTGCCCGTGCTGGCCGGCAGATGGTGCAGTAGGGATGAGCAGGCAGCCATGATATGGTCGTAGACGAGCTTGCCCGCCTTTTCCGCATCGCCCGCGCGGCAGGCGGCGAGGATCTGGCGATGTTCGCGATCCGCGGTGCCCTGGCCATGCGAGAGGGCAAGCTGGATGCGCAGGTAACGTTCCAGCCGATCATTGACCGAGCGGATGGTGCTGACCAGGAAAGGCCGCTGCGCATCCAGATACAGGCGGCTGTGGAACTGCCAGTTCAGCGCCGACCATTGCGCAACATCGGTTTCGCGGGCGAAGGCGTCGCAAAGGGCCTCGGCCTCGACAAAGGTTTCCGGTGTCATATGCGGCACCGACAGCTTGATGGCGGCCGATTCCAGGATGGCGCGGGTCTCGAAAATCTGGGCGATCTCGGGTTCGGAGACCGAGGTGACGACGGCGCCCTTGTTGCGCTGGAACTCGACCAGCCCCTCGGCCTCCAGCCGTTTCAGCGCCTCGCGCACCGGGATCTTGCTGACGTTGAACATCCGCGCGACATCGTCCTGGCGGATCGGCTCACCCTCGTCCAGCGATCCGTCGGCGATGGAATCGCGGATGAATTTCAGGATGATGTCCGAGGCGGTCGGGGCCTTCCCCAGGTTGGGAACCTCTGCTTCCTTGAATGGCATCCCGCTCGCTCCACACTTGAACTGCTTGCAAGATATGGTAGCCGATATCCTATCGCAAGGAACGGCAGTTTCCCGGTTGCAGAGATGCAGGCCGGTCGACCTGCGGGCACCGCCGATGCCGCTTGACAGGTCCAGATGGGTCGGGCAGGGTAATCATAATATCGTATACGGAATATGATTGCTCTGCTTCCACACCCGAGCGAGGAAAAATGCGCACATCCAAGGTCGTGCATGTCGTGTCCTGCCATGCCGAAGGCGAGGTCGGCGATGTCATCGTCGGCGGCGTCGCCCCGCCGCCGGGCGAGACGGTCTGGGACCAGTCGCGCTGGGTCGCCGAAGACGAGACCCTGCGCAACCTCGTCCTGAACGAGCCGCGCGGCGGCGTGTTCCGCCATGTCAACCTGCTGGTGCCGCCCAAGGATCCGCGCGCCCAGATGGGCTGGATCATCATGGAGCCGGCAGATACACCGCCGATGTCCGGCTCGAACTCGATCTGCGTGGCGACGGTGCTGCTCGATACCGGCATCATTCCCATGCAGGAGCCGGTGACGCGCATGGTGCTGGAGCCGCCGGGGGGCCTGATCGAGGTCGAGGCCGAATGCCGGGGCGGCAAGGCCGAGCGCATCCGGGTTCGCAACGTGCCCTCTTTCGCCGACCGGCTGGATGCGCAGATCGAGGTCGAGGGGCTGGGCACGATCACCGTGGACACCGCCTATGGCGGCGACAGTTTCGTGCTGGTCGATGCGGCCTCGGTCGGGATGCGCATCGCCCCCGATCAGGCGCGCGACCTGGCCCAGATGGGGGTGCGGATCAGCCGCGCCGCCAACGAACAGCTGGGCTTCCGCCACCCGGCAAACGACTGGAACCATATCTCGTTTTGCCAGTTCACCGATCCCCTGAGCAAGAAGGACGGGGTGCTTTACGGCAGGAATGCCGTCGCGATCCGTCCGGGCAAGATCGACCGCTCTCCGACCGGGACGGGCTGCTCGGCACGGATGGCGGTGCTGCATGCGCGCGGACAGATGAAACTCGGGGACCGCTTCGTCGGCCGCTCGATCCTCGACACCGAGTTCCATTGTTCGATTGCCGATGAGGTCGACCTGAACGGGAAACCGGCCATCCGCCCGATCATCTCGGGCCGGGCCTGGATCATCGGGACGAAACAGTTGATGGTCGATCCGGCCGACCCGTTCCAGGGCGGCTATCGCCTGTCGGATACCTGGCCGGCGGATCTGTAAGGGGGATCGCTTATCCATGACGAGCAACGGTTCTGCTCCGCAATTCCTGTCCTATGAGGCCGCGATCGGCCGGCTGGACTGGTCGGACGCCGTCGAGGCCCTGCGCCAGGGCCATGCGCTGCCCCGGGCCCAGATCCGCGACGTGTTCCTGGGCCCGCCCACCGGCACGATGATGAGCCGCTCGGCCTGGATCGAGGGGCTGGGCTACGGCGCCAAGACCTTCACCGTCTTCGACGGCAACGCGGCGCGCGGCCTGCCGACGGTGCAGGGCGCGATGCTGGTCTTTGACGGCGAAACCGGCTCGCTGCAAGCCATCGTCGACAGCCCGCTGGTGACCGAGATCAAGACCGCTGCCGATTCCGTGCTGGGCGCCAGCCTGCTGGCGCGCCCGGACAGCCGGCACCTGCTGATCGTCGGCGCGGGGACCGTCGCGACCAGCCTGGTCAAGGCCTATACCGCGGTCCTGCCGGGAATCGAACGGGTCTCGGTCTGGTCGCGCCGCCCGGAACAGGCGCGGGAACTGGTCGCCGGCATGTCGGGCGTCAAAGCCGAACTGGTGGCGGTCGAGGATCTGCAGGACGCGGTCGGGCTGGCCGACATCGTCTCCTCGGCCACCATGGCGCGGCAGCCGGTGATCCTGGGCGACTGGGTGCGGCCCGGCACCCATGTCGACCTGATCGGCGCCTTCAAGGCCGACATGCGCGAGGCCGACGATGCGCTGATGGGCAAGGCCGCGCTGTTCGTGGACAGCCGCGAGACCACGCTCGGCCATATCGGCGAGTTAATGTTGCCCATCGCCTCGGGCGCGATCACGGAAGACAGCGTGCTGGGCGATCTCTACGATCTCGTGCGCCCCGACGCCCGCCGGCGGCAGGCGAATGACGAGATCACCCTGTTCAAGAACGGCGGCGGTGCGCATCTGGACCTGATGATCGCGTCCTGGATCGCCCGGGTCATGGCGGGCTGAGAGCCGGGCCGGGAAGCAGCCATTCCCCGCTGGTGAGCGGTCCATCCGCTTCCCATCAGCCGGCAGGCCATGAGGTTTCGGCTTTATCGAAACGAAAGGCCGGACAAGATCCTTGGCCGGCCTTCCCGCGTTGCGGACCTGCCGGCTCAGGCCGCCAGCATGCCATGCGGATCGAGGACGAATTTCTTCGCCGCGCCCTGGTCGAAGCTTTCATAGCCCTGCACCGCCTGATCCAGCGGGATGACCGTGGCATTGACGATATCGGCGATGGGCAAACGGCCGTGCAGGATGGCCTGCATCAGCTGGCGGTTGTATTTCAGCACCGGGGTCTGGCCGGTATGGAAGCTCTGCGCCTTGGCCCAGCCCAGGCCGAAGCGCATCGACAGGCTGCCATGCCTGGCGGCGTCATCGACCGCGCCCGGATCCTCGGTCACGTATAGCCCGGGAATGCCGATCTGGCCGGCAGCGCGGGTGATCTGCATCATCTGGTTCAGCACGATGGCCGGCTGCTCGCCGCCGGAATGGCCGCGCGCCTCGAAACCCACCGCGTCGATGGCGGCATCGACCTCGGGCGAGCCGGTGATCTGGGCGATCATCTCGGGCAGGTCGTCGCCTTTCGACAGGTCCACCGGCTCGAAGCCGACCTTGCGGGCATGTTCCAGCCGCTCCTTGTTGAAGTCGCCGATCATCACCACCGCCGCGCCGAGGATGCGCGCTGAGGCCGCCGCCGCCAGGCCCACCGGACCGGCGCCCGCGACATAGACCACCGAGCCGACGCCCACGCCCGCCTTCCAGGCGCCGTGAAAGCCGGTGGGCAGGATGTCGGACAGCATGGTCAGGTCGCGGATCTTCGCCATGGCCCGGTCGCGGTCGGGGAATTTCAGCAGGTTGAAATCGGCATAGGGCACCATGACATAGCGCGCCTGCCCGCCGATCCAGCCGCCCATGTCCACATAGCCATAGGCACCGCCGGCGCGTGCCGGATTCACCGTCAGGCAGACCCCGGTATCGCCCTCGCGGCAGCAGCGGCAGCGGCCGCAGGCGACGTTGAAGGGCACCGAGACGATGTCGCCGATCTCCAGCATCTCGACATCGGCACCCTTCTCGATCACCTCGCCGGTGATCTCATGGCCCAGGATCAGGCCGGGCTCGGCGGTGGTGCGGCCGCGCACCATGTGCTGGTCCGAGCCGCAGATATTGGTCGAGACGACCTTCAGGATCACGCCATGCGCGATCTTGCGCCCGTCCGGCGCCTGAAGCTTCGGGTCGGCGATGTCCTGCACCTCGACCTTGCCGGGGCCGATATAGACCACGCCTCTGTTGCTGCTCATCGGACTTGCTCCTCCTTCAAGTGAAACCGCTTCAGGAAAACGACGCAACCGGCGGGCCGAACAGGCTTTCTTCGGGAATGACGCCGAGGCCCGGGCCCTTGGGCAAGCCGATATGGCCGCCCGTGATGCGGATGCCGTTCTCCTCGTCATAGGGTTGCGCGATATAGGGCTGGGCGACCCAGACGCCCTCGTTCAGCCGCGGCTGGACGGTGGCGCCGATATGGGTGCAGGCGGCGGCGATGATGTCGCCGCCCCAGGCGTCGTCGCAGCTATGGGGCAGGGCGCGGGCCTCGCAGATGTCGCGGAACGCCGTCATGGGTTGCAAGCCGCCGATTCGGGTCAGCTTCATGCCGAACCCCTCGCAGAGCCCCTGGCCGGCGGCGCGGATCACGGTGGACAGATCCTCGCCGCTTTCGTCCAGGTAGATGCCGTGCCGGACGCGGCCGCGGATGGCGGCGATCTCCTCCAGCGTGTTGCAGGGCTGTTCCAGCACGAAGGGGATCTCGGGGCATTCGCGGCTGAGCCGCAGCGCGTCGCGGGCCGGCAGGCTGCGGTTGCCGTCCACCGCCAGCCGGGTGCCGGTGCCGCGGGTGCGCTCCCAGGCCTTGCGGACGGTCTCGATGTCGATCTCTACCGGCCGGCCGCCGATCTTGATCTGCAGGCGCGGGAAGCCCTCGGCGACCTTCTCGGCGGCGATGCGGGCGATCTCGTCCGGCTGGCCGATGCCGGTGGCGTAATAGGAGGGCACGCGCTCGGCCGCGACGCCGCCCAAGAGGTCCGCCACCCGCACCCCGTAATGCTTGCCCATCAGGTCATGGGCGGCGATGTCGATGGCCGCCTTCGCGTAATTGTGCCCGCAAAGCAGCCCGTCCATCCGGCGGCGCAGGACCAGCGGCTGCAACGGGTCCGCGCCGATCAGGCCCGGCGCCATCTCGGCCAGCGCCGCGCGGGCGCCAAGCGCATGGCTGGGCGCATAGGTCGGGCCGACCGGGCAGGTTTCGCCCCAGCCCGCCAAGCCGCTGTCGGCGACGATCTTGACCAGCGTGGTCTGCAAGGACCAGACCGTCGAGCTGGCGATGGCATAGGGCCCGTCCTCGACCGGCAGCTCATGGGCATAGACGTGTATTTCGGCAATCTTCATGGCCTGTCCCTGTCATATTGCTTGAGCGATGCGTTTCCGGGGACCGGCGGCCCCCTGAAAGCGTCACAGGTCGATGGTGACATCGCCGATGGGCCGCGAGCAGCAGGCCAGGATATAGCCCGCCTCGACATCCTCGTCGGTGATGCCGCCATTGTGGACCATGTGGACCTGGCCCGAGAGCTTGAGCACCTGGCAGGTGCCGCAGATGCCCATGCCGCAGCCCGAGGGGATGGGGATGCCCGCCGCCCGCGCCGTGGCCAGGATGGTCTCGGTCTCGGCCGCCCGCGCGGTCTTGCCCGAGGCGGAAAAGCGGACCTCGGCCAGCGCATCCTCCTGCGGCACCACGTCCTCGGGCACCGTCTCGGCCTCGGCCGGCGGGCCGCCGAAGCTTTCCTGGTGATAGCGGGCCATGTCGTAGCCCAGCCCGTGCAGGATATCGCGCACCGCCTGCATGAAGGGCTCGGGGCCGCAGCAATAGACGTCGCGCTCCAGGTAGTCTGGCGCGATCAGGCCCAGCATCAGCTGGTTGAACATGCCGCGATAGCCGGTCCAGGGCCGATAGGGGTCGGGTTCCTCGACGATCCATTTCAGGTTGATGCCGGCGACGCGCGTCGCCATGTATTCCAGCCCCTCGCGGAAGATGATCTCGGAGGGGCGGCGGGCGCAGTTGACGAAGACGATGTCGGGGTCGCGCCCGGAATCGTAAAGGAAGGTGGTCATCGACATCATCGGCGTGATGCCCGAGCCGGCCGAGATGAACAGGTATTTCTCGGCCGGATCCTGCATCATCGAGAACTTGCCCGCCGGTCCCCTGGCCTTGATCCGCATGCCGGGCCGCAGGTGGTCGAACATCCAGCGCGTGCCGATGGACGCCTTCTGCGCCTTGACCGTCACCGTCAGCGAGGTCGGCCGCGAGGGCGAGGACGAGATGGTATAGGTCCGGTGCAGCGGCCCCCCGGGCAGGGGCAGCTCCAGGGTCAGGAACTGCCCCGGCTCGAAGCTGAACAGCGCGCCGGATGGGCTGCGAAAGCAGAAGGTCATCACATCCGGCGCCTCGCGCAGGAACGATACGCATTCCAGCTCTTCGGCGTCGGTCCAGAAGGCCAGCGTCGGTTTCGTCGGCGCGTTCATGGTCACTCGGCCGCCATGCCGCTGGGGGCGGCGGCGCGTTCCACCCATGCGGCATACCAGTCGATGAACTGGATCACGCCGCTTTCCCAGTCGGGCGAATAGGGGCCGGGAACATAGGCGGGCGAGAAGATGCCTTCCTGGTTGGTCTCGACGATCTCGCGATCCTCGTCATTAGTGGCGATCCAGACCTCGGTCAGGCGCTTGAGGTCGTAATCCACGCCCTCGACCGCGTCCTTGTGCACCAGCCAGGTCGTCGTCACCTCGGTCTCGGTCGGGCTGATCGGGGTGACGCGGAAGGTCAGCGAATGGTCGGGCAGGAAATGGTTCCAGGTCGAGGGATAGTGAAAGACCAGCAGCGAGCCGGCGTCAGACTTGGCGACGCGGCCCAGCTGGCGCGCCACCGCCGCCTTGCCGTCCATCGTGTAGCTGACGGCGGTTTCCTGAAGCGGCATCCGCGCCAGCCGGAACTGGCCGTCGCCGCCCAGCAGGAACTGCGCCGGGGCGCCCACCGAGGCGCAGGCGTCGAAATGCGCCTGCAACCGGGCCGAGATCGAGCCGTCGGCCGACACGCCCGCCACCTCGGGGTCCAGCGGGAAGGACCGGCACAGCGCCGGGTGGTTGCCGCTGCAATGATAGCATTCGCGGTTGTTTTCCCAGACGAGCTTCCAGTTGCCCTTCTCGATGATCGAGGAGCTGTAGGCGACCTTGGCGTCCTGAAGGTCATGGACTGCCAGATAAGGCTCGGCCTGGCGGGCGAAATCCTCGAAATCCGGGGGGTTGTCCGACAGGCAGATATAGATCAGCCCCTTGAGGTTGCGCAGCGCCACCCCGCGCAGCCCGTGCTGCGTCGGGTCGAAGTCGGGCCCCATGCTGTTGGCCCAGATCAGCTTGCCGTCCAGGTCATAGGTCCATTGGTGATAGGGACAGACCAGCTTGGCCACCTGGCCCTCGCGCGCCTTGCAGACGATCGAGCCGCGATGCCGGCAGGAGTTGTGGAAGGCGCGGATTTCCCCGTCGCGGCCCTTGACGATGACGATGTTGTAGGCGCCGATCCGCAGCGTCGCGTAGCTGCCGGGCTTGACCAGCTGGCAGGCCGGGATGGCATAGAGCCATTCGCGGTAGAAGATATGCTCCAGATCCTGCTGATAGATCTCGGGCGAGGTATAGAAGGGCTGTTCCAGCGCGTGTCCGGGCACACGGCGGGCAAGCAGGTCATGCAGATTCGTGTTGGTGGCGGACATGTTCGGCTTCCATGGGATGAGGGTGAATCCTGCCTGCGACAATCGGCTGCATGCGGCATCTTGACAACGGCATAAAAATTCACCTTGGCTTAGCTGATCTAACCTGAAAGCCACCGGGAGCGAGTTGGTTGCGCAGACCCTACGACCTTGCCTCGATCACCGCCCTGATGTGTTTCGAGGCCGCGGCCCGCAAGATGAGCTTCAAGGAAGCCGCAAGGGAGACTAACGTCACCCCCGCCGCGATCAGCCACCAGATCAAGGCGCTGGAGCAGGATCTGGGCTGTGCGCTGTTCATCCGCCGGCATCGCGGGGTGGAACTGACCGAGAAGGGCGCCTTCCTGCTGGTCGCCCTGCAGCGCGGCTTCGAGACCATCTCGGATTGCGTCACGCAGTTGCGCGCAAGCCCCGAGGCGGTCGATGTCACCATCCGCGCCACGACCGCGGTCAGCGCGCTGTGGCTGACCCCCAAGATCGGCGCGTTCTGGAAGGATCATCCGGGCATCACCGTTTCGCAGATCATCAGCGACGTGCCGGGCTCGGGCGGCCGGCACGACCTGAGCATCCGCTATGCCATTCCCCAGGACACCGGCGAGGAATGGCGGCCACTGTTCCATGACCGGATCCTTGCCCTGGGAACCGAGCGCTTTCGCCAAGAACACGGCATTCGCAGCGCCGCCGACCTGATGTCTGCCCCGCTGATCCACATGCGCAGCGAGGAGAACGACTGGACCGGCTGGACGGAATGGTTCGCCGCCCTGGGCCTTTCCGTGCCAAGGGGGCGCAGCCTGCATGTGAACAACCACATGATCGCCCTGCAGGCGGCCGAGGACGATGTCGGCGCGGTGCTGGGCTGGGGCGGGCTGCTCGGAAACCTGCTGGAACAGGGCCGGCTGGTCCAGCTGGTGCCGGAAAGCCTCCCTTCTCCGGCCGGCTTCTACCTGACGATCCACCCCCGCGCCTCGGCGAAAGCCCGGCTGTTCGCGGATTGGCTGGCCGAGGGCTGAATCGCGTCAGAGCTGGCGATAGACCCGTGCCGTATCTTCCTCGAAATGGCGCAACTCGTCCTGCCGGCGGGCCTCGGACCAGCCGAGGCTGGCGGCGGCGATGCGCGACAGCGCCTCGGCCCGGCCCCGGCCCAGGTCGGGCTCCAGCCCGTCCGGCAGGCGGCGGCGGATCAGGTCGGCAAGGCGCACGACATGTTCGCGGGCCGCCATCTGGCCGATGCCTTGGTCCTTGGTTTCGGGCGCCGGAATGACGCCGGCGGGCTCCGGTCCCCGCCTTCCCAGGCGTCTTTCGACGCTGCGCGCCACCTTCCGCGCTGCATGGCGATGCAGCATGATGGTCGAGCCGGTGACCGCCAGCAGGCCGGGCATCGCGGGATCCTCGGCCACCTCGACCGGCAGGCTGGTCACCCGGCCGTCGCGGGTCGAGGTCGGCCGCACCCCGCACCAGCAATGCAGCACATCCGCGCGCGTCAGGTGCAGGTCGGGGAACAGGTGGTTGGCCTCGGCCAGGATATAGTCGATCTCGGCGTCCTCGACGCGGATGTCGTCGGGATCGGCGGTGACCTCGGTCTCGGTCGGGCCGATGAAGTGAAAATCGCGCCAGGGAAAGACGTAATAGGGCTCGCCCTTGCGGGAAAAGGCTTCCAGGCCCTGGCCGCGGAATGCCTCGGGCAGGCGCAGCATGACATTGACGCCCTTGACGCCGATCACCCGCCGCTTGCCCGAGCCGCCGCCCGGCACCCGGTCGATCCAGGGACCGGCGGCGTTCACCACCATGCGGGCGCGGATCTGCGCCCGGCCCTGCATGTCGGGGGCGCGTTCGTCCAGCGTGACCAGCCAAGCCTCGCCCTCGCGCGCGATGGCCGTCACCTCGGCATAGGTGCGGAGGGTGGCGCCGCGCCGCTCGGCATCCAGCGCGGTATCGACGCAGATGCGCTCGGGCCAGGCATACATGTATTCCTCGAAGACCCCGACACCGCGCAGAGGCCCGCCCAGGGCCGCCGCCATGGCGCTTTCGCCGGCGGCTTTCGCAGGCGGGAGGCGGCGATAGGACAAGGGCACCTGCCATCCGTCCAGCGCCTCGACCAGCCGAAAGCCCAGATCGACCAGCCAGGGCGGATAGCGATCGCCCTGGCGGAACGGATAGTGGAAGCGGTGCTTGGTCAGGTGCCCGGGCATGTCGCGCACCAGTTCGGCCCGGCAGCGCATCACGTCGCGGGTGTAGAGCAGCCGCCGGATCATGTCGGCGGGCCGAAAGGGCATCTGCCACAGCGGATAGCGCGCGGCGAGATAGCCGAGCCCGGAATAGAGCATGCGGCTGGAGCGCGACGAGGTGCCGGCGCCGATATCGCCGCGGTCGACCAGCAGCGTGCGAAAGCCGCGCCCCGCCAGTTGCCGGGCGCTGGCGCAGCCGACCGCGCCGGCGCCGATGACGATCACGTCGTATTCGGTCTGGTCGAGGCTGGTAAGGGCAGGGCGGGTCACGCCGGACCCTCCGCCATGCGCCGCGCCTTCTCGGTCGCCGCCTCCAGCGCCGCGACGACGGCGCGGCTGAAGCCTGCCGCCTCGGCGGCCTCGAGGCCGGCGGCGGTGGTGCCGCGATAGTCGCGATAGGCGGCGACCAGGGCAGGGGCCTCGGTGATCCGCCTCTCCAGCAGCCGCGCGCCGCCGACCACCGCCGCCTCGGCCGCGCGCCAGGCGATGGCGTCCGCGACGCCCTGCGCCCGCATGAACCCGGCCATCGCCACCGCCATCAGCGCCGGATAGGCGGCGCCCGAGCCGGGCAGGGCGGTCATCAGGTCGATTTCGGCCTCGCTCGACAACTCGTCTGTGGTGCCGATGGCCGAGAGCAGGTGCCGCACGGTGTCACGGTCGGCATCCGTCACCCCTTCGGCGGACCAGAAGGGCGAATAGGAGGCGCCGATCTCGGCGGCGGCATTCGGCATGACCCGCACGATCCGGCCGCCGCAGCGGGCCAGTTCGCGGGCATTCACCCCGGCCATGAGGGACAGGATCAGCCGCCCCTCGGCCCGCAGCGCCAGCTCCGGCCAGTCCTCGGGCCGCACCGAGACCACGATCACGTCGCTTTGCGCCACGAGATCCGCCACGTCCCGCGCCCAGACCACATCGGCATGGCCGTGATAATCGGGGCGTGGCCCGCTGCGGTTCAAGAGCACCAGATCGCCCGGCTGGACGATGCCGCGCGACAAAAGCCCCGCGCCAAGCGCCGAGCCCAGCCAGCCGGTGGCGCCGATGATACCGATCCTCATGCGCCTGCCCCCGCACTTCCGGTATATGCGTTGATGGCTTCCTGGAAGGGTATGATGCCGATGGTGCTTCCGTCGGCGGTCTGGACGCGCAGGGCCTGCAGGCGGCTTGCGGCCATGTGCTGGAGGGCCTCGGCGATGCTG
>Ga0182741_1000542_pt1 | contig 56306 bp, 48 predicted proteins | sample eDN5th37CBELigOP_FD_128874 | JGI IMG/M metagenome (GOLD analysis project Ga0182741, IMG submission 128874) | Enriched Organic Plus compost microbial communities from Emeryville, California, USA - eDNA 5th pass 37_C BE-Lig OP (version 2) (version 2) ... | reverse complement strand
TGGAACCGCAACTACGTCGGTACCCACTTCGGCGGCAGCCTGTTCTCGATGACCGATCCGTTCTGGATGATCCTGGTGAAGGAATGCCTGGGGCGCGATTACTTCGTGTGGGACAAGGCCGGCGAGATCGAATTCGTCAAACCGGGCAAGGGCACGGTGCACGCCCAATTCCGCGTGGACGAGGCGATGCTCGACGACATCCGCGCGGCGACCGCCCAGGGCGAAAAGCACCTGCGGTGGCTTCCGGTGGACGTGATCGACGCCCAGGGCGACGTGGTCGCCCGCGTCCGCAAGCAGATCTACGTGCGATTGAAGCCGAAGGCGCGCAACGGCGCCGCGGCGGCGTGATGCCGCGCGCGGATCAGCGCAGTTCCGCCGGCACCGGCAACTCCCAGTACGCGCGTTCCCCTCGTTCGAACAGGGCGATGCGCAGGCGCCCTTCCACCACCTCGATATCGCGTCCCCGTTTCAGGGCGGCGGGCCGCGCCTGCACGCGCGCCGCGAGCGGGCGGTCGCCGCGCGGTTGGTCGCGCAGCCACAGCAGGGTGGCCATCAGGTTCAGTCGCGCGCGCTGATCCTGCAGGCGGTGCTGGTAATCGATCATGCCGGGATATTCCATGCCGGCCAGCTGGCAACCCAGGCCGTTGGCGAGGCATTCCAGCCGCCACGGCGATGGCGACGGGCGCGGACGGACCGGCGTGTCCGCCAGCAACTGGCGCCGTACCGTTTCACTGCAATGCCATGCCCGCGCTTCGGCGATCATCGCCAGCGTCGCCTCGGGCCGATAGACCAACGCAGTCCATCCACCGGATCCGCCTGGCTGCACCACGCTCCCGTCGCCGGCGGGATCGAACAGTGATCGCGTGAACTCGAACTCCCGTTGCATCACGCGGCACAGCGAACCGGCGGCCGGCGGTGGCTCGCGCAGCAAGGCGCAGTCCGCCGGCAGTGGCGTGGCCGCCGGCAGCGCGGCCAGCATCTGTCCCTGCAACGCCAGCCAGTCCCGCAGCGCCGCGTCTCCCACCATCAGATCGACCAGCAGATCGGGGTGTCGCATCCAGCGCCGCCAGCCGGCCGCCGCGCGGCAGGACGCGGCCAGCGCGGACTGATGCTGGCCCCGCACGTAAGCCCGCGCCGTCGCCGTGCGCATCAGGCGCATCCCGTCGCCCAGGTTCGCGATCGGATACGGCGTGTCGTACGTCAGGCGAAAAAGCGTCCGCAGATAGTCACTGCGTTCGAGCGCGTCCCGGCTGCGTTGCAGCAGGCCGGCATGCGCGGCCAGAAGCGCATCGATCTTCGCTAGCGCCGCCCGCACCTTGGCCAGGCAATCGTCGTTGCCCGGATGGCACAGCACGCGATCCGGATCCCGCAATTGTTCCTGCGAGTGGTGTGCCGCCGCGAGCGAGGCGAAGCCGGGCGCATCGCCGGCGATCGTGCCGTCCCCGGCAAGGCCGGGCGCGTCGCGCCGGTTGAACCGTTCCGCGTCTGCCGCCGCGATGCGTGCCCGTTCGGCCGGCGCCAGGTCGTAGCGCAGCAACCAGACATCCGCGAAGGCGTTGCGTCCCGCCGGCACCGGCGGGGGCGCGGTCATTTGCGCCAGCGCGCGCTGCTGGGCGCGGGTCGGCCAATACAGCCGCGAGATCGCATACGCCGCGCCGACCACCAGCAACAGGACCAGCACCATCCCCGACAGTGCCCGCAAGACCTGTTTCATATCGTTCCCCACAGCGTTCCCGCGGCCAGCGTAGCAAAGGCCCGCACCGGCCCAGGCAAGGTCCTACAATAGCCGCCATGCCCGTCGACCCTTCCTCCCGCCCTTCCCTGCAGCGCCTGTTCCTGACCGGCCTGCTCACCCTGCTGCCGATCTGGTTGACCTGGGTGGTGGTCAAGTTCGTGTTCGTGCTGCTGTCCGACATCAGCAAGCCGTTCGTCGGTCCCGTCTCGCACCAGATTGCCGCCTCGTTCCCGCAGGCGCTGGGCTGGTTCAACGCGCAGTGGGTGCAGAACACGATCGCGCTGGCGGCCACCCTGCTGGCGATCCTGTTGGTGGGCGTGCTCGCGCGCCGCGTGATCGGCCAGCAGCTGCTGCGCTGGTTCGAGCTGCTGGTGCTGCGCATCCCGCTGGCCAGCACCATCTACACCAGCGCGCGCCAGTTGCTCGACATCCTGCAGACCAAGCCGGGCAGCACCCAGCGCGTCGTCCTGATCGACTTCCCCCATCGCGACATGAAATCGGTGGGCCTGGTCACCCGCGTGATCCGCGAGGAGGGCACCGGGCGCGAACTGGCGGCGGTGTACGTACCCACCACCCCGAATCCGACGTCCGGTTATCTGGAAATCGTGCCGGTGGAACTGCTGACCCCGACCGACTGGACGGTGGACCAGGCGATGAGCTTCATCATCTCCGGCGGCGCGGTGTCGCCGGAATCCATGCCCTTCACCCGCGCGGGAGAGCGCTGATCGATGGCGACGATGGATGTCCGTACCCTCGACGATCGCGCGGTACGGCTGTTCATCGCATTGGCGGCGTTCTTCTGCGTCAACGCGGTGCTGGCGGAATTCATCGGGGTCAAGATCTTCGCCCTGGAAGACACCCTCGGCATCGCTCCGCTGGAATGGAACCTGTTCGGCCAGAGCGGCTCGCTGAACTTCACGGTCGGTACGCTGCTGTGGCCGTTCGTGTTCATCCTCACCGACACCATCAACGAATTCTTCGGGCGCCGCGGCGTGCGTTTCATCTCGTGGATGGCGGTGGCGTTGATCGTCTACGGCTTCGTGTTCGCCTTCCTCGCCATCGCCGCCGCACCGGCCGGCTGGTGGGTGAAGGCGGCCGAGCAGCAGGGCGTGCCCGATTACCAGGCCGCGTTCGCCGCGATCTTCGGCCAGGGCATGTGGTCGATCGTCGGGTCGATCATCGCGTTCCTGATCGGGCAGTTGATCGACGTGGCGGTGTTCCATCGCATCCGGATCGCCACCGGCGAGCGGATGGTCTGGCTGCGCGCCACCGGCTCGACCGCGATTTCGCAGCTCGTCGACAGTTTCGTGGTCATCTGGATCGCGTTCGTGCTGGGACCGCAGAAGTGGCCGACCTCGTTGTTCCTGGCGGTCAGTTCGGTCAACTACGTGTACAAGATGCTCGCCGCGATCGCACTGATTCCGCTGCTGTACCTGATGCGATACGGCATCCGCCGCTACCTCGGCGAGGCCCGCGAGCGCCAGTTGCGGCAGGAAGCGGCCGCCTGATTCCCCCGCGCGCACTGCGGGCGACAACGGCGGGTGAGTGGCAGCGGCGCTGGCTCCGCTGCCCGGCGAGCTTACGGCCAATCCCCGCGACGGCACCGCAGCCAGCGGCACCGCTGCGCGTCCCGTCCGCAGCCGCTATGCTCGGCCTTCCATTCGAACCGGGAGAGGCTGGATGAATCTGTCGCGGACCGCGCGCTGGCTGCCGTTGCTGCTGATGGCGGGATTGTCGCTACCGGTGGCGGCGCGAGCCGGAACGGAGGATGCCGGCACGAAAGCGGCGGACGCCGCGGTCGCCACCCTGATGCAGCGCTACGACGGTCAGGTGCCGGGCGCTTCCCTGCTGGTGCTCAAGGACGGCCAGCCGGTGATCGAACGCGGCTTCGGCCTGGCCAATCTGGAAGACCGGATCCCGGCGTCGCCGGAAACGAACTACCGCCTCGCCTCGATCACCAAGCAATTCACCGCGGCGAGCATCCTGCTGCTGGCGGAGGACGGCAAGCTGCGGCTGGACGATCCCGTCAAGCGCTGGCTGCCGTCGCTGCCGGCCGCCGCCGATGCGATCACGATCCGCCAGCTGCTCAGCCACACCTCAGGCCTGATCGATTACGAGGAGGTCATGCCCGCCGACCTGCAGGGGCAACTGCACGACATCGACGTGCTGCACATCCTGGAAGGTCAGGACCGTACCTACTTCGCTCCCGGCACGTCGTACCGCTACAGCAACAGCGGCTATGCCCTGCTCGCGCTGATCGTCGGCAAGGCGTCGGGACAGGACTTCGCCGGATTCCTGCGCCAGCGGATCTTCCTGCCGCTGGGCATGGCCGATACCGTGGCGCTGGAGGAAGGCGTCTCGACCGTGGTCAACCGCGCCTACGGCTACAGCGAAACCGACGGCCGCTGGCAGCGCACCGACCAGAGTCCGACCAGCGCCGTGCTCGGCGACGGCGGCATCTATTCTTCGATCAAGGATCTGGCGCGCTGGGATGCCGCGCTCTACGACGAGCGCCTGTTGAAGAAGTCGTCGCTGGATCTGGCCTTCAGCCACGCCACGCCGACGCCGGAACCTGACGTGCCCTATTACGGCTACGGCTGGCGCATCAATGGCGACGCGGTCTGGCATTCGGGCGAGAGCATCGGTTTCCGCAACGTGATCGTGCGCTATCCGAAGGAGAAGCTGACCGTCATCCTGCTCAGCAACCGCAACGATCCGGAGCCCTATCGCACCGCCATCGCCATCGCGGATCTGTTCCGCGCGCACTGAGGACTCATTTCAGGTCGGCCAGGATCACGCGCGCCGCGTTGTGCCCCGGCGCGCCGGTCACGCCGCCGCCGGGATGGGTACCGGCGCCGCACAGGTACAGGCCGGGCACGGCGCCGCGGTAATCCGCCTGGCCCAGCATCGGGCGCGCGCTGAACAACTGGTTGAGCGAGAGCGCGCCGTGGAAGATGTCGCCGCCGATCAGGCCGAAGGTGCGCTCCAGGTCCAGCGGACTCAGCACCTGCCGGCCCAGCACGGAGGCGGCGAAACCGGGCGCGAAGCGATCCACCGTCGCGATCATCCGATCCGCCACCGCCTCGCGGTGATCGTCCCAGTGGCGCCCGCCCGGCAGTACCGGCGCGACGTGCTGGCAGAACAGGCTGGCGACATGCCGGCCCGGCGGGGCGAGCGAATCGTCCAGGGTGGAGGGAATCAACATCTCCACGATTGGCTCGTTCGACCAGCCCTGCGCGCGCGCATCGCGGAACGCGCGATCCATGTAATCCAGGCTCGGCGCGAGGATGATGCCGGCGGTCAGGTGATCGCCATCGCCCGGCAAAGCGGTGAAATCCGGCAGGCGCGACAGCGCCACGTTCATCCGGAAGGTGCCGGAACCGCAGCGCCAGTTCGCCATCCGCTCGCGGGTGGCGGCGGGCACGTCGTCCGCGCGCATCAACTGTTCGTACAGCAGTTTGGGATTGACGTTGGCGACCACCGCGCGCGCGCGCAGGGTCTCGCCGTCCGCGGTGACCACGCCCACCGCGCGGCCCCGTTCCACCAGCACCTCGCGCACGCCGGCGCCGGTGCGCAACTCGGCCCCGGCCGCGCGCGCGGCGCTGGCCATCGCCTGGGTGATCGCGCCCATGCCGCCGATCGCATGGCCCCACGCGCCCTTGACCCCGTTCACCTCGCCGAACACGTGATGCAGCAGCACGTAGGCCGAACCAGGCGTATAGGGACTGGCGAAGTTGCCGACCACGCCGTCGAAACCGAACAGCGCCTTGACCGGCTCGCTCTCGAACCAGCGATCCAGGTATTCGCCGGCCGAGATGGTGAACAGATCCAGCAGCTCCTGGCGCAGGGTTTCGTCGAGGGCATGCAGCCTGCGGCCCAGCCGCGCCGTGCGCAGCAGTTCCGGCAGCGCCTTCCACCAGCCGCCATCGGTCAGGTTGGGCGGCGGCTCCAGCGCCAACGCCCGCAGCACGTCGGCGATGGCGTCCAGCCGGGCCTCGTAGGCCGGCAGCCGTTCGGCGTCGCAGACGGAGAACTTGGCGAATTCGGCGCGGGTCTGCCCACCGCCGGTCAGCAGATAGCCGCCTTCCGGCAGCGGCAGGAAATTGTTGCGCCGGCGTTCGACCACCCGCAGGCCGTGGCCGGCCAGATCCAGCTCGGCGATGACGCGGGGCTGCAACAGCGAGACCGTATAGGACGCCACCGAATTGCGGAAACCGGGATGGAACTCCTCGGTGACCGCCGCCCCGCCCAGCACGCCGCGGCGTTCGAGCACGGTCACCGCCAGACCGGCCCGGGCCAGGTAGGCGGCGCAGGTCAGGCCGTTGTGGCCGCCGCCTATCAGCAGGACGTCCCGGCCGCTCACGCGCCCTCCCCGGCCCGCGCCCGAAAACGGAAGCCGGGCCAGCCAGCGGCCACTGTCCCGTGGCAGGCTCGCCTATAATTGTGACTCAGCACGCAAACTCGATGGCGGGGAACAAACTTGGCGATCACGACGTTGGTCCGGGGGATGGGAATCCGCGCGGGGCTTTTGCTGGCCCTGATGTCGGCCTGCGTCCCCGCGTTCGCCGAGGATTGGGTCTACCGGGTCCGTCCCGGCGACACCTTGTGGGATCTCGGTGGCGCCTATCTCAAACCCGGAGTCGACTGGCGTCGGCTCCAAGAGCATAACCGCATCGCCGATCCGTACCGGCTCGCGCCCGGCAGCCGCCTGCACATTCCATTGGCCTGGCTGCGCCAGCAACCGGCGCGGGCGCGGGTGATCGCGTTGGTCGGCCGGGCCACCGCGGTCACCACCGGCGGTGCCGAGCAACCGATCAGCGAAGGCATGGAACTGGGCGTCGGCAGCCGGCTGCTCACGGCGGCCGGCGCTTCGCTCAGCCTGCAGTTCGCCGACGGTTCGCGCCTGCGCCTGCGGGAAGACAGCGAACTGGTGCTGGATCGGCTGACCCGCTACGGCCGCACCGGCATGGTCGACACCCGCGTGCGCCTGCAACGCGGCCGCATCAACAACGAGGTCCGCCGGCTGCGCGGCCCCGGCGATCAGTTCATCGTGGAAACCCCCACCGCCTCCTCCGCCGTGCGCGGTACCCGTTTCCGCATCCACAGCGGCGATCAGGGCACCCAGGCGGAAGTCCTGGACGGGCGGGTCGCGGTGACGGCGGGCCGGCGCGCCACACTGCTCCGGCCGGGTTTCGGCACACGCGCACCGGCCGGCGGCGGTGATCCGCTGGATCCGGTCGCGCTGCTGCCGGCGCCGGATCTTTCGGCGGTCGGCGCGGAGCAGGACAGCATCCGTCCGCAGTTCGCCTGGCCGGCGGTCGCCGGCGCGCGCGGCTACCGGGTCCTTCTCAGCCGCCATCCGGACTTCGCCGCGCTCATCGCCGATCTGGCCACCACCGCCCCTTCGGTGACCGCGCCGGCCCTGGATCCGGGCCAGTACCACCTGCGGGTCAGCGCGATCGACGCGCAGGGCCTGGAAGGCCGCGACGCCGATGCCGGGTTCCGCATCGAGGGCCGCCCCGTGCCTCCCTACGCCGTCGCGCCTCCGGCCGGCAGCCAGGTCCGGCAGAACCGCCCCGAACTGCGCTGGACCCAGGCGCCGGACGCCCATCGCTATCGCTACGAAATCGCGGACGACCCGGCCTTCCGCAACCCGGTCGCGCAGGGCGACGGGGTGCGCGGAGAAGCGATCACCGTCTCAGAGCCGCTGGCACCCGGCGCGTACTATTGGCGCGTGGGCAGCATCGATGCCCAGGGGAAAAAGGGGCCGTTCGGAGATGCCATCGAGTTCACGGTCAGGCCGCTGGATCCGATCGATGACATCGATCTGGACAAGGACGGCGCGCGCGCCGGCGACATCACTTTCCACTGGCGCGCCGGCCTGCCCGGCCAGCGTTACCGCTTCCAGATGTCGCGTTCGGCGTCGTTCGAACGCCTGGCCGTGGACGAGGTGGTCGAACAGGCCGAGATCACCCTGTCCAGGCCCGGGGGCGGCACCTGGTATCTGCGCGCGCAGGCCATCGACACGAACGGCGATGTCGGCGAATTCGCGCCCGCCCAGAAGATCAAGCTGCCCTGCCGCCTGTGCCGCCTGGGCGCCGGCGCCGGGGCGCTGCTGATCCTGCTGAGCCTATGATCACCTCGCCCTCCCTGCCCCCGCCGAGGAGCCGCCTGCTGATCGCGCTGGGCGCGTCGGCGATCGTGGCCTGCCTGATCCTCACCGGGCTGGTCTCGCGCATGGATCAGTGGCTCTACGACCGGCTCGGTCCACTGGTGGCGGAAGACCCGGACAACCGCATCGCCATCGTCGCCATCGACGAGAAGAGCCTGGGCGAACTGGGGCGCTGGCCGTGGTCGCGGCGCCAGCACGCCCGGCTGGTGGACGAACTCGGCCGCATCGGCGTGCGCGGCATCGGCCTGGATCTGCTGCTGTCCGAACCGGCCCTGTTCGATCCGGAAGGCGATGCGCTGCTGGCGCGGGCGATGAGCCGCCACGGCAAGGTGGTGCTGCCGGTGCTGGCCGAAGCCACCCAGGTCAACGGACCGCTGGTAGAACTGCTGCCGATTCCGGAATTCTCCGCCTCGGTCGCCTCGCTGGGCCACGTCGATCTGGCCGCGGACGACGATGGCGTGGTGCGCAGCGCCTACCTGCGCGCGGGCCAGGGTTCGCCGCGCTGGCCGGCGCTGGCGCTGGCGCTGAGCCAGTTGGACCAGCCACTGGCGCAGAACGACGATCTGCCCGGCGAGCGCCTGTCGGATCCGGATCTGGCCTCGCCGCAGCGCTGGGTGCGCGACCACCGCGTGCTGATTCCCTACGCGCGTCCGCCCAACGGCTTCCCGCAGGTGTCCTACACCGACGTCATCCATCGGCGGGTGCCGGCTTCGCTGCTGCAGGGCCGCTGGATCCTGGTGGGCACCACCGCGATGGGCATGGGCGATACGGTCGAGGTGCCGGGCCGGGCCGGCGGCCGCGGGCTGACCGGCGTGGAATACGAAGCCAACGTGCTGAACATGCTGATCCAGAACAGCGCGATCACGCCGATGTCGCTGGGCGCGCAGTTGCTGCTGTCGATCCTGCTGGTGTCCCTGCCGATGCTGGTGTGCGGACTCCCGGTTTTCCGCCAGATCTGGCGGCCGGCGCTGGCGACGATCGCCCTGACCCTGTTGCTGGCGCTGCTGCTGCTCCAGTTCGCGCGGGTGTGGTTCCCCGCGTCGGCCACCCTGCTGGTGCTCGCCATCGGCGCGTCGGTGTGGGTGTACCGCCTGATCCGCCGCACCCAGCGCGCGGCGCAGACCGATCCGCTGACCGGCCTGGCCAACCGCAACAAGTTCAACCATGCGCTGGAACAGGAACTGCGCGCGGTCCAGCGCACCCACCTGCCGATGTCCCTGCTGCTGCTGGACATCGATCACTTCAAGCAACTCAACGACAGCCAGGGCCACGCCAGCGGCGATGCCGTGTTGCGGCTGCTGGCACGGGTGCTGCGCGGACGCGCGCGCCGTCCGCGCGACGTGATCGCCCGCCTGGGCGGTGACGAGTTCGCGGTGCTGCTGCCGGAAACCTCCGCGCAGGCGGCGGCGACCATCGCCACCACCATCCACGTCGATCTGGCCAATCTCGCCGCGCGCACCGAACGCGCCCTCGATGCGCCCGCGTTCACCGCCAGTATCGGCATCCACACCACCCAGGCCGGCGACAACCCGGACGCGGCCGAGGTATTCGAGCGCGCCGACGCGGCGCTTTACCAGGCCAAGCAGGCCGGCCGCAACCGCAGCGTCAGCCACGCCGCCGCCATCCCCTGATCGGGCGCGGCGCCGCTTCCGGCGTCAGACGTCCAGTTGCATGCCCGGGCGCGCCAGCTCGACCTCCACGCCGTAACGCTCGCCCAGTTCACCTGCGAGCGCTTCGCGCGCGCGATCCTCGCCATGCACCAGCACCACCGGCGGCGACGGTTCGAAACCGCCATACCACGCCAGCAGGCCGGCCTGGTCCGCATGCGCGGACAGCCCGCCGACGGTGTGGCACTGTGCATTGACCCGATGATCGCGGCCGTGGATGCGGACCCAGCGCGCGCCATCGACCAGCCGGCGTCCCAGCGTGCCCTCGGCCTGGTAGCCGACGAACACCACGTGGGCGCGCTGGCGTCCCAGGTTGTGCGCCAGGTGGTGCTGGATGCGGCCGCCGTTGGCCATGCCCGAACCGGCGATGATGATCGCGCCGTTGGCGATCTGGTTGATCGCCATGGATTCCGCAGTGCTTTCGGTGACGTGCAGGTTGGGCAGGCGGAACGGATTGGGCGACCCGCGCCAGACGTCCTGCGCTTCCGCGTCGAACAGTTCATGGTGGTGTTCGTAGACGCGCACCACCTTGCCGGCCATCGGGCTGTCGAGGAACACCCGCCAGCGCGCCAGTTTCCATTCTTCCCAGTGGCGCGCGAACCAGTACAGCAGTTCCTGGCTGCGTCCCACCGCGAAGGCGGGAATCAGCACGTTGCCGCGATCGGCCCAGGCCTGTTCGAGGATGTCGCCCAGTTCGCGCACGGTGGCGGGACGATCCCGGTGGTTGCGGTCGCCGTAGGTGGATTCCATCAGCACCAGATCCGCTTCGCGCACCGGCGAGGGATCCCGCAGGATCGGAGTGCCCTGCTGGCCCAGATCGCCGGAAAACACCAGCTTGCGACCATCCGCCCACGCTTCGACGATGCTCGACCCCAGGATATGGCCGGCGTCGCGGAAGGCGATGTCCACGCCCGGCAGGATCGTTTGCCGCTGGTCGTAGGGCAGCGGCCGCACCTGCGCCATCGCCGCCTGCACGTCCTCGCGATCGTACAGCGGCCGGATCTCCGGCTCGCCGCGGCGCCGGCGCCGGTTCGCGCGCTCGGCATCGGCTTCGGCCAGCGAGGCGGCATCCATCAGCATCACCGGCATCAGTTCGGCGGTGGCCGCCTGCGCGTGGATCGGGCCGCGGAATCCGCGCCGCACCAGCAGCGGGATGCGCCCGATATGGTCGATGTGGGCGTGGCTCACCACCAGCGCGTCCAGCGTCGATGGCTCGAACGCAAACGGATCGGCGTTGCGGGCCTCGGCTTCGCGGCTGCCCTGGATCATCCCGCAATCCAGCAGGACCCGCTTGCCCGCCGCGTGCAACAGATGCATCGAGCCGGTCACCTCACCGGCCGCGCCATGGAATTCGATCCGCATTCTCGGCTCCCGCGATGTCCGCGCCACCCTAGCATGGCGCGGCGTCGCGGCCGTGACGTCCCGGCCGGAGCCGGTCGCGTACCATGACCTTCGACACCCCCCGCCCTTCCGGGCGGAGAGTAGAGTCCGCGCACGTCCGTCTGGACAGACCTATCCCAATGCCCTTCCGGGCCGGAGTTGAAAGTGACCTTCCGTAAACCGCAGATGCTTCTCTTGTCCCTAGCCGTCACCGCGGCCCTCGTCGGCTGTTCCAAGCCCAATGACGCTGCTTCCCCCGACACCGCCGCCAAGGCCGGCGCCGACGGTGGCGAACTGCAATTGAAGCTGGACGAGAGCAAGCTGCCGCCGGTGAACCGCTTCCAGGTCGCGGATCTGGACACCAGCAAGAACGCCTGCACCGATTTCACCGGCTACGCCAACGGCAAGTGGCTGGCCGCCAACCCCATCCCGGGCGACCGCACCAGCTGGGGCGCTTTCGAAATGCTGGATGAGCGCTCCACCGCCGTGCAGCGCCAGCTGGCCGAGCAGGCCGCGGCGCACGCCAACGCCACCGGCGTGGAGAAGATCGTCGGCGACCTGTGGGCGACCGGCATGGACGAAGCGAAGATCAACGCGCAGGGCATCGAGCCGATCAAGGCCGACCTGGCCGCCATCGACGGCCTGGCCAGCAAGGAAGCCATCGTCGAGTACCTGAGCGCCAATGCCGCCAAGGGCCGCAACTTCCTGTTCGGTTTCGGCGGCGAGGCGGACTTCAAGGATTCCTCGATGGTGATGGCCTACGCCTCGCAGGGCGGTCTGGGCCTGCCGGATCCGGAGTACTACACCAAGGCCGAGAACAAGGAAAAGCTGCAGGCCTACGAGGCGCACATCGCCAAGGTGCTGGAGCTGTCGGGCGTGGCCGCCGCCGATGCCGCCAGGCAGGCCAAGGACGTGGTCGCGTTCGAGACCCGCCTGGCCAAGGCCTCCAAGACCAGCGAGGAACTCTCGCGCGACGTGTCGCTGTACTACAACCCGGTCACCCTGGCCGACGCCGACAAACTCACCCCGAACTTCTCGTGGACGCGCTTCTTCGAATCGCAGGGCGTGAAGGCGGACAAGTTCTCGCTGGCCATGCCGGGCTTCCACCAGGAAGTGAGCAAGATGCTGGGTGATACCGATCCGGCCATCTGGCGCGCCTACCTGCGCTTCCACACCGTCGACGGCGCCTCGCCGTACCTGAGCGACGCCTTCGTCAACGAGAACTTCAACTTCTACGCCAAGACCCTGCGCGGGCAGAAGGAAATCAAGCCACGCTGGAAGCGCGTGCTCGACACCGTGGAAAACCAGGCCGGCGAAGCGCTGGGCCAGATGTACGTGAAGGTGGCGTTCCCGGCCGAGTCCAAGGCCAAGATGGAAACCCTGGTCGGCAACCTGCGCACCGCGCTGAAGAGCCGCCTGGAGAACCTGCCGTGGATGAGCGCGGAGACCAAGCAGAAGGCGATCGCGAAGTGGGAAACCTTCACCCCGAAGATCGGCTACCCCGACAAGTGGCGCGAGTGGACCGGCCTGGCCACCAGCCGCGACAGCTACCTCGGCAACGTGCTGGCCGCGCAGGAATTCAACTACAAGTGGAGCCTGGGCAAGATCGGCAAGCCGGTGGACAAGACCGAATGGGGCATGCCGCCGCAGATGGTCAACGCCTACTACAACCCGCTGCAGAACGAGATCGTGTTCCCGGCCGCCATCCTGCAGCCGCCGTTCTTCGATCCCGAAGCGCCGGATGAAATGAACTACGGCGGCATCGGCGCGGTGATCGGCCACGAGATGATCCACGGCTACGACGACCAGGGTTCGCGCTTCGGGCCGACCGGCAACATGGAAGTGTGGTGGACGGACGGCGACGCCAATGCGTTTTCCGGGCTCACCGGCAAGCTGGTCAGCCAGTTCGACGGCTACACCACCGACGCCGGCGGCAAGGTCAACGGCAAGCTGACGCTCGGCGAGAACATCGCCGACCTGGGCGGCCTGGCGACCGCGTACGAGGCGATGAAGAAGGCCACCGAGACCACGCCGGATCCGAAGACCGACGGGCTGACCCGCGACCAGCGCTTCTTCCTCAACTGGGCCACGGTGTGGCGCCGCAACTTCACCCCGGAAGAACTGGTCGTGCGGCTGAAGACCGATCCGCACGCGCCGGCCAACTTCCGCGCCATCGGCGCGCCGTCGAACCTGCCGGCGTTCGCCGCGGCGTTCCAGTGCAAGTCCGGCGACGCGATGGTCCGCGACGGCGACAAGCAGGTGGTGATCTGGTAACTCCGGATACGTCCGACGGTACCCGCGAAGGCCCGGGATTTCCCGGGCCTTCCTCGTTTCCGGACCGGCCGATGAAATGTGCGCCGTGTTCAGGGACAGGCCGCCCTGCTTGCTAGAATCCGCCAACTCCAACACCCGGATTCCCTGATGTCGAAGACCCGCGCCGCCCTTGGCCATCCCTCCCTGCTCGCCTTCGCCCTGGTCGCCGCGCTGGGCATCCCGCAGGCCGAAGCCGCCAGGAAGAAGGCGCCGCGCGCTCCGGCCGTCAGCGCCGCCTGCAGCGATTTCTACAGCCACGCCAACGCCGACTGGCTGAAGGCCAACACCAGCCCCGGCACCAGCGCGCTGGGCCAACTGCGCGAGCGCACCGAGCAGCAGCAGCGCGATCTGCTGCAGGCCGCGATGCAGTCGCCGCAGGGACACGTGCAGAAGCTGCTGGGCGACTTCTGGGCCAGCGGCCTGGATGAAGCGGCGGTCGAAGCCGACGGCGCCAAGCCGATCGCGCCGCTGCTGGATCGCATCAACGCGATCAAGAAGTCCAAGGATGTCGCGCCGGCGATCGCCGCGCTGCACCAGGTCGGCATCCCGGTCGCGTTCAACTTCAGCCCCGACGTCGACCTGCGCGCGCTGGATCGCCACATCGGCTACTTCATGCAGGGCGGGCTGGGCTTGCCGGATCCGGCCTACTACACCCGCACCGATGCCGACACCAAGCAGGTGATGGACCGCTACCGCGCCTACGTGAAGCAGATCCTCGCCCTCACCGGCACCGCCCAGAACCGGCTGGACGCCGACGCGCAGGCGGTGCTGGATCTGGAAACCCGCCTGGCGCAGGTCTCCAAGCCGCTGCTGGACCTGCGCAATCCGATCTCCAACTTCGCCCCGGTCGCCACCAAGGATCTGGGCAAGCAGTACCGCAACCTGCAGATCGACGCCTTCCTCAAGGCGCAGGGCGTCAACGACGACACCGTGTCGATCGCCGACCCGGCGCTGTTCAAGCAGGTGGACGCGCTGGTCGCCAGCCTCAAGCCGGACCAGTGGAAGGCCTACCTGCGCTGGCGCGTGGGCGATGCGATGGCGCCGTACCTGGCCAAGTCATTCCGCGATGCCGAGTTCGAATTCCGCGGCAAGGTCCTGCGCGGCGAGCAGACGCCGCCGGCGCGCTGGCAGCAGGTGCTGGGCGCGATCAACCTCGCGGCCGGCCCGATGCTGGGCAAGGAATATGCCGAACGCTACCTGCCGCGCTCCACCGATCAGCAGGCCGAAGCGATTGCCGCGCAGGTCCGCGACGCGCTGGGCCGCGCGATCGAACGCGCGGCCTGGCTGAGCGAGGGCGCCAAGGCGGAGGCCCGGGCCAAGCTCGGCAAGCTCAAGATCGAGGTCGGCACGCCGCACCGCGACGTCGATTACACCGTGCAGCCGATGGGCCGCGGCAGCTTCGGCGGCAACATGCTGATCGCATCGACCTGGCGCCATCGCGAAGAGATGAAGCGGATTGGCAAGGGCAACGCGGATCGCCGTTGGGACGTCCTGCCGCAGCAACCCGCGCTGGCCTACGATCTGGCCCAGAACCGCCTGATCGTCACCGCCGCGGTGCTGCAGCCGCCGGTGTTCGATCCCCAGCGCGACGCGGCCGGCCAGTACGGCGCGTACGGCGCGCTGGTGGGCCACGAGCTCAGCCGCGGCTTCGACAGCAAGGGCCGCATGGTCGACGCCAAGGGCGAACTGCGCGACTGGTGGACCGCGTCCGATCTGACCGCATGGAACGATATCGGCGCGAAAATCGCCGCGCAATACGACGCGTTCGCCTATCCCGAACTGAAGGACGTCAAGGTGAACGGCAAGCGGGTCCAGGACGAGGCGCTGGCCGATCTGGCCGGCGTCGAACTGGCCTGGGATGCCTTCATCACCGCCGAACCGCAGGCGGCCACGCCGGCCAGGCAGTCGTTCTTCACGGCCTGGGCGCAACTGTGGGCGCAGCGCATGGATGCCACCGAAGCCGCCCAGCGCGCCGCCACCGACGTGCGCGCACCGGGCCTGTGGCGCACCAACGCGCCGCTGTCCAACCAGGCCGCGTTCGGCCAGGCCTTCAGCTGCAAGCCGGGCCAGCCGATGCAGCGCAAGGACGCCGAGCTGATCGGCGAATGGCGCTGAACCGGCACGCCGGAACGCCTCAAAAAAAACGGCGCGGAAACGCGCCGTTTTTTGTGGATGATTTCGTGCGCGGAACGACTTTCGACCGGATCGGCTATTTGACGATCCGCATCCGCGGCCCCGGCGGCCGGCGCTTGCCGAACGGTGGCTGGCCGCGCCAGTAGCGGATCATCAGCCAGCCGAAAATCATGCCGCCGAGATGGGCGAAGTGCGCCACGCCCGACTGCATGCCGGTGATGCCGAACAGCAACGTCAGCGCGCCGTAGATGATCACCAGCGTGCGCGCGCGGATTTCCATCGGAATCGGGAACACGATCATGCGCTGGTTCGGGAACAGCATGCCGTAGCCCAGCAGCAGGCCGAACACCGCGCCCGACGCGCCCAGCGAAGGCACCGCGGGGCCACCGCTCGCCAGCATCCACGAACTGACCAGCAACTGGCACAGGTTGGCGCCGATCAGGCACACGAAGTAATAGGTAGTGAAGCGCTTCTCGCCCCAGGTGGCCTCCAGCGGCGAACCGAACATCCACAGGGCCAGCATGTTGAACAACAGGTGGGTCAGGCCCGCATGCATGAAGCCGCTGGTCAGCGGCTGCCATGGCATGAACGCATAACGCGCGTAATCACTCGCCGCGCCTGTGAAATCGAGTGGCCATTGCAGGAAAGGAAGCGTGATGGCCTCGCCCAGGAAGCTCTGGAACAGGAACACCACCACATTGGCGATCAGCAGCGCACGGGTCACCGGCAGCACGGGAGGAAACATGGCACGCATCCTTCGGGAACGCCGCCATGATAACCGCGGAGCTTCAGCCGCCCGGCGGCCCCCACAGTGCCTCGTCCAGCGTGCGTGCAGCTTTCACCCCGCGCACCCGTCCCTGTTCGACCCGCACGCCTTCCGCGCGCAGGCGCTGGCTCTGCTCGCGGTAGGCCCGCGATCCCTCGGGAAACGCGATCCGCCCGTCCGAACGCAGTACCCGGTGCCAGGGCAGCCGCGCGTCGTCGTTGTGGCTGAGGATGCGCGCCACCAGCCGGGCGCGCCCGGGCAGGCCCGCGCGCCGCGCGACTTCGCCGTAGCCGGCCACCTGCCCGCGCGGAATCGCGCGGATGGCGGCGAGGATCTTCGCTTCCGGCGTGGCCTCCGGCATGGCGGTTCGTTCCGGTCGTGGGATGCCGGAAGTGTGGCGCCTGCCCCGCCCGCTGGCTACCCCGGCCAGCGCAAACAGGCCTACCATACGGCTCTGCAATTTCCCGAGCCCGCCACGCCATGAAGAACTTCGAGCAGATCCGCAGCCACCTGACCACCTCCGGCTACCGGGTGTCGGTCCAGGAGCCCTATGTGGCCTGCGTGGAACTGTCGCTGGACAACGGGAGCCGGCACCAGGCCATCTTCCTGTCCGAACTGAGCAACGACGACGAACGCAGCTATCTGCGCGTGAGCACGGTGATCGCGCCGATCACCGGCGTCGACGCGCGTCGCGCCCTCGGTTTCAACTGGCACAGCAGCGTCGGCTACCTCGCCATCGGCGAGCTCGACGGCGTGCCCTACCTGCAACTGTGCGAGAACCGCCCCTACGACGGCCTGACCCCGGCCGAAGTCGACCGCCTGGTCCTGGAAATCGGCGGCCTCGGCGACCGCATGGAACGCGCGCTCTCCGCCGAGGGGGATTTGCTTTGAGGGCGGGGATTGGGGGTTCGGGATTGGGGATTCGTTGAGGCGGATCCTGGTGTTGTTGAAGAGCACCGGAACCGAGATTCACGAAACCGGATTCAGGAATTTACTCAAGTCGCGGCACGTGCCTTCGCTCTTGCCAATCCCCAATCCCCAATCCCGGCCCATCAGGCCCAGCCCACCGCCTGCAGCAGCCTGAGCAGGCCGTAGGCGATGCCGCCGGCGGCGGGGATGGTCAGGATCCACGCCCAGATGATCCGCTCGACCACGCTGAACTTCAGCGCGCGCGGATTCTTGGCGAAGCCCACGCCCATGATCGCGGTCGAGATGCTGTGGGTGGTCGAGACCGGCATGCCGAAATGCGCGGCCACGGTCAGGATGGTCGCCGAGCTGGTCTCCGCGGCGAAGCCGTTGATCGGATGCAGCTTGACCATCTTGTGGCCGAGCGTCTTGATGATCTTCCAGCCGCCCGAGGCGGTGCCCAGCGCCATGACCACCGCGCAGGTCAGCACGATCCAGGTCGCGATGTCCTGCTCGCCGGCGCTGCCCGGATGCAGGAACGCCAGCCAGTCCGGCAGATCGTCGAGCGCGCCGGTCGCCTCGGCGCCGAACAGGGTCAGCGCGATGATGCCCATGGTCTTCTGCGCATCGTTGTGGCCGTGTGCGTAGCCCATGTAGGCCGCGGACAGGATCTGCGCCTTGCCGAAGAACTTGTTGACGAAGTTGGGCCGCGCCAGCCGCCGCAGCCAGCCCGTCGCCCGCGAAAGCAACGCGATCAGGCCCCACAGCAGCAGCATCACCCCGATGCCGAGCAGGAAGCCGGCGATCGGCGAGCTGATCATCGGCACCACCACCTTCCATAGGATGCCCTTGTTCTTGGTCCAGTCGCCGACCGCTTCGGACCAGATCAACGCACCCCAGTCGTTGTGGGCCGCGGCCAGCGCGGCACCGCACAGGCCGCCGATCAGCGCATGCGAGGAGGAGGACGGCAGTCCCTTCCACCAGGTGATCAGGTTCCACACGATGCCGCCCAGCAGCGCGCACAGGATTACCTGCGAGGTGACTTCGACCACGCCGGTATCGACCAGGCCGGAAGCGATCGTCTTGGCGACCGCGGTGCCGGTCAGCGCGCCGACCAGGTTCATGATCGCCGCCAGCATCACCGCCTGTCCCGGCGAGAGCACCTTGGTGGCGACCACGGTGGCGATGGAATTGGCGGTATCGTGGAAGCCGTTGATGAACTCGAACACGAGCGCGGCCAGGATCACCACCAGGACCAGGGTCAGCATGGGGCGATCCTCAGCTGTTCTTCAGCACGATCTGGTAGGCCACCACGCCCGCCTCGCGGCAGCGGTCGATGGCCTTTTCCAGGATCTCGAAGAACTCCTTCAACAGGAACATCTGCAGATGGTCCAGGCGGCCGGAATAGATGTCGCGGTACAGCTCCAGCATCAGCCGGTCGGCCTCGTTCTCGATCGCGCGCAGCTTCTCGTTGAGCGCGGTCATGCGATCGATGTTCATCTTCTTCAGTTCGTGGACCATCTCCACCACCACGGCGGCGGCCTGCTCCAGCATCGCCGCGCGCGGCGCGAAGTCGATGCCTTCCAGGTGCTGCAGGGCCAGCGAGTAGCGATCGGCGAACTTCTCGATCTGCTTGGGAATCTTGTACAGGGCCGAACCCAGCGCCTCGATGTCCTCGCGCTCGATCGGGGTGATGAAGCTGTCGACCAGCGCCTGGCTGATCTTGTCCGAGGTCGCGCGCTCGCGCAGGCGCGCCAGCTTGAAGGCGTCCAGCGCCGGCTGGCGGTCGCTTTCCTTCATCATCGCGTGGAGGGCCCTGGCGCTGTCCAGGGCGGCCTGGGAAGCCTCCTCGAGCAGGGTATAGAACTGCTGGCCGGAGCCGAAAATGGTCTGCAGCGAGAACATCGGGGAAATCCCGCCGTCACGGGGCGGACGGCTTTAGGGGCGGAATTATGACTGTTTAGTGACCGTCCTGGCGACGCCCCCGGGTCCGCCGCCCCCGTCCGGGGCCGTTCGCGCGGTCACCGGAGCCGGGTTTGGTACACTCCCCCGGCACCCCGAGGGTGCACCCTATGGAAGACGACCCTACCTCCCCCGCGCACTGTCGCCCACGAAACGCGTCCCCGACGCCCCCTCCGGCCATGACGGAGGGCCGCCGTGCTTGAACTGCTGATCGTCGTCGCCCTGATCATCCTGAACGCCTTCTTCGCCCTGTCGGAGATGGCGCTGATGACCTCGCGCAAACTCAAGCTGAAACAGATGGCGCAGGACAGCCGCGGCGCCCGCGTGGCCCTGCATCTGGCCGAGCATCCGGACAACCTGCTGTCCACGGTCCAGATCGGCATCACCCTGATCGGCATCCTGGCCGGCGTGTTCGGCGGCGACGCCATCGGCGCGATCATCGCCGGCTGGCTGGCGCAACTGGTGCCGGGCATCCAGGAATACGCGCGCCCGATCGGCATCGGTACCGCCGTCACCCTCATCACCGCCAGCTCGGTCATCTTCGGCGAGCTCATCCCCAAGCGGCTGGCCCTGACCAATGCCGAAGTCATCGCCTCGGCGGTCGCCATCCCGCTCGACTGGCTGTCACGCATCGCCCGCCCGGTGGTGTTCGTCCTGGGCGCGATCAACCGCGGCGTGCTGCGGCTACTCGGCATCCGCGACGAGAACCGCGGCGCGGTGACCGAAGAGGAGATCCGCCTGCTGGTGACCGAGAGCCACGAGCAGGGCGTCATCGACGTCGACGAACGCAACATGATGAACCGGGTGCTGCGCCTGGGCGATCGCACCGCCGACAGCCTGATGACGCCGCGCAAGAAAATCGTCTGGCTCGATACCGCCGCCGACTACGAAGAGAACCTCCAGGTGATGCGCGAATCGCAGTTTTCGCGGTTCCCGGTCTACCGCGGCAGCGACCAGGACGTGATCGGCGTGCTGGAGGTCAAGTCGCTGCTGGATCGGTTCGCCGACCGCTCGCCGGAAATCTTCCGCAACCTTCGCGAGCCGCTGTTCGTTTCCGAATCCACCCACGCCATGAAGCTGCTGGAAATCTTCCGCGAGGAGCAGCAGTCGCTGGCGCTGGTGGTGGACGAGTACGGCGAGATCCAGGGCCTGGTGACCATCAGCGACCTGATGGGCGCGGTGGTCGGCCGCCTGCAGGCCGCGGAGAACACCGAGGAGGACGCGCTGGTGGTGATGCGCGACGACGGCTCGCTGCTGGTGGACGGTTCGCTGCCGAACGACGACCTGCGCGAACTGCTCGGCGGGGTGAACCTGCCCGACGACGACGAATACAACACGATCGCCGGCCTGGTGATCGAGCACTTCGGCCGCATTCCGCATGTGGGCGAAGCCTTCCAACTGGACGGCTGGCGCTTCGAGGTCGTCGACCTGGACGGCGCCCGCATCGACAAGCTGCTGTTGCAGCGGGTGCCGGAGGAAACCGGCGAGGACGCGGCGGCCTGAGCACCATGGATGCCTCCCATCGCCCGCCCCACGCGGGCATCCGAGCCCTGCTGGATGACTTCGCGCTGGGCGATCCCAACCAGGTCCTGCGTCTGGGCGACCTGCTGTCCGGCTTCGGCCAGAGCGCGTTCGGGATGCTGTTGTTCATCGCGGTATTGCCCGCCTTCATCCCCATTCCCGGCGTGGGCGGCGCGATCGGTGGTCCGCTGGTCATCCTGGTCGGGGCGCAGTTGCTGATCGGCCTGTCGCGGCTGTGGCTGCCCGGCTTCATCGCCCGGCGCGGACCGCACCGCAGCGCGCTGATCACCTTCCGCAGCCTGCTCTCGCCCTGGCTGGCGCGGCTGGAAAAACTCATCCGTCCGCGCCTGCATGTCGTGCTGGATCACAAGCTGGCGCTTTCCTTCACCGGGCTGCTGCTGATCCTGCTGGGCGTGCTGCTGGCGCTGCCGATTCCCTTCACCAACTACGTGTTCGGCGTGCTCCTGCTGCTGTTCGCGCTGGCGCTGCTGGAGCGCGACGGCGCCCTGATGCTGGTGGCCTGGATCGCCGGCGGCACCGCGGTGATCGTGTTCGGCTTCCTGTCCGGCCATCTGGTCGCCGCCACCACCGAATTCGTCGCGCGCTGGTTTTCCTGAACCATCGCGGCTGTCGATCGCGGCGATCTTCCACCGGCTCCCACCGCGGCGAAGCAAACCCGCCCGCTCCGCGCGTCTCCCGCATCCCGCAGCGGAGCAAGCTCCGCTCTACACGCGGAGCCGGGCGGCTCGGCTGCTCCTGGTCATCCTCCCACGCCCCGCGGCGCGGGTTCAGGCGATCAGCTGGGCGAACTCGGCGGCGGTGACTGGGTAGCCCAGCCAGTAACCCTGGGCCAGATCGCAGCCGCGCTCGCGCAGGATGTTGAACTGGCCTTCCTTCTCCACGCCCTCGGCGACCACGGTGATGCCCAGCGAATGGGCCATCGCGATGATGGCGCTGGTCAGGGCCAGATCGTCCGGATCGCGCAGCATGTCGGCGATGAAACTGCGATCGATCTTCACCCCGTCGACCGGCACCCGGCGCAGATGGCTCAGGCCCGAGAAACCGGTGCCGAAGTCGTCCAGCCATACCTTCACGCCGGTGCGGTGCAGCGTCGCCAGCAACGCGCTGGCGTGCGCTTCGTCGGCGATGACCGCGGTCTCGGTCAGTTCCAGGTGCAGGCGCGAGGAAGCCAGGCCGGTCTCGCGCAGGCATTCGGCCACCACTTCCGGCAGATCGCCGCTGCGCAACTGGCGCGGCGATACGTTGACCGAGACGAACAGTTGATCCATCGGATCCCGATCCACGCTCCAGCGCGCGGCCGCGGCGCAGGCGGCACGCAGTACGCGCGGACCGATGCTCTCGATCAGGCCACTCTGCTCGGCCACGTCGATGAACACCGAAGGCGCCACCATGCCCAGTTCCGGATGCTGCCAGCGCAGCAGCGCCTCGGCGCCGACGATGCGGCTGTCGGACAGGCGGAACACCGGCTGGTACAGCAGGCTCAACTCGCCGCGCTCCCACGCCCCGCGTAGTTCCTGCTCCATCCGCACCCGCCGCTCCACCGCCTGGTCCATCGCCCGGCTGTAGAACCGATAGCAGTTCTTGCCCGCCACCTTGGCCTGGTACATGGCGATGTCGCCGTTCTTCATCAGCGCGGTGGCGCCGGAAGCATCCTCGGGGAACAGGGTGATGCCGATCGACGTGCCGAGGAACACCTGGCGATCCTGGATGACCAGCGGCCGGCCCAGTTCGGTGACCAGTTGCTCCGCCAACCGCGTCGCGACCGCGCGGACGTCGCCGTCCTGGATCAGGATCACGAACTCGTCGCCGCCAAAGCGCGCGAGCAGCGCGTCGTCGCCGCCCAGTTGTTCCACCGCCTCGCGGATTCGATTGGCGAACTGCTGCAGGACTTCGTCGCCGGCCTCGTGGCCGAGCGTGTCGTTGACCCGCTTGAAATCGTCGATGTCGGCGAACAGCAGCGCCAGTTGGCGGCCCGCGCCCCGCAGCATCATCAGGCGGTGGTCCAGGCTCTCGCGGAACGCCAACCGGTTGGTCAGGCCGGTCAGCGAATCGGTATAGGCCATGCGCCGCACGTCGCGATCGTGGCGGGCGATGCTGTCGCTCATGCTGCTGAACGCCCGTACCAGTTCGCCGACCTCGTCGTTGCGATGGCTGACCGGACGTTCGCTGTTGTAGTTGCCGACCTCGATGGCGCGCGCGGCTTCGGCCAGTTGCCGGATCGGGCGGACCAGGGTGCGCTGGGCATACACCATGATCGCCACGCAGGCCGCCACCAGCGCGGCGAGCAGTGCCCATACCCAGATCAGGTGGCGCTGGCCCAGGTCTTCCAGGCGTGCCCGCGCTGCGGCGACCGCGCGGTCCTCGTGGCCGCGCACCGAATCCAGGGAATACCCGACCCGCACGCCGCCGATGCGCTGGTTGCCGATCATGATCGGTTCGGAGATGTCCACGATCCGCGCCGACCACTGGGTGTGCAGTACCGGCGAACTGATCGCCTCGTAAGCCAGCGGATCGCTCATCTGCTGGCCATAGACCGCGATCTCCTCGGAACCGTCGTGGATGATCCGGCCCTGCGGGTCGTAGACCAGCACGTAGCTGACGTCCGGTTCCTTCTGCGCGGAGCGGACCAGCGTGCCGATGGTGTCCATGTCGAAGTAGTAGAGCGGATTGGCCAGCGCGTCGGCCAATTGGTCGACGGTCGCCCCGCCATGCCGGCGCAGGCTGTCCTCGGCCATGCCGTGCATCGCCTCCCGGGCGACGCCCGCCACTTCCTGCTGCATCGCCTTCTGCCGGTGCAGCAGGGTCGCCAGCAATCCGATCACCACCGCCAACATGATCGCCATGGCGGTGAGGAAGCGCGCTTCCAGTCCGAAACGGATCTTCTTCATTCGACCTGCTCGCGTACCCGGCCCACGCCCTGGCGCAGGTGTTCCAGCGCGCGCCGGGAGTCGGGGTCCACCGGCAGGAAGGCGGTGGTGCGGAAGAACAGCCGCATCGCTTCGCGCGCCTGCGGGTCGTTGGCGGCCTGCAGCAATACTTCGCGCAGGCGCGCCTCCACTTCCGGCGCCAGATCGCCTCGCACCATTTCCAGCGCGCGCGGGTACTCCGGGGTTTCGTGGATGATCCGGAAGTCGTTGCGGAACGACGGCGGGATGCGGCGCACGTCGTTCCAGTCCAGGCTGCTCACCACGCCGGCGTCGACCAGGCGCTTGTGCACCCAGGCGGAGATGTTCAGTTCGGTCCGTGCGAACACGTAGCCGACCGAATCCGGAGCCGGGCGGTCCATCGGCGACAGCAGGATTTCCAGGCGCTGGCCGGCATCGAGCAGATCCACCGCCGGCGCGAAATAGGCGCTGGTGGAGGCGGTGTTCTGGAACGCCACCGCCCGCCCCTTCAGATCCTGCAGGGTCTCCAGCCCGCTGTCGCGGCGGACGAAGAAGACGCCGTGGTAGCGCCCCACCCCGCCGCGCTCGGTCAGCAGCAGTGGCCGCGCGCCGGCACGATCCTGCAGCCGCATCGCGGTGCCGGCGGTCTCGGTCACCCAGTCCACCCGGCCCCGCCGCAGGTAGCTGATCATCTGCTGCGCGTCGCGCGCCATCAGGATCCGGCCTTCGGTGATGCCGACGTCGCGCATGCGCGGGACCACGTAGTCCAGCAAGGGCTTGAGTTGCTCGTAATGCGCCCGGGGATCGTCGCTGATGCGTCCCAGCACGAGTACGTGATCATCCCCGCCGGTGGTGCTGGCCGGGGTGGCGGTGCCCGGCAAAAGGAACGCCCCGAGCAGCGTCAGGACGAGTGCGAACCGGGACGTAGGCAACGAGGAAGGTCCTTCGAAAAGGTGGTGGGAGCCTAGCCGAAAATGTGACTCCGGGACAGTAGATTACGTGCGCCCGGCCGCCAATCGCGCCATCCGCTGGGCATCGGCCAGGATGCCGCGCAGCAACCGCACCTCCTGCTCGCTGGGGTGCGCGCGCAGGAACAGGCGGCGCAGTTTGCGCATCGCCGAATCGGGCGTGCGGCCCTTGTGGAAATCGATCTCGTCCAGGGTCTGCCCCAGTTGGGCGAAGAAGCCCTCCAGTTGCGCGTGGCTGGCCGGATTTTCGTCCGGATGGCGGTTGTCCGGCGCGGCCGGCGGGGCCTGTTCGCGCAGGGCCAGGCGCAGTTCGTAAGCGAGCACCTGGACCGCGGCGGCCAGGTTCAGCGAGCTGTACTCGGGGTTGGCCGGGATATGGACCGCCGCATGGCAGAGTTGCAGTTCCTCGTTGGTCAGGCCGGTCCGCTCGCGGCCGAACACCAGCGCGACCTCCCCCTCGGCGGCCATCGCCACGGCCTGGGCGGCAGCCTGGCGGGGCTCGAATTCCTCCAGTTGCACCCGCCGGCTGCGGGCGGTGCAGCCCAGCACGTAGCGGCAGTCGGCGACGGCTTCGGCCAAGGTCGCCACCACGCCGGCGGCGGCCAACAGGTCGTCGGCCCCGGCGGCACGCCGGAAGGCTTCGTCGGCCGGGAACTGTTCGGGCGCGACCAGCACCAGCCGGGCCAGCCCCATGGTTTTCAGGGCGCGCGCCGCGGCGCCGATGTTGCCCGGATGCTGGGTGCCGACCAGCACGATGCGCAGCCGGTCGGCCACGGGAAACGGGAATGCGGGAGTGTTCATGGGCGCAGATGTTAAACTGTGCGCGCCGGCCGCTGCGCCGAGCCGCTCTTTCCCACCGTCCATACCGCCCCCTGCCTGTTCCGAGGTCCGAAGCCATGCAGAAACCCGCCGTCACCGTCATGGTCAAAGCCGCCCGCCTGGCAGGCAACGTCCTGTTGCGCAACATCAACAAGCTGGACGCGCTGAACGTGGTGCAGAAGGACCGGATGGACTACGCCAGCGAAGTGGACGCCGATGCCGAGAAGGTCATCGTCAAGGAACTCAAGCGCGCCTACCCCGATTACGCCGTGGTCGGCGAGGAAGGCGGCATCCAGGGCCAGAGCCGCTACACCTGGGTCATCGACCCGCTGGACGGCACCAGCAATTACCTGCGTGGCTTTCCGCACTACTGCGTGTCGATCGCGCTGGTCGAGAACGGCGAGCCGACCGACGCGGTGATCTTCGATCCGCTCCGCAACGACCTGTTCACCGCCAGCCGCGGCGCCGGCGCCCAGCTCAACGAGCGCAAGATCCGCGTGGCCGACCGCAAGGACCTGGCCGGCACGGTCATCTGCACCGGCTTCCCGCCGCGCGAGCGCGCCCGCGCCGGTGCCCAGCTGGAATGCGTGCGCGAGCTGCTGGTCCAGGCCGAGGACGTACGCCGCACCGGATCGGCCGCGCTGGATCTGGCCTACGTGGCCTGCGGGCGCCTGGATGCCTACTTCGAAGCCGGCGTGAAGGACTGGGACATCGCCGCCGGCGTGTTGCTGGTGCGCGAGGCGGGTGGCCGCATCTGCGACTTCCGCGGCGCCCCCACGCCCCGCCTGGACGGCCGCGGCCCGGCCTCGCGCCAGATCGTCGCCGGCAACATCAAGGTCGCCGACGCGCTGCAGAAAGCCATCGTTTCTTCCGGCTACGCCGCCAGCTTCGACCCGCCGAAAAGCTGAGCGGACGTGGAGCTGAGCTTGCTCCGCTGAAACCAGCGAGTGCGGGAGAGCTGCGGAGCGGGCTCCGCTCTACGGGCGCAACAACGCAACAAAAAAAGGCCGCGCAGTGCGCGGCCTTTTTGCGGGGGACGTGAAGGGAAACCGCGGTTTCCCCGCCCTGCCTCAGGGACGACGCGCCAACGCCGCCTCGTCCTTGGCCTTCGGCATCAGGTCCTGCTTGGTGACCTTCATGAAGCCCATCGTCAACAGCGGGCAGGCAATGAAGATCGAGGAGATGGTGCCGATCACGATGCCCATCATCTGCGAGATCGCCATGCCTTCCAGCGAACCGCCGCCGTAGATGTACAGCGCCAGCACGGTCAGGAACGCCACGACCGAGGTGATGATGGTGCGCGACAGGGTCTGGTTGACCGAGCGGTTCAGGACTTCCACCGGATCCACCCGCAGCGAACGGAAGTTCTCGCGCACACGGTCGAACACCACGATCGTGTCGTTGATGGAGAAGCCCATTACCGACAGCAGGCCAGCCAGCACGGTCAGGTCGAATTCGCGCCCGGTCAGGGCGAAGAAGCCGGCACAGATCAGCACGTCGTGCAGGGTGGTGAAGATCGCCGCCAGCGCGAACTTCCATTCGAACCGGAATGCGATGTAGATCAGGAAACCGACCACCACGAAGATCAGCGCGTACAGGCCGTTCATGGCCAGTTCCTTGCCGACCTGCGGACTGACGATTTCGCTGCGCAGCTTCGAGGCCGGGTTCTCGGCCGAGGACGCCAGCTTCACCACCTCGGCGGCGGTGCGGTTGGCGGCTTCCGAATCGGTCTGGCCTTCACGCGGTTGCAGGCGGACCAGCAGATCGCGGCCGGTACCGAAGGTCTGGACCTGCGCGCCCTGGTAGCCCGAAGCCTCCAGGCGCTCGCGCACGCTGTCCACGTCCGGCGGATTGTCGAAGCGCAGTTCCACCATGATGCCGCCGGTGAAGTCGAGCGCGTAGTTGAAGCCCTTGAACGCCATGGCGCCGATGGCGACCACCGCGAGGATCAGGGCCACGGCCAGCGACACCCAGCGCAGGCGCATGAAATCGATGTTGGTGTCGTTGGGAACGAGATGCAGCGGGAAGAGTTTCATGGTTCGTTTGCTCTCGTCAGATGGCCAGCGACTTCAGCTTGCGGCGGCGGCCATAGATCAGCGTGGCCAGCGCGCGCGAGACGGTCACCGCGGTGAACACGGAGGTCAGGATGCCGACGATCATGGTGACGGCGAAGCCCTTGAGCGGGCCGGTGCCGAAGGCGAACAGCGCCACGCCGGCCAGCAGCGCGGTCATGTTCGAGTCGAAGATGGTGCCCGACGCCTTGTCGTAACCGGTCGCGATCGAGGCCAGCGGCGGTACCCCTGCCCTAAGTTCCTCGCGGATACGCTCGTTGATCAGCACGTTGGCGTCCACCGACATGCCGATCGACAACGCCAGGCCGGCGAAGCCCGGCAGGGTCATGGTGGCGCCGAACAGCGACATCACCGCCACCACCATCACCAGGTTCAGCAGCAGCGCCACGCAGGTGATCAGGCCGAACATCCGGTAGTAGACCAGGAAGAACGCCAGCGCGAACAGGAACGAGAACATCACCGCCTTGGTGCCGCGGGCGACGTTCTCGGCACCCAGGCTGGGGCCGACCACGCGCTCGTTGATGAAGTCCATCGGCGCGGCCAGCGAGCCGGCGCGCAGCAGCTTGGCAAGGCCGTCGGCTTCCGCCTTGTCCAGGCCGGTGGTGATGAAGTTCTTGCCGAACACGCCGTTGACGTTGGCGACCGAGATCACTTCTTCCTTGATCCGGGTGCTGCGCACTTCCTCGCCGTTGACGATGTCCACCTGCGGGATGCGCTCGATGTAGACCACCGCCATCGGCTTGTTCACGTTGGCGCTGGTGAAGTCGAACATGCGCTGGCCGCCGATGTTGTTCAGCGTCACGTTGACCGCCGGCAGGCCATTCTGGTCGGTCGAGGACTGCGCGCCGACCATCTGGTCGCCCGAAACGATCACGCGCTTGTTCAGCAGCACCGGCACCGGCTTGCCGTCCGGTCCGACTTCGCGGCGGTAATACACGCGCGCTTCCGGCGGCACGTTGCCGCTGGCGACCGCGTCGTAGGCATTGCCGTCGACCACCGCGCGGTATTCCAGGGTGGCGGTCGCGCCGATCATGCGCTTGGCCTCGGCGGTGTCCTGCACGCCGGGCAACTGCACGACCACGCGGTCGTTGCCCTGGCGCTGGATGATCGGTTCGGCCACGCCCAGTTCGTTGACGCGGTTGCGCAGGGTGGTGATGTTCTGCTCGATCGCGCTGCCGGCGATCTGGTTCAGTTCGCTCTCCGGCAGGCCGATGGTGATGCGCTCGCCTTCCACGTCGTAGGTCAGGCTGCCGCCGCCGACCAGCGCGGCGCCGCCGGCGTTGGAAGAGGCGACCAGGGTCTTGGCCAGCAGATCGCGCGCCTTGTTCACGTCCTCGCCCGGCGCCAGGTTGATGACGATGCTGTTGTCCGGGCGACGTTCCACCGACTGGTACTTGAAGCGGTTGTCGCGCAGGGTCAGGCGCGCGTCCTCGACATACGCGTCCACGCGCTTGTCCAGGGCGGCCTTCTGATCCACCTGCAGTTCGAAGTGCACGCCGCCCTGGAGATCCAGGCCCTGCACCATCGGGCGCGCGCCGAACCGGCTCAGCCAGTCGGGAACGGTCGAAGCCAGGTTCAGCGCCACCACGTAGTTCTCGCCGAGCGCGCCGCGCAGGACGTCATTGGCCTTGGTCTGCGCGTCCAGGCCCGGCAGGCGGACGATCAGGCTCTTGCCGTCCTGGTCGTCCAAGGCCTTGGCGGTCACGCCGGCCTCCTTGAGGCTGGCCTCGACCTTCTGCCGCAACGCCGCGTCCACCGCATAGCCGCGGTTCGGCGTGATCTGCACGGAGGGATCCTGCGGATAGATGTTGGGCAGCGCGTAGAACACGCTCAGCACAACGACCAGCAGGATGACGACGTATTTCCAGCGAGGGAATTCAAGCATTGCGGCAACCCGCGCACGCCCCGTTCGGGCGCGCGCTCAGAGGTGGTCGGAAGGGGATGTCAGGCGGACTTCAGGGTGCCCTTGGGCAGGACGTTGCCCACCGCGGTCTTCTGCACGCGCACGCGCACGTTGTCGGCCACTTCGATGGTGACGAAGTTGTCGCCGATGTCGGTGACGGTGCCGGCGATGCCGCCGGTGGTGATGACCTCGTCGCCGCGCGAGAGCTTGTCCAGCATGGCGCGATGTTCCTTCGCACGCTTCATCTGCGGGCGGATCATCAGGAAGTACATGATGGCGATCAGGATGATCGGCATCAGCAGGCCGAAACCGCCTCCCAGGCCACCCTGGGGCGCGCCGGCAGCCTGGGCATGGGCCGGGGCGATCAAAAAGTCGAGCAGATTCATGGAGTTATCCGTTCATATGCGAAAGCAGCCGGGAATTATGCCACGCGGTGGGCATCCCCGTCCCGGCGCCCCACCGTGCCCGGCAGGCGCCAACGGGGCGGTGTGAAGACCATTCCGGCCGGGAAAGGTTCCGCGGCAGCATCACGCGCGCCCGCCCGCACGGTAGAGCGGCGCTTGCCCCGCTGCCTTCCCGGCTTTCGCCGGACATCCCCGCCGGGCGGCAAGCTCGGCTCTACACGGGGGCGCTGGTGCCGCGCGCGGCGTAGAACGCCTGGCGGAAATCGTCGAAGCGGCCCTGTTCGATGGCCGCGCGGATGTCCGCCATCAGCTTTTCGTAGTACCAGAGGTTGTGCAGCGTGCCGAGCATCGGCGCCAGCATTTCGTTGCAGCGATCCAGGTGGCGCAGGTAGGCACGGGTGAAGCCGTTGCGGCAGGCATGGCAGCCGCAGCCCGGCTCGATCGGCTGCATGTCCTTTTCGTACCTGGCGTTGCGGATGCGTACCGTGCCGAACGAAGTGAAGTAGTGGCCGTTGCGGGCGTTGCGGGTCGGCATCACGCAGTCGAACATGTCCACGCCGCGGGCGACGCCCTCCACCAGATCCTCCGGGCGCCCCACGCCCATCAGGTAGCGCGGGCGATCCTGCGGGAGGATCGGGTGCATGTGGTCGAGGATGCGGTTGCGTTCCTCTTCCGGCTCGCCCACCGCCAGCCCGCCAATCGCATAGCCGTCGAAGCCGATCGCCTGCAACCCGGCCGCCGACTGGTCACGCAACGGTTCGTGCACGCCGCCCTGGACGATGCCGAACAGTGCGGCGTCGTTGCCCTCGTGCGCGCGCTTGCTGCGTTCGGCCCAGCGCAGGCTCAATTCCATCGACTTGCGCGCGACCGGCTCGGTGGCCGGGTACGGCGTGCATTCGTCGAAGATCATCACGATGTCCGAATCCAGCACTTTCTGGATGCGCATGCTTTCCTCGGGACCGAGGAACACCTTGCTGCCATCCACCGGTGAGGCGAAGGTCACGCCCTGCTCGGTGATCTTGCGGCGGTGCGCCAGCGAGAACACCTGGAAACCGCCGGAGTCGGTGAGGATGGGACGGTCCCAGCGCGCGAAACCGTGCAGGCCGCCATGCTGCGCGATGACCTCCAGGCCCGGGCGCAGGTACAGATGGAAGGTATTGCCCAGGATGATTTCCGCGCCCAGCGCCTCGATCTGGTCGGGCAGGATGCCCTTCACCGAACCATAGGTACCCACCGGCATGAACGCCGGCGTTTCCACCGTACCGCGCGGGAAGGACAGGCGGCCCCGGCGGGCACGGCCATCGGTGGTCTGGAGCTGGAACTGGAGTCGGGACATGGGAGACGCAACGGAAAAAAGCGGGGCATTGTCGCGGATATCGGCCGGCGGGGCGAATCGGCGCCCAGCCCGCCTCCGCGCACCGCCCGGGAAATCAGGACGCCTGCGGGAACAGCAGCATCGCGTCGCCGTACGAGAAGAAGCGGTAGCGCTCGCGCACGGCATGTTCATAGGCGGCGAACACGCGTTCCTTGCCCGCGAAGGCGGACACCAGCATCAGCAGCGTGCTTTCCGGCAGGTGGAAGTTGGTGGTCATCGCGTCCACGCTGCGGATGCGGTAACCGGGGAAGATGAAGATGCGGGTCTCGCCCGCGAAGGGCCGCAGTTCGCCGTCGCGCATCGCCGATTCCAGCGCGCGGACCACGGTGGTGCCCACCGCGATCACGCGGCCGCCGCGGGCGCGGGTGGCGTGGATGCGTTCGATCAGTGCAGCACCGACGTTCAGCCATTCGCTGTGCATCTGGTGCTGGCGGATATCGTCCACCCGCACCGGCTGGAAGGTGCCGGCGCCCACGTGCAGGGTGACGTGGCCGAACTCCACCCCGCGTTCGCGCAATGCCGCCAGCAGCGGCTCGTCGAAATGCAGGCCGGCGGTAGGCGCGGCGACCGCGCCGGGCTTGCGCGCGAACACGGTCTGGTAGCGCTCGTCGTCGTCCACGCCCGCCTCGCGCTGGATGTAGGGCGGCAGCGGCAGGCGGCCCGCCTGTGGCAGCCAGCTTTCCAGCGCGGTCGGTACATGGAAGCGCAGCCGGTAGAACTCGCCGTCGCGGCCCAGCACCTCGGCTTCGCCGCCCGCGTCCAGCGCGATCCGGCTGCCCGGTCTGGGCGACTTGCTCGCGCCCACCTGCGCCCGCGCCTCGTTGTCCGGCAGCAGGCGCTCGATCAGGATTTCCACCCGCCCGCCGGTTTCCTTCTGCCCGAACAGGCGCGCCGGAATCACCCGGGTGTCGTTGAACACCAGCAGATCCCCCGGCGCGAGCCACTCCGGCAGGTCGCGCACCTGCCGGTCCGCGAAGGCGGCGTCGCCCGGCGGCACCACCAGCAGCCGGCTGGCCGAACGCTCCGGCAGCGGCGCCTGGGCGATCAGGGCTTCGGGCAGATCGAAATGGAAGTCGGATTTCTTCACGTGAAGGCGGCTCGGGGAAGCCGTCCATTGTAAGGGAGCGGGCCGCGGCGGGCGTTTCCGCCGCCATCCCGCCCCGGCGCCGCGGTCAGCGCTCGAACTTGGTCGACAGCACGATCGAGGACGTGGTGCGTTCGACGCCGTCGATGGCGCCGATCCGGTCGGTCAGCAGGTCCATCCCGTCCACCGACGGCACCACGCCCACCGCGATCAGATCGTAGGCGCCGCTCACCGACTGCAGCAGGCGCACTTCCGGCATCGCGCGCAGCGCGGCGACCACCGACGTCATCTGCTTGGGATGCACGGTGATCATGATGTGCGCGCGGATGTGCCCGCGTTCGTAGTCATCGTGCACCCGCACGGTGTAGCCGCTGATCACGCCCTCGCGTTCCAGTCGCTCGATCCGGCTCTGCACCGTGGTCCGCGACAGATTGAGCCGGCGCGCGATCTGGGCGGTCGAGGCGCGCGCGTTGTCACGCAGCAGGCTGAGCAGCAACTGGTCGGTCGCGGAGATCTTCATTTCAGGGCATCCGGTTCGTCGATTCGACGAAATCTATAGAAATTTCGTGCAAATCATAACTGTCAAACGACGAATTTATCCACATAATAGAGGTTTGCCGTCCTCTCGGAGAAAATCATGGCCCTCCTCGACCTGCTCGCTCCCCTCCGCGCCCATGCGGGCAAGCGCCTGACCACCGGACTGGACGACGCCACGATCGAACGTTTCGCCGCGCGCCATCCGGATCTGGTGGCCGCCATCGAGGCCGCGGCCGCCGAGCACGCCCGCCTGAAGGACGAGTTCGCCGACCTGCTGGATCTGGACGAGGAAACGCAGCTGCGCGCCGTCCAGGCCGGCTACGTCAATTTCTATCCGGACGATGCGGTCAATCCGTACATCGCCCTGGCCGCGCGCGGTCCGTGGGTGGTCACCCTCAACGGCGCGGTCCTGTACGACGCCGGCGGTTACGGCATGCTCGGCTTCGGGCACACTCCGGAGCCGATCCTGGCGGCGATGGCGCGCCCGCAGGTGATGGCCAACATCATGACTCCCAGCCTTTCGCAGCTGCGCTTCGAGCGCGCCCTGCGCAAGGAAATCGGCCAGACCCGCGGCGGCTGCCCGTACGCGAAGTTCCTGTGCCTGAACTCGGGCTCGGAATCGGTCGGCCTGGCCGCCCGCATCGCCGACATCAACACCAAGCTGCAGACCGATCCGGGCGCCCGCCACGAGGGCCGCGCGGTCAAGCGCGTGGTCGTCAAGGGTAGCTTCCACGGCCGTACCGAGCGCCCGGCGCTGTATTCGGACTCCTCGCGCAAGACCTACCAGCAGCATCTGGCCAGCTACCGGGGCGAGGACTCGCTGATCGCCATCGAACCCTACGACGTGGAAGCGCTGAAGCGCGCGTTCGCCGACGCCGAAACCCAGGGTTGGTTCATCGAGGCGGTGTTCCTGGAGCCGGTGATGGGCGAAGGCGATCCGGGCCGCTCGGTGCCGCCGGCGTTCTACGCCGCCGCACGCGAACTCACCCGCCGGCACGGCAGCCTGTTCCTGGTCGATTCCATCCAGGCCGGCCTGCGCGCCCACGGCGTGCTCTCGATCGTCGACTATCCCGGCTTCGAGGGCCTGGAAGCGCCGGACATGGAAACCTACTCCAAGGCGCTCAACGCCGCGCAGTATCCGCTGTCGGTGCTGGCGGTCAACGAGCGCGCCGCCGGCCTGTACCGCAAGGGCGTGTACGGCAACACCATGACCACCAACCCGCGTGCGCTGGACGTGGCCTGCGCCACCCTCGAGCAGCTCACCCCGCAGGTGCGCGAGAACATCCGCGCGCGCGGCGTCGACGCGGTGGCGAGCCTGGAAAAACTGAAGGACGAACTGGGCGGCCTGATCACCAAGGTGCAGGGCACCGGCCTGCTGTTCTCGTGCGAGCTGGCGCCGGAGTTCAAATGCTATGGCGCCAACTCCACCGAGGAATGGCTGCGCCAGCACGGCATCAACGTGATCCACGGCGGCGCCAACTCGCTGCGCTTCACCCCGCATTTCGCGATGGACGCGGACGAACTGGAACTGCTGGTCAATCTGGTCGGACGCGCCCTGAAGGAAGGTCCCCGCAACGCGCAGGCCGCCGCGGCCTGACGGCCGGCCCCGCCGCTTTTCCTCGTGGGCAGACACCTTCGTCGGTGTCCGCCCTTTTCTTTCCGTCGGGCGGAGTTTGCTCTGCTGCTTTCCTGCTTCGCCGCGTTTCCCCCAGCCGGGCAAGCTCGGCTCTACGGAAGCCAGCCTTCCAACGAGGTAGCGCGGAGCCTGCTCCGCCGCGGGAGATTGCCGTCCGGCCAATCCCGCCAATCCCGCCGCTACCGCGCGCGCGCCTCCGCGCCGAACCGCACCATCGCCGCCTCGATCAGCCCCCTGGCTTCGGCGGCATCGCCGTATCCGTCCAGGCGCACCGGATTGCGCCCCTTCGGCAGATCCTTGTAGATGCGGAAGAACGCCTCGATGCGGTCGCGCTCGATGGCCGGCAGATCGGACAGATCGCGGATCCCCGCGTAGCTGGGATCCACCTTGTCCGTCGGCACGCCGATGATCTTCTCGTCGGCCTCGCCGTCATCGACCATGCGCAGCACGCCGATCGGACGGAACCGGATCAGCACGCCCGGATGCAGCGGTTCCCGGGTCAACACCAACGCATCCAGGGGATCCCCGTCCCCCGCCCGCGTGCGCGGCATCGAACCGTAGTTGGCCGGGTAGGCGACCGGCATCGACTGGAAGCGATCGACGAACAGCAATCCTTCTTCGTTGATCTCGTACTTGGTGAAGCTGCCAGCGGGAATCTCCACCGCCAGCACGGCTTCCTCCGGCGCCTTCGGCGACTGCGCGGCGAGGAACGGATGCACGACGGTGTCGCCGGCACGCGCCAGCGACGCGGCCAGCATCAGTCCACACAGGGCGACGGCCCGCTTCACGGCGCGGGCGTGCAGGCGGGCAGCTTCAGGGCGTGCGCGATCGCCTGCCAATCGAACGCCGCCACCGCCTTGTCGTCGTCCACCGCATAGAAAACGCCTTCCGGGAAACGCTTGTCGACGGTCTGGTCGAGCCACACACCGTCGGTGTTGGCGGTACGCTCGCCGGTGAATGCGCCCAGGTGCGCCAGGGCCAGGCGGTCGAACACATGGAACACGCTGCGATCCTTGAACTGGTCGGTCGCGATCCAGAAGCCGCCACCGCCTTCGCAGCGCGCCAGCGCCATGCCTTCCGCCTGTGCCTTGAACAGATCCGCGCCGATGTCGCGGCCGCGGTAGCGGCCATCCAGTCCGTATTCGCGCAGGCGGGTGCCGGTCGCCACGTCCTCTTCCGCCAGCAGCAGGCGGTCGTTGGCGACGTCGCCGAACACCGATTCGGCGATGCGGATCGCACCGGCCTCGGAGGTCTCGCCGAAGGTGCCCGCCAAGGTCGCCGCCCAGCCCTGCGGCACGCGCCGCAACTGATAGCGCTTGAAGCGGCGATCCAGTTCCGCCAGCGGCGGCGGCAGATCCTCGTTCTGCGGCGACATGTAGTTGTCGCTGACGATGACCTCGTAGCTGTCCTTCTGCGGACGCACCCACAGGCCGTAGGGCTGCTTCAGATCCTCGGCACCGAAACTCAGCAACGGCTGGAAGTCCGGCAGCTGGAACAATTGCACGCGGTGATTGTCGCGTTCGACCACCAGCACCAGATCGTCGATCACCGCGATGCCGTTCGGCCGCTGGAGCTGGCCCGCGCCGGTGCCCGGTCCCCCGACCGTGCGCAGGCGCTCGCCGGTGGCGCCGTCGTAGACGATCAGCTGATCGGTCGCCTTGGCGGTGGCGATCAGCCAACGCTTGCCATCCGGGCTGCGCCAACTGGCCGGCGAGTCGACGTTGTCGGCCGGCGTCTCGGCGGTCAGGAAGGCTTCGGGCACGACCACGTGCGGGATCTTCGCCTCGCTCAACAGCGGATCCTTCTCCACGTTCTCGTCCGGCTCCCGATCCATCGGCACCGTGCCGGCGCAGCCGGTCATGGACAGGATCGCCAGCAGGCCGGCGAGTACGTTCAAGCGATGTGACATGCGATTTCCCCTGGAGCGATTGGCGGTCAACAAACCGCAATGTTCTACCCGCCGATTGTGACGCTTTGGTTGCGTGGCGCGCGTCAACCCCGCGCTGCCATCCGCCGGTCACATTCCCGCCATGTAAGCCCCGTAGAAATCGCGGTTTATCTTCACCTGGGGAATCCACGACGATGAAACACACCGCCCTGGCCATCGGCCTGTCACGGGCTTTGCTCTGCGCCGGCCTGGTCGCCGCCAGTCTCCCGGCCGGCGCGCAGGCCATGCCCGACGGCGGCGCGGCCGCCACGCCGGCCGACGATCCCAAGCAGCTGGACACCATCGTGGTCCAGGGCGAAATCAGCTACCGCGATCGCACCGAGGACATCGCCCCCACCCTGTCGTACGACCTGGAGTATTTCCAGCGCTTCGAGCCGAACACCGTGGGCGACATGCTCAAGCGCGTGCCGGGCGTGACCTTCGTCGGCTCGGACATCATGGAATTCGACGGCGCGATGATGCGCGGCATGGCCGCGGGCTACACCCAGGTGCTGATCAACGGCAAGAAGGTGCCCGGCGCTGGCGATGATCGTTCGTTCTGGGTGGACCGCATTCCCGCCGAGATGGTGGACCACATCGAAATCCTGCGCAGCAACAGCGCCAACCGCAGCGGTGACGCGATCGCCGGCAGCATCAACATCGTGCTGCGCGACGCCTACGTGTTCGATGGCAGCTACCTGCGCATCGGCGCCAACCGCTGGCATGACGGCGAAGTGAATCCGACCTTCGGCGCGGTGACCAGCGTCGACGCGCTGGGTGGCCGCCTGCTCGCCGGCATCAACGTCCAGGACCGCTACCGCTCCAAGGTCAAGCGCTCGGACCGCTTCGCCGATCCCACCCGGCAGGACCTGGTCAGCTGGGAGGACCAGACCGAGGTCAAGGACGGCCGCGATTATTCGGCCAACGTGTCCTACACCGCCGATGTCGGCGAGACCGGCCGCATCAGCATCGATGGTTTCTACGTCAAGACCGACCGCGACGTCACCGAGGTGTCGCACGAGGTCGAGTACGACGACGGGGATGTCATCGACTCGCGCGTTCCCGGCCTCAATCCGATCGACCAGCGCAACTGGGGCCTCGGCGCGGAATACAAGTTCGACATGGCCGGCGGCACCACCGAACTCGATCTCGACTACGCCCGCTTCGAGGACGACAGCGCCGAGAGCGAGGAGAAGCATGAGTACGTGAACGGCGAATGGGATGCTTCCGAGGCCGAGTCCCTCGCCGTGGATGCGCGGGACGCCGAAACCAGCTTCAAGATCGCGCACAAGCGCCCGCTGGGCGCGAGCGAGCTCGAGTTCGGCGTGGATTACCGCCGCAAGAAGCGCGACGTCACCCACGCCCAGTACGCCTGGGAAGCCGAAGACGAAGGCGACGCGGTGGCATACGAACCGGACGGCGTGATCGGCTCGCAGATTAAGGAAACGCGCGTCGACCCCTATCTCATGCTGTCCGGCAAGGGCCAGGCGTTCTCCTGGGAAGCCGGCCTGCGCTACGAGACCACCCGCTCGGACATCCGCTACCAGGAAGACGGCGAGGTCGAAGGCTCCGCGCGCAAGGATTACAACGAACTGCTTCCCTCGCTGCACCTGAAGTGGGATCTGGATGAAGCCACCCGCGTCAGCCTGTCGCTGGCCAGGAGCGTGAAGCGGCCGAACTTCAACGAACTCGTCCCGGCGCTGCTGGATGGCGAATTCGGCGACAACGACTACATCGGCAATCCCAGGCTGGACCCGGAAACCGCCAACGGCGTCGATCTGGGCTTCGAGCGCCGCCTCGGCAAGCACGGCGTGGTCGGACTGAACTTCTTCTACCGCGACGTGAAGAACCTGATCGAACTGGTCAACACCGGCGAGATGAGCGAGGACGCGCAGGACAACTACGCCGACGAACTGGAGGAATTCCTGGCCGCGAATCCCGGCGCGACCGAGGACGACTTCCAGTTCGATCCGGAAAGCTGGCGGTTCACCTCCGCCAACGTCGGCGACGGAAAGGTCTACGGCGTCGAGTTCGATCTGTCGACGCCGCTGACCGCGCTGGGCATGCCGAATACCGGCGTGTTCCTGAACTACTCGTACCTCGACAGCAAGGTCACCGATTTCCTCGGCGAACGCCGCTTCAACGACCAGGCCAGGAGCGTCTACAACGTCGGCTTCATCCAGGATCTGCCGTCGCTCGGCGCCAGCTTCGGCGCCACCTACCGCAAGCAGGGCGATGCCTTCAGCCGCATCCTGGCCGAGGAGGTGACGGTCGAGTACGGCGACGATCTGGAAGTGTTCGTCGAAAAGCGCTTCGGCAAGACCCTGTCGGTGCGCCTGACCGCCGCCAACCTGCTGGACGCGTCCAAGGACGAGTTCTTCCACAAGTTCGACAATCTCGCCGACCAGATCGATCGCGATTACGACGAGTACGAACTGGAGACCGAGGAGGCCGGTCCGAGCTATCAGTTGGTCATGCGCTGGGCGTTCTGAGCGCCGCCCTTGCCCGCGGTTCCCGGAAGCCGGCACAAGCCGGCTTCCCTTTTTTTGTGGGACGGGCGGGATTGATGCAGACTTTCGCCACTCGAATCCCGCCGCAGGCCGCCATGAAGACCGTCGAAGTCCGCCACCCCCTCGTCCAGCACAAGATCGGCCTGCTCCGCGACGCCTCGCTCAGCACCAAGGGATTCCGCGAACTGGTGACCGAGCTGGGCACCCTGCTGGCCTACGAGGCCACGGCGGACCTGGAAACCGAAGAAGCGACCATGCCGGGCTGGGCCGGACCGGTCCAGGTGCGCAAGATCGCCGGCGCCAAGATCACCCTGGTGCCGATCCTGCGCGCCGGCCTGGGCATGCTGCCGGGCGTGCTGGCGCTGATCCCCGCGGCCAAGGTCAGCGTGGTGGGCCTGCAACGCGACGAGGAAACCCTGCAGCCGGTGCCCTACTTCGAGCGCCTGACCGGCCGCCTGGACGAGCGCGACGCGCTCATCCTCGACCCGATGCTCGCGACCGGCGGCACCCTGATCGCGACCATCGACATGCTCAAGCGCGCCGGCGCCAAGCGCATCAAGGGCATCTTCCTGGTCGCCGCGCCCGAGGGATTGGCCGCGCTGGAAGCGGCCCACCCCGACGTCGAGGTCTACACCGCCGCCGTCGACGACCACCTCAACGACAAGGGCTACATCCTGCCCGGCCTGGGCGACGCCGGCGATCGGATCTTCGGCACCCGGGTCGGCTGAGCCTCAGCGGCGGATCCAGCGCTCGGCGTCGGCCGGACCGGCGGCATCGGCGGACAACACGCGGGCCGCTCCGGCGTCATCCAGCACTTCCGCCTTGAGGAACGCGGTGCCGAGTTCGCGCGCGCGCCGGTACAGCGCTTCCGGTTGGCCGCCGATCAGGTTGTGGTCGCCCCCCGTCAGCACCACCGCGTACTTGCCACCTTCGGGCGCGCTTTCGACCGGATACAGATGGTCGCGCGGATCGCTGACGAAGCCCGGCACAAGATCCTGGTCGCCGGTCACCAGCAGCACCGGCACCGCGACCGATGCGTAGGCCGAGGGGGTGACCAGTCCCGGGATCCTGCCAGGCGAGGAATAGCCCACCACCGCCACCACGCTGGGGTCGCGCAGCGGCGCCAGGTCGGCCAGCGCGCCGCCCAGGACCAACGACACCAGCGTGCCGTAGCTGTGTCCGGCGGCGGCGACCGGCACGCCGGGCCAACGCGCGGCCACATAGGCGCTGGCTGCCTTCATGTCGGCCAGCCGCTCGCCGAAGCCCTGCTGCATGGAGAACTTCTCGCGATCCGGATGCTTCACCGAATCCACGTGCAGCGGCGCGACCACCACGAAGCCGGCATCACGCCAGGCTTGCAGCAGATCGTCATAGCGTTCCGGCCACGAGCCGTGCCCGCTGGAAAACAGCACCACGCCGCGAACGTTTTCCGGTTCCCATACCGCCATCGAGGTCGCTCGCTGCGGCGAGACCTGCAAAGGCACCGTGGCGGTCGGGGCGGCGAAGACCGCCTGCATACCGGCAAAGGACAACAGTACGGCCGCGACCGCGCGGCGGAACAGCGAAGGCTGGTTCATCGGAAAGATCCCCTTGGAAAAGTGGGATCAGTCTGTTGCCACCCGCCGCTCCGGGCAGGTGCCTGTTGTCATCAGTCCGCAGTGCCGGAAGTCACTTCACGCCGCCAGCGGGCGGGCATGCAGTTCCGCCACTTCGTGGGTCACGCCGAACTTGCCGCGTTCGTCGCGGGCCACCCGTGCGAGCGCGCAGTCGGGGTCGTGGGTGAAGAACAGATGCACGTTGCGTGCGAGCTTGTCTTCCAGGAAGGCGCGCTTTTCGTCGATCAGCAGTTCCGCGTTGCGGTCGTAGCCCATCGTGATGGGCACGTGCACCCAGGATCGGCCCGGAATCAGATCGGCGCAGAACACGACACCGCCATGCGCCTGCCCGTCCACGCATTCCGGGCCGACGATTTCGGCCAGCATCAGGCCCGGCGTATGGCCGTCGCTGAAACCGAAGCGCACGCTGTCGCCCAGCGCGCGCGCGCGTTCGCCATCCACCAGTTCCAGCCGGCCGCTGGCCTCCAGCAGTCCCTGCAATTCGGGAATGAAGCTGGCACGGTCGCGTGGATGCGGCTTCAACGCGCGCTGCCAATGCGCCCTGCCGACCACATAGGTGGCATTGGGGAACAGCAGTTCCGGCGCCTTGCCCTCCGCCCACGGTGCCAGCAGTCCGCCGGCGTGATCGAAGTGCAGGTGGCTCAGCACCACCACGTCGATATCCTCATGGCCGAAGCCGGCTTCGCGCAGCGAATCCAACAGCACGTGCCGCTCTTCCTGCACGCCGAAGCGCTCGCGCATCTTCGGGTCGAAGAAGGCGCCGATCCCGGTTTCGAACAGTACCGTCTTGCCGTTGAGCGGGCTCGCCAGCAGCGCGCGGCAGGCGAGCGGAACGCGGTTCTGCTCGTCAGGCGCCAGCCATTTGGACCACATCGCGCGCGGCGCATTGCCGAACATCGCGCCGCCGTCGAGCTTCTGGGAATTGCCGAGGATGGACCAGAGTTTCATGGCGCCGATTGTACGCCCGGCGGGCGGCAAGGGGCTGAAGACGGGGTCCTGGAAGCCTGTTGGCCTTTGCATTCCGGGTCCGCGCCAACGGCTTGGCGGAGCAGGCGCGCCGCTCCACGCCTGTAGAGCCGAGCTTGCTCGGCTCGCCTGTGGATTCCCCGTAGCGGAGCGAACTCCGCTCTACCCGGGTCCGGTCAATCGGAACTGGTCCGGCTCAGTTCGACTGCGGCCTTGCCGACCGGATTGCGCGGATCCGCGCCGCCGGTGAGCGTGTTGGCCTTGCGGTCCCAGAGTACGGTCTGAAGGTTGCCCCATACATGGCTGGAACCCCGACCGCCGGCGGCGGTGTCGCCCGGCAGATCGACCTTGTGGCCCATCGCGCGCAGCGTTTCGGCGACCTGCGGCGTGAAGGCGCCGCTTTCGGCGGAGATCACGTCCGGCAACCACTGGTGGTGGAAACGCGGCAGGGCCGCGACTTCCTGCGCACCCAGGCCCTGGTCGTAGCCGAGCATGCCCAGCAGGACCATGGTGATGATGCGGCTTCCGCCCGGCGTGCCCAGCACGGCGACGCGATCGGGGGATTCCATGAAACTGGGCGTCATCGAGCTGAGCATGCGCTTGCCGGGCTTGGGCGCGTTGGCGTCGAAACCCATCACGCCGAACGCGTTCGGCGTGCCGGGCTTGAGCGCGAAGTCGTCCATCTCGTTGTTGAGCAGCACGCCGGTGCCCGGCGGGATCAGGCCGGAACCGAACAGCAGGTTGACCGTCTGGGTCGCGGCGACGCGGTTGCCTTCGGCGTCGATGATCGAAAAGTGGGTGGTCTCGTCATCTTCCAGCGGCGTGGGCTTGCCGGAGAACAGATCGCTCGGCGTGGCCTTGTCGGGATTGATCGTCGCGCGCAGGCCAGCGGCGTAGTCGCGGCTGGCCAGCGTCTTCATCGGGATATCGACGAAGTCGGGATCGCCCAGGTAGAAGGTGCGGTCGCGGAAGGCGCGGCGCATGGCTTCCACCGTCAGGTGGGTGCGATGCGCGTCGTCCAGTTCGGCCAGATCCCAGCCTTCCAGGATCTGCAGCATCTGCGCCACCGCCACGCCGCCGGAGGACGGTGGCGGCGCGGTGGTGATCTGCCAGTCGCGGTACGTGAACTTCAGCGGCTCGCGTTCGCGCACCTGGTAGGCGGCGAGTTCGGCGGCGGTCCAGCGGCCCCCCTCGGCCTTGACGCCCTTCAGCAGCTTGTTCGCGACATCGCCCTTGTAGAAGCCGTCATGACCGCGTTCGGCGAGCAGTTGCAGGGTGCGCGCCAGATCCGGTTGCTTGAGGATCTCGCCTTCCTTCGGCGGATCGCCGTCGGCCAGGAACACGCCACGGGTGCCCGGATAGCGTTCCATCACCTCGCGCCGCGATGCATAGCCGCGCTCCAGCCGGCCATACACCGGGAAGCCTTCGCGAGCGATGCGGATGGCGGGGCCGAGCGAAGTCTGCAGGGGCAGCTTGCCGTAGTTCCGCGCCAGGTGGACCAGCGCGGCCGGCAGGCCGGGGATGCCGGCGGCCCACGGTCCGTTCTCCGCGCGATCGCGGTTGAATTCGCCGTTCGCCAGCAGGTAGGCCTCCGGCGTGGCCGCGGCCGGCGCGGTTTCGCGCGCATCGACGAACACGTCCTTGCCGGTCCGCGCGTCGTGCAGCAGGAAGAACCCGCCGCCACCGATGCCGGAACTGATCGGCTCGACCACCGACAGCACCGACGACACCGCGACCGCGGCATCGAAGGCGTTGCCGCCGGCATGCAGGATTTCGAAGCCCGCGTCGGTGGCCAGCGCATGCGCACTGGCGATGGCGGCTCCGGGCGGGTGGGCGGGTGCGCCGGCGGAACGTTCGCCGGCGTCGGCGGCGTGCAGTGCCGGGATGAACAGACAAAGCGCCAGCAACAGCGCGGTGGCTCGGCGTGCTTTCACGACATCTCCTGAAGGGTTCGCAATGGGCGGCCCTCCCGCGTCAGCCGCCCTGCAGCTGGCGCAACTTGGCCAGCAGTTGCTCCTGCGTCTCAGGATACGCCGGATCCGGGTCGATGCACTCCACCGGGCAGACGACGACACATTGCGGTTCGTCATGGTGGCCGACGCACTCGGTGCAGCGCGCCGGATCGATCACGTAGATCGTCTCGCCCATCGAGATGGCCTGGTTGGGACAGGCCGGCTCGCAGACATCGCAGTTGACGCAGAGTTCGTTGATCTTGAGTGACATTGCGGGGGAACTTCACGATTCCGGGGTCCCCGCTTCCGCGGGGACGGTGTCCCCGCAAAGGCGTGGCCGCCATGCGGCGGCCACGCGCGGGTCGTTACTTGGCTTCGACGAAGACGTAGTCCACGCCGGCCGGGGCGACGGCCGCCTTGACGCGCTCGCCATCGGCGGCATCACCGATGAACACCACGCGCACGCCCTTCATGGTGCCCGGCTCGACGCCCTGGAACGAGGCGACCACCAGATCGGCCATGCGCGAGGACGCCGAGGAACCGAAGGCCAGCAGGTTGCCGCCGACGATGCCGCGCGCGATCGCGTTCTTGGCCTGCTCCAGCGAGCGGTCGTACTTGGCCTGGAACTCCGGATCCGATTCCGGCGGCAGGTAGTACAGGTACGGGGTGTTGGTGATGGTGCCCATGTTGCGGGTCACCACTTCGGACAGATAGGTGCGCCAGCCGGCGTCATCGTCCTTGGCGGGAACGACCAGCGGTGCTTCGGCGGTCTCGACCGGCTTGGCCTCTTCCTTCTTGCACGCGGCGAACGGCACGACCAGGCAGGCGATCAGCAGCAGTCGTGTGGCGATGTTGGTCATGGTTCTGTCCCCTCAATGAGTCGATGTAGGAAGGATCGTGCCACAAAAGCACGCGGTTCAGGTGCGGCGCCACTGCGCCTTCATTGCGGCGGCCACGTCGGCGGTGACGAAGCCGGACACGTCCCCGCCCAGGCGCGAGATCTCGCGCACCAGCGAGGACGAGATGAAGCCGTACTGCTCGGCGGGGGTGAGGAACAGGGTTTCCACTTCGGGAATGAGGTGGCGGTTCATGCTGGCCAACTGGAATTCGTACTCGAAATCCGAGACCGCGCGCAGGCCGCGCAGCAGCACGCCGCCACCGATTTCCTTGACGAAGTGCGCGAGCAGGCCATCGAATCCGCGCACTTCCACGTGCGGGTGGCGCGCCACCGCCTTGCGGGCCAGTTCCACCCTCAGGTCCAGCGGCAGCGCCGGTCCCTTGCCCGGGCTTTCGGCCACGCCGATGATCAAGCGGTCGAACAGCGGCGCGGCGCGATCGATCAGATCGATGTGCCCGTTGGTGATCGGGTCGAACGTGCCGGGATAGACCGCGGTACGGGTGCGTGACACGCTCATGCGGAATCGGGTCGATGGGAGTCGCCGCGCAGTGTAGCAGCGCCCTGCCCCCCGGGAACGCGGTACAGCGCGTAGCGGACGTCGCGGGTCTGGCCTTCGCGATGGGGCTGCCATCCGGGCGGAACCGCCGGCACCTGTTCCCGCGGCGATTCCAGGTAGACCCAGGCATCGTCCGCCAGATGGCGGGGCAGCGCCCGCAGTGCGGCGTCCCACAGGCCGGCCGCGAACGGGGGATCCAGGAACACCACGTCGAAAGGGCCGGCCGGCGCGCGCTCCAGCCAGGCCAGTGCATCGGCCCCGACCACCTGGATCCGATCGCCGCCGCCCAACCGCGCGACCGCATGGCGCAGCGCGTCGGCCAGGCCGGCGTCGCGCTCGATCAGCACCGCCTGCGCGGCGCCGCGCGATACCGCTTCCAGACCCAGCGCACCGCTGCCGGCGAACGCATCCAGCACGCGCGCGCCGACCAGCTTCGGCATCAACCAGTTGAAGAGGGTTTCGCGTACGCGGTCCGACGAAGGCCGCAGGCCGGGCCGATCCGGCACCGGCAGGCGCGTGTTGCGCCATCGTCCGCCGATGATGCGGACGCTGCCGGTCTGTTCCTGGACACGTGGGCTGCGTCCGGGTGGAATGCGGCCGGATTTCATCGGGCCGGAAAGGGGGCGGGTGCTACCATGGCGCCCATTCTCCGCGATTGCCCGTGTCATGGTCAGCTGGTTCCGACGCAAGAAGCCTGACGCGCCCGCGAGCCTGCCCGAGACGCAGCGCCCGGCGCCCCAGGATCCCGTTTCCGACAACGCCTCCCCCGCGTCCGTCGCATCCCCGGATGCCGCCGTTCCGGCGCCCGCGCCGGCCGACGTCGCGGCGCCGGTTGCGCTCCCCGCGGCTCCGGAAGGCGCTCCCGCGCCCGCCCCCGCGGGCAAGCCCGGCTGGCGCGAACGCCTGCGCAACACCAGTTTCGCGCGCGGACTCGGCGGCCTGTTCTCGCGCAATCCGCGCCTGGACGACGATCTGCTGGACGAAATCGAGACCGCGCTGCTGACCGCCGACGTCGGCGTGCCCGCCACCACCGCGCTGATCGAAGGGCTGCGCAAGCGCATGAAGGCGCGCGAGTTCGCCGATGCGCGGGCGCTGCTCGCGGCGTTGCGCGCGGATTTGATCGCGATGCTCGCGCCGGTGTCGAAACCGCTGGAAATCCCGCGCCACGTCCGTCCATTCGTGCTGCTTACCGTCGGCGTCAACGGTGTCGGCAAGACCACCACCATCGGCAAGCTGGCGCGTCGGTTCAAGGACGAAGGCCGCCATTTGATGCTGGCGGCCGGCGACACCTTCCGTGCCGCCGCCGTCGCGCAGTTGCAGGCCTGGGGCGAACGCAACGGCGTGCCCGTGGTCGCACAGGGACAGAACGCCGATGCCGCCTCGGTGGCATTCGATGCGTTGCAGGCCGCCCAGGCGCGCGGCACCGAAGTCCTGATCGCCGATACCGCCGGACGCCTGCATACGCAGCAGGGCCTGATGGCGGAGCTGGGCAAGATCAAGCGCGTCCTGCAGAAACTGGATCCGGCGGCGCCGCACGAGGTGCTGCTGGTGATCGACGGCACCACCGGCCAGAACGCGCTGTCGCAGTTGCGCCAGTTCCACGCAGCAGTGAACGTCACCGGCCTGGTGGTGACCAAGCTGGACGGCACCGCCAAGGGCGGCGTGGTGTTCGCGCTGGCGCGCGAGTTCGGCATTCCGATCCGTTTCGCCGGCATCGGCGAACGTTCCGAGGACCTGCGGGTGTTCGACGCGGAAGCCTTCGTCGACGCGCTGCTGCCGGAAACGCTGGGCGCGTGAGCCGGCGCCGCCGGCTGGCGCTGCTGTCGCTCGCGGTCCTGTTGCTGGCAGGCGCCGGCCTGCTGCACTGGCTGCTGCAGCCGCAGCGGCTGGCCCCGGCGCTGTTGGACATGGCCGGCAACGCGCTGGGCCTGGAAATCACCGCGTCCGGCATCGGCGAATACCGCCTGCGCGGGACGCCGCAACTGGTCGTGCGCGGCGTGGTGGCGCGCGAGCCGGGCGCCGCCACGCCGCTGCTGGCCGCCGAGCGCATCCTCATCGCCGTGCCGTGGTCCACCCTGCGCGCGCGTGGCCGCGAACTGACCGCGGCCCGGCTGGAACTGGACGCGCCGGTGTTCGATCTGGCCGCCTTCCGGCATTGGCTCGATCAGCGGCCGCAGGGCGAGACCCGCATGCCCACGCTGACCGACGGCGTCCTGATCCGTGCCGGTCGAATCCAGGGCGATGGCTGGACCCTGGAACGGATCGATCTGCGCATCCCGGACCTGGCTCCGCGGCGTCCCCTGCGCGGACAGTTGCAGGCGCGGTACCGCGGTTCGGGACTTGAGGTACCGATGGACCTGGCCTTCCACCTGGCTCGGCTGGGCGAGGACGGCGGCGTCGGGATCGCCGGCCAGGCGACGCCCGCTGGCCAGGATTGGCGGCTGCCGGTCCGGCTGCGCCTGTCCGCCTACCTGCGCCGGGCTGCATCGCGCCTGGAGCACGTCGTCCTCGGCAGCCGGGCGCAATACCTCACCGGCACGGCCCGGCAGTCCTTCGCGCTGGGCGTGGCCGGCCCGCTGGAATTCGCCGACGGCCTGCGCCTGCGGGGGGGCGCGTTCGCGCTGCGCGGCCGGGATGCGGTACCCACGCTGGACGCGGTCGGCGACCTCGGCCTGGACGACGACCTCCTGATCGACTGGCGCGGCCAGTTGGCGGATTGGCCGGACGCCTGGCCCGCCCTGCCCCCGCCGCTGGGACGCTCCCCTTCGGCGCTGCCGTTCGCGCTGGCCTATCGCGGCACCGCCGACCTGGCCGACATCGCGCACCTGCGCGTGCAACGCGATGCCACCCGGTTCGATGCACGTTTCCGCCTGTTCGAAGTGATGGACTGGCTGGATGCCCTGGAGGCGGGCCGAGGTTCGCCATTGCCGCCCCTGAGCGGCCGACTCACCACGCCGCGCGTGGAAGTCTCCGGCGCCACGCTGGAAGGGGTGGAGCTGCGCCTTGACGATCCCGCCGTGCCCGCGAACGACGACGCCCCATGACCCGCATCCTCGAAGATCGCTTCGCCTCCCGCCTGCTGGACTGGTTCGACCAGTCCGGCCGCCACGATCTGCCGTGGCTGCACCCGCGCACGCCGTACCGCGTCTGGCTGTCGGAAATCATGCTGCAGCAGACCCAGGTCAAGACGGTGATTCCGTACTTCGCCCGTTTCCTCGAGGCCTTCCCCTCGCTTCGCGACCTGGGCACCGCATCGCTCGATGAAGTGCTGGCGCAATGGTCGGGCCTCGGGTACTACGCCCGCGCGCGCAATCTGCATGCGGCCGCGCGCATCTGCGTGGAACAGCATGGCGGCGATCTGCCGCGCGATTTCGATGCGTTGCTGGCGCTGCCGGGCATCGGCCGCAGCACCGCGGGCGCGATTCTCTCGCAGGCCTGGGGCGATCGCTTCCCGATCCTGGACGGCAACGTCAAACGGGTGCTGTCGCGCTACCACGGCGTCACCGGCTGGCCCGGCACACCCGCGGTGGAAAAGCAGTTGTGGCGGTTCGCAGCCGACCACCTGCCCGCCGGACGGATGGCCGACTACACGCAGGCGCAGATGGATCTGGGCGCCACCCTGTGCACCCGCCACGATCCCGCCTGCATGCTGTGTCCGGTGCGGGAGGACTGCGTGGCGCTTCGCGAAGGCCGGGTGGAGGACCTGCCAACGTCCAAGCCCGGCAAGCCGCTGCCGGAACGCATCGCCATCATGCTGCTGGCCGAGAACGACGCAGGCCAGGTCCTGCTGCAACGGCGTCCTCCGACCGGCATCTGGGCTTCGCTGTGGTCGTTGCCCGAGGCCGACGATCACGACGCGGCGCGGCGCTGGTTCGAACTCCACCTGCAGGGCGACTACGAGCGCGCCGAGGCGCTGCCCGAACTGCCGCACGTGTTCAGCCACTATCGCCTGCGCATGCATCCGCTGCGCTGGCGCGGACTGGCGCCCCGCGCCCGCGTGGGCGACAACCCGGACCTGCGCTGGATCGCGCACCAGGATCTGGCGCAATTGGGCCTGCCGGCGCCGATCCGCAAATTGCTCGCGGCCTGACGCCTGCCAGCTTCTCCAACGCGCAAGCGGCTATCCTGTTCCCCCCGCTCATCCCGTCGTCCAAGTACATGCCACGCACCGTCTACTGCGAATACGAAAAACGCGAAACCGAAGGGCTGGATTTCGTGCCCTACCCCGGCGAACTCGGCAAGCGCGTGTTCGCCCACATCGGCAAGTCCGCGTGGGCGGCATGGCTGGCCCACCAGACCATGTTGATCAACGAAAACCGGCTGTCCCCGCGGGATCCGAAACACCGCGCATTCCTGGAAGCGGAACTGGAGAAATTCCTGTTCGGCGGCGGCGCCGACAAACCCGCCGGCTACGTGCCGGAGGCATGAAAAAGGCGGGGAAATCCCCGCCTTTTTCGTCTCCGGCGATGCCGTCAATTGGCCGGCTCGCCTTCCTGGCGCGCTTCGACTTCGGCCTTGCGCAATTCCTTTTCGGCCGCTTTCAACGATTTCAGATCCAGCGGACTGATCGTCTTGATCCGGCAGGACATCCGCATCACCCCGCCACCACCGCCCAGCGGTCGCACGCGATCGAAGTTGGTCACCCGTCCCATCATGCTGCTGATGCTGATGGCCGGCGCGTACTCCAGATCCTGGCAGGGTCCGGCCAGGTCCAGCAGGTAGGCCTCGTTGGGTTTGGTCCATACCGCCAACGCAGAATCGCCCAGCGGCTGCCAGCCGTTGAGGCTGCCGAAATAACTGAAATCCTTGACCGGCGCGGCCGCATGATCGCGGTACAGGGCCAGCCGTTCGGTGGAACTCATCCTGGTGGTGGCGCATGCACCCAGCGCCGCCAGGGCACAGAGCAGGAACAGACGTTTCATGGCGTAACTCCCGGTCGGGTCGACGTTTTTTCTCTTCCCGGCGGCATCATGCACCAGCCTGCAACGGCCGGCGCAGACCCCGCCCCGATACGTTCAGCCATCATGCGGCTTGTCAGCCCGCCCAGCCTTCCCGTATCATGCGCGGCTCGCACCGGCCACGCAGCCGCAACGCGAAAAACCTTGGCCGGGTAGCTCAGTTGGTAGAGCAAGGGATTGAAAATCCCTGTGTCGGGGGTTCGATTCCCTCCCCGGCCACCATATTTTTCAAGGGCTTGCAGAAATGCAGGCCCTTTTTCTTTGCCCTATTTGGATTCTGGTGCCTACTGGGTGCCTACAAAAGAATCGTTAGGCCTCTCTCAAAAGAAATCGTCTCTAGTCCCCGCCAGGGCATGTGCTAGCGCAATGAGGCATCGGGTCGTCATCAAGGCCTATTGCCCCGGAGGCAGCGGGAGCTGATTTCTGCTGAGTACCACCCTGGCGCGTGCCCCACCTATCTACTTTACGTGGGACTTGACCCAATCCCACTAAAGGAAGGCTGCGAGGGATGGCCCGACAGGCTCCACTTCAAGGCCAGTCCCATTCCTAGTGTGGCGAGAAGCTTGGTCCCACCCTATTAGTGGGATTTGGGCAGCGGTCCCACGTCCGCTCTCCCACACTCACGGGGACCCAGTACCCAATCCCACTAATGTCTGTGGGACTGCCCCAGTCTTCCCGCCATGGGGCGCTCCCAGCAGGCACAGCGGCTCGAGCGGATGGCGCAGCTCGACAAATCGGGGGGAGAAACGAAACACCCCTCAACCCCACTTACGGGCTCCAAAGCCGGGTTGCAGACTGACCACAGCACAAAGATCGTGCTGTCACGACCCAGCCTCAATGAACAATCCACACGCACCGCCCACTCTCGAGAATGTTCACTCAATTGCCAGGCGTCTCGGGGTAGGCAGATCGACCATCTACGCCTGGGTCCAGAGGGGTCGATTCCCCGCGCCAATCAAATTGGGCCGGAGTAGTCGTTGGATGATTTCAGAGGTCAACTCATGGGTCAGGCTCCGGGCTCAAGCCTGGAACCCTGACGAGTCAGACCAAAGGCCCTAAGCAGCCTGGTCCGGCGCCGCCTGAAGCGCTACGTGCTGTCCCTTCACAGCTTGCAGAAATGACGTGCCCCATTGCTCCAAATCGTAGTGGCGGACAATCTCGAAGAGCTGTCGCAGTCGGCCAATCCGCTCTGAAGAGGGCATCAGCAGGGCCTGCCGAAGTGTCCGAGTGAGATCCGCAGCATCGTGAGGATTGGTTAACAGCGCCCCCTTGAGCTCGGCCGCGGCTCCAGCGAATTCGGAGAGCACCAGAACACCCTCGTCTTTCGCTAGTCCCTTGGTGGCGACGAACTCCTTGGCGACTAGGTTCAGGCCGTCGCGGAGCGGGGTTATCCACATGACGTCGGCCGCCGCGTAATACGCCACCACCTCCGGGAAAGGCAGGCCTCGCATGAAGAATCGCACGGGAGTCCAGTCCAGACGTGACATGCGGCCGTTGATTCTTCCCACCGCTTGTTCGATTTCCTTCTGCAGGGGGCGATAGACCTTCATTTCCTTGGCAGCAGGCACACAGACGATGACCAGGGTAACCTCACCCTTCAGCTCCGGCGACTCTTCGAGCAGCGCTTCGAAGGCCGTTAGTTTCTCCAGAATACCCTTGGTGTAGTCCAGTCGCTCGATGGACAGGACCAGTTTGCGCTTGCCTATCTGGCCGCGGACACGCGCGATGTCCTCGGTTACCCTGCTGTCCTCCAGGCACTCCCGTATCCGCTCCAAATCGGTGCCTATCGGGTGTGCCCCCAGACGAATGGACCGCCCGTGGAGAGTCAACTCGGTCGTCATCCGGTCCACACCGACCGCGCAACCGTAGGTCAGGAAGCGGGGTGCGCAGGGTGCCGTGGCCTGAATCTGTACGGGCAAAGCGCTGCGCGCCGCATCCACGAAGTTCTCGACGTGGCGCGGAATGTGGAACCCCACATAGTCGCAGGCCAGCAAGCTGCCCAGAATCTCCCGTCGCCAGGGCAGGATGCTGAAGATGTCGGAGGACGGAAACTGGGTATGGTGAAAGAACGCGATCTTCAAATCCGGCCGGAGTTCACGCAGCACCGACGGCACCATCCACAGGTTGTAATCGTGCAACCAGACCACCGCGCCGAACGCCGCCTCGTCCGCCGCCGCCTGGGCGAACCGCTGGTTGATGATCTTGAACTGCCGCCATCCCTCTTCGTCGAAACGGGCACGCTCCCAGAAGGTATTGATGACCGGCCAAAACGCTTCCTTCGAGAAGCGTTTGTAGAACACATCAACTTCCGCCTTGCTCAGGGATACATTGGCCGCGGTGAGACCGGGATACCGGACAGGGTCGACCGCCACGTGCCTGGGCGCGGGGGGATGCTTGGGATCATGGACCGTCCATGCCACCCATGACCCCGGATGACCGCCGCCGAAGAAGCTCAGTAGGCTTGGGATGATGCCATTGGGGGAGCTGTGCGGCCTGCGCACGCGCTTGCCCTCGACGATGTGCTCCTCATACGGAAGGCGGTGATAGACCATCACCAGTTCGGCATCGCCCCGGGCTTCGTCGGCCATCTCCGTCGGCATCGCCTCCAGCATCCTGAAGTGCTTCATGGCCTGGAGAATTCCACCGCAGCCGGGTTCATCCGCATGCAGGACGTTCGGCAAGTTCCGGGTCCGCTCCAGCAGTGCTGGTTCCGACTGGCCCACGCAAACGCTGGCGAATCCTTCCCTGTACATGGAGAGATCATTGAGCGTATCTCCCGCCACCAGTACCTGGTCCTTCGGCAATCGGAGCGCCTGGACCAGCGTCGCCAACGTCGTTCCCTTGTCGACGCCGCGCGGAAGAATGTCCAGATAGCGGTCTGCCGAATAGTGCACCTCGCATTCGAGCGCGGACACCACCGCTTCCAGTTCGGTTCGGATGGCCTCCAGTTCGTCCGGCGCGCAGTAGTAGGAGCATCGGCGCTCCTGGGGGACGTCCTGCCGTACCAGCATCGGAAATCGCTCCATCTCGTGGGCGACTGTCCGGTCTCCCGGCCAACGCTCGTCGATATCAGCTTGCAGCGGCTGCATTGGATGCATGTCCGAGACACGCACCACCGTCGCACCCACATCGCATATCAGATAGTCAGGGCGCGGCAGCATCGGATCGGCCAACAGAGGAATGACCGCTTCCTGTCCCCGCCCCGTCACCCATGCCAGCATGACCTCGGAGTGGCCATCCACCAGGCGATAGAGTTGTTGACGCAAGGCCGGCGTACCGGCCAGAAAAGTGCCGTCCAAGTCAGTTGCAAGCAGCATATGTTTCCCCATCTTCAGAACGGTTCGATAAGCAGTCGGTCAGTGGTGGACGGTATTACCCGCGCGCACTCGCTACACCGGAAAGTTGAGTCTCCGGAACGTCGCCAGTGCACGTGCCGAGCGGCAGCGCTCACAGGCCCACAAGGTCACGATCAGCGCGATGACGCCCCCCATCACCCACGCCGTTCCTGTTGCTGGGTCAGCCAGCAGCATTTCCCCGACCCCGAACATCACGCCGAACACGCCCGCGTTTCCACACGTCCAGGCCAGCGCCAGCCAGGCAAGCGCAGACGGCGGCGATGCGCCCTGCATGCCGCGCCAGCTTCCCATCGGCCGGACTTTCTCCACGAACGCCCGGAGTTGCGGCTGGGGTACTGGCGGTGTCAGCAATGTGGCGGCAATCGCCGAGATCGTTGATACGCCAACGATGCCGAGTAGCAAATATTCACTGCGCCCGTCGGGAAAACACCAGTACAGGACGAAGGCGGCCAGCAGCGCCGACGCCAGTCCGGCAATCTCCGTCCAGGCGTTCGCGCGCCACCACACCCATCGCAGCATCGATGGCAGGCCCAGGCCCGCGCCCAGTGCCACGAAGAAGCGCCACGCTTGTTCGATGCTGTCGATCTGCGACGCCACCAGGACGCCCATGGCCGCCAGCGCCAAGACTGCAAGCCTGCCCACGACGACCAAGGTGCGCTGGCTCGCGCGGGGATTGAAAAAGCGGCGGTACAAATCGTTGGTAAGGTAGCTCGCCCCCCAATTGAGGTGCGTATCGACCGTGCTCATGAACGCCGCGAGCAGCGAGACCACCAGCAAGCCGAGCACGCCTGCCGGAAGCAATTCCGACATCAGTACGGGATAGGCCATCTCCCGGTCCGTCAGGATGGTCTCGCCGGCTTCGCTCACCGCGCCGTTCATGCCCAGCGGATAGATCACCAGTGCCACCAGCGCCACCAGAATCCAGGGCCAGCTTCGTACCGCGTAGTTGAGCACCGTGAACCACAGGGCGCCGGCCGTCGCATGACGCTCGTCGCGGGCGGTGAACAGCCGCTGCGCCAGGTAGCCGCTGCCGTCGCTGTAGTACTGCGCCCACCACTGGACGGCAATGTAGACCAGGAATACCTGCACCGGGAGCCAGGCGGCATCGGTTCCGGGCAGGAACGCCAGCAATCGTTCCGCATCGTAGTTGCGTTCGAGGCCGGCCCGCAGGCCATCCAGTCCGCCCACGTGATCCACGGCATACCAGGCGAAGACGATGCCGCCGACCAGGCCGAGTACGAACTGGAACAGATCAGTGACGATCACGCCACGGATGCCGCCCATGCTGGAATACAGGGCCACCAGGCCAAACAACGCGAGCACCGTGATCGTGTCGCCACCGCCGTTTCCGACCAGTAGCGCCGATGGCCAGACGCGCTCGAAGGCAGCCACGGCATCGGCGCCCAACCAATGTTCCCAATGAATGAAAGGTGTGGCGATCTTGACCATGGCCCGGACCACCCATCCCAGGATGATTGCGTTAAGCAGGATGGCAAAGAAGCTCGCCTTGAGCGCTCGCAGGAAGGCGGCGCTGCGTCCGTGGTACCGGAGTTCAATGAACTCCGCATCCGTGAGCACTTCCGCGCGACGCCACAACGCGGCAAAAATCACTGCCACCGACACGTGGGAAATCGCCCACGACCACCAGAACCAATTACCGGCGATACCGTGTTCGGCCACCAGGCCAGCAACGACCAAGGGCGTGTCCGCCGCAAATGTGGTCGCTGCCATGGAAGTCCCGAGCCACCACCAAGGCAGCGAACGCTCGGCGACGAAGTACGACTCAAGGGACCTCCCTGCAGCACGGGAAGCCCAGATACCAACCGCCAACGTCAAGAGCAGATAGCCCGCGACGATGACCCAATCGATGTTCGCCAACCTACCCATCAAGGGTGGTTGGACTGCTCGGATATATGCATCGCTTTTTCAGCGTATCACCATCTGTTCACTTATCCAAACCGTGAGATCTCATTTAAAAGCTTGCGCGCTCGTGATTTGGCACATCCATGACGACTGCGTTAGCATTCGCCCCCTGCTGCGGGGACGGCGTCAATGATGAGTATGGAGCGCTGGGACGCAGGCGTGTTTCATGCCTTGCCGGAATTCTCAGCTTCTCAGGCCAAGTTATTGAAAGAGGGGGACAAGCTCCGCCTCGCTGTCTTCTATTTCGCCGAAACCGCCGATGGAGAACGCAAACCCGTCATATTCTCTGCAGACTACATCCATCAACGCTTTGAATCAGAAGAAGAAACAGACAAGGATTCCTGCGCGCGCGGCATGTCAAGGCTCGAAACCCTCAGTGAATTCGAACCCGCGCGCATTGTCTTTTCCAAGCAGTTGGGAGTCACCACGCTCGTCAGCCCAATCATTGATGGTCGCGTGAAAGTCGTGGGCGTGACCGAGTTCATGCCGCGTGGCGATGATGGTTTCGTTGATGCAGATACCTCGTCGAAGAATGGTGCTCGAGCTCCTGTCCGTCGAGACGTAAGAGTAATAACAATTCTCCTTTTTGCACTTGCCGCAGCCATCGCGTTTCAGACGGTCAGATTCCTGGATATTTTCTGAGACCCTGCATCACAAAGAGGAACGATGACTCATAAGCACTGCATGGCAATGGCAGCCCTTCTTCCCGTTTCCCTACCCTCCTGCTCAAGTAGTCAGGGTAACGTCTACACGCTTTATCGAACCTCGCCATTGGACCAGAAGAGCCGCATTCATGTAGCGACCTTCGACGCCAAGGAAGGAGAGGACTACAACAGCGAAAACTGCCAGACCGTGGCTGACCTCTTTCAGGGCCAGATGGGAGTAAGGGTCAAATTCTGGTGCGAGCGAGGGCGATTCCATCCATAGCCGTCGCCAGTGTGGCTACATGGTTGCGTCGTTGCGAAACAACGTGATCCGATTGCCATCGGAACTTCGGGACAACCGCAAGTCGAAGTTGCTCACCCAGTTGTAGCCAAACAGTCCCTTGTGGTTCCAGTAACGATTGTAGGAACGCTGCAGGTACAGCGGTACTTCTCCTCCCGCGGTGAAATCATAGGCAAATTCGAGCAAGTTGCCATTGGAGTAGTCGATCGGATCCCCCGCGAGCGTGTTCGCTCCCTTCGCGGTTTCGTCGCACGGCCCGGGAGGCGCCTTCGCATCGGCCTCCACAGCCTCACCAGGTAGTTGGGTTTCCGGAAGATCGTCGCGCCTCCGCGGCCCGGTCTGTCCGCGGAACAGGCTGTCGTAGATGTATCGGTCATAGATCGCCTCCCATGCGGGAGGCCGTACTCCGCGAACCGTGATGGTGTCCGAAGTGGTTGGTG
>Ga0182741_1000541_pt1 | contig 56342 bp, 54 predicted proteins | sample eDN5th37CBELigOP_FD_128874 | JGI IMG/M metagenome (GOLD analysis project Ga0182741, IMG submission 128874) | Enriched Organic Plus compost microbial communities from Emeryville, California, USA - eDNA 5th pass 37_C BE-Lig OP (version 2) (version 2) ... | reverse complement strand
GCCGATCGAGGTGATGGCGGAGCGCGGCGTCGAGACGCTGCGGCACGGGCCGATGAAGCCCATGGGCCTGACCAACGCCCACAACCCGACCGTGAAGCCCTATGCCGTCGTGCAGCTTCGCCAGGACAATGCGCTGGGCACGCTCTACAACATGGTCGGCTTCCAGACGAAGTTGAAGCATGCCGAGCAGGTGCGCCTGTTCCGCACGCTGCCCGGCCTTGAGAACGCCGAGTTCGCGCGACTGGGCGGTCTGCACCGCAACACCTACATCAACTCGCCAACGCTGCTCGACCGCTCGCTGCAGCTCAAGGGCCGGCCGGGCCTGCGCTTCGCTGGCCAGATCACCGGCTGCGAGGGCTACGTCGAATCGGCCGCGATCGGCCTGCTCGCCGGACGATTCGCCGCTGCACAGGCGCGTGGCGGCACGATTGCGCTTCCACCGCCCACCACGGCGTTCGGGGCCCTGCTCGGCCACATCACCGGCGGCCACATCGTCTCCGACGACGAACCCGGCAAGCGCTCGTTCCAGCCGATGAACATCAATTTCGGCCTGTTCCCGCCACTCGATCCGGGCACGAACCTCAAGCCGGAAGGTTTCGAGGGCCGATTCCGCGGCAAGGACAAGGCCATCGCCAAGAAGCGCGCGATGACCGCCCGGGCCCTGCGCGACTGCCGGGCCTGGCTCGGCGAGCAACCGACCGCCGCCGCTGCCGAGTAACCGCCGCTACCAGCGCCCGAGGGCTGCTCCGAGCAGGCGCCACTGGCGCCGCCATTCCGCTATCCCGGCAATCGGGGCATCGCGGCCGACGCCCCGGGCCCGGACCGATGCAAGATAGGCCGGGATCAGCGCCACCGGCAAAAAGGCCGGGCGCAGGCTGGCCGGCATCTCCCTCGACCCATTGCGGAATGCAGCAAGGTGCTCGCGGGCAAGCGCCGCCATCGCCTCGACCGCCCGCCCGGCAGCCGCCTCGTCGGCTCCGCCCACGAAGGCTTCCGGCGTGGTCCCCGCGGCCGCAAGTACGTCTCGTGGAACATAGCATTGGCCGCGGGCGCGATGCAGTGGCAGCCGGGCCAGCATCCCGGCAATGGCCAGGGCGCAGCCGGCGTGGCCGGCGAGCGCGGCGACATCGGGCGCTGCCTTCGGGTCGAGCACCATGGCGGCGAGTTGGATGATCGCCCCCTCGGTCTCGCCGCAATAGCCTTCGAGATCGGTCCGCGACGGCATGGGGTCGTCGTAGAGGTCGAAGATCCGCGCCTCGACAAGATTGTCGAAGGCCTGACGCGGCAGCTCGTGATGGATGATGGCGTCACACAGCGCGTCGGCGAGCGGATTGCCGACCTGCCGGCCCGGCTCGGCCGCGGCGATCGTGTCCCGCCACCACTGCATGCGGATCTCGCCGGCGAGCGGCTCGCGCACCCGGCCCCTTATCCCGGCGATCTCGGCGTTGAAGGCAAAGAGTGACGAGAGCGCTGCTCGCCTGTCCGGCGGCGCATAAAGCGCTGACAGGTAGCGATCGCGGTCCGACCCGCGCAGCAGGTCGACGACAGGGTCTGCCAAGGGTGCCACGTCAGTCGACGGCGATCAGAGCTGCCGCTACCGCCCGATCCTCGGCCAGCAACACGTTGTAAGTCCTTACCGCCGCGCCCGTGGACATCGGATCGGCGGAGATTCGCTCCTCGCGGAGCGCCGCACGCAACGGCTCCGGCAGGCGGCGAAGCTCCCTGCCCATGCCGACAAGCAGGATCTCGATGTCCGCCGCCTCGGCAAGGATCCGCTGGAAGTCCTCGACCACGAGCCGCTCCGGATCGGCCGGCTCCCAGCCGTAGACGCCGGACGGGAGGCACAGCAGCGAGCCCCGGTGCGACATGTCCGCGAAGCGGAAGCCGCCGTTGCCATAGGCGTCGATCGGCGCCCGGCCGGGGAAATGCGCTTCGCGTATGACGATGCCGGCCGCCATCACCGGCCGTCAGGTCGCGCGCGGCTGCGCCGTCGGAAGCTTGGTATCTTCCTTCTGGTCGAAGATGTCGGACCGCAGCTTGAACAGGATCAGGCAGGGACCGGCGATGAACAGCGACGAGTAGGTTCCCACGAAGACGCCGACGATGATGGCGAACACGAAGGACGACAGAACCTCGCCGCCGAAGAAGTACAGTGCCAACAGCGCCAGCAGCACCGTCAGACCCGTCAGGATGGTTCGCGACAGGGTCTGGTTCAGCGCGATGTTGATCAGCTGCTCGACCGGCATCTTCTTATATTTGCGCAGCATCTCGCGTATTCGGTCATAGATCACGACCGTATCGTTGATCGAATAGCCGATCACCGTGAGGATCGCCGCGATGCTGGACAGGTTGAACTCCAGTCCGAGGATCACATAGATGCCCACGATGATCACCACGTCGTGGGCCGTCGAGATGATGGCGCCGACGCCAAACTGCCATTCGAACCGGAACCAGATGTAGATCAGCAGCGCGAGCATCGAGAGGCCGATGCCGATCGTACCCGTGCGGGCGAGCTCGCTGGAGACCGTCGGGCCCACGACCTCGACGCGGCGAAAATCGTAGTCCTCGCCCAGCTCGATCTTGACCTTGTCCACGACCGATTGCTCGGCGTTGTCGCCGCCCTCCTGGGTCGGGACGCGGATCATCAGTGATCCGTCGTCGCCAAAGGACTGCACCTGCACCTCGCCGAGGTTCAGTTCGCCGAGCCGCTCGCGGACGTCGCCCGGGTCGGACACGCGGTCCTTGGCCTGGACCTCGATCAGCGAACCGCCACGGAAGTCGATGCCATAGTTGAAGTCCATGACGAAGAGGCTGCCCAGGGCGATCAGCGACGCGACCGCGGAAATGCCGAACCCGACGTTTCGCCACTTCATGAACGGGATCTTCGGCTCCAGCGGCAGGTAGTGGACCAGGCCCGCCGGGAACTCGATCGGCTTCCAGTGGCGGATCCAGAACGCGATCAACCAGCGGGTCAGGGTGAAGGCGGTGAACACCGTCGTCACGATGCCGATGCCGAGCGTGACTGCGAAGCCGCGCACGGGCCCGGTGCCCATGTAGAACAGGATCACGGCGACGATCAGCGTCGTCAGGTTGGCGTCCACCACGGTCGCCAGCGCGCGCGCGAAGCCGGAGTCGAAAGACTGGACCATGGAGCGCCCGGATTGCCGCTCCTCGCGGACGCGCTCGAAGATGATGACGTTGGAGTCGACCGCCATGCCCATGGTCAGCACGATGCCGGCGATGCCGGGGAGCGTCAGCGTCGCGCCAAGCACCGTCAGCGCCGCGACCATCAGCGCGACGTTGGCCAGCAGCGCGAGATTGGCGATGAGGCCGAGCTTGCCATAGACCACCAGCATGCACCCGACGACCAGGATGGCGCCGACGAGCGAGGCCAGCTTGCCGGCGGCGATCGAATCGGCGCCCAGGCTCGGACCGACCGTGCGCTCCTCAACGATGGTCAGGTTGGCCGGCAGCGCGCCGGCGCGCAGCAGCACTGCAAGGTCATTGGCCGATTCGGGCGTGAAGTTGCCGGAGATCTGGCCCGTGCCGCCCAGAATTGGCTCGCGAATCTGCGGAGCCGAAATCACCTGGTTGTCGAGGATGATGGCGAACAGCCGCCCGACATTCTGCTGCGTCGCCTGACCGAAGCGCGTCGCGCCGCGATTGTCGAAGCGGAACGAGACGACCGATTCATTGGTGCGCTGGTCGAAGGTGGCCTGCGCGTCGACCAGGTTCTCGCCCGAAACGATGACGCGGTCCTCGATCAGGTAGGGAACGGGCGGATCGTCAACCGAGTACATGATGGACGAGCCAGCCGGCGGACGGCCCTGGATGGCCTCCTGGACCGGCATCGACTGGTCGACCATCTGGAAGGTGAGCTTCGCGGTCTGGCCGAGGATGTCCTTCAGCCGCTGCGGATCCTGCAGGCCGGGAACCTGGACCAGGATGCGGTCCGCGCCCTGCCTCTGGATGATCGGCTCGGTGGTGCCGAGCTCGTTGATGCGGCGACCGATGACCTCGATCGACTGGGCGGCAGCGGACGAGAGCCGGTAGCTGATGCCGTCACTGGTGAGCGTGAAGCGCAGCAGACCCGGCTCCGGCTCGGTCATCTCGACCTCGGAGATCGACCCCGAGCCGAACAGGCTGTTAGAGATCGGCTGCGTCAGCGAGGCGAGCGCGGTCTTGGCCTGCTCGACCTGCCCCGGCTCGCGGATACGCACCTGCACCGCCTGCGCAGTACTGGAAAGTCCGGTATAGCCGATGCGGGCGTCACGCAGCGTCGTGCGAATCTCGTCGCGAATCGTCTGCAGCCGCTCGTTGATCAGGTCGTTGCGGTCGACCTGCAGCAGGATGTGGGAACCGCCCTGCAGGTCGAGGCCGAGCGTCATGGTCCGCGAGGGAACCCAGCTCGGCAGACTGTCCAGCACGCGGTGGGGCAGAATGTTCGGGACCGACAAGACGACGCCGATCAGCACGACCGCCCAGATGGCGATGGTCTTCCAGCGGGAAAAATAGAGCATGGGTTCGTCTCTGCCGATCTGGCGGTTCGCCGGCCATCAGGCCGGCGAAGGCGTCACTTTTTCGTGTTCTGGTTGGCCACGGGCTCGCCCTTGACGCGAACCTCCGCGATCGTCGACCGAAGGGCCGTCACTTTCATTCCACCGAGGTCGACCTCGAGCTCGTTGTCGTCGATCACCTTCGTGACCTTGCCGACCAACCCGCCGCCGGTAACGACGGTATCGCCGCGGCGAATCGCGGCGAGCATCTCGGTGCGCTTCTTGAGCTGTGCCCGCTGCGGCCTGATAATCAGGAAGTACATGATCACGAAGATCAGGACGAACGGCAGGATGCTGATAAACATGTCAGGCGTTGCGCCTACGCCCTGTGCATATGCCGGCGTCACGAACATTCAATGTGCTCCCGAGAACGAGGCGCCCGCCATGGGGGCTGCCGAAAGTGGCCGGAATATAGTCGCTGCCGTCGCCAATGCAACCATGCGCGCCAGCGGAAACGTCGCTATTGCACGACAAGACGTGCGGCACGAGCACCTATCCACCGTCCCGACATCGTCGTGCGAACAAATGACATCTTTCGCTTGGGAACGGCGCAGGCGTGACGTATCGAAAAGCCGCCAGCCGAACCGGAGTCCGAAATGTCAAAGTCCTCGCTCGAAACGCTCAACGAGAAGCTCGACCTGCTGATTGCTGCAGTCTCGCGCCTCGGACCGCCCGAGCCGGCTGTAACCGACCTCGATAACGCGGACTGCTTCGTCTGGTCGGCCGAACTCTCGGCCCTGGAGCCCATCCACAGGGTGAACCGGGTCGACATCGCGCTGATCCGCGGCGTCGACCGGGTGCGCGACATCCTCGTCGACAACACGCGACGTTTCGCTGAGGGCCTGCCTGCCAACAACGTCCTGCTATGGGGCGCGCGCGGCATGGGTAAGTCTTCGCTGGTGAAGGCAGCCCACGCGAAGATCGCGGCGGAATCGGACAAGGAGCCCCGCCTCAAGCTCGTCGAGATTCACCGGGAGGACATCGACAGCCTCCCGCGCCTGATGGGAATCCTCAAGCGGTCGCCGCACCGCTTCGTTCTGTTCTGCGACGACCTCTCGTTCGACCACGACGACACTTCCTACAAGTCGCTGAAGGCCGCGCTGGAAGGCGGCGTCGAGGGCCGGCCGGACAACGTGATCTTCTACGCGACGTCGAACCGTCGCCACCTGCTTCCGCGGGACATGATCGAGAACGAGCGCTCGACCGCCATCAATCCGTCAGAGGCGGTAGAGGAGAAGGTGTCGCTGTCGGATCGCTTCGGCCTCTGGCTCGGCTTCCACAAGTGTTCGCAGGACGAGTATCTGGAGATGATCGACGGCTACGTCGCATATTTCGGGCTGTCGCCTGATCCGGAGACGCTGCGGGCCGAGGCGCTCGAATGGGCGACGACGCGCGGCAGCCGCTCGGGACGCGTAGCCTGGCAGTTCGTGCAGGACCTCGCCGGCCGGTTGGGTCAGCGGATAGACCGCTGACCGCCCAGGCCATGAGTCCTACTCGAGGAAGGTGGCCGGGTTGACCGGGGCCGAATTCTTGCGGACCTCGAAGTGCACCTGCGGCGACTTGGCGTTGCCGGTCATTCCCGAAAGCGCAAGCTCCTGGCCGCGCTTGACCTGCTGGCCGCGCTTGACCTTCAGCTCGCTGGCGTTGCCGTAGACGGTGACCAGCCCGTTGTCGTGCTTCACCAGCACGGTGTTGCCGAATTCCTTGAGACCGTCGCCGGCATAGATCACGACGCCGTTCTCGGCGGCCTTGACCGGAGTGCCGGCCGGCACGGCAATGTCGATGCCGTCATTGGACTTGCCGCTTCCCTTGCCGAAGCCGGAAATCACCTTGCCCTGGACGGGCCAGCGCATCTTGCCGATTCCAGTCGAACCCGGCGCCTGCTCGGGCGAAAGCGCTGCCTGCTCGATGGCGGCCTTGTCTTCCTTCGCCACGGCCTGGGTCGGCGCGGGCTGCTCTGCCTTAGGCGCGGGAGCTGCCGGCTTGGCAATGGAGGCCGTCTTGGCCGGATCGACGGGCGCCGCGGCCGCGACCGTGGACGAGCCATCCGGCACCTTCAGGGTCTGGCCGGCCCTCACGTTTCCATCCTGCAGGCCGTTAGCCTGCTTCAGAGCCTCGACGCTCACGCCGGTGTTGCGCGAAATCTTAGACAGCGTATCGCCGGACTGAACCGTGTACGCGCCGCGCGCCACCTTTGGGGCATCCGTCGGCGCAGGCTCCTTCGCCTTCGGCGGCGGAGCCAGAGTCGCCACCTGCTCCTGCGGCGCGCGCGACGGGACCGGCACGCCGCCGCTGGGCATGGCAGGCGCTGCAGCGGCCTCGACAGGCGCAGCAGCAACCGCACCGGCGCCCCGCTTGGCGGGAATGACGACGCCCTGGCCGGAACGCAGCTGGTCGCTGCTCTGCAGGCCATTCGCCTGGGCAATCACGCTTGCCGGAACGCCATAGCGACGGGAGAGACTGGAAACTGTGTCCCCCTCCTTCACGGCGACGCGGATGCCACGCTCCGTCGACCAGCCGTCGGGCAGGCTCAGCGCTGCCGCAACGGCGGGAGCCGGCCTGGCGGGTTCGGCCCTTGGTGCAGTCGAGGCGAGAGAGTCCTCGTCGGACCGCCCGAAGGGTACAGACGGCGCCGCCGCGCGCGGAGAGGCCGGCGCAGCCGCATGCTGGGAAGTCGCGGGAGAGAGCGAGCTGCGCGCGACAGAGCCGGTCGTCGTGGCGTCGAGGGGCGCCACAGGGGCCGCACTGACGTCGCCCGGATAAGGCTGGGGCTCGCGATTTATGATCGATCGCTGATTAGCTGTCGATCCGGTGAAGATGTCGTCGACATTGTTGAAGCGCGACATCTGCGAGCTGCATCCGGCTGAGATGCCGGCCAACAGCAGGAGAGCAACACCGGATCCCAGCCTGCGTCCGTTCGCCTTCATCACACCACCACGCATCGCTCTAACCCGCACCCGGAAACCAACGTCGCCAATTAAAGCGCGTTAATGTTACCGGCGGGTTAAGCAGTGGCGCGAAGCGAGGGTCAGAGCTTGGCGGCAACGCCGCGCAGGAACGGCTGGAAGCGCACCTCGCCGAGGTCCTCGCGCTCGAAGCGGCTACCCACCTTGATGAGACGAACCAGCGTTTGGCGGTCCTCTTCCGGCCCGATCGGCGCGATCATCGAGCCGCCGGAGGCGAGCTGGTCGAGAAAGAGCTTGGGCAAACTGTCGAAGGCACACCACACGACGATGCGCTCGAAGGGCGATTCGCTCGGCAGGCCCTGCGAGCCGTCCGCCTGCTGCACCACGACATTGTTCACGCCGAGCCTGTCCAGCCGCATGCGCGCCTGCTCGACCAGAGTGCGATAGCGATCCAGCGTGGTTACCCGCGCCGCAAGGCGGGACATGACCGCGGCGGTGAAGCCCGTTCCGGTTCCCACCTCGAGCACGCGGTGTTCGGGTTCGAGCCCGAGTCGCGCGATGACGAAGGCCTGGGTGTCGACACCCTCGATCGCCTCGCCGCACTCGATCGGCAGCATACGATCGCACCACGCATGGGGTTCCAGATGTTCGGCGATGAAGGCAGAGCGCGGGGTCGCCTCGAAGGCCGCGACCACCTGTTTCGGCATTCCACGGCTGCGCAGCCTCAGCATGAAGGCCGCGAAGCCCTCGCGCTCGGCCTGGCTCACGATAGCGCCCTCTCCAGATCCGCCTTCACCTCATGCGCGGTCAGGTCCAGCTTGAGCGGCGTGACCGCGATCCGCTTGCGGGCAAGCGTGTGCAAGTCCGTCCCCTCGCGCGGATCGGCCGTCTCGCGACCGAATCGCAGCCAGTAGTAAGGAAGACCGCGGCCGTCGGCGCGCTCCTCAACCCACATCCCGTAGGCGAGCTTGCCCTGCGCCGCCACCTCGACGCCATCGACCTCGTCGGGCGCGCAGTTCGGGAAATTCACGTTGAGGAACACGCCCGGCGGCAGATCGACCTTCAGCAGGCGGTCCAGGATTTCCGGCGCGTGCGCCTCGGTGACGGCCCACGGCACCTGCCGGCCGACACCTTCCTGGAAACGATAGGACTGGCTCAGCGCGATCGAGCGGATGCCGAGCAGCGTTCCCTCCATGGCGCCGGCGACCGTGCCGGAATAGGTAATGTCGTCGGCGACGTTAGAGCCGGAATTGACCCCCGAGAGCACCAGGTCCGGCGGCTCGGGGAGGATCTGCTTGACACCCATGATCACGCAGTCGGTCGGGGTGCCGCGCACCGCGAAATGGCGGTCCGAAATCTTGCGCAGCCGAAGCGGCTCCGACAGCGACAACGAGTGGGCATAACCCGACTGGTCGGTTTCGGGCGCAACGACCCAGACATCGTCGCTAAGCTGACGGGCGATGCCCTCCAGGCACTGCAGCCCCTCGGCATGGATACCGTCGTCGTTCGTCAGGAGAATGCGCACGTCAAGCCGCCCCGATTCGCTTCAATCCACCCATGTAAGGCTGTAGCACTTCCGGGACCGCAACGGTGCCATCCGGCTGCTGGTAATTTTCCATCACCGCGATCAGCGCGCGCCCGACGGCGACGCCCGAACCGTTCAGCGTATGGACGAAGAGGTTGCCCCTGCCCTCGCGGTCCCTGTAGCGCGCCATCATCCGGCGCGACTGGAAGTCGCCGCATACCGAGCAGGAGGAAATCTCGCGATATGCATTCTGGCCCGGCAGCCAGACCTCGATATCGTAGGTCCTGCGCGCGCCGAAGCCCATGTCGCCGGTGCACAGGGCGACGGTGCGGAACGGCAGGCCGAGGCGCTTCAGCACCTCCTCCGCGCAGGCGGTCATGCGCTCGTGCTCCTCGATCGAGCTGGCCTGATCGGTGATCGAGACGAGTTCGACCTTGTTGAACTGGTGCTGGCGCAGCATGCCGCGCGTGTCGCGACCGGCCGATCCCGCCTCAGAGCGGAAGCAAGGCGTCAGCGCCGTCAGGCGCAGCGGCAGCTCCTCGTGCTTGAGGATCTCTTCCCGAACGAGATTGGTCAGCGGGACCTCCGCGGTCGGGATCAAGCCCAGCCGGTTGCCGGCATGCGGGGTGAAGAACAGATCCTCCTCGAACTTGGGAAGCTGCCCAGTCCCGTAGAGCACGTCGTCGCGTACCAGCAGCGGCGGCTGCACTTCCGTGTAACCGTGCTCGGTGGTGTGGAGGTCGAGCATGAACTGGCCGAGTGCGCGCTCCAGGCGGGCAAGCTGGCCCTTCAGCACCGTGAAGCGCGAGCCGGACAGCTTTGCCGCCCGCTCGAAGTCCATCATGCCGAGCTTTTCGCCGAGCTCGTAGTGCTCCCTCACCCAGTCGGGCCGCGGAGCCGCCTCGCCTACCCGGCGCATCTCGACATTGTCGTGTTCGTCCTTGCCGACCGGCACGTCGTCCAGCGGGACGTTCGGGATTACCGCCAGCGCGTCGTCAAGCTCCTGGTCGAGCCGACGTTCTTCGGCCTCGGCGTTGGACAGCCACGCCTTGATGCCGTTGACCTCCAGCTTAAGCTCCTCGGCGCGGGCCATGTCGCCGGCGCGCATGGCATTGCCGATCTCTTTCGAGGCGGCGTTGCGGCGCTCCTGCTTTTGCTGCAGCTCGCCCAGATGGGCACGGCGGGCCTCGTCGCGCAGGATAAGATCCTGGACGGTCGCGTCCGCCTCCGCCCGCGACCATTGGCGCTTTACCAGCGCGTCAGAGAGAGCCTGCGGGTTTTCGCGAATCCACTTGATGTCCAGCATGGGATAGCCCGACCGTTCCGGTTCATGATTGTCGCGCCGCTCATGACGGACAGGCGCGACGGTGTCAAATCAGACGATGCCGTCGCGGTGAGGTATCAGGCCGATTGGCCGCTGGCCTCCCTCGCGGCCGCCTCCTCGTCACGCTTGCGCTCGATCATGCGGGCGGTCCAGATCGAGATCTCGTAGAGCAGGATCGTCGGCAGGGCGAGGCCGATCTGGCTCATCGGATCAGGCGGCGTGAGCACCGCAGCCACGATGAAGGCGATGACGATCGCCCACTTGCGCTTCTCCTTCAGGGTCTGCGAGGAGAGCAACCCGACACGCGCCAGCAGCGTCGTCACCACGGGAAGCTGGAAGACCAGCCCGAAGGAGAAGATCAGCGTCATGATGAGGCTGAGATATTCGGACACCTTCGGCAGCAGCGATATCTGCACGTCCTGATCCGGACCGACCTGCTGCATAGCCAGGAAGAACCACATCACCATCGGGGTGAAGAAGAAGTAGACCAGTGCCGCGCCCATCAGGAACAGGATCGGGGAAGCGATCAGGAACGGCAGGAACGCGGCCCGCTCGTTGCGATAGAGGCCGGGCGCGATGAACTTGTAGATCTGAGTGGCGATCAGCGGAAAGGCGATCACCAGGCCGCCGAACATGGCGAGCTTGAGCTGGGTGAAAAAGAACTCCTGCGGCGCCGTGTAGATGAGCTCGACATGCTGGTTCGCGAGGCCGGCCCAATGCACAGCCCATTTGAACGGCTGAACCAGCAGGTTGAACAGCTGCTTGGCGAAAAAGAAGCAAACGATGAAGGCGACGAAGAAACCGCCGATCGACCAGATCAGCCGCCGGCGCAGCTCGATCAGGTGCTCGATCAGCGGCGCCGATGACGCCTCGATCTCGTCGCGCTCATTGGCGGTCGTCACTGGCTGGTATCCGTGGCTTTCGGAGCGGCGGCGGCAGTCTTGCGCGCACGCGGCTTGGATTCCGCAGGCTTGCTGGCGGCCTTCTCGGTGGTGGTCTTGGCGGACTTCGTGGCAGTCGTGGTCGACGAAGTGGCCGTCCCCGACGAGGCGCGCTTGCGCGGGGCTGCCGGCGCCTTTGCCTTGCCGGCCGGCGCTGGTGCCTTGACTGCCGCTGCAGGCGCTACCGCGGCCGAAGCAGCCACCGGCGCCTCGGAATTCGTCGACAACGAAGCCGTGCCGTTGACGCCCGCCGATGCAGCGGCCGTCGCCGTTGCTGCAGCTGCGGCCCCGTTCGGCGCTGCTTCAGCAAGCACCGACGCACCGTTCTTCAGCGGCTCGGCCTCGTGCACCGTCGCGGAAGCGGGCTCCAGGGCATCCGACGGCTTGGCGACGGCGGCGGCAGCCGCTGCGGTCGAGGCCGTTTCCGTCGTCGATGTGGTGGCAGGCTTCGGCGCCATCGCGGTCTGAATGCCAGCCCGCACGTCGGCTGCCGCCTTCTCGAACGGGTTCAGGGCCTTCTTGACCTGCGTGGCAGGGTTCATGTCGCGCAGGGAGTCGACCGACTTCTTGACCTCGTCCAGCTCGGCTTCCTTCAGGGCCTCGTTGAACTGCTTCTGGAAGTCGCTGGCCATGCTACGCATCTTGGCCGTCATCTTTCCGAAGGTGCGCAGCATCTTCGGAAGATCCTTGGGACCCACGACCACGATCATGACGACCGCGATCACGAGCATCTCGGTCCAGCCGATGTCAAACATGGCTTCTCAGCTCCGGCGCGACCGAAGGACGGTTCTCAGGTCTTGCTCGCCTTCTCGCGCGCAGCGCCAACCGTCTCGTCGGGGCGGTGCTCGACGGTGCGGGCGTCCTCGGCCTTCACCTCGGCATCCTCGTCGGACATGCCCTTCTTGAAGCTCTTGATGCCCTTGGCCATGTCGCCCATCAGCTCGGGGATCTTGCCGCGCCCGAATAGAAGCAGCACGACCACCAGCACGATGAGCCAGTGCCAAATCGAAAACGAACCCATCTCAACTCTCTCGCGATCAACGTCCTCGGAATGATCTATGCGTTTTCCGAGGACGTTTCAAACAGAAGTACATCGTCGGGACGCAATGTCAGCCAGATATCCCGCTTCTTTGAAGCAAGGCTGCCGCTGCGCACGCGCGCCCGGACCGGTTCGTCCAGACCCGCCACGGCCAGTTCGAGCTGCTCGACCACGCCCAGATAGCGCCGCGAGAGCACGCGCGCCTCGGCCTTGCCCTCGACTTCGCTCACCTCGAAGCCGTTGGTGCGGATGGCTACCGTTACGGCAGTTCCATTGGAAAATCGGCCTGCGTCCACGTTCCCCAGCGGCGTTTCGACGCGCCCCCCGGAGACGCGCCCGGAGAGCACGTTGAGCTCGGAAAAGAAGCCGGCCGCGAAGAGATTTGCCGGACGCAAGTAGAGGTCCTCGGCCGTTCCGACCTGGACCAGCCGGCCGTCACGCAGCAGCGCGATGCGGTCGGCGAGGCGCATGGCCTCCTCGGCGTCATGGGTGACGATGATCGCGGTAGCGCGGCTCTGCCGCAGGATGGCCAGCGTTTCGGCCCTGACACTGTCCTTGAGCCGCGAATCCAGGCCGGAGAACGGCTCGTCCATCAGGAGCACGGCCGGCCGCGGCGCCAGCGCCCTGGCGAGCGCGACCCGTTGCTGCTGACCTCCAGACAGCGCGTGCGGATAGCTCTCGGCATAGGCATCCAGCCCAACGCGCGACAGGGCTGCGAGCGCCTCCGCCCTGCCCTCGCTGCGTGACAGAGCCGTCAAGCCGAAGCGGACGTTCTCCAGGATCGTCATGTGCGGGAACAGCGCAAAATCCTGGAAGACGAGGCCGATCGAGCGCTGTTCCGGCGGCAGGAAGACATTCGGACCGGCAATCTCGCGGTTGTTCAGCAGGACCCGGCCGGAGGACTGCGACTCGATGCCGGCGGCGATGCGCAGCAGCGTCGTCTTGCCGGAGCCGGAAGGGCCAAGCAGGCACAGCACCTCTCCCGGCTCGGCGACGAGGCTGATGTCGTGAAGCGTCGGGCTGCCGGGCGAGTAGGAGTGGCAGATCGCTTCGAAGGCGAGCCGCGCTGCGAAGGTGACGCTCGTTGTGCGACCCGGCAGTATCTTCTCCTCAGTCGCCACCAATCCGCCTTCCAACTTGCCCGCCGCGTTCCTGTACGGGATGCAGATACAGATGGATGTGACGATTTTCCAGCAGAGGGCTCAGTCCTCGGCCACCTTCGGCGTGAGCAGGCCGAGTTCCTCGAGGTCGATGTCCGTAAGCGGATCCTCGTCCTCGGTGAGCGTCTCGGTGTCGGCAGGCGGCATCGGAACCGAGAAATTGGCCGGCATGCGGGCCGACAGAAGGCCGGCGCCCTTCAGCTCCTCCATGCCGGGCAAGTCACGAATCTCCTCCAGCCCGAAATGGTCGAGGAAGGCATCGGTGGTGCCGTAGGTGACGGGACGGCCGGGCGTGCGGCGCCGACCGCGCATGCGCACCCACTGCGTCTCGAGGAGCAGATCCAGCGTGCCCTTCGAGGTCTCCACGCCGCGGATCTCCTCGATTTCCGCACGGGTGACCGGCTGGTGGTAGGCGATGATCGCGAGCACTTCGAGTGCAGCGCGCGACAGCTTCTTCTGCTGCACGGCGTCGCGCGTCATCACGAAGGCAAGGTCCGGCGCGGTGCGGAAGGCCCAGGCATTGCCAACGCGCAAGAGGTTTACGCCGCGCTTCTCGTAGATCGACTTCAGCTCGCTCATCACCGTCTCGACCGGGATCGCTGTGCCGATGCGATCCGCGATCGCCTTGTCGCTGACCGGCGAGGCACTGGCGAACACCAGCGCTTCTGCAATCCTGGTGGCCTCGGCGAGATGGAGGCGCTGGGCGGCATTGAAGCCCTCGCGCCGCGAGGGATCGACGGGAAAGAGGCGGGGCTGTGCGGCTTCGGTCATGCTGATGCTCCGACCTGTACCTTTCCGGGCCCGCTGCGGAGGTAGAGGGCCGCGAACGGCCCGTCCTGGCGCACTTCGAGCTTGCCTTCGCGCACCAGTTCCAGCGTGGCGGCGAAGCTGCTGGCGAGTGCGGTCGCGCGCGATTCGCGGTCGGTCAGGTACTCGATGAGGTAGCGGTCGAGCGCGGTCCAGTCCGGCATCGCGCCAACGAGGCGCATGAGGATGTCGCGCGCCTCCTTCAACGACCAGACCCGGCGGGCCGCTATGCGGACATTGCTGACGGCCTGCTTCTGGCGCTGCACCGCATAGGCGGTGAGCAGGTCGAACAGGCTCGCGGAATAGCGGTTGGTGGTGTCCACCACCTCGAACTCGGGATCGCCGCGGGCGAAGACGTCGCGGCCGAGGCGGTTCCGGTTCATCAGCCGGCTCGCCGCCTCGCGCATCGCCTCGAGGCGCTTCAGGCGGAACTGCAGCACCGCGGCCATTTCCTCGCCGCTGTCACCCTGGTCGCCCGGCTGCTTCGGGATGAGCAGCCGCGACTTGAGATAGGCGAGCCACGCTGCCATCACGAGATAGTCGGCCGCCACCTCCAGGCGGATGGCACGCGCCTGCGCGATGAAGGCGAGGTACTGCTCGGCCAGTGCCAGCACCGAAATGCGCGAAAGATCGACCCGCTGGTTACGCGCGAGATGCAGCAGCAGGTCGAGCGGCCCCTCGAAGCCGTCGACGTCGACCACGAGGGATGGATCGCCGGTGGCGCGCTCGGCGCGATCGTCAGACCAAAGCTGCTCAAGCGGCGCGGCGCCGCCCTGCTCGGATCTGGATGGCTTCGCGTTCGCCACGGCCGCCCTGCCCGCCTAGGCCACGAGTTCGACATGGCGGGCAAACTCCGCCCGCACATCCGCCTCGGCCACGGTGTCGGAAGCCGGGAGCGCCGAGAGCGCCCGCCCGGCCCTCTCCAGCGACCGGCCCGCCAGAGGCAGGGTCCGCGACGCGATGCCCGTCATTTCCGCCATGTCGCCGTTGCAGTGAAGCACGATGTCGACGCCCGCCGCGAGAATCGCCTCCGCCTTCTCGGCAAAGGTCCCCGACAGCGCCTTCATCGAAGTGTCGTCGCTGATCAGCAGGCCGTCGAAGCCGATCTCGCCGCGAATGATCTCGCTGATCACCTTGGCGGATGTCGTGGCCGGGGCCGAGGGGTCCACCGCGCTGTAGACGACATGCGCGGTCATGCCCATCGGCAGGTGCGAAAGCGCCTTGAAAGGCGCGAAGTCGTGGCGGCGCAACTCCTCCAGCGGCGTGTCGACCACGGGCAGCTCGAGATGGGTGTCGGCAAAGGCCCGGCCGTGTCCGGGCATGTGCTTCATGACCGGCAGCACGCCGCCGGACATCAGCCCTTCCGCCGCCGCCCGGCCGAGCGCGGTGACCGTGTCGGGATCCTTGCCGTAGGCACGCGTGCCAATGACGTCGTTCGCCCCCTCGACCGGCACGTCGAGCACCGGCAGGCAGTCGGCGTTGATACCGAACTTCAGGAGGTCGAAGGCATGCAGCCGCGCCAGCAGCCAGGCTGCGCGCAGACCGGCCTCGCGATCAGCGCGGTAGATGGCGCCGATGGCCGCACCCGCCGGATAGTTCGGCGCGACCGGCGGGCGCAGCCGCTGCACGCGGCCGCCTTCCTGGTCGATGAAGACAGGCGCTTCCGGGCGTCCGACCGCGTCGCGCATCGAAGCCACGAGGTCGGAAATCTCGGACGGCTCGCCGATGTTGCGGGCGAAGAGGATGAAGCCCCAGGGCCGCTCGTCGCGATAGAATCGCACCTCGTCGGGGGTGAGCCGCTTCCCCGAGCACCCGAGAATCATGGCCTTCGATTCGCGCATGTTTAATTTCCTAATCCAGTTTTTGCGCCCGAACGAACGAAAACCGGCGCGGAAAGTCCGCGCCGGCCCGATATCCAAAGAGGAACTTGGTTACTTGGAGACGAAGCAGCTTCCGCCGGCCGCCTTGTACGATTCGCAGAGCTTGACCGCCTCGGCACGCGACCCGGCCGGAACGCGGACGCGCCAGAAAGTACCCTTGCCGGGGATGTCGGCCTTGACGATGTTGGCCTGGCGGTCCCCAAGCACGCCGGCGTAGCGGCGCTGCAGGTCGCGGAAGCTGGCCTGAGCGGCGGCCTCGTTGGGCTGGCTGGCGATCTGCATGGACCATCCGCCGGCAGCGGCGGGATCCAGCGCGGCAACCTGCGTCGACGGCACCTCGCCGACGATGTCGAGCGGCTGGTCGGAGGGTCGGTTCGGCGCGATCGGCGCTGCCTTCGGCGTGGGCTTGGCAGCAGTCGTGGCAGCCGGAGCCTCCGTCGCGGCGGGAGCCGGGGCAGCCTGCTTGGCTGTGGGCGGCTGGGCGAGCGGCTCATCGACCGGAAGCGAGGCATCCTCGTCGGCGGCCGTGGTGGCCGACGCGATCGGATCCACCTCTACGGCGCCGTCCTCGGCCGAAACGCTGGCGTCCTCAGCCGGAACCTCGCGGGCCACCAGCGAGCCGTCCGCCTTCACGACCATCGTGCGGACCTTGCGCGGCGGGACGGCGGCCACTTCCATGGTCGTATCGACGCCTCCGTCCGCTTCCTGCGGGACGATCCGCTCCTCACCCTTTGGCGAGGCATCGGCAATGACACCCTCGACGTCGCCCGGGAAGGGCGCCAGATCTGCCGCATCTTCGTCACGCGGCATCGGCAGTTCGAGCGGCTCCTCGTCGCTTTGGACAAGCTTCTCCTGGGCCGGCGTGTCGTCACCCGCTCCGGCAACGCGCTCGTAGACCTTGTTGTCCTGGTTCGGGATGACGACGCCGCCGCGATTTTCCGGCCGCACCTTGGTTGGCGAAGGATCCGCCTCCACCAGCGCAATCTCCGAGCTTTCCTCCGAGCCTCCGAAGGGCAGCGTGAATGCGGCCAAGCCGCCGAGGACAGCCACGCCGGCAAGGGCCGCGGCGATCATGTAGCCGCGGTTGCGGGGCCGGCTCGCCACCAACGCGGCGGGCGCCATCTCTTCCGTGTCGTCAGGATCGAAGGCGAACTCCATGTCGGCCAGGTCGGTGTCCACCTCCCCGCGCGCCGGATCGAGATAGTCGGCATCGACGGCGTAGCGCGTGCCGGCCTCCGGGGCCGCCGCAGCCGCCGGTGCGACGACCGGCTGCTCCTGCTGGGCGGCCACGGGGTTGGCAGACTGCCAGGAGGAGGCTGACGTGGCGGCGGGAGTCGAGCGGTCGAAGGAGTTCATCTCGTTGAGGAGATTGGCGAACTCGGCATCGATGTCGTCGTAGGCCGACGCCGCGGGCTGCGGCTCGTCGAACTGGATCTCCGGAATATCGAACTCTTCGGCCACCGGGACGCCCCGCTCCGGGACTTCCACGGTCTCGATGTCCGGCACTTCGGACGCTACCGGGCTCTCCGCCGCTGCCGTGGCATATTCCACGGAGGCGACCTGCGGCCTATGCGGACTGCCGAGCGCGCCCGCCGTCAGCGCGGCCAGCGCCGCGTATGGATCGACACCATCCCGATCCGCGGGCTGCTCATGGCTGCCGGAAGCCGCGACTTCGACCGGCTCTGCATACTCTTCATACCGGACGACAGGCTCCGATGCCTCGTCGACGGCCGCAGAGAGCGACGCCTGATGATTGTCGTCGGCATGCCATCCGCTGGCCAGGTCCTCCCAGCCCATGTCATCGACCGGGTCAGAAAGGGCTGCTCCCAGCTCATGCTCGAGCGCGAGCTCCAAGCTGGCATCGTCGTGGTCCTCGTGCGCCACCGCCGCTACCGGCTCCGTCACCGCGACGGGCTCGGCACCCGCGATCGGCTCGGCCGAGCGGGAGAGCGGAATCGGCGGCAGATCGACATCCGACGCGAACTGGTCGCGAGGCGCCTGTGCGCGCGCGGACGGCGCCGCCTGAGGGGCGGGTTCATAATGCACGGCCGCGGCTTCGGTGCGGTAGCTGGCCTCGGCCCGATCGTCTTCCCGCTCCGCATGGGCAGACGACTCGACACCCGACAGAAGGTCGGCGGCAAGGTCAACCTCCCAGTCCATATGGGAGACGGCGTCGACCTGCGCGTCGTATGCGTCGTAGGCCGGCTGTTCCTCGACATGGCGAGCCGCGACCTCGCTCTCAGGCTGACTGGACCAGGCTTCCGCCTCGCTCCACTCATCCCCGGACGCCTGCACGTAGGGCTCGACCTCCGGATGCTCCGCATGATCCGCAACCACTTCCCAGGCGCCATGCTGGGCTGGATCGTCGGCAAACTCGCCCAGAAGCTCGCGCTCCAGGTCGAGCTCGAGATCATCGGCGGCAGCGGGCGCCGCATGATGCTGCTCGGGCTGGGAAAGCTCGCGCTGTGGTTGCGATGCCGCCGACGTCGCCGGCCCCGTGTTCGCACGAGCGACGGGCTCGCGCGGATCGAACCCCATTATGCGGGTCAGTTCCGCGAACGGATCGTCGTCAGCCACCGGACTGGCCACCTTGCCTCGAGATGTGTCCGCCATATCTGTTCCCGCAATCCACGCAACACGCGACGCTTACGCGCCCACCGAGGCGGCACCTAGTCATCCAATATGGGAAAATGGTGACGGCACTACCTCATCTCGACTGGCGCGTTCGCACCAACCAATCCTAGTCCGGAGGTGATGACCGTCATGACGGCTTGCACCAGTCCGAGCCGGGCGTTGGTCAATTGTGGTTCGTTTACCTTAACAAAGCGTAAGTCCTCGTTATCGGTACCGCGATTCCACTGGGCGTGGAATGTCGACGCCAGGTCATACAGATAAAAAGCCAGACGGTGGGGTTCCAGGGACTGTGCTGCCTGCTCGATCAGCCGTGGATATTCTGCGAGCTTGCGCACCAGTGCGATTTCACTCTCGTCGGTAAGCAGGGCAAGGTCTGCCGGAAGCGTCGCGCGATTGAGCTGAAGTCCATGTTCCGCCGCCTGCCGGAAGATGGAATGGCAGCGCGCCGAAGCATACTGTACGTAGAAGACCGGGTTGTCCTTCGACTGCTCCGTAACCTTGGCGAAGTCGAAGTCGAGCGGCGCATCGCTCTTGCGATACAGCATCATGAAGCGGATCGGGTCGCGCCCGACTTCCTCAACGACATCCCGCAGGGTGATGAAGTCGCCGGCGCGCTTCGACATGCGCACGGGCTCGCCGTCGCGGTAGAGCTTGACGAGCTGGCAGAGCAGCACCGTCAGTTTCAGCCGATCGCCGCCGATGGCGCGCGCCAGGGCCTCGAGCCGCTTCACGTAACCGCCATGGTCCGCACCCAGTACGTAGATGGTCTGCGTGAAGCCACGCTCATACTTGTCACGCAGATAGGCAACGTCGGCGGCGAAGTAGGTGAACGAGCCGTCGGACTTGACCAGCGGCCGGTCGATGTCATCGCCGACCTCGGTGGAGCGGAACAGGGTCTGTTCCCGGTCCTCCCAATCCTCGGGCTTCTCGCCCTTGGGCGGCGGCAGCTTGCCCTTGTAGATGTGCCCCTTCAGCGTCAGGTCGGCGATGGCCGCGCGTATGGCCTTGGCATTGTCAGCATGCAGGGTCCGCTCCGAGAAGAAGACGTCATGATGGACGTTGAGCAGCGCCAGGTCCTCGCGGATCAGGGTCATCATCGCATCGACCGACCTGTCCTTGGCGATCGCCAGCGCCTCTTCCTCCGGCATCTCAAGCAGGGACCGGCCAAACTCATTGGCAAGCGCCTGCCCCACCGGTACCAGGTAGTCGCCCGGATAGAGCCCGGGCGGGATCTCGCCGATATCCTCCCCGAGCGCCTCGCGATAGCGCAGCAGCACCGAGCGGCCGAGCACGTCGATCTGCGCGCCGGCGTCGTTGATTATGTATTCCTTGGTCACGTCGTAGCCCGCGAAGGCGAGCAGGTTCGCCAGCGCATCGCCCACGACAGCGCCGCGGCAATGGCCGACATGCATCGGGCCGGTGGGATTTGCCGACACGTACTCGACGTTGACCTTCTCGCTCTTTCCGAGCTGCGAGCGGCCAAACTCGGGGCCAAGCTCCACGATCCGCGAGAGATAGGCCTGCCAGTAGCCATCATTCAGGCGCAGGTTGACGAAACCTGGGCCCGCAACCGTCACCTCGGCGACATCAGGGTCGGAGCGCATCTCCGCAGCGATCGCCTCGCCGAGCGCGCGCGGGTTCTGCCCGGCGGACTTGGACAGCACCATGGCAGCGTTGGTCGCGAGGTCGCCGTGCGAGGCATCGCGCGGCGGCTCCACGGTGACGCGGGAAAGATCGAGCGTCCCGCCTTCCTTGTCCTTCAGATCAAGCCTTTGAACGGCATTCCTGATCCGCTCGTTGAATTCGGCGAACACATTCATTCTGATCGGTCCCGGGAAAGTGGAGGCAACAGGCTGCCTAGCGCCCCAAAAGCGCGCTCGCCCTAGCGCAAATCCGGCACACGGTCAAACAAGCGCGTGTACTCGCGGATGGCGTAGGTATCGGTCATTCCAGCGATGAAATCGGCCACGTGGCGCGCCTTGATGCGGTCCGATGCCCGGTCGAGCCCTTCCCGCCAGCCCTCGGGCATCGCGCGCGGATCCTCGAAGTAGCGGTCGAAGAGTTCGCGGACGATACGGTCGGCCTCGGCGCGAACACGCATTACGTTCTCCTGGCGGTAGATGGTGCGGAACAGGAAGGCCTTCAACTCCTTCTCCATTTCCGCCATGGCCGGAGAGAAGGCGACGAGCGTCCTGCCGGCTGCGCGCACGTCCTCGACGCTTGCGGCCTTGGCGTCGGCAAGGCGGGCATTGGTACTCGCGATCACGTCCTCAACCATGATGGTGATCTGCCGGCGCAGCAGCTCATGCCCGGTGCGCACGGGATCGAGCACGGGATAGCGTGCCCGCACCTCGGCCAGCAACCTTGCAGGGAGGGCGACCTCCTCGAGCATCGGCAGCGTCAGCAGGCCGGCGCGCAGCCCGTCGTCGATGTCATGGGTGTTGTAGGCGATGTCGTCCGCAATCGCGGCGCATTGCGCCTCCAGCGAGGCGTGGCGCTGCAGTTCGAGGTCATGCAGCTCGTTGTAGTCGAGGATGAAGCGGGGTACCGGTCCCCGCACGCCCTCGCCGTCGGGGCCGACAAGCGGACCGTTGTGCTTGACCAGCCCTTCCAGCGTCTCCCAGGTCAGGTTCAGGCCGTCGAACTCCGCGTAGCGGCGCTCCAGGCGGGTGACGATGCGCAGCGACTGGGCATTGTGCTCGAAGCCGCCCCAGGCCTTCATCTTCGCATCCAGCGCGTCCTCGCCGGTATGACCGAACGGCGTATGGCCGAAGTCGTGCACCAGCGCCAGCGCCTCGGCCAGATCCTCGTCGCAACGCAGCGCGCGGGCGAGCGCGCGCGCAATCTGCGCCACCTCGATGGTGTGGGTCAGCCGGGTCCGGAAATGATCGCCCTCATGCGCCACGAAGACCTGCGTCTTGTGCTTGAGACGCCGGAAGGCGGTGGAATGGATGATGCGGTCGCGGTCGCGCTGGAAGGGCGTGCGCGTCGGGCTTTCCGCCTCGTCGACAAAACGTCCGCGCGACCGGGCGGGGTCAGATGCCCACGGAGCGCGCGGCCGATACCCAAATCCGATTTCGCCGAGGTTCAACGCCTCGTCCATCCCGCTGCCGTGGTTGACTCGCCCCGACCCGCTTCATACCTATCATGGGAATCCCAAGGCAAGGCAGAGTCATGGGCGCGGACGCAAAGACGACAATGAAGGTGGAGATGACCGACGCTGCGGCCAAGCGCATCGCGGCGATCATCGCCAAGGATCCGGGCAAGTCCGCCCTGCGTATCGCAGTGGAGGGCGGCGGCTGCTCTGGCTTTTCCTACAAGTTCGACCTGACGGACACCCGTAATGAGGACGACGTGGCGATCGAGAAGGATGGCGCCACCATCCTCATCGACGACCTGTCCATGGTCTATATGGGCGGCTCGGTGATAGACTTCGTCGACGACCTCATGGGCCAATCGTTCCAGGTGAGGAACCCCAACGCGGTTGCCTCCTGCGGCTGCGGCACGAGCTTCTCGATCTAACCACCCGGCAAATCAGGCTTCCGGGATCGGCTGTCATTCTCGCCGATCAGCGGATTTGGAGCCGGCTATCCGTGCGGCCGGAGCGCAGCCGCTCGACATAGGCTGCGAGGGTCTCGGCATGGTCCCTGTCGGCGCGCAGTCCGATGTGGCCATCCGGCCTCACCACGAGCAGCGCAAGGTCGCCGAGCCCAAGCTCTTCCGCAGTTCCCGGCGCGATGACCGCTGAAGCCCCGGGCATGACGGAGTTCGAGGCGATGCCGATCACGGCCTCAACGAGTGCTCCATCCGACAACGTTCCAAGATCGCGGAGCGTTCGCGAGAACGCGTGGCCGTGCGCCGATGGACCGGCGACGAGGAACGCGGTGTGGCCGCAACGGCTCGTGTGGCCGTGCAGCAATCCCGTCTCCCCGGTCGGGAACATCACCTCGATCCAGTCGGGAAGCCTCTGCCCCGGCCACAGCGTGTCGCCGCGATCGCCCATGACGATCGGGGAGGCCGCGTAGTCGATGTCGAGTTCGGCTTCCGCCACGGCCTCGTGGTGACGGGCAGCGGGGTCGGCGAGGAGGCCGCGGATGGCGGCGTCGCGCTCGTGGCGTTCGGGCTCGTCCCTCATGAGCTGCACGGTTTCGGCGGCATCCCCGGACATGGTGACCTGCTCGGCAACCGGGTGCCGCTCGTCATGGTAGCTCTCCAGGAGATCCGGTGAACAATGCCCCTTGCACACCAGTGCGAGCTTCCAGGCGAGGTTGTAGGCATCCTGCAGGCCGCTGTTCATGCCGTGGCCCTGGGCGGGGCTGCAGGTGTGGGCGGCGTCGCCCGCCAGCAGGACACGCCCGTCGCGGAAGCGTCGCGCGACCTTGGTGTGGCAATGGAAGCGCGCGGGATTGCTAACTCCCTCGAAGCGGGCCGACGGCAGGTAGCGCCGCAGCGTCGAGAGGGCGTCTTCGACGAGATCGGACTCGTGCGAGCGCGGCCGCAGGTAGACGCGCCACCTTCTGTGCGGCAGCGCGGTCAGGATGAGCGGCACCTCGTCGAGATAGCCATAGTTCGCTTCGAAAGCGTGCGGCCAGTCTCGTATAGCGGCATCGAACACCGCCCAGGGCTCGGTTATGTCGTGCCCGTCCTGCGCGATGCCTGCCAGTCGCCGAACCGTGCTGTGGTGGCCGTCGCAGCCGACGACCCAGCCTGCGCGGATGTCCTTCGTCACGCCGCCATGGTCCAGCGTAGCGATGATTCCATCCTCCCGCTCCTGCCACGCCACCAGCTTCGTTCCTCGAACGACCGTGCCGCCGTGCACGGCCAGATAGTCGGTCAGCACCCTTTCGGTGACTTCCTCGGAAATGCCGATGTTGAACGGATAGCGGCTGCCGCACTGGTCAAGGGTGAACTCGCCCAGAACCTCACCGTCGGAATGGAGCCGCGCGCCGCGCTGCTTCACGCCCGCCGCCAGTAGCGGCTCCAGGATGCCGAGCGAATCGAAAATCTCAAGGGAGCGCGGATGCACGACGGTAGCGCGGTCCCATTCCATCGGGCGCTCGTGCACATCAATGAGGAGGAAGTCGACGCCGCGCCGGCAAAGCTCCGCAGCGGCAAGAAGGCCCGTCGGGCCGGCGCCGACCACCAATACACTTACACTGTCCAATCTGCTTTCCCCAAACCAACCCGATGATCATGCTGTGCCGGATCGGCTGCGTGCGTCGTCCGGCGAAATGTTCGAAAATGCGCACGTCGCCCCCTGGAGCCGCGGCCGACAACCAGCGCGACACCTCCCCTTCCCGCCAGAACCGGACGCCCCGCAACAGACGTGCGCTGGCGAGCCTGCACCGCCTCAGGCCTTGTCCCTCGCGGGCGCGGCATGCAGGAGCTTGGCATCCAGCATGGCGAGCGCGGCTTGCAGCTTGCCGCGCAGCCGCATCGCGCGCTCGGGGTCGATGCGTGAAAGGTCGAGCATCAGCGACATGCCCTCGTCGCTCTCGGCCAGCATCGTCGCGTGCTGCGGCTCGGTCGGGCGCGCCCGCTCGACGAGATAGGGGATGATCGGCCGGCTGATGCCCTTCATGCTGATCGCCTCGATGGGCTTTGCCTCCACCATGTCGCGCACATGAGCGTAGGTCTCGTAACTCAGCACGATGCCGTCGGCGGGCGCGACGACCTGCAGGCGCGCGGCGAGGTTCGCCTCGGCGCCGATGATCGTGTAGTCCATCCGGTCCTCGCTGCCGAAATTGCCGACGTTGCAGAAGCCGGTATTGATCCCCATGCGCACCCGGAACGGTTGTTCGATGCCGTTCTCGCGCCAGCGGATCTGCAGTTCGCGCAGCTTCTGCTGCATGGTGATCGCCATGCGCAGACAGGCGCGCGCGTCCTCCCGCGGGCCCAGCGTGTTGGGATCGCCGAAGAACACGAGCATGGCGTCGCCGATGAATTTGTCCACCGTGCCGCCGTGGGCGATCGCAATCCGTGACATCTCGGTGAGATACTCGTTGAGCAGCGCCGTCAGTTCCTCGGGCTGCATGCGCTCGGTCGTGGCGGTGAAGTCGACGATGTCGGAGAAGAAGATGGTGAGCTTCTTGCGCTCGGCCGTAACCTTGACGTCGCGCTCGCCGCTGAAGACGCTCTTGTAGATCTCCGGCGAGAGGTATTTCGCAATCTTCATGGAAACGGTCGCAAGGAAGTCATTGGCTTCCTTCAGTTCTCCGTTCATCGCCGAGAGCTGTCGGGCCTGCCGGCGCTGCATCACCAGGAAAGCGATCCCTGTCGCAACGAGGACCCCGAAGTAGAGGAACATCCAGCGGAATCCGATTGCGCCAAGCGTGATCGGCTGGGTTACCGAGACGGCCTGGATGCCGCGCACATCACCGACCTTCCAGTCTCGCTTGGGGCTGGCGGGGTGGGTGTTGTGGCAGGTCACGCAGGGCTGGGTCATTCGAATGGGCGCGGCGACCCGAACGGTCGGGCTCCACCTTCCCTCCACCGCTTCCAGCGTCTGCAGCGACGGTTCCTGCCGGAACGACGCCAGTGACCGCTCCTGGAAGGTATCGAGGTGATGCTTCTCGCGACCGTGGAAGGGCAGATCGGACAGGAAGTCGTAGCGCACCGTGTTGTCGCGCGCGCTGGTGAGCCTGCCAATCTCGAGCGAGAACGTCGCGGGAATCGGAATGGCGCCGGGTACGTCGCGATAGTTGTCGGTGGCGGTGACCTTCGTGTCGCCCGCCTGCAAGACGCGCGCGACGACCTCGTTGGCGTAGAAGCCGCGAATGTCGTTGATGATCTTGCTGATATCGTTCGCCTGCCGCCGGGCGAGCTGCTCGGTCAGGTCGCGCAGATCGGCCATGACCGCAAGCGGCAGCGTGACGAGGAGGACCACGACGGCCGCGGCAACCAGCCACCAGCGACGGGTGCCCTGCTCCGCGAATCGCTCCGTCTCGATGCTCATCGTCGGGTTCCCAAGCCCAAAAGCGGCGCAAGGCCGGGCCCGGCGCCGTCGGTGCTGGGCAATCTAGCTTGGCCCCCAGGGGTGACGCTACGGAATTCGGCCCCATACCCTGAAAAGCCGCTTCGTCGGCCATGCCGGCGCGGACCACGGGCGGATGGCCTCGGTTGATAAGGCGCAGAGATGCCTTCGGCCAGGCGAGACCTGCAGGATGGCGGTGTCCACCTCGATGAAGTCGCGGACGGCGAGCCAGGCCCGGATGCCGGCGGCGATGGCGGTGCGCGCAAGGAGTTGCGGCCGCCGGTCGGCACGGCGGCGTAGCGCGCGCCAGAGGGACGGGGCGGCCATCGCTCGTGCTCCGGGAGAGGCGGGTTGCCCTGGAGGGCCCCACTCCCGTTCGCTGCCCGAACCACCTCTCCCCCGTTCGACGGGGGAGAGGAAGTGCCGGCCGCTCTGCTCGGCGCCCTTCCTCTACCCCACGCAGGGGGGAGGTGGTTTGCGAAGCAAACCGGAGTTGGGGGGCTTCCCAGAAGCGGGGCAAGGCAATCCGGTCCTGACAGTTGCCTGAGGCGGCGCGGATGACAGCGCGTCGCTTCCCCGCTATCTGTTTGGGTCCCGCGCCAGCCGGCATCGTCGCCGGAGCCGGACCGCCGCGTCACGCAGCAAGAACCGTATCGTGCCTCACGAGGGACCCATGAAAATCGCGACGTGGAACATCAACGGCATCCGGGCGCGGATCGGCAATCTGACGACATGGCTCAGGGACAGCGCGCCCGACATCGTCTGCCTGCAGGAAATCAAGACGGTCGACGAGCAGTTCCCGCGCGCCGAGATCGAAGCGCTCGGCTACAATGTCGAGACGCACGGCCAGAAGGGCTTCAACGGCGTGGCGCTGCTGTCGAAGCTGCCGTTCGACGAGGTCAATCGCGGCCTCCCCGGCGACGACGCCGACGAGCAGGCCCGCTTCATCGAGGGCCTGTTCTCCACCGAGCGCGGCGTGCTGCGCGTGGTGTCGCTCTACCTGCCGAACGGCAATCCGATCGGAACCGAAAAGTTCGCCTACAAGCTCGGCTGGATGGAGCGGCTGGAGCGCTGGACGGCAGAGCGGCTGGCGCTGGAGGAACCGCTGGTGCTGGCCGGAGACTACAACGTCATCCCGATGCCGGCCGACGCAAGAACGCCTGAAGCCTGGGTGAACGACGCGCTGTTCCAGCCGGAGAGCCGGCAGGCGCTGCGTCGGCTGCTCAATCTCGGCCTCATCGACGCCACGCGCGCGGTCGACGACGGCGCCGACGTCTACACCTTCTGGGACTACCAGGCGGGTGCCTGGCAGAAGAACAACGGCATCCGCATCGACTTCCAGCTCCTGTCGCCCGAGGCCGCTGACCTGCTGCGGTCGGCTTCCATCGAGAAGCACGTGCGGTCGTGGGAAAAGCCGTCCGATCACGTGCCGGTGGCGGTCGAACTGGTGGCGTGACAGCTTCTCGACATGGAGAAGCGGGCAAGCCTTTGCTATTTGGCGATCGCGCCGCCGCTATCGGCCTTCAGGAAAGATGAAACAAGAGTGTCATAGTCAATTATAGATATATCCCTGTAGGCACGCATCGCTTCATTGACTTCATCTGCCGAAAGATTTTCCATGCTCCCAACCACCAGAATTAATTGCGGGCTTTCTATGCGAATCCCATATTTCTTGTAGGCAAAGCTTCTATTCCCCTCAAAATCAAAGTACTCATAATAATTTGAGAGCTGACTTATCCCCTCGACAACATAGTCAACAAAACGACGCCTCTTTCTGTCCCCCTTTACCAGACGCTTCTTGTCGACTTTGGCGAGCTTCAAATCGAGGATAATCGACGTCCCGTCGCTTCGCCACATTATGAAATCAGGATTTATCGCAATGTCGGTCGACCTTTCCGGCTTCTCAACCCACTCCAGATACGGCTCATACACAAAATCTAATACATCAAATGCAGACCTTAGAATTCCAGGCGACGACGAAAGGATATCGCCTATCAGTGTTTCACGATACCCGTCCGTTATATAAACATTTTGTAACGCAGATATATTTGCTACATCCTCAAAACCTGCTTTCACTGTAAATATTCCACGCGCCATGATCTCATTTTTATTTGTTCCAAGAGTTTTCTCGAAAAACCCCTTAACTTCCGAACTTTTAATGCTACTATTAAAAATCGCCATGAACAGTATATTCTTACATCTATATAGATTTCCACTCGAATTTGTTAGAGAACATTGATCTATGTATACACTTTCAAACCCATCAACAAATTCAAATACCGACCCATCTCCATCAACACGCACCAATGTCGATTCGTACAAGCCAATAAATGGGAAGCGCGCCAATACAGCGTCGCGATCATGGGGATGAGCGAGGCACACACCAGTAAACCCACCGCTTCCACCTCCAAGCTCGAAGATCGCCTTATGCTTATTTCCACCAAACAAATCGAAAAATCGATGAATATCTCCACCATTTCTCTTTTTTGTTATCAGAGATTTCGGTGGACTAATTTCGGCACCAAGCAACTCCATTGAATAAAAGCCGTCGTATTTGGTAAAAATAATATACCTCGGATAAAGCGGAACGCCGCTCGATTCCACTTTATATCTCGCATCAAGAATCATTCCGAAGTATTCATTCCAAATGTCCTTGCATAAATCCGAGAATGAATCAAATAACACGGATTGCCTTTCTCAGCTGTCCCGTAGTTATAGTCACTACGGCGATCTTGCGAAAATGGAAGTCAGCAGCCGCATCGAATAGCATATTGAAGAGCTTCGCTAAACGCCGATCTCATGTCCGGCCATCCGCTCCAGCGCCTTGACCAGCGCCGAATGGTCTTCCCCGCCGCCGCCGTTGGCCGCGCAGGCGTTGAATAGCTGTTGCGTGTTCGAGGTATTCGGCAGGGCCACGCCGAGCGCCCTCGCCCCTTCGAGCGCCAAGTTCAGGTCCTTCTGGTGCAGTTCGATACGGAAGCCGGGGCCGAAGGTCCGCTTCACCATCCGTTCCCCGTGCACCTCGAGGATGCGTGAGGCGGCGAGCCCGCCCATCAGCGCCTGCCGCACCTTGGCCGGGTCGGCCCCGGCCTTTGCGGCAAAGACCAGCGCTTCCGCCACGGCCTCTATCGTCAGCGCCACGACGATCTGGTTGGCGACCTTGGTGGTCTGGCCGACGCCGTTCTCCCCGACGAGCGTGATGTTCTTGCCCAGCTTCTCGAAGATCGGCCGCGCCCGCTCGAACGCGTCTTCCCGTCCGCCCACCATGATGGTCAGGGACGCAGCCTTCGCGCCGAGCTCGCCGCCCGAGACCGGCGCGTCGAGATAGGCGCAGCCGAGCGCCTCGATCCGCGCCGCGAACTCGCGGGTGGCGATCGGCGAGATCGAGCTCATGTCGACCACCAGCTTGCCGGGCGTGAGCCCTTCCGCCACGCCTCCGGGCGCGAAAAGAACCTCTTCGACCTGCGGCGTGTCGGGCACCATGGTGATGACGACGTCCGCCGCCCGCGCCACCGCCGCGTGGCCTGTTACCGTCTTCAGGCCACGCGCCACGAGATCGTTAGGCGGGGCCTTGCGGTGATCAGAGGTCACGACCGCGTAGCCCGCCTCGAGCAGGTGCCCCGCCATCGGCCTTCCCATGATGCCGAGGCCGATAAAGCCGATGGTTTGCATGACGTAAGCCCTCCTTGCTCAGGAACTTCGCGAAACCGGCGCGCGCGGCGCCGCTCGGTCCGGCCCGCTGCGAAACGGACCGGACGCCAGGTGCTTCGATGCTCTCGGGTCGGCCGTCAGGCGGCGCTACGCGTGCCCTTCAGCGCGCGGAACCAGCCGAGCCCCGCTTCTGTGGTGGCGGCGGGACGATATTCCGCGCCGACCCACCCGTCGTAGCCGATGCGGTCTAGGTGATCGTAGAGGAAGGGATAGTTGATCTCGCCCGTCCCCGGTTCGTGGCGGCCGGGATGATCCGCGATCTGGATGTGCTGGATGCGGTCGAGGTTTGCCTCGATTGTCCGGGCGAGATCCCCCTCCATGACCTGCATGTGGTAGATGTCGTACTGGAGGTAGAGGTTGTCGGAGCCGACGCGGTCGATGATGTCGAACGCCTGCTTCGAGCCGTTCAGGAAAAAGCCGGGGATGTCGACCTTGGTGTTGATCGCCTCGATGACCAGCTTGATCCCGGCGTCGGCGAAGCGCGGCGCGGCATAGCGCAGGTTCTCCACGAAGACGTCTTCCAGCACCTTCCGGTCGACTCCGGCGGGCGCCAGGCCGGCGAGGCAGTTCACCCGCTCGCAGCCGAGGGTGCGCGCGTAGGAGATCGCCGTGTCGACGCTGGCGCGGAATTCCTCCACGCGGTCCGGCAGGCAGCCGATGCCGCGCTCGCCGCCGGCCCAGTCGCCCGCCGGCATGTTGAACAGCGCCTGGGTCAGGCCATTGCGCGCCAGCCGCTCCCCTATCACCTCCGCCGGGTGCTCGTAGGGCGAGACATATTCGACACCGCTGAAGCCGGCCCGCGCGGCGGCGTCGAAGCGGTCCAGGAAGCCGTGCTCGGTAAAGAGCATCGACAGGTTGGCGGAAAAACGAGGCATTCGGAGCAACTCCCCCCTTAGTCGAGCAATGCAATGGCGGTCGGCGCATCCTCGTTGGATTCCGCCAACTCCTCGAACTCCACAATGGCATCTATTTCCGTGCCCATCGAGATGTTGGTGACGCGTTCCAGGATAAATTCCACCACCACGGGCACCTGGTACTCGGCCATCAGCCGCCGCGCCTCGGCGAAGGCGGGGGCGCAATCCTCCGGCCGACGCACGCGGATCGCCTTGCAGCCCATCGCCTCGGCCACCGCAACGTGGTCGACGCCGTAGCCGACCTCGGCGTGGCCGACCGTGTTGACGTTGTCGAAGGCGAGGCTGACCTCGTAGTCCATCGAGAAGCCGCGCTGCGACTGCCGGATCAGGCCGAGATAGGCGTTGTTCACGACGACGTGGATGTAGGGCAGCCGGTACTGGGCTCCGACCGCAAGCTCCTCGATCAGGAACTGGAAGTCGTAGTCACCCGACAGTGCGACGATGTCGGCGTCGGGCCGAGCCACCCGCACACCCAGCGCGGCCGGCAGCGTCCAGCCGAGGGGGCCCGCCTGCCCGCAGTTGATCCAGTCGCGCGGGCGGTAGACATGCAGGAACTGCGCGCCGGCGATCTGGCTGAGCCCGATGGTCGAGACATAGGTGGTGCCGCGCCCGAAGGCGTAGTTCATCTCCTCGTAGACGCGCTGCGGTTTCATCGGCACCTGGTCGAAGTGCGTCTTGCGCTTCATCGTCTTCTTGCGGGCCTGGCATTCCTTCACCCAATCGGACCAGTCGCGCAGCCTGCCGGACGTCTTCCAGTCGGTCGCGACCTCGAGCAGTGCCGAAAGCGCCGACCCGGCGTCCGACACCACGCCGAGATCCGGAGCGAACACCCGCCCGATCTGGGTCGGCTCGATGTCGATGTGCACGAACCTGCGCCCTTCCCGGTATTTCTCGACCGAGCCGGTGTGCCGGTTCGCCCAGCGGTTTCCGATGCCGAGCACGAGATCCGAGGCAAGCAGCGTGGCGTTGCCGTAGCGGTGCGACGTCTGCAGGCCACACATGCCCGCCATGAGGCGGTGGTCGTCGGGGATCGATCCCCAGCCCATCAACGTCGGGATGACCGGAATGCCGGCGATCTCGGCGAACTCGACCAGCAGGTCGCTGGCGTCGGCGTTGATGATGCCGCCGCCGGCGACGATGAGCGGCCGCTCGGCCGTGTTCAGCATGGCCATCGCCTTTTCCGCCTGCGCGCGCGTCATCGCCGGCTTCCACACCGGGAGAGGTTCGTAGGCGTCGATGTCGAAGTCGATCTCCGCGAGTTGCACGTCCACCGGCAGGTCGATCAGCACCGGGCCCGGACGCCCGGAGCGCATGAGGAAGAATGCCTTCTGCAGCGCCATCGGCACCTGGTACGGCTCCATGACCGTCACGGCCCACTTTGTCACGGGGGCAGCGATCGCCGCGATGTCGACCGCCTGGAAGTCCTCCTTGGTGAGGCGGGCGCGCGGAGCCTGGCCGGTGATGCAAAGAATAGGAATGGAATCGGCCGATGCGGAATAGAGCCCGGTGATCATGTCGGTGCCGGCCGGTCCCGAGGTCCCCAGGCAAAGGCCGATATTGCCCGCCCTGGCGCGGGTGAAGCCTTCGGCCATGTGCGAGGCCGCCTCGACGTGACGGGCCAGGATGTGGCGCACCGTGCCGCGGGCCTTCAGCGCCGAATAAAGCGGGTTGATCGCCGCTCCGGGCACGCCAAATGCCGTGGTGATGCCTTCTCTCTCAAGAACCAGAACTGCCGCGTCGACGGCGCGCATGCGAGCCATGGTGAGCCCTCCTGCTTGACCTCTCCGGGAAACAATGACAGGCCGCTGCCCATGTTACAACATTTTCAGAATATTTTTTCATTATTAATTGAAAATCGTAAGACACTGATCTCTCATCATTTGTCATTTTCCAAAGGGGCCGCATTCCCATGAATGAAAAACTTTTCTAGGATGAATGCATGCAGGAACCCGAGAAACGCCGGCGCGGGCGACCCCGCGCCTTCAGCCCCTCGCCCGAGGCGGGGGCCGTGCAGGCGCTCGATCGGGGGCTCGCAATCCTGAAGATCGTCGCCGAGGCCGATGCGCAGTCGCTTTCGGAGATCGCCGGGCGCTCCGGCCAGCCGGCATCCACGGCCTACCGGATGCTCGTCACGCTGCAGCGGCACGGCATGGTGGAGTTCGATGAGGCCACGCAACTCTGGTCGGTCGGCGTGGAGGCCTACACGACGGGGGCCGCCTTCCTGCGCCGCCGAAAGCTCGCGGACCGCTCTCGCGCGCTGATGCAGGGCCTCGTCGAGCACACCGGCGAAACCGCGAATCTCGGCCTGCTCGAAGGCGACGGCGTGGTCTTCGTCAGCCAGGTGGAAACGCACGAGGCGATCCGCGCCTTCTTCCGACCGGGCACGCGCGGTCCCCTGCACGCCAGCGGCATCGGCAAGGCGATGCTCGCCGGCATGTCCCCCGAGCGGGTCGCCGCCATCCTCCGTCGCACCGGCCTGCCGGGCTTCACGCCGCGCACCCTGACGGACCCGGCCGCCCTGGCGCGGGACCTGTCGGAAGCCCGGGCGCGCGGCTGGGCGCTCGACGACGAGGAGCGGCACGCCGGCATGCGCTGCGTGGCGGCCGCCATCTTCGACGATCATGGCGAACCGGTGGGGGGCATCTCGGTGTCGGGGCCGACCGTCCGGGTCACGCCCGAACAGGCAGCGCGGTTCGGCCCGCTGGTGCGCGAGGCCGCCCTCGACGTCACGCGCGCAACCGGCGGGCGCATACCCGACTGACATCCCCTCGCCCGCCGCCAAATCGTCAAGATCGGCCGACAGCCTGACGCTAGGGCAGCACATCGGGCAACCGGGGGGGATATGGGCAGGAGACTGTCACTTGTCGCGGTCGCGGTGCTGGCCGCGACGGGTGGTTTTGCGCTGTCGGCACAGGCACAGTACTGCGAGGGCACGGTGTTCGGGCTGTCGGCCCGTTACGATCTCGCCAAGGGAACCGGATTCCTCGCAGTGCGCGCGGGCCCCTCTTCGAGGGCGGCGATGGTCGGGCAGCTCTTCAACGGCGACACCGTCGAGATCTTCTCGCGCAAGGGCAACTGGTACCGCATCGCCATGGGCGGCATCGACGGCTGGGCGAACGTGCGCTGGATGCGCAATTCCTGCAGCTACTGAGCCTCGTCGCCATCCGTGGCGGCAGTGCTGTCGTTCGCGTCGAAGGTCTTGGCCGCCATGCGCCGGATGAAGGCTTCCGTCTCGTCCGGGGCGACGAACTGCGGCATGTGGCCGATGCCGTGCAGGAGCTCGAGGTCGAAGTCGCGAATGCGCCCACCGAGCGGCAGGGCGTGTTCCTCGTGCTTCAGCACGCGGTCGGCGGTTCCGAACAGCACGCCGACGGGACACAGGATTTCCTGGTACCTGCCCTCATAGCGGCCCAGTTCGCCCTCGAGCGCGACGAAATCCGTCATCGTGGCGATGAGGTGCGAGGGGCGCAGGCCGAGCAGCCCGCCGCCTTCGATCACGTAGTTCTGCGGCGTCGGCTGCGGGCCGAAGACGAACGCCAGCGTCTCCTTGGCATGGCGCAGCGAATTCGGAATGCCGATCGTGTGTCCGATGATCCTGCGTCGCAGCGGCGAGCGTACCAGCAGCGGCGCAAACTCGGGCCGCACCACCCCTTCATCATGTGTCAGCGGCGACAGCAGCGCCAGTCCGCCGACCTTGTCGGGATGGTCGAGCGCCAGCGCGAGCGCCACGGCACCGCCCAGCGAGTGTCCCACCACCAGCGGGCACTCCAGCCCCAGCCTGTCGATGAACCCCGCCAACGCGGCGGCCTGTTCCTTCAGCGTCCCCCGCGAACCGCGCGCCGCGACGGAATAGCCCGATCCCGGACGATCCACCGCCACCAGGTGAAAGTCGCGTTCCAGGCGGTGGAACAGGGGATGACGGAAGTGATGGAGCTGGCCGCCCAGCCCGTGCAGGAACAGGATCGGCGCTCCCCGGCCCGCCTCCACATAATGGAGGCGATGCCCGCCCACCTCCACCACCTTCCCTGCCATCGGCACCCGCCGTTCGGCCTCCAGGGCAAGGCGGCGCGTCAGCAGGTAGAAATAGGCGAGCGCGAAAAAGGCGAGCAGGAAGACAAGTCCGGCGAGCCAGTAGAGAGTGTCGGCGGTCATCCGGAAACCGGCGTCGTTTTCATGGACGCCAATCTAGAGGAAGTTGGCGAGCCGCGCCAAGCCGGCTCGCCGTTCATCCACGACGATCAGCCGTAGAGCTTGATCGCGATTTCCGCGACGCGCTTGCCCTGGAACTTCGCGCCTTCCAGTTCCTGCGCCGACGGCTGGCGCGAACCATCCGAGTCGGAGGTCGTGGTCATGCCATACGGAGCGCCACCGCGCACCACGTCGTTGCCCGACTGGCCCTGGTAGGCATAGGACAGCGGGACAATCAGCATGCCATGGTGCTGCATGAAGACCTGCGCGTTGATCAGTGCCAGTTCCTGGCCGCCATGCTGGGTCGCGGTAGAGGCCATGACCGAACCGACCTTGTTGAGAAGCGCGCCCTTCGCCCACAGCGGGCCGGTCTGGTCGAGCACGTTCTTCATCTGCGCCGCCATCGAGCCGAAGCGGGTCGAGACACCGAGGATGATGCCGTCGTAGTCGGCGAGTTCGAGCGGATCGACGATCTCGGCTTCCTGATCCAGCTTGTAGTAGGCGGCCTTCGCCACGGCTTCCGGTACCAACTCCGGCGCGCGCTTGATGGTGACCTCCGCTCCGGCCTCCCTTGCGCCCTCGGCAGCGGCCTTTGCCATCTGCTCCATGTGGCCCCAGCTCGAGTAGTAAAGGATCAGAATTTTCGCCATGTCGGTCTCCTTGGTTCTTGCCGGCAAGCGGCGGTTGCTGCTCCAACGGTTCCGACCCAGAATGGTGCCGAACGTCGTTCTATGAAAGTCCGGCTTCGCAGACGGATCGTTCACCGTTCGTGGACCGTTGCCGCCTCCCCGCGGCGAGGCTATGCGGGGTCATCGAGAAGAGGAACAGCACATGAGCGAGATCGTCACCGCAGCGATGCTGGTCATCGGCGACGAAATCCTTTCGGGCCGAACCAAGGACCGCAACATCGGCCATCTCGCCGACGTGATGACGGCGGTGGGCATCGACCTGAAGGAAGTACGGGTCGTCGCGGACGACGAGGACGCCATCGTCGAGGCGGTCAACGCGCTGCGTGCCCGCTACACCTACCTCTTCACCACGGGCGGCATCGGCCCGACCCATGACGACATCACGGCCGACTCGGTGGCGCGGGCCTTCGGCGTGCCGTGCGAGCACGACGAGAAGGCGATGAAGCTCCTCGCCGACCACTACGCCGCGCGTGGCATGGACTTCACCGAGGCCCGCATGCGCATGGCGCGGATGCCGCGGGGCGCCGTCCATATCGACAACCCCATCTCCGTCGCGCCGGGGTTCCGGATCGAAAACGTCTACGTAATGGCCGGAGTGCCGTCGATCTTCCAGGCGATGCTCGACAACGTGCTGCCGACCCTGCGCTCCGGCGCAAAGATGCTTTCGGTAACCATCCCTTGCCCGCTGGGCGAGGGCGTGATTGGCGGGCCGCTGGGCGAAATCCAGAAGGCCCATCCCGACACGATCATCGGTTCCTACCCGAAGTACAAGGATGGCGGGTTCTGGACCGAACTGGTCGTGCGCTCGCGTTCACAGGAAGCGCTCGAGGCCGCGCAGGCGGCCGTCGCCGCCATGGTAGCCGAGCTTTCCGGTCGCCAGGACGTCGCACATCGCTGACGGCGCCACGTACGGCTTGACAGCGCGAGGGTTTAAACCGTCTCGTGTCGCCGCGATTCATCCCGTGCCGATCGTCGGAACACGGGCATTCGACGATCGAGGGAGACTAGGAATGTTCCGTACCTTAGCCGTCGTGCTCCAGGACGTGGGTGGCGCCCGCAACCTGCTCGACCATGTCATTCCGCTCGCCCGCGAATGGGAAGCCAGCCTCGTCGGCATCCATGCGGAGCCTCTGCCGGTCGATTACAGCTCGGGCCTCGGCTTTCCCGATGTGGGCCTTATCCAGGCGGCGAGCGAGGCGGCGGAGGAACGGACCCGCGAGGTGGAGACGCTCTTCGAGGAACGCACGACCGATGCAGGGATCGATCACCGCTGGCACAGCCTGCGAGCGCTCTCGGGCAACAATCCCCTCGACGGCGTCGCTGCCGCGCGCTGCGCGGATCTCGTCATCGTCGGCCAGCGCGACCCCGCGGTGGGTGGCGCCGACAACGAGGACCTCGATTCGGTGCTCTACGAATCGGGCCGGCCGGTTCTCGTTGTCCCGCATGCAGGCGGCGAGCTGCGGCGCTTCCGCAAGGTTCTGGTCTGCTGGAATGGCAGCCGCGAGGCGTCCCGTGCGGCTTTCGACGCGCTGCCCCTGATCGCGGCGGCCGAATCGACCGAGATCTTGATCGTCGATCCGACGGACGACAGTGGCGAGGCCGACGGCGGAACCGCTCTCGCCTCCGCCCTGTCGCGCCACGGCGCTTCTGTCTTCGTCTCCACCACCCGCGCGGAAGGCCGCAGCGTGGATCAGGTGATCTGCGACCGCGTGGTCGAGACCGGGGTCGACCTCCTGGTGATCGGCGCCTACAGCCATTCGTGGCTGAGGGAGCTGCTGTTCGGAGGCGTCACCCGCTCGGTGTTGCATACGCTGCCGGTTGCGACCCTGATGTCGCGCTGAGCGCTTGCCAAGCGCACCGTTTTGCCGCTAATCCGCGCCGATCCTTGACCGCGACGGATGGTGCCGATGTCCTTGCCCGAGAAGGCTTTCCCTGTTTCCTGGGACCAGTTCCATCGCGATGCGCGGGCGCTGGCCTGGCGGCTTTCGGGAGCCGGTACGCAATGGCGGGCGATCGTCTGCATCACCCGTGGCGGCCTCGTTCCGGCTGCGATCATCGCCCGCGAACTCGGGATCCGGATCATCGAGACCGTGTCGGTGGCGTCCTACCACAACTACGCCAAGCAGGGCGAACTGGCGGTGCTGAAGCAGATCACCCCCGAGCTCCTCGCCGAAGACGGGGAGTCGGTGCTGATCGTCGATGACCTGACCGATACCGGCAAGACGGCCGCGGTGGTGCGCAAGATGATGCCGAAGGCCCACTTCGCCACCGTGTACGCCAAGCCGAAAGGCCGGCCGCTGGTGGATACCTATGTGACCGAGGTTTCGCAGGATACGTGGATCTACTTCCCCTGGGACATGGGCTTCACCTACCAGAAGCCGATCGCCGACGATCACATCGGCTAGAGGTCTCGAGCCTACGCATCTTGCGCAGGCAGCCAGACGGCAGGAAGCAAACCGAACATTCTACTGGCGGGGACGCCCCCGCCCTGCCCAACTGCCTGAACCGCAACTCATGTTCCTTGGCCTGGCGTGCCTGCGGTTCGCCGGATGCAGCTTCCGCAAAATATTGTATCGCCTGAGCTATCTGACGCGCCTGTACAGCGTGTCCCTCTCTCCGATCCGCTCTTCGACCTTGTAGCCTTTCCCTGTAAGGAATTCGTAGACCCCGGCCCTGTCCCAATCCTCGACAAGAATGTAGCGGGGACTACACCGCTCGAAATCGTTGCCCTTCAAGACATCGAGTTCATGACCTTCGACGTCTAGCGAAAAGAAGTCTACTTCCGGAAATCCATGCTCTTCCAGCACTGACGCAAGCGTGCGCGCGGGGGCGAAGAATGTCGTTCCCGTGAGGTCGTCTCCGTAGCGCTTGGTCCGCACGGACTTTTCCATCTGCGTCGCGAGATCGAGCGCACCGCCGTGGCGGACCATGGACATCAGATCCATGTACACCAGCTCGACATACTCCTTGGGATAGGTGTCCGACACCAAGCCGCAATGCACCGAGTGGCTGCGGCGTCGAGCCTGCCTGCATTCAACAAACCGATGAGGGGTCGGCTCGATCAACAGCCCCGTCCAGCCACAATACTTCTCAAGATAGTAGGTGTTCGATCCCCTCACGCCATCATTGGCGCCAGCTTCGATGAAATATCCAGGCTTCGAAGCAAAAATCTCCTTCAGCCTTTTGTGAATAGGCTTGCTTGCGACAATTCTCCTTGGTGGGAACGCTTCATACTCGCCGTTGGAGATTGCCGACAAGTACCCGTGCAGGGTCGGACTGAGCGACCTGACGACGCGCCCCACCCTAATCATACAGTTTACACCGATCTCATTAGGACATTGAAGATATTCAATAAATAAATACCAGCATAGATCCGTTTTCGTCAATTCCACTTAACAATTCGGCAGATTTTGGCACCACCCTTACCCATCCGGCCGCAGGCTCGTAGCAAGACAGGCCAGAAAGCACTTCCCTGGTTCTTGACCGGTGGCGGCGCTTCGTCTTCAGCCATGGGAGAGCGATCCGACTGCAAGGAGATTCGATGCATAGCGGTCAGTGCGGGATGCTGCCTGGCCCGTGCGCAGGGGCCGGTGGCGTGGCGCTAGTCCGAACCGCCTGGACGCGGGCGCCAGTAGCGCCACGGCGTGTACCAGCGATGCTCGGGGGGCAGCTTCTCTGGAACATTGTCGATGCCCGACGTCCCGCCGGGACCGCAGCGTGCCACCCGGAAAAGCCCCATCCAGCCGCCGGCCCACAGTCCGTGCCGGGCAATCGCCTCGTAGGCATATTCGGAACAGGTCGGAAGATGGCGGCAGGTGTTGCCGACGAAGCCCGAGAGCGTGAGCTGGTAGAGCCTGACGATGGACGTACCCAGCACGCGGCCCGGCGTCCTGCGCCATGGTCCCTCATAATTGCGGCCGCGCCGCGCCATCGGCGGGTGGTCATGCGCATTGCACAAAGCCGCCCCCTTCGCTGTCGAATTCGGTCGCGTTCAGCCGTGGCCGCATCGGAAGTTCTCGTGACGGGTTGAACCCTGTGCCAAATCCTGAAACCCTGACATCCATCTCGTACTTGAAGGAAATTTGCTCATGAAGACTCGCGCAGCCGTCGCCGTCGCCGCCGGAAAGCCCCTGGAGATCATGGAGGTCGATCTGGAAGGCCCGCGCGAGGGCGAGGTTCTCATCGAAGTCAAGGCGACAGGCATCTGCCATACGGACGAATTCACCCTTTCCGGGGCCGATCCGGAAGGCATCTTCCCGGCGATCCTCGGCCATGAAGGCGCCGGCGTGGTCGTCGATGTGGGCAAGGGCGTCACCAGCGTCAAGAAGGGCGACCACGTCATTCCGCTCTACACGCCGGAATGCCGTCAGTGCCCGTCCTGTCTCAGCCGCAAGACCAACCTGTGCACCGCGATCCGCGCAACCCAGGGCCAGGGCCTGATGCCAGACGGTACCAGCCGGTTCTCGATCGGCAAGGAGAAGATCTTCCACTACATGGGCTGCTCGACCTTCTCCAACTTCACCGTGCTGCCGGAGATCGCCGTGGCGAAGGTCAACCCGGACGCCCCCTTCGACACCATCTGCTACATCGGATGCGGCGTCACCACCGGCATCGGCGCCGTCATCAACACTGCCAAGGTGGAGCAAGGTGCGACCGCTGTCGTGTTCGGCCTCGGCGGCATTGGCCTCAACGTCATCCAGGGCCTGAGGCTCGCGGGCGCCGACATGATCATCGGCGTCGACCTCAACAACGACAAGAAGGCCTGGGGCGAGAGGTTCGGAATGACGCACTTCGTCAACCCGAAGGAGATCGAGGGCGACATCGTCCCCTACCTCATCAACATGACGAAGCGCGGCGCGGACCAGATCGGAGGCGCCGACTACACGTTCGACTGCACAGGCAACGTCAAGGTCATGCGGCAGGCGCTGGAAGCGTCGCATCGCGGCTGGGGCAAGTCGGTGATCATCGGCGTGGCCGGCGCAGGCCAGGAAATCTCGACGCGTCCGTTTCAGCTCGTCACTGGCCGCACCTGGATGGGCACCGCCTTCGGGGGCGCGCGCGGGCGCACCGACGTGCCCAAGATCGTCGACTGGTACATGGACGGCAAGATCCAGATCGACCCGATGATCACCCAAAAGCTGACCCTCGACGAGATCAACAAGGGCTTCGACCTCATGCACACCGGAGAAAGCATCAGGAGCGTCGTGGTCTACTAAGATCCGCCTGCAGGCCGTCGGCTCACCCGCCGCCGGCCTGCATCTATCTGGTCCGTGTCGCAAGCGTGGACAAAAGGCTGCATGATCTGGAACGAACGATTCGGCGGCCCGACTGCGGGTAAGCGCGTGTTCCTGTGCGGCGTCGCGACGGAGCCTGCCCTGGATGCCTGACCCCACGATCTTCGTCGATGCCGACGCCTGCCCGGTCAAGGAGGAGGTGGTGCGGGTTGCGGAGCGCCACGGGCTCGCCGTCACCTTCGTCTCGAACGGCGGCCTGCGTCCATCGCGCGATCCGATGATAAGGCACGTGGTCGTGCCAAAGACACCGGATGCCGCCGACGACTGGATCGCGGAGGCGGCCAGCGCCAACGACATCGTGGTGACCGCCGACATCCGCCTCGCGGCCCGCGTGGTGGCGAAGGACGCGCATGTGCTGGGACCGACCGGCAAGCCATTCACGGCGGACAACATCGGCATGGCGGTGGCCATGCGCGACCTGCAGCAGCACCTGCGCGAGACCGGAGAGAGCAAGGGCTACAACGCCGCGCTCACTCGCCAGGATCGTTCGCGCTTCCTCGAAGCCCTCGACCGGGCGGTCAACAACGCGTTGCGCGCCAGCCGGGGCACAGGTTCTCCATGAACTACAGGCGCCACACTTCTTTCCTCGTCGCCGTCGCCGCAGGCATCGCCGTGTCCGGCATGACAGCCTTCGTCATGCCGGAGCTTGCAATCCAGGCCGGTGTCAACGCGTTCTTCCTCGCCTACCTCCTGCAAAGCGCGGTGCTGATCCGTCGCCTCACGCCGGACTACCTGCGAGCACACGCCCAGGCCGACGACCCGCCGGCATGGCTGATCCTGGCGGTGACCTTCGCGACGGTAGCGACGGCGACGGGATCGCTGTTCGTGCTGATCAACGGGCGGCCGGCGCCGGGCGCCATTCCCCTGACCCTCGGGCTGGCGGCCGTAGCCTTGGGCTGGGCGACCATCCACACGATGGCGGCGTTCCACTACGCCCACGTCTATTGGGATGCCGCAGACGACGAAGCCGACGGCAGCCAGGGACAGAGCCGCCATCTCGGCTTTCCCGGCACCGCGGAGCCGACCGGCTACGACTTCCTCTACTTCGCCCTCGTCATCGGCATGACGTCGCAGACGTCGGACACCAACGTCACCTCGACGGAAATGCGCAAGCTGACCTTGCTGCATTCCGTCGTCTCGTACTTCTTCAACACGGTGATCATCGCGGCGACTGTCAACCTGGCGGTTTCGCTCGGTCCCTGACGGCGGCGATCACGTTTCCGAGAGACCGGGCTAGAAGCGTGCGCCTGCGAAACAGGTTTCGGTTGCCGAACGTATAGGATGCAGCCGCAGCAGAGAGCAGAGCGCCTTCCATGTCGACGCAACCCGCGACGCATTCGGTCACGATCGGGCCCCCGGTCGTCGCGACGGGCGACCTCGTCCGCCGCCAGTCGCTGCTGACCCGCATCACGCACGCGACATGGGCGATCGCCATGTTCTTCCTGCTGTTGTCTGGGCTGCAGATCTTCAACGCGCGACCGATGCTCTACATCGGCGACCAATCAGGCTTCGCCTTCGACAACAGCGTGCTTTCGATGACGGCCGAGAACACGACGGAAGGGCCTGTCGGCTACACCAACGTCCTCGGCCACCGCTTCGATACTTCCGGCGTGCTCGGCATGTCCTGGAACGGCAACAGGCCCGTGGCGCGCGGCTTTCCGGCGTGGGCGACGATTCCCTCCTACCAGGACCTGGCGACAGGCCGCGTCGTGCACTTCTTCTTCGCCTGGGTGCTGGTGTTCACGCTGGCGGTCTGGCTGGTCGGCAGCCTGGTCAACCGCCATCTCGTCTGCGACCTTGCGCCGAGGCTCAGGGACATCCGCGACCTGCCGCGGGACGTCGCCACCCATGCGCGCTTCAGGTTCCACCGCACGCGCAGTTACGGCCCGCTGCAGAAGCTGTCCTACCTGGCCGTCCTGTTCGTGTTCCTGCCGCTCATCATCCTCACGGGGCTCTCCATGTCGCCGACGATGAACGCGGCGATGCCGTTCCTGCCGGAGATGTTCGGGGGCCGGCAAACGGCGCGCACGCTGCACTTCGTCGCCATGCTGCTACTGGTGGGCTTCTTCGTCGTGCACATGCTGATGGTCGTCGCCGCGGGGCCCTTCAACGAGATCCGCTCGATCGTCACCGGCTGGTACCGAACCGATCCGCCCAGAGGGCCGTCAGGCAAGGACGAGGCACAGGCATGAGCAAGCTCATTCTCAGTCGCCGCGGGTTCCTCTCGGTGTCCGCCACCGCTGCGTCGGGCCTTGCGCTTGCGGGCTGCGACGTCCTCGACGGCATCGCGGGCGGCGGGAGCGTGCGCGACGTGCTGGCGAGCGCCAACGACCTCACCTACCGGGTGCAGCGGATGCTGGCGGGCGATGCGCTCGCGCAGGAATTCACCGAGGCCGACATCCGCCAGCCGCAGCGGCCGAATGGCGTCACCGCACCGGACGACGCAACTTACAAGTCGCTGCAGTCCGGCGGCTTCGCCGACTGGCGGTTTGAGGTGAAGGGGCTTGTCGAAAAGCCCCTGTCACTGTCGCTCCCGCAGCTTCAGGCGATGCCATCGCGCACCCAGATCACGCGCCATGACTGCGTCGAAGGCTGGAGTTGCATCGCCAAGTGGACCGGCGTGCCGCTGTCGCTCGTCCTCGACGAGGCGCAGGTCAAGCCGCAGGCGCGCTACGTCGTGTTCCATTGCCTCGACACGATCGAGCGGGATCTCTCCGGCGACGTGAAGTACTACGGCTCGATCGACATGATCGACGCGCGCCATCCGCAAACGATCCTGGCCTACGGGCTGAACGGAAAGCCCCTGCCGGTAGAGAACGGCGCGCCGCTGCGCGCCCGGGTCGAGCGCCAGCTCGGCTACAAGATGCCGAAGTATCTCTCGGCCATCGAGCTCGTTGACAGCCTGGCCCCGATCGGCCTCGGCAGGGGCGGCTACTGGGAAGACCGCGGCTACGACTGGTTCGCCGGAATCTGAGCCTTCGCCGCCCGGACGGCGCCTTCCCTACCGGATGCCGGCGACGAGTTCCGCAGCCGCCGAGATCGCCGCCTGCTGATGCGGCTGAAGGGCCTGGCCGTGATAGTTCAGGAAGACCGGCAGGAAGGGATCGTCGATCGGCGTCTTGATCCCCGAGAGCTCCTCCATCACGGCGAGGCCGCAGTAAGGCACGTAGGCTGCCGAATAGCCGCCTTCATGGGACATCACCAGGCGCCCGCCACAATAGGCGGCGGCCGCCTCCATCAGCATGCGCGTCATGGTGCGATACGTGTCGCTGTGGAGCATCATGCGGCCGAGCGGGTCCGCAGCAGATGCATCGAAGCCGGACGGCACGACGATCAGGTCGGGCTTGTAGGCGGCGAGCGCCGGCAGCACCACCTGCTCGAAGGCGGCGAGATAGGCGCCGTCGCCACTGCCCGCCGGCAGCGGAATGTTGATGTTGTAGCCGAAGCCGGCATCCTCTCCGCGTTCGCTGCGGTCGCCGCTATCGTGCGGATAGAGCCGCTCCTGGTGAAGGGAGATGGTGAGCACGCCCGGATCGCGCCAGAAGGCCGCCTGCGTGCCGTTGCCGTGGTGGACGTCCCAGTCCACCGTCGCAACCCGGTCGAAGCGATGCTTCGCACGGTTCTTGAGGATCGCGATCGGGATGTTGCCGAACAGGCAGAAGCCCATGCCCTTTTCGGCCTCCGCGTGGTGGCCGGGCGGGCGCACCAGCGCGTAGCCGTTGTCGATCTCGCCCGACAGAACCTTGTCCATGAGAGCATAGGTGCCGCCGGCGGCCAGGCAGGCGATCTCATAGCTGCCGCGCCCGAACGGCGTCAGGTAGCTCGCCTCCCCGCCCCTGTCGTCGCTCATCGCCTTGATGCGGCGGATGTAGTCGCGGGTATGGAAGAGCGCGAGGTCGTCCTCGTCGAGCGCCTCGGCCTTGACCGGGACGAGCCGGTCGACCAGGCCAGAGACTTCCATGAGGTTCCTGAAGCGCCGCTTGGTCGCGGCGTTCTCCGCGTGCTCGCCGGGCTCGACAGTCAGGCCGGCGGGAAAGAACTGCGCCCCCGTTCCCGTGTCGTGCCAGAGGTAGAGTTCGTGAAAGTTCCAGCCCGTACGTGATCCAGAGGCGGATTTCGTCGTGTCGTCGGTAGCGGCGTTCATGCTCAGGCTCAGTTTCCGAGGATCATGCGTGCGGCGCGCTCGGCGATCATGATCGTGGGCGCGTTGAGGTTGCCCGAGACCATTTTCGGCATCACCGAGGCGTCGGCGACGTGGATGCCTTCGAGGCCGCGGACCTTGAGCGTGGCGGGGTCGGTCACCGCCATTGCGTCGGTGCCCATGCGGCAGGTCGAGGACGGGTGATAGAGGGTTGTCATGTGGCCGCGGATGTATTGGGCGATCTCGTCGTCGGTCTTGCACTCGGCGCTGGGCGTGAGCTCGTAGGCGATCAGCTCCTTCATCGGCGACTGCTGCAGGATGTGGCGGTTGATCTTCACTCCCTCCACCAAGGTCGCGAGGTCGATGCCGTCCGGGTCGCTGACGAAGTATTTCGGGTCGATCGCCGGGTACTCGATCGGGTTGGACGAGCGCAGTCTGATCTCACCCCGGCTGTTCGGCCGCTGCAACGTCGAGTGCCCGGTGACGCCGGCCTGCCCACCGAGGAAGCGGGCGTAATCGCGGTGCGGGCTTATGGCGCCGTAGAGCTGCAGGTCCGGCTCCCCGGAGCGGCTGCAGTAACGGCTGGAGACATGGCCGCCGCTGGCCACCCAGGGCGAGGTGCGGATGCCGGTCCGGTGGTCCCGCCACTCCTTGAAGCTCTCCTCGAGGATCTCGTCGGTCCAGGCACCGATGCCGATCGGCTCCCTGGTGTAGAAGCTGATCGGGATGTTGAGATGGTCCTGCAGGTCCTTGCCGACGCCCGGAAGGTCGTGGTCGGGCTTGACGCCGACCGCCTTCAACTCGTCGGCAGGACCCACGCCGGAGAGCATCAGGATCTGGCAGGAGCCGACCGCGCCCGAGGAAAGCACGACCTCGCTGTCGGCCCATGCGGTTTCCGGAACGCCGTCGACCAGATACTTCACGCCCTTGACGCGGTTGCCCTCGATGACCAGCCCAGTCACCAGGACGCCGGATTTCAGCGTCAGGTTCGGACGCTCCAGCGCGGGGCGCAGATAGGCCTTGCCGGTGCCCCAGCGCTCGCCGTTCTTGATGGTGAACTGGAAAAGGCCGACGCCCTCCTGCTTCTCCCCGTTGTAGTCCGGATTGTAGGGATAGCCGGCCGCTTGCGCCGCCTCGATCCACATGCGCTCGTACTTGTCGACGTAAGGCACGTTGCCGACATGCAGCAGGCCGTCAGTGCCATGATAGGGGCTATCCCTGAAATCGGCGTTGGCCTCCGAATAGAGGAACACCGGGAACACGTCCTTCCAGCCCCAGCCGGGGCAGCCCATCGCCTCCCAGCCGTCATAGTCGGAGGGCAGGCCGCGAATGTAGATCATCGCGTTCAGCGCGCCCGAGCCGCCAATCATCTTGCCGCGCGGCCAGAAGATGCGACGGCCGCGACATCCGGCCTGCGGCTCGGTGTAGTAGCCCCAGTCGCTGGCGGTGTTGAACATCGTCACCCAGTCGGACGGAATGTCCGAGGCAAGCGGCGCCGCCCTGCCTGCCTCGAGGACCAGCACCCTGCGGTCCGGATCGGCACTCAACCGGTTGGCGAGCACACAACCGGCGGAACCAGCACCGATGATGATCGTGTCGTACATGAATCCCCTCACTCCCCTGCGGCGACCGGACTTTCACGAAGCTTCGGATGCGGCGCCCCGCCGTTGCGGTGGCGCAGCCAGTGCACAAGATCCCCGAGGCGACCGACCAGCCCGCGGGGCATCAGGATGATGGACAGCGTGATGATGAGGCCGAGGCCGAGCGTTCGGAACTCGCCGGCCTCGCGCATCAGCTCGTCCGCGGCGACCAGCACGACCGTGCCGACGAGCGGGCCCCAGAACGTGCCGACGCCGCCGACGACCGTGATGGCGATGATGAACATGAGTTGCGACAGCGACAGGATGCCGGGGCCGATCGCCTGGAAGTGCGCGGCATAGAGGCCGCCGGAGAGCCCGGTGAAGAAGGCCGAGATGCCGAAGACCAGCAATTGCGCCTGGAAGCGGTTCACGCCGCGCGCGACTGCGTAGCCTGGATTGTCCTTCAGCGCCTTGAAGGCGAGTCCGATCGGGCTCTTTACCACCACGTAGGTGAAGAGCATGGTCAGGGCGAACAGGGTGGCGATGATCGCGTAATTGCCGATCAGCCACTGCCCCTTCAGCAGGGCGCGGGTGCCGAGGTCGCCGAAACGCGCGAAGCCGACCGCGCCGCCGGTGAACTGCCGGCAAATCGACCCGACCATCGTGAAACATTCGGTATCGGTGACGATCAGCAGGTACATGGTCTGCGCAATCGCAAGCGTCAGCAGCGCGACGTACACGCCGGTGAGCCGGAGGCAGGCGACACCGACAATCAGCGAGAATACGACGGCGGCGAGTGCTCCGGGCAGCAAGGCCGCCCAGACGTCCCAGCCGAAGTAGAAGCAGAGCATCGCGGTGACGTAGCCGCCAAAGGCGAAGATCGCCATCTGGGCGAGCGAGAAGATGCCTGAGAACCCGAAGAGCAGGTTCCACTGCGAGGCGATGGTTGCGTAGAACAATGCCAGCACCACCTGCCCCAGCACGTAGCGGCTGTCGACGAAGAGCGGCAGCGCCACGGCCGCAATGACCAGAAGCAGGCTGACGGCGAGATCGAGCCTGGCCGAGCCGGTGATGCCTTTCGATTGCGCGGGCTTGGTCATGGCGGCCTCACATGCGTCGGATCTGGACCCGGCCGAACAGCCCGGCCGGTCGCCAGATCAGAACGGCGATGACGACGAAGAGCAGCGTCGGGAAGCCCCAACGCGCGCCGGCGGCGTACTGGACGAAGGCCTCCAGCAAAGCCAAGCCGAAGGCGGCGGCCACCGCGCCCGGTAGGTTACCCAGCCCGGCGACCACGCACATGATGAAGGCCTTAAGCATCGGATCGTTGCCGAGCGGCGGCGAAAGCTGCGTCATGGAACTGACCATCACCCCGCAGATGCCGGCGATGGCGCCCGACAGAAGCAGCACCTGGAAGTAGACGCGATTGACCGCGACACCCATGAGTTGAGCGGCTTCGCGGTTCTGCGCGGTGGCCCGGATCGCCCGCCCGATGCGCGTGGTGCTCAGCAGCAGCGCGATCAGGGCCATGAGCACGATGACCACCACGACGATCAGCATGTTCTGCCAGGGGATCGTGACCGACCCAACCGACAGCGCGCCGCTCGCCGATATCGGCTGTTTCAGCGGCTGCCCGCCATAGATCAGCAGGATGGCGTTCTCGAGGGCGATGCCGATGCCGACGGTGGCGATCATGACGTTGGATTCGAACGCCGCCTTGTCGGTCTTCAGCAGGCTGTGAACGATCAAGATGTAGAGCAGCCCGCCCGCGACGGCCCCGACCAGGACCGCGCCGAGAAAGCCGACCACGACCGGAAGCCCGAGGGCCGAGCAGAGCGTGAAGGCGGCATAGCCGCCGAGTGTCAGCATGGCTGCGTGGGCCATGTTGAGCATGCCCATCGACCCCCAGACGAGCGAGAGGCCGACAGTGGCCAGCGCGTAGAGCGCCCCCGTCGTGATGCCGGCGATGACGATGGAGGTCAGGATGTCCAGCATGCGCTCAGCCTCCGAGATAGGTGGCGAGAAGCTCGTCGCGGGCGAGCAGTTCGGCCGGCGCACCGGACCAGACGATTTCGCCATCGTCCAGGAGATGCAGGTGATCCGCCAGGTCGGCGACGCGCGCGGGGTTCTCCTCGACCAGCAAGATGGTGCGGCCGGCATTGGAGAGCTCTGCGATGACGCCGTAGATCTGCTCGATGACCAGCGGCGCGAGGCCGAGCGAGGGCTCGTCGATCAGGAGGATGCGACCGCCCATCATCAGGCCGCGACCGATGCCGACCATTCGGCGCTCGCCGCCCGAAAGCGACGAGGCGACCTGGCTGCGGCGGTCGGAGAGCTTCGGCAGCAGCGTGTAGACTTCATCAAGGCGGCGCGCGATCTCCGCCTTGGAGGGCGCCAGGTAGGCGCCCATCAGCAGGTTCTCGAGCACGCTCATCTCAGGAAACAACATGTCGCCCTGCGGGACGTGCGCGACACCCAGCGCGGCGATGGCATGAGGCGTGTCGGGCGCCGGTTCGCCGTCGATGCGGATCGAGCCCGCCTTCAGCGGCACAAGCCCCGATATCGTCTTCAGAAGCGTCGACTTGCCGTGGCCGTTCGGGCCGACAACGGTGATGAACTCGCCGGCATGGACGTCGAAGGAGATCCCCTTGAGAACGGTCAGTTCGCGATAACCCGAGACGATCCCGGACAGGCTGAGGACAGGGGGCTGCGCGGGAGCGTTCAAAGCTGCGCCTCCCCGTCAGCGAAATAGGACTTCAGCCGCTTGCGCGTGCCCTCCCCCAGATAGGTCTCGACCACCACGGGATCCTCGGCGACGTCGCGCGGCGGTCCCTCGAAGATCTTCTTGCCGTGGTGCATGATGAGGACCCGCGTGGACAGCGCCAGCAGGAAGCGCATGACGTGCTCGATCAGCACGACCGTCATGCCCTCCGCCTTCAGCCGCTCTACCAGGCCGATGATGTGGTCGATCTCCCCCGCGTTGAGGCCGCCCACCGGCTCGTCGAGGAAGAGAAGCTTCGGCCGCGTCGCGATGGCGCCGGCGATCATCAGCAGCTTCCGGTCGAGCACCGGCAGCCTCGCGACCCCGACGTCGGCCTTGTCCGCCAGGCCGACGAAAGCGAGTGCCGCGTCCGTCTGCTCCCTGGCGTCGCGGCCCAGTCGGAACCCCGGAACCGCGCGCCTCGTGCGGCCGAAATAGGAAGCGATGTCGATGTTCTCGCGCACCGTCAGGCTCTCGAATGCGGCATTGAGCTGGAAGGTGCGCGCGATGCCGAGCTGGCAGATGCGGTCGGCGCCGAGCCCGGTGATGTCGTGTCCGTCGAAGGCGATCCGCCCGCCGCTCGCAGGCGTCACGCCGGTCACCACGTCGAAGAAGGTGGTCTTGCCGGCGCCATTCGGACCGCCAATGCCGACGATCTCCCCAGGGGCGACCGTCAGCGACATGCCGTCGACCGCGGTGAGCGAACCGAACCGCTTCACGACATTCTCGCACTCAAGCAGGGCGGGTCCGCCTGTGGTCATATCCATACTCCCTCCGGCCCCGGCACGCAGGGGTGCCGGGGGACTCGCGTCGCAGTTCGAGCCGCTACTTGATCCAGGGCGGCAGGAGGAATTCGTCCGTCGCGTAGAGCGCCGGCGCGATGAGCTTCGGATCGGTCTTGTAGTCCTGGTGCTGCAGGAACTGGTGCGGCATGCCGAGCGAGGGATCGGCCACCTGAGTGGGGTAGCAGTAACCCGACTGACCCTCCGGGTCGCAGCGGTAGGTGCCGTTGACGCCGCGATAGACGTTGCGGCGCATGACGGCGGCGACCTTGCTCACCTGCTCCTTGTTGAAGGGCTCGCCGGGACCGCCGGCAATCGCCGCGGCGATCGCCCACATCCACAGTCCGTCGTAGGTCTGCGAACCGGTGATATAGGCCGAGTTGGGGCCGAACTTGGAGCGATATGTCTCGCGATACGGCTTGGAGAAGTCGTCCGGCAGGCAACCGATCACCGTCGAATAGATGACGCCGTTGATCGCTTCCCCGCCGATCTCGCGGAACGCCGGCAGCGACGGGCCGTACTGCATGTAGACCAGGCTGTTGGTCGGCTGCGGCAGGAACTGCACCATGAACTGCGCAAGGTCCTGCGGCAGGAAATGGGTAATGATGATGGCGGCCGGCGGGTCCTGCCTCAGCTTCGCCAGAGTCGGACCCCACTGGTTGGTCGGGAAGGGCACGGTCTCGAACAGGCTGACCTCGAAGCCGTAGTTCGCCGCCTGGTCGCGGATCGCGTTGGCGATCACGATGGAATACTCGTTGGCGGAGGGAATGATGGCGATCTTCTTGTTCGGCGCCGCCCACTTGCCGCTCTCCGAAAGCCGCCTGAAGAAGTCCAGGCAGCCCGGGCCGTACCAGTATTCGGGCGGATCGCCCTGGAAGGAGCCGTAGTAGCGCTCCGGATCGGTCTTGAACTTCTCGTTGTGCGAGATCAGCGTGTTGTAGTGCATCATGATGATGTCGTTGTCGGCAGCGACATCCATCTCGATCATGTTGGTGCCGAGGTTGTAGCCGTTGATGATCACCGGCGTATTGTAGCGGTCGACAAGCCGCTGCATGGCCTGCGATACGAGGTCGGCGCCCTGCTCCTTGGTGTCTTCGATGTGCAGTTCGATCGGCCGGCCGAGAATGCCGCCTGCCGCATTGATCTCCTCGGCGGCGAGCTCCAGCCCGTTCTTGAACTCGATCCCGTCAGCCGCGGCAAAGCCTGACAGCGGCAGAGCAGAGCCGACGGGAATCGGCTCGCCGTCCTGTGCCTTCGCTTGTCTGTTCATGTCGGCCAGCAGCGCACCGCCGGCAGCACCGGCGCCGACAAATCCCCGAAGCATTGCACGTCTGTTCATCATCTCGGATTCCCCTCTCCCTTGTTCATGTCCGTCATGCGCATTTCGACGCCTGCACCGAGAAGATCGCCTCCAGGGCAGCGGCAGCGGAGAGCACGCGGGCATCCTCGCCGCGCCCTCCCACGATCTGGAAGCCGACCGGCAGTCCCTCGGAGGTGAAGCCGCAGGGAACGACGCATGCCGGCTGCTGGCTCAAATTGATCGGGAAGCTGAACCCGGCCCACTCGGTCCACCTGCCGAAACCGCCACCGGCAGGCACCTCCAGCCCGGCGTCAAAGGCCGGCAGCGCGGTGCCGGGCGACACCAGGAAATCGAACTCCGCGAGCATCCGGTCCATCGCCGCCCCGAACTCGCCGCGGCGGATCTGCGCCTGGACGAGCTGGACGGAGGTGTAGGCCGCGCCTGCGCGCGCCACCTCGATCAGGCCGCGGTCCAGCCGCTCCCGGTCCGCCTCCGGAATGGCGGCGACACGCGCCGCCGCGCCGGTGAACCAGTGATGATGGAATAGGTCGAGGAGGTCGCCGCCCGGCAGACTCACCGGCTCAACGATGGCACCGGCCTCGGCGAGCCGCGCGACCGCCCCGTCGACCACCGCCGCAACCTGCGGATCGACCGAACCGTAGGGTGGCTCGGACCAGTAGCCGATGCGCTTGCCCTTCAGGACGACCGGATCGTCGCCGTCCAGCGGCGGGAGCCTGCCGACCCCCTGGGCCCAATCCTTGAGGTCGCGCCCCGACATCGCCCCGAGCATAGCTGCCGCGTCGGCGGCGCTGCGGGCCATCGGGCCGATGTGGGCGACGGTGCCGAACGGACTGGACGGAAAGGCCGCCACCCGGCCGAATGTCGGCTTATGCCCGACGATGCCGGTGAAGGAGGCGGGGATGCGAATGGACCCGCCGCCGTCCGTGCCGAGGTGGAAAACTCCGGCACCGACCGCCGCCGCAACCGCGGCGCCGCCCGAGGATCCCCCTGGCGTCTTGCTGCTGTTCCACGGATTGCGGGTGATGCCGAAGAGCGCGCTGTCGGTGATCGCCTTCCAGCCGAACTCGGGTGTCGTCGTCTGCGCCATAAAGACGGCGCCGGCGGCGCGCAGGCGGGCGACGGAGGGCGCATCCTCCCGGTAGGGCGTGGCAGGCGTCGTCGTGCTGCCGTAGCGCACGCTCCAGCCGTTCACCCACACAATGTCCTTCAGGGTTGTCGGCACGCCGTCGACCTCCGACAGCGGGGTTCCGTCGCGCCAACGCCGTTCCGACGCGATCGCGGCCTCGATGGCTCCGGAGCGATCGATGAAAGTGAAGGCGTTGAGCTCGCCGTTCACCGCTTCCGCCCTGTCCATCGCGGCGTTGGCAACCTCCACCGGTGACAAGGTCCGGCTGCGGTAGGCAGCACTCAGCTCAGCAGCGTCCAGACGGCAAAGTTCCGCCGCTCCGTGGAGAGGACTTTCCATCGGCATGCAGTGTTCCCCGCGTAGGAGGCCTGCATCTTCCGGCAGGCTCGACCGACGACGCGAAGAATGTATCTTTTCGTCGCGTCTACAAAATGTATTGTTTCGTGGAACTTTATTCATTCCATGGAGGATTGCCCGAATGAATCTCTCCATGCGCCAACTGCGTTATGTCTGCGAGGTGGCAAGCCTTGGCAGCATCCAGGCCGCGTCTCGGGCACTCAACATTTCCCAGTCATCAATACTGTCGGCGATCACTCTCGCGGAGGGCGAGATGGGCGCCCGGATCTTCGAGCGGCGCCCTGCCCGCGGCGTCCAGATCACCCCGGCCGGCGAGCGATTCGTCAGTGCGGCGCGCGTCATGCTGTCGGCAGCGACCGAGTTCGACCGCGCCATCGGCGTCCTCGTCGACCGGGTGCCGAAGGTCCTGCGGATCGGCTGCTTCGAGCCCTTCGGCGCGTTGTTCATGCCGGAAATGCTGCGGCGCTACGTCGACAATGTTGGCGACGTCGAGATCGAGCTCCACGAGGGCGACCAGGTGCAGCTCCAGGCCTGGCTGGCGGAGGGCAAGGTCGATCTTGCCATCCTCTACGACATCGGCTCCATCACCACCGGCACCATCACCCGCATCTGCAAGGTGCCGGCCCACGCGGTTCTGCATGCCGACGATCCGCTGGCGGCCTGCGAGGCGGTCCGGCTTGCCGACATCGCCGCCCGACCGTTCGTGTTGCTCGACATGCCGCAGACGGCGTCCTACCTGCTGACGCTCTTCGACATCCTGGCCAAGCGGCCGGAAGTCCGGTTCCACACGCGGTCGTACGAGACGGTGCGCTCGGCCGTCGCCTCGGGGTTCGGCATGTCGATCCTCAACATGCGCCCCATCGGCCGCGCCTCCGCCGACGGGCCTGGCATCGTGCGGCGGCCGATCCTCGACGTGCTGCCGCCCCCCTCGCTCATCATCCTCGACCTCTACGGCAACTCGAAGCCGCTGTTCGTGCGGCTCTTCGTGGAGATCGTCCACCGTTTCTTCAGCGAAGTCGGCCCGCAGGGTTTCGCCGTCACGTCGAAAGAGGAACAGGCTCGCCTGATGTGGAGCCTCTGAGCGCGCCCTGCCCTCTGGGCCGGCTTGTCCGCCGCCCGCCGCCCCGATAAACGCAGGACCGGGTTCGCGGGAGCGCCGAGGGAGGAACTTTGAGCCGGCTTTTTCTGTTGCGGCACGCCAAGGCAGCCTGGGCACAGCCCGGAATGCGCGATTTCGACCGGCCGCTGGATCCGCGAGGCGTCAGCGACGCCAGGGCGCTCGGGATCCGCATGCGCGAGCAGGATCTGCCTCCGCAATTGACGATCTGCTCGACTGCCCGCCGCTGCCGCGAGACGTTGGACCTCGTCGCCGGCCAGGTCAATGTGGGCGAGGTGGTCTACGAGGACGCACTCTATTCCGACGATGCCGCCGGGTACCTCGCGGAAATCCGCCGTCACGCCGATTGCGGCGCCCTGATGATCGTCGGCCACAATCCAATGACGGAAGATCTTGCACAGGCGCTGGCGGGATCGGGCGACCGGCACGCCAGCGGCGCGATGGCGCGGGGCTTCCCGACCTGCGGCCTGGCGATCCTGCGTTTCGACGACGGGCTTGGCCAGGCCGCACCCGGCAAGGGCGTCATCGAGGCGTTCCTGACGCCGGCGAACGCCTGATGCGACCGCTCGGCCAACCATCGTGCCGTTTCAATTCGCCGCCGATGTCCCTATATGGCCGGGACCTTGGACGGGGCCGATCGATTGGCTGGACTCACCAGTTTCACTGACGAAGCGCGCATTGCGCTGGATTCGCTCGCAGGCCGCGCGGTGGGCCTGTTCTCCGCACCGACACTCCGGCTTGGCGTCACCGGCCTTTCGCGCGCCGGCAAGACCGTCTTCATCACGGCGCTCGCGCACAACCTGATCCACGGCGGCCGACTGCCGGTGTTCGAGGCGGCACGGTCGGGGCGTCTCTCGCGCGCCTATCTGGAGCACCAGCCCGACGACGCCGTGCCGCGCTTCCAGTACGAGGATCATGTCGACGCGCTGGTGACGGCGCGCACCTGGCCCGAATCCACCCGGGCGATCTCCGAGTTCCGGCTCACTGTCGAGTTCGAGTCCGCTTCCGGCTGGAACCGCATGTTCTCCAGGGGGCGGCTCTCGATCGACATCGTGGACTATCCAGGCGAGTGGCTGCTTGACCTGCCGCTGCTCGGAAAGTCCTACCAGACCTTCTCGAAGGAAGCGCTGGAGCTGGCCGACCTGCCGGTGCGCCACGACCTTGCCGCCAACTGGGTCGCCCTGGTCCGCTCGGTCGATCCCGCAGCACCCGCCGACGAGATGACGGCGCGCCGGCTTGCGGAGGCCTTCGCGGCCTACCTGAGGGCCTGCAAGCAGGACGACCGGGCGCTGTCGACCCTGCCGCCGGGGCGCTTCCTGATGCCCGGCGACCTCGAAGGATCGCCCGCCCTCACCTTCTCGCCGCTGGTGCTCGTGCCCGAAAAGTCCGCGAAGGCCGGCTCGCTGCAGGCGATGATGGAGCGGCGCTACGAGGCCTACAAGACGCATGTGGTGAAGCCGTTCTTCCGCGAGCATGTCGCGCGCCTCGACCGCCAGATCGTGCTGATCGACGCGCTACAGGCGATGAACGCCGGTCCCGCCGCGCTGATCGACCTCGAAAGGGCGCTGGCCGAAATCCTTGCCTGCTTCCGCATCGGCCGCGGCGGCTTCTTTACGGACCTGTTCTCGCACCGCATCGACCGCATCCTCGTCGCCGCAACAAAGGCCGATCACCTGCATCACGAGAGCCACGACCGGCTCCAGGCCATCGTGCGCCGCCTCGCCGACCGAGCCATGAAGCGCGCCTCCTTCGCCGGCGCCGAGCTGGACGTGCTGGCGATGGCGGCGGTGCGCGCGACAAGGGAAGGCACGGTTACCCAGGGCGGCGAGACGCTGCCGGTCATCATCGGGACGCCGCTCGCCGGCGAGACCATCGGCGGCCAGTTCTTCGACGGCGAGACGGAGACGGCCGTGTTCCCCGGCGACCTGCCGGTCGATCCCGCGCTCGCATTCTCCCTGGAAGCCGAGGCCGGCACCCTGCGGTTCGTGCGCTTCAGGCCGCCCAAGCTCGAACGCACGGCGGAAGGCGCGACGCTGTCGCTGCCCCACATCCGGCTCGACCGCGCCCTGCAGTTCCTGCTCGGAGACCGCCTGGCATGATGCGCCCCAGACAGCCCGGTGCCTTTCCCCTCCAGCCCTCCACCGGGGCGGAGCCAGGGCGTCAGGACGAAGCGAAGGCCGCGCCGGCTCCCGCCGCCGCCCCGGCGAAACCACGCCGGCCTCAGGCCGTGAAGGCGGACGAAGCCGTGGTACGCCCTTCGGAGTTCGACTACTTCGCCACTCCCGACCCGGTACTCGAGCCGCCGCCTCCGGCAGTCGCCGCGCCACGGCGCTCGTGGCCGGTGCGCATCTTCCTCGCGGCGGCCGGGCTGCTCGTCACCATGGCGGTCGGTCTGTGGACCGACGCGCTGATCCGTTCGCTATTCGAGCGGGCAGACTGGCTGGGCTGGGTCGCCGTCGCGCTGGCCGCGGCAGCCGTCGCCGCGCTGCTGGTGATCATCCTGCGCGAAACCATCGCGCTGCGACGGCTCGGCTCCATCGAGCGCATCCGCGAGGCAGCCGAATCGGCGATCCGGTCAAACGACCCGAAGGCCGCGCGGGCGGTGGTTTCGGAAGT
>Ga0182741_1000540_pt1 | contig 56377 bp, 64 predicted proteins | sample eDN5th37CBELigOP_FD_128874 | JGI IMG/M metagenome (GOLD analysis project Ga0182741, IMG submission 128874) | Enriched Organic Plus compost microbial communities from Emeryville, California, USA - eDNA 5th pass 37_C BE-Lig OP (version 2) (version 2) ... | reverse complement strand
ATCCTTATCCGGTCGGCCACGACAGCCAGACGGTGCGGTCCTGACGGATCGCGCCGTCGCCGCTGCCGCCCCTCCGGTCGGGCCTCGGCCCTCCCTGCGGAGCGGCAGCGGCGTCACCTCTCAAGATGATCGTCGCTCAACTTCCACCCTGATCGCCGCGCGGCAAGGTCCTTCGCCGCCACGCGGCAGTAAGGGCAGTTGTAGTCGTAGAACTTATAGAGCGTCACCGCCGTGCTCTTGGAGCCGACCCAGATCACACCGGGCAGATGCTCGATCTCGCCCGTCAGCTCAACCGGCAGCCGGGTGTTGGCCACGGGCTTGCCGTCGTCCCCTTTGAGCGGGTGCCACCCCTCCCCGCTTTGGGCCTGGGCGGCCGTGAGGGACGAGGGAGCAAGAAGCATCAGGGCGGTGGCCTGGATGATGCGGCGTCGGTCAAAAGTCATGGGGCGCTGAACTCCATTTTTCAGGCAGTTGGAAATGCCGGTGGCCATCACAGGACGACGACCTTGGCGCCGGCCGGGACGCGGCTGTAGAGGTCGATCACGTCCTGGTTCATCATGCGGATGCAGCCGGACGACACGGCCTGCCCGATGGTCTCCGGCTCGTTGGTGCCGTGGATGCGGTAGAGCGTGTCCTTGCCGTCCTTGAACAGGTACAGGGCGCGCGCGCCGAGCGGGTTGTCGGTGCCGCCTTCCATCCCGCCGGCCCACTTCTTGTAGCGCTCCGGCTCGCGCTTGATCATGTCCGGCGTCGGGGTCCAGCGCGGCCACTGCGCCTTGCGCTGCACGGTCGCCGTGCCCTTGAACTCCAGCCCCTCCTTGCCGACGCCGACGCCGTAGCGCAGCGCCTCGCCGCCCTCCTGCACGAGGTAGATGAAGCGGGCGTTCGTATCGACCACGATGGTGCCCGGCTTCTCGGTGGTCGCGTAGTCCACGAGTTGACGCACGTTGCGCGGCTTGAGCGCACGGGGATCGACGCCCGGCACCGGATGCTTGTCGGTGGTCACCGCGGCATAGCGCCCGGCCGTGACGGGATCGACAGCCGGCGCCGCGGCCACCGGCGGAGGTGGCGCGGCTGTTGTGTTGCAGGCGGCCAAGCCAACCGGCAGGATCAGGACGAGCGCGCGGGAAAGACCGGTGAGCTGTGTGAACTTGAACATGCAAACCCTGTACGAGAGTGAGATCGGCGTCGGAGGTGAAGCGGGCGCGGGTTATTGTTTGCCCCGGGCGCGGGCGTCGGCGACCGCCTTGCGGAACTGCTCGTAGTCGAGCGCTCCCGAGGCCTTGAACGGGCCGATCAGGTAGACCGGCGTTCCCGTCAGCCCGAGCGCGTCGGCCTGATCGAGGTTGCGCTGGATCAGAGCTTGGATCTCGGCGCCGTGCTGCTTCAGGTCCGCGTTCAGGCGCTCCATGTCGACGCCGGACTTCTGGACTGCCTCGGTCATTGTCTCCTTGCTGATCCTGCGGCCGGGAATGGCCATCAGGGCATGATGCACCTGCTCGTACTTGCCCTGGTGCTTGGCCGCCAAGGCCAGTTGGGCGCCGTGGAAGGAAGCTGGCGTGAGGATGGGCCAGTCCTTGTAAACGAGCCGGATCTTGCCGTCGGTTTTGACGAGCTTCTCCAGGTCCGGCGCCGACTTCTTGCAGAAGGGGCAGTTGTAGTCGAGGAATGCCACGATGGTGACGTCGCCCTTCGGGTTGCCGGCGACGGGCGCCTGCGGATCGTTCAGGATCGCCTCGACCGAGATGCCCTGGGCCAAGGCCGGAGCGCCGGGCATGACAAAAGCGACGGACAATGCGGCCAATACGGCAGCGAGGAGAGACCTGGTCAGGAAGAGCATTGTTGACTCCTTGGAATTCGGTGAAGGACGGCCGCGGGCCTAAAGGCCTGCGAGATTGATCGTGTCGAGGAAGAGGTTGGCGTCGACGGCCCCGGTCAGACGGGTTCTGGGCATCTCCCGGCCGTCCTTCAGATCGATGACGAACATGGTCGGCGGACCTGACACCCGAAGGTGTTCCATGAGCGCCCGGTTGCCGGCATCGACAGCCGTTACATCCGCCCGCACCAGGGCGATGCGCTCAAGCCGCCTCTTGATCACAGGATTGGAGAACACGCGGCCGTCGATGCTCTTGCAGATCGGGCACCACTCCGCTGTGAAGTACGCCAGCACCGACTTCTTCTGAGCACGAGCCTTGGTGACTGCGGCGTCGAACTCCCTGCGGTTGGTGACATGGGCAAAGGCCAGGTCCGCGACCCCTGCCTGCCCTCGTTGAGGCGAGAGCGTCAGGCATGGGATCAGGGCTGCATACCTCAGGATCGTCCGGCGCGACCATGCGTCGGCATGGGGGAAAGCAGGGTAACAAGACGAGCCAAAAACCATCACGCGCCCGCCGCTGTAAGCTTCTGGAGGAAGCCGTCTGCATCGATGGTGCCGATGGTGCGGGCCGGGGCGAGTTCCTGTCCCGTCTTCGGATCGAGGAACAGGATCGTCGGCGGCCCGACCACCCGGAAGCGCCGCATCAGCGTGCGGCTGGCCTCGTTGTAGTCCGTCACGTCGGCGCGGATGAAGGGGATGTCCTTGAGCCTGGCCTGCACGATGGGATCGGCGAAGACGGTGCGGTCGATCTCCTTGCAGGTCACGCACCACTCGGCGGTGAAGTCGACGAGGATCGGCTTGCCCCGCGCCCGGGCCGTCTCGACCGCGGCGTCGAACTCCGCCAGCGTGGTGACGCGGGTGGAGGCAAGCGCAGTTACCGCTGCAGGCGCCGAGCCACGCGCCAAGGTGGCCAACGGCTGGAGCGGGTCCGTCGCCCCGGAGGCGGCGCCCACCGCCAGCGTTCCACCATAGAGCACCGACGCAATGCCCGCTGCCTTGGCCAGCCGGCGAGCGGGACAGGAGGCCCTTGCGTCGAAGGCGCCGAGGAACACGCCGGCCCCGATGGCAAGCAGGGCCCAGAGCGCCAGCGACACCTGCGGCGGCGCGATGCGCGCGACCATCGTGATGGCGACGCCGAGGAAGACGACGCCGAAGGCTTGCTTGACGCGCACCAGCCAGAAACCGGATTTCGGCAGGGCCTTGGCCCCGACGGTGCCGTACACGATCAGCGGTAGGCCCATGCCGAGGCCCAGCATGAACAGGGCGGCCGCGCCACGCGTCATGTCACCGGTCTGCGAGACATAGAGCAGAGCCCCGGCCAATGGCGGCGTCACACAGGGCCCGACGATCAGGGCCGAAGTGAAGCCGAGGGCCACTGCGCCGGGGAGCGAGCCGCCCATCCCCGAGGTGCGCCCCGAGATGAAGCTGGTCCAGGAGCTGGGGAGCTGGAGCTCGAACAGGCCGAACATCGACAGCGCGAGGATGATGAACAGCAGGCTCATGGCGCCCAGCGCCCAGGGCGTCTGCAGGGCGGCCTGCAGATTCTGCCCGGACCAGGCCGCAGCGACGCCGAGCACGCCATAGGCTGCCGCCATGGCGAGCACATAGGTGGCCGAGAGCGCGAAGCCTCGACCCGCCGAAAGCTGGCCTCCGCTGCGGGCGAGCATGCCCGACAGGATCGGGATCATCGGCAGCGCGCATGGGGTGAAGGTCAGCAGCAGGCCGAAGCCGAGGAAGGTCGCCAGAACCGACACCAGGCTGCCGCTCATCCACGCGTCATCCTGCGGGGCCGTTTGTGGCGTCACCGGCGCGGCTGTAGCGGACGCTGCGGTCTCAACCGGCTGCGAAGGCCCGGTCGGCACGGCGCTCCAGGGTGACGCTCCATTCGAGGTCGCCGCCTCTTGGTTTGCTGCCACCGGTAGCGTGGCAAGCTCGATGGCCTTCGTTTCGGGCGGATAGCAGATGCCGAGCTTCTCGGCGCAGCCCTGATAAGTGACGTGGATCGTCTGCGGCGAGCCGGCGGCGGCCAGGGCGCCCGCCGACACGGTCGCGCGGGCCGCATCGTGGTAAACCTCGGTCTCGCCGAAGGTCGGATCGTCCTTCTTCTGGCCGGGGCTGGTTTCGACCGACAGCGGCTGGGCGTCTCCAGGGGAAGCCGAGACGATCACTTTGTCGCGATAGAGATACATGTCCGGGGCAATCGCCCAGTCGAGGATGATACCTCCATCGGCGCTCTTCGAGGCGCTGAGCCTGAACACCTCGTCGGGGCTCGGAATGTTGAACTGCGCCCCCGCCCCGGCCGAGCCAAGAACCAGCGCAGCGAGCGCGAACACAATTCGGATAAGGTTGTGGGACAAGCGAATCCTCGCGACCAGGACAATGTCCCCCCAAACTCCCGGCCAACCTTAAGGCAGCCTTAAGGGTAGCGGGTCACAGAGCCCGCGGAGGTGCTCGATGCGTATTCTTGTGGTTGAAGACGATGCGGTGCTGCTCGACGGGCTGAAGGTCGGCCTGGGCATTCACGGCTTCACGGTCGATGCCGTGGCGTCGTGCGGCGATGCCCGCGCCGCGCTCGCCACGGCCGAGTTCGACGCCATCGTCCTCGACCTGATGCTGCCGGACGGCTCCGGGCTCGACATCCTGCGCGAGCTGCGCCGGCGCCAGGACGCGACGCCGATCCTCCTGCTCACGGCGAAGGACACCGTTGCCGACCGGATCGGCGGCCTTGACACCGGAGCGGACGATTATCTCGGAAAGCCCTTTGATCTCGACGAGGTCGCCGCCCGTCTGCGGGCCATCTCACGCCGGGCCGCGGGACGCGCCTCGCCGGTCCTGGCGTGGAACGGGATTGAACTCGATCCCGGCCGCCGAACCGTCGAGATCGACGGCAAGCCGGTTGGCCTCTCGCGCAGGGAATTCTCGATCCTGGAGGCCCTCATGAGGCATCCCGGCGCGGTGCTGTCGAAGGACCAACTCGCCGACCGGCTCTACGGCTGGGAGGAGGACGTGGAGAGCAACGCCGTCGAGGTCCACGTCCATCACCTGCGGGTCAAGATCGGGCGCGACGCCATCGAGACCGTGCGCGGCCTCGGCTACCGGCTCCGGAGCGCCTGACATGAGCTCGATCCGCACCCGCCTCTTCATCATCCTCATCGCCGCCACGACTTGCATCTGGCTGTTCGCGACCGCCTGGATCTATTTCGACACCAAGCGCCAGCTGCAGCACGTGCTCGACACCCGTCTCATGGAGGCCGCCCGCATGGTCGGCTCACTAGTCACGAGCGGCGAGATCGCGCTGTCGGCCCGCGCCGATCAGGTCTCGGCCTCCATTCCCCTCCCGGAGCCGACCCATGTCGGCTACGAGCGCCAGCTCTCGTGCCAGATCTGGTCGTTCGACGGCCGCCTGATCGGCCGCTCCAGCGGCGCCCCCGAGGCCGCGCTCTCGAACGAGACCAGCGGGTTCTCGGAACAGGAGGTCGGTGGCGAGCCGTGGCGGGTCTATGCTTTCGCCGACCGGGACCGCGGCATCCGCGTGCTGGTCGGCGACCGGCTCGGATTGCGCGACCGCCTCGTCACCGACCTCGTCCGGGGACTTGTTCTGCCGGCCATCGTGGTGGTCCCGCTGCTCGCCTTCCTGATCTGGGCCAGCGTCGGGAGCGGGCTGCAGCCCCTGCGGCGCCTGACACAAGGCCTCAAGGCGCGCGGCCCCGAGGACCTGAGCCCGGTCAGCGTCGGCCATCCGCCCTCCGAGATCCGCCCCGTGGTCGAAGCCCTCAACAGCCTGTTCGGCAAGGTCGCGGCGGCCCGCGAGCACGAGCGAAGCTTCACGGCCTTTGCTGCGCACGAGCTGCGCACGCCGCTGGCGGGTCTGCGCACCCAGGTCCAGGTGGCCCTGGCGGCGAAGGATGCGGAAATCCGCGAAGGGGCGATGAGGCAAACATTGTTGGCCGTTGACCGCACCAGTCGGCTTGTGCGCCAGCTTCTTGCCATGTCCGAGCTCGATGCTGTTCCGGACGAGGGCGAGCCCCAGGACATCGTGGTCGGGCGCGCCATCGAGGACATTGCCGCCAGCCTTAGAACGAGCCACACGGATGTTGCGGTGGAGATCGACCCCGCGCTCCACCACACGACGATCCGGATGAACCGCGAACTCTTCCATCTCGCCGTGCGCAACCTGCATGAGAACGCCGTGCAGCATTCGCCGGCGGGCGGGCGCGTGCGGTGGTTCTTCGACGGCAGCGCAAGCCCGCCGGTGATCGCTGTGGAAGACGAGGGCCCCGGCATTCCTGAGGACGAGATCGGCCAGGTGACCGACCGGTTCTTCCGGGGACGCCATCGCAGCGCAGTCGGCAGCGGCCTTGGCCTTGCCATCGTCGACGCGGCGCTCAAACGGGCGAAGGCCTCTTTCGTGCTTCGCAATCGCCAGGACCGATGCGGCCTGCGGGCCGGATTCGGACTGGCCACTGCCGACATTCCCGTGGGCCAGGTTCAACATAAATAGCCGCCCGGTGAACGACAGGACCATCCCAAACGGATGTGAGACGAACTTCAATGCGGCGCTGGCGCCGTAGAGAAGGTGCCAGCGGGCGAGGGAACGTCCTCACCTATGCCGCCACACCTTGATCGCTGAGATCAGCAGGATCGCCGCCAGGGCGGGAAGCAGGACTGCATCGGTAACGACGCCGAGCAGGAGGCCACCGATGAACGCGCCGACAATCGAACCCGCGGCCATGACAAGCACGAAGGCACGGTTGAGGCCGAGAACGAAAAGCTCCGGCCCTGGCTGTAGCGACATCCGAATGAGGCTTTGGCCGCTCGGTGATTTTCCTCAAGGGAACGTGCAAAGCGTAGTGCCTGAAGGCTGAAATTCTGCGCCGGAACACCCATATAAGGCACTCCCCGTCCTGGATATTCCGCCTCGGACCTGTGCTTTGCACATATTGGGTCGGCGGATTGTTGGAACCGTGTATGACCCTCCCGAAGCAGCTGATCGACATTGAGCGGATCTACCTTGAGCCGGCGGCGGAAAGCTATGTCCGCGGCCAGGAGATCCTAGCCAAGTACCCGCAGGCCGAGCGCCTGTAGGTTGACTCGCATTGGAAGATCCCATCCCTGCACGGCAACGAAGGCAACGCCGAGGACTGGCTCCGGATCAAGCGCAGCAGTCTTGTGCTGGGCGTCAAGAAGGGGCTTACCATGCGGCCGAACGGCCGCAGCGCCCATTTCATCGCCCCCTCCACATCGAACGGCTGTGCCATGGCCTGCGCCTACTGCTACGTCCCGCGCCGCAAGGGCTATGCCAACCCGATCTCGTTCTTCGTCAACATTGACGAGGCGTGCGCGGCCATCGCACGGCATGCGGCGCGGCAGGGCGCCCTGCCCTCGCCTGACCAGATCGATCCGCAGCACTGGGTCTACGACATCGGGGAGAACGGCGATCTATCGGTGGACGCCTCCATCTGTGACAATGCCCGTGATTTGGTCGACCTGTTCCGGCGTCTGCCCAATGCCAAGGGTTCGTTCGCGACCAAGTACGTGAACCGCGACCTGCTCTCGTACGATCCCCAGGGCAAGACTCGCATCCGCTTCTCGCTCATGCCGGAGAAGATCGCCAAGGTCGTTGATGTGCGTACCTCACCCGTCGCTGAACGCATTGCGGCCATGAATGACTTCGTGCGCGCCGGCTATGAGGTCCATCTGAACTTCTCGCCGGTTATTGTCTACGAAGGCTGGGAGCGGGATTACCAGCCCCTGTTCGAGCAGATCGATGACGTGCTCGCGCCCGAGGCGAAGGAGCAGTTGCGGGCCGAGATCATCTTTCTCACGCACAATGAGCAGCTGCACGAGGTGAACCTGCGCTGGCACCCGAAGGCCGAGGAGTACCTGTGGCGGCCTGACCTGCAGGAGGTGAAGCGCTCCGAGGGTGGCATGCTGAACCTGCGCTACAAGGTGGCCTGGAAGCAGCAGTGGCTCACGCGCTTCCAAAACCTGCTGGCGGCCCACCTGCCCTACTGTGGAGTTCGCTACGCGTTCTAAGGGCGTCGGGCAATCAGATTGCCACAAAAGCGACAGGGGCGCTGCTGCTCACTTCAGTAGCGCACCTCGGATGGTGGTTGAAGACACGTTGTTAAAATCAATGACTTAGTGCAGTCCCTATGCCTTCGCAAAACGAGCGACATCAACCCTGGACGAATACCCTTCCGCTCCCTGACAACCAATGACTATTGACCTGCGCCCCGCCTGTTCGGACGACTACACCTTTGCTATCGATCTTTATATCGAAACGATCAAACCTCTCGCAAGCACTTGGGGCCAGTGGAGCGACGAGGACCAGCAGGCCCAGTTTGCAAGCTTGTGGCATCCGACCGACACGAGGATCATCTCGCTCAATGGCGGGGAGCCCATCGGCTGGGTGGAGTTTCGCCTGACTGAGGACGAAATCTTCTTGAAGCAACTCTATATCTCCCCTGCTCAGCAGCGGCGCGGCATTGGGTCAAGGGTCATTCAGCGTTTGATGGAGGAGCTCCGAGGGACAGCAAAGTCGATAGCGCTGTTCGTGTTGAAGAATAATCCTGCCTTTCGGTTTTATGAGCAACCTGGGTTCTCGGTCGCACAGGAAACAAGAACGAAGTTTGTGATGCGGCGTGAGATGGACAAGGCAGTCTGACCTGTCCTCTTGACGGCTGACTTCGGACGCAGCGAAGTTCAACACTGCACTGATCTTGGGAGGAGCCATGAACATCTTCGTGCTGACAGGGGCTGGCGTGTCAGCCGAAAGCGGCCTGGGCACCTTTCGGGACAAGGATGGACTCTGGTCCCGCTTCGATCCGATGAAGCTCGCCACACCAGAGGCATTCGCTCACAATCCGGACGAGGTGCATGCCTTCTACAACATGCGCCGCCAGAACCTCCTGTCAGCAGAGCCCAATGCCGCTCACCGGGCTCTTGCACGCTTGGAGGCTGGTCTGGCCGAGCGCGGTGGCAGTCTGTTTCTGTGCACGCAGAACATCGACGATCTCCATGATCGGGCTGGATCGCAGCGCGTCGTCCATATGCACGGCGAACTGCTCAAGGCCCGCTGCACCGCCTGCGGCGAGACGATACCATGGCTCGATGACCTGGGCGTCGAGGTCGCCTGCCCGTCCTGCCGCCGTTCTGGAAGCTTGAGACCTCACGTGGTCTGGTTCGGTGAAATGCCGCTGGAGATGGATGCAATCTACGATGCTCTCCTCGGGGCGGACCTCTTCGTCGCCATCGGCACCTCGGGCTCGGTCTATCCGGCAGCAGGGTTCGTGTCGGAGGCACGGGGCCATGACATCTGCACCTGCGAGATCAATCTGGAGCCCTCAGACAACGCCAGACAGTTCGATGACCGACGGTATGGATCAGCCAGCGAGGCCGTCCCGGCTTGGGTCGAGCAGGTCCTTTCTTAGACAAGTTCAGCGGCCAGGACGGGTTTATGGCTCCCGATCCACGCCGGTCTAAATACGGAAGCCACTACGCTAGCATGCAGCCTGGCGAGTTCCATCGTCCGGCCCTGTTCTCCGCTCGGCGGAGATGTCGATGCCAGCAGCCGCGCATGAGGTTGAGCAGCTACTTCTCAGGACACCTCTCCGTCATGCACGCGTCGTCACGTCCGGCGACCCACGTGATTGCAAGAAGGCGGACAGGGAACGTTCAATCAGGGCACGATCAAGACCATCGACGATGAAGACGAGACGCGAACGCCGGTCCTCGTCGGGCCATGCCGCCATATGCACGGGAGGGTGGACCAGATGCTGCACGCCATGGACGGCTACAGGCGCGGGCGAACCCGCAACGTTGAGAATGCCTTTCACCCGCAGGACCGCTGGTCCGTGCCGGTTGAGCAGCATGGTCAGCCAAATGCCGAATGTCGTCCAGTCAAGCGGCTTGTCGAACACCAGCGCAAACGCATGGATGCCGTCGCAGTGGCGGCTCAGGCTATGCTCATGCGTCCCCCCGGAGCCGCTTAATGGGCCTCTGTCGTGATCCAGGCCATTCAAAGGGTGGCCGTGTCCGTGACGATGCCATTTCGGCCTGACCTCGTCAGCAAACCAGCGCTGCGCCGTCTCGCTCTTGCCTGCCAGCTCAAACGTGTCGTGGGAGAGAAGTGCCTCCGCATCCAGAGGGTCGCACGGGGCGCGCCACAGCGGAGCGGACGGATTAAGCTGGCGAACAAGTGAGATGACCGTCTCTGTGGTTCCCTTATCGGCCAGATCCGTCTTGGTGACGACCAGCCGGTCCGCCACAGCGACCTGCTTGGCGTTCTCCTGGCGGGGTAGCTGAGATTCACCGTTCACGGCATCGACGGTCGCTATGACATTGCCGAGCCGGAAATGGTGCTTCAGCACCGGGTCGGCATGGACGGTCGAAAGGATCGGGAACGGATCGGCCAGCCCTGTGCTCTCGATCACCAGCCGTCGGAAGAAGGGGATATCGCCGCTTTCGCGCCTGGCGTGCAGATCCTTGATCGCAGACGCGAGCTCCCCCCGGATCGTGCAGCACAGGCAGCCTGACTGCAGCAGCACCATGGTCTCGTCGATCCGCTCCAGCAGCTGGTGATCGAGCCCGACCTCGCCGAATTCGTTGATGAGAACGGCCGTGTCGGCAAGGGCCGGATCCCGCAGCAGGCGCTGGAGCAGGGTTGTCTTGCCGGAACCCAGGAAGCCAGTGATCAGGTTAACTGGAGTTGGCCCTGCAAGCTCAGTCACGGGCCGCCTCAAGCCTCTCGATCAGCGCCGGATCAAGAGGATCGCAAAGGCGGCCGGTCAGCTTTTCGGCCTTGACCCACAGATGGGCGAGGTGATCGACCATCTCCGCCTTTCCGGTGGCGGTGGAAAGCAGGAAGGCGGAGCCCTGCCAGTCGCTCAGCTTCAGGCCATAGAACTTCAGTATCCGGTTGGTGCACTGCACGCGCCGCATGCGCTCGCGCCGCCGCTCCGCGGCATCCGAACTGCGGCTGAACACGCCTGGACGGGCGATGGCGTCCGTCCAGTGATCGGCATTGCCCAGAACACCGCACAGCGCACACATGGTTCATTCTCTCCTTTTGCGGCAGCCTGGCAAGATGCGGGGCACTGCTGGGTTCACTTCTGACGCGGGAAGCGCCGGGCAAAGTCGTCGGCGATTTCGTCCATGGTGACGAAGCGGACGCCCGGATGGCTGATCATGTGATGATAGAGGCGCTCCAGCATCATCAGCACCTGCGGCCGCCCGGAGACATCCGGGTGGATCGTGATCGGGAACACGGCGTAGTCGTATTCGCGGTAGACCCAGTCGAACTGATCGCGCCACAGCTGCTCGATGTCGCGTGGATTGACGAAGCCGTGGCTGTTCGGCGAGGCCTTGATGAACATCATCGGCGGCAGGTCATCGAGATACCAGCTCGCCGGGATCTCGATGAGGTCCGTCTCCTCGCCGCGCACGAGCGGCTTCATCCATTCGGAAGCCTTCTTGGAATAATCGATCTTGGTCCAGCGGTCGCCGACACGGACATAATATGGCTGGAAGTCGTGGTGCATCAGGGAGTGGTCGTACTTGATGCCGCGTTCGAGCAGCAGCTCGTTGGTGACGGTTGAGAACTCCCACCACGGGGCGACATAGCCGGTCGGCCGTCGGCCGGAGAGCTGGGTCACGAGCTCGATGCACTTGTCCAGCACCTCGGTTTCCTGCTCGCGGGTCATCGCAATCGGGTTCTCGTGGCTGTAGCCGTGAATGCCGATCTCATGACCCGCATCGGCGACGGCCTTCATCTGCTCCGGGAAGGTCTCGATGGAATGGCCCGGGATGAACCAGGTCGTCTTGATGCCGAAACGGTCGAAGAGCTGCAGCAGGCGCAGGCTGCCCACCTCGCCCGCGAACAGGCCACGGGAGATGTCATCCGGGGAGTCCTCGCCGCCATAGCTTCCGAGCCAGCCTGCGACGGCATCGACGTCGATGCCGAAGCTGCAGAGAATTTCCTTCGCCATGAGTGCTCCTCCGGTGGTTAGTAGTTCATGGGAAAATGGCCCAGGGGCTATCCTGACGGTCCTCGGATGATGCCTTCCGCCGTCAACGCTGCCGCAAGCAGGTGATCGTCCCGTCCACGGCCGCCGGACAGGAGAAAGCCTGTCGGCATCCCCTGCGCGTCGGTTCCGTTGGGTATGGAGATCCCGCACCAGTCGAGGAAATTGCCCAGAAGCGTGTTGCGCAGCGTTTTCATGTTGGTGCGCACAAACAGATCGTCGTCGGCTTCGAGCGCATCGATGGATGGCGCTACGTGCGCAACAGTCGGATAGGCCACAAGCCAGCCCTCCGCCAGCATGGCCGCCGTTTCCGCCACGAGCCTACGGCGGGCTTCCATGATGGCGATATAGGAGGTGAGCGGGGTCGCAGCCGCGAGCCTGATGCGCGAGGCCACCCGCCGGTCCATGCGGGCCACGGCATCTCCCTCAACACGTTCCCTGTGCAGGGCATAGGCCTCAGCGTTCACGATGGGACCATGTTGTGTATTCAGCGCGAGGATCTCATCGAGAGCAGGCAAGGCTCGCCGCTCAATGCGGGCTCCGGCGGCCCCCAGGTGGGTCAGGGTGGCCTCGAAGTTCGCGACAACGGCCGGCTCGCACTCGTCCAATACTACATTGGTCGGTACGATCAGGCGCAGATTCCTGACGCTGCCGCGCCGGAGATCGGGCGCAGCAAGCCCTCGGGCTGCGGCATCGACCAGGACCGCATCGAGAACACTCAGGCAAAGGACCCCGAGCGTATCCAGCGTGTGAGACAAGGGATAGGCGCCCTGCATGGGCCAGCGCCCGCCGGAGGTTTTGTACCCGACGATGCCGTTGAACGCCGCCGGAATGCGAACCGATCCGCTCGTATCAGTCCCAATGGAGATCGGCACCAGACCTCGCGCGACCGCGACCCCGGAGCCGGAGGAGGAACCGCCCGGGACGCGGCGCTGCCCGTGCGGATTGACTGGAGTGCCGTAATGCGGGTTGAGGCCGATCCCGGAGAAGGCGAACTCCGTCATGTTGACGCGGCCCACGGTGACCATGCCTGCTGCTTCGAGCCGCATGACGATGGCGGCGTCGGCCGTTGCTGACGGAGCATCCGCGAGCAGGCGGGATCCTGCTGTCGTGGGCAGGCCCGAGAGATCGAACAGGTCTTTCCACGCGACAGGCACGCCGTCGAGCCATCCGAGGGAGCGCCCGTCCCGCTGCCGGGCGCAGGCAGCTCGCGCTGCCGCGCGGGCCCGCTCAGGTGTTGTCAGCGTGAAGATGGCCGGATCATCGCAGGCTTCGACAGCGGTCAGCGTCTGCTCGATGGCGTCGGTGGCATCGACAACGCCCGCCGCCAGCTGCGCCGCCCGCTGAACGGCGGAGCGGTGAGCCGGCAGATGGCTGAGTTCCGTGCCCATGGTGCAACCTGACGAGCGCTGATCCCTGTGCGCCCGCGTAATCGGCATCGCGAATGCAAGGGCAGGGCCGATGCGCCGTGTGCCTCGATGCGGCCCTTCGATCCTCAACGGAACGTCTCTTGCCAAGTTCCATTGGCTCGGCGGCCCCAGCGCTCCGCCGGAGAAGCTAAGCTGGGGCAGAAGGGACGAATAAGGCTTTACCCCTGCCTCTCCTCCGATCCCGGCATGACGAGATGACACCGTGATGTCGCGTAACGCGCAAGGCCGCAGCCTAAACCAGGAACCATATCCTCCTCCGCATGTTGCCTCGGCGACCGCGTCACGCCCTCTAATGCTCGGCGTGGCCGAGCCAGGACACCTACAGTCGTCGTCACACCAGGGGGAAGGCTCCCCCGGGAGCGAAGCCATGCACGATCCCTGGCGTCGTCCTGCATCCCTCATGCAGAGCCGCGGCAGCCTTTCAACCAAGGTCCTGCTGGGTGCTCTCGCCGGTGCGCTCGCCGGAGCCGCCGCCGTCGCCATCTGGGGCAGCGGCACTCGGTCGGCGTCTGGATCCCGGCAGAGCCACACCCGCCACAGACCAGTCCACAGCCCGAGGAGAATGGCCATGCGCGCCCATGAGATGATCAGCACACACCCCCATGTGAAGGGAAACACCAACGAGGCTCTCATCCGCTGCATTGAGGAGTGCTACTCCTGTGCCCAGATCTGCACCTCCTGCGCGGACGCCTGCCTGGGTGAGGGCATGGTGCAGCAGTTGACCCAGTGCATCCGCCTGAACCTCGATTGTGCCGACGTCTGCGCCGCCACCGGGTCCGTGGCCACCCGCCGGACGGGATCGAACGAGGAGGTCATCCGCCGCATGCTGGAAGCCTGTGCCACCGCCTGTCGCCTGTGCGGCGACGAATGTGAGCGTCACGCCAGAATGCACGAGCACTGCCGCATCTGCGCCGAGTCCTGCCGCCGCTGCGAACAGGCTTGCCAGGAGGCCCTCCGGAGCATGGCTTCCTAGGGATCCCAATTCCTGACGGCGATGGCCGCCCCACCTTGATCCAGGAGGTGAGAGATGCCGACTCCGAAAACCGACGACTTTCGGCTGGAGCGCGGTGAGGGAAGCCTCATCGTGACCTTCACGCCGGATGGCCGATCCTACACCTTTCCCATCGAGGGCGACCACCTCCTGGAGCCGACGGCCTCGCCCGCTCAGACGAATGCAACCGACTATGCCGATGACGAGGTTCGTCGGGCAGCAACCGAGCTGGCGAGGCTTGCATTGATGGGGGCTCCCTGAGCCATCCTTGAGGCATGGCCTGACGATGCGATTTGGCCTACCGATTCAGGCTGCCTGCGGTTTGCCCGAACAGGATTTTCTTGCCTTCTTCCGTCACGGCCGGACGGTTCATGTACGGCTCGCCCTTTTGATAAGCGCGTCCGGTGGCGGGACGCTCCCGCACCCGTTCAAACCAGCCTTTCAGGTTCGGGAACTCATCCAGGTTCTGCTGCTGCCGCTCATGGGACACGGTCCAGGGATAACAGGCCACGTCGGCTATCGAGTATTCGCCCGCAATGTAATCGCGCCCGGCAAGTTGCCGGTCGAGCACGCCATAGAGGCGGTTCGTCTCGTTCACGTAGCGGTTGATGGCATACGGGATTGTCTCAGGGGCATACTGCACGAAGTGATGGTTCTGCCCGGCCATCGGCCCAAGGCCGCCCACCTGCCAGAACAGCCATTCCAGGACGGCTTTCCGGCCGCGCAGATCCGTTGGCAGAAAGCGCTTGGTCTTCTCGGCCAGATACACCAGGATCGCCCCCGATTCGAACACCGACACGGGCTCTCCGCCTCCGGACGGCTCGTGGTCCACGATGGCCGGCATGCGGTTGTTGGGCGAGATCGTCAGGAAATCGGGCTTGAACTGGTCACCGGCGCTGATATCCACCGGGCGGATCTCATAGGGTAAGTCCGCCTCCTCCAGGAACATCGTGATCTTGTGCCCGTTCGGGGTGGGCCAATAGTACAGCTCGATCATCCCTACCCTCCTTGGCAGTTTCCCGCATGGCACGGTAACGTCCTTGTTCAGCCGAACGCTAAGTGGATCTCCAGGCATGACGATCAAGCTCTACGAACTCGCAGGGGCCGAGGACGACCGGCGCTTCAGCCCCTACTGCTGGCGGATCCGCTATGCCCTCCGGCACAAGGGACTTGATTTCGAGACCATCGCCTGTCGCTTCACCGACAAGGACGTGATCGCCTTTTCCGGGCAGGACAAGGTGCCGGTGCTGGTGGCTGGGGATACGGTCATTTCCGACTCCTGGGCCATCGCCTGCCATCTCGAACAGGCCTACCCGGACCGGCCGTCACTCTTCGGCGGGTCAGCCGGGCAGGCCCTGTCGCGCTTCTATGTGGACTGGGCGGACACAGTACTGCACGGCACGCTCATCCGGCTGCTGGCGAGCGACATCCATGCGCACCTGCATGAGAAGGACAAAGACTACTTCCGCGAGAGCCGGGAGAGGCGGTTCGGGACAACCCTGGAGGAGTTCTGCTCCGATCATCCTCAGACCTTGAAGGAGCTGAAGCGCATTCTCGCGCCTCTGCGGCGAACCCTGCAGAGCCAGCCCTATCTCGGCGGAGATGCTCCCCTCTTTGCGGATTTCACCGTGATGGGTGCCTTCATGTGGGCCCGCAGCGTGAGCCAAGTGTCCCTGCTGGAGCCTGATGATCCTGTGGCCCTCTGGCGAGGCCGTCTTCTTGGCCAGCTGGGCGAGGAGGCCTCGCGTCTGAGAGCCTATGGCTGATCCCCCAGCCGATGAGCAGGGTCCCCGCTCCTCGCGGCATCTTCACAGCCAGGAGGCGATCTTCTCCAGAGGCTTTTTGATCCCGCCGTGGACCGGGACCGTGCAGCCCTCCGCCGGATAACCCACAACCAGGAGGATGTACGGCTTCTCCGTCTCGGGACGGCCGCAGATCTCGTTCAAGAAGCCCATCGGGCTGGGGGTGTGGGTGAGTGTGACCATACCTGCCGCATGCAGGGAGGCGATCAGGAAGCCGGTGGCGATGCCCACCGACTCCGGCACGTAGTAGTTCTTGATCCTGCGTCCGCCAGGCCCCTCGCTCGACCGCTGCCCGAAGATGGCAATCAGCACGGGGGCGGTCTCCAGGAACCCCTTGTGCTCGTCCGTGCCCAGGGGCGCCAGGGCGTCGAGCCACTCCTGCGGGGCACGTCCGTTGTAGAAGTCGCGCTCCTCGACCTCCGCTTCCTCGCGGATGCGCCGTTTCGTCTTCGGATCGGTGATCACGGTGAAATGCCAAGGCTGGAGATTGGCACCGGATGGCGCCGTGCCCGCAGCCAGGAGAGCATATTCGATCACCTCCCGCGGGACCGGCTTATCGGAGAAGTCCCGCACGGTCCTCCTCCGTCTGATGTCCTCGTAAAAGGCCTGTGCCCGGGCGATCATCTCCTCCGGCGGGTAAGAGCGGTAGGTGCTCAAAGGCTCAAGGATCAGGCGTGTCATGCAACTCTCCAGGGCGGGCTTCATGTGACCCGTTCCACCACGGCGCGCAAACTAAGTCCCTGGGCCACGATTGTGAATACGACCACAGCATAGGTTGCCGCCAACAAGGCAGGCTTCTCGGCGACGTCCGGCAGGGAGAGGGCCAGCGCGATGGAAATTCCACCCCGCAGGCCGCCCCAGGTCAGAACCGGGATTGTACCGGACGCAAACTTCTGCCGCACCCGCAGTGCCAGGACCGGGACGGCAACCGCCAGCAGGCGCGCCAGAAGCACAAGGGGGATGCTGGCAAGGCTGAGCCAGGCGAAGGCGGGATCGAAGCCGACGACCAGGACCTCAAGCCCGATCAGAAGGAAGAGCACGGAGTTCAGGATCTCGTCCACGAGCTGCCAGAACCCGAACACGTACCGCTGCGTGAGTTCGCTCATCGCATCCTGCGGGCCGCGATTGCCGATCAGGATGCCTGCCACCACCACGGCGATAGGGCCGCTCATATGGAACTTGGCCGCCACCGCATAGGTGCCTGCGGCGACAGCCAAGGAGATCAAGGTCTCCAGCGGATAGTTGTCGATCACGCGCATCGAGCGGTAGGCGACGTATCCGGTCATGAAACCGAGAAGCGCACCACCCACGGCCTCGACGAAGAACAGCTCAGCGATATGGCCCGGGCTGGCCCCGCCCTCTCCGGCGCCCGTGGCAATGGCGAGCAAGACCGTGAACACCACCACCCCGACGCCGTCGTTAAACAGGGATTCCCCGGACATGTCGGCCTCAAGCGTCTCAGGCACCTTCACGGATTTGAGCGTGCTGAGGACCGCGACCGGGTCTGTAGGGCTGATCAAGGCGCCAAACACAAGCGCCCACGTTAGGGGGAGAGGCACCCCGAGGGCACCGGAGATCCACCACAGCCCAACACCGATGATCGTGGTCGAGATTGCAACGCCGGCCGTCGCCATGATGCCGATGGGCCATGCCCGCCGCCTGAGCAGCGAGAGGTCGACATGGAGGGCGCCTGCAAACAGCAGAAAGGCCAGCAGTCCGTTGAGCACCGTTGCCCTGAAGTCGACCTGGCGCAGCAGGACCGTCAAGTCCTCGTAGAGGTGCTCCTCGGGCCGGACAAACTCGACGCCGATCAGGACCAACGACGCGACAAGCCCCATGACGAGGAGGCCGATGGTGTGCGGCAGCCGGATGACGACATGGTTGAACCAGCCGAAGACGGCTGTCAGGACAAGAAGGACTGCGACGAGATCAAAAACGGAGAGCACTTGCTGTTGTTCCTAGTTCGAGGAGAAGTTGGATGTCCGCACTCCGCTCTGGAGATCCCGGCGCAGAGCAGTGATCTCGGCTCGAAGAGCGGCAATCTCCTTTGCTCCGGCCACCTCGCCGTCATCGGAGGCCGCATCACGACCGACGAAGAAGGAGGCAAAGCTCGCGGTGATGTAGCCGAAGACGGCAAAGCCATAGAGCGCCAGAAGGAAGCACAGGATGCGGCCCTCCGGTGTCTTCGGCCAGAACTCAGACCCCATGGTGGCCAGCAGCATCCCGGTCCACCAAAGCGCGTCGGCATAGCTTTCGAACCCACCGTCGACCTGGGATGCCGGCTCGAAAGCAAGCATGCCACCGGCGCCCAGGAGAGCCACCAGCACGGTCAGGCCTGTAACGTAGCCGAGCCCGCGGCGGCTCAGACTGGCTCGAAGGGCGTTCATGCCCCGGTTTGCCGTTCCCACAATGCGCACCAGCCGAAGGCCGCGAGCGGCGCGGGCAGCGCGCAGAAGGGGAAACGCGCGAAAGAGCCGGAAGGCCGGGACGATGAGGGCGATGACCGTCAGCCAGTTCCGGCTGAGGAACGGCGCCTTTTCGGGGGCGAGCGCAAACCGGATGGCGAACTCTATCAGGAAGGCAACCCAGATCACGGTGCCGAATGTCTCCAGGACATCGAAGGTGCCCCAGACCAGTTCCACCACCACAAGCAGGAGCCAGAGGAAGCTGAGCACCAGCATGGGGGTGCGCAGCCACTCATCAAGCTCCTCCAGAGCATTCCAGCGCTCATCAGACATGGTGGCGGGTTCATGGCTCTGAGGTTCATTGACCATGGCAGTCTCCTGGATGTGTGCAGGAGACAACCATCCTTGCTGGCGAACAGGTCCGGCGCTGCAACCCGGTCACGCACTTGGGCCACACACCATGCGAGCCTTGGGATGCCGTCCGCGACATGGAGTGCGATCCCGAACGAAGGATGAGAGTCTCCGTACAGGCGGGGGACGACGATCAGCCTACCTCGGCCTCGGGTCAGGGCGGTCAGATGGAGGGTCCCACACGGTTTCGTGAGGCCTCACCAGAATCCGGAACTCCGTCCTGTCTTAGAACGTCTGTAGGACAACAATCACCCTACCATCCTGAGGATCCTGTCCATGCATCCTGTGAGGCTGCTTGCTGCCTTGTGTTTGAGTTTACTGGTTACGGGCACGGGAGCCACGCAGGCGGACGTCTTGATTACCGTCAACAAGGCCACCCAGCGCATGTCGGTGTCCGTCGACGGACAGCCGCTTTATTCCTGGAAGGTATCAACCGGGCGGTCAGGATACGAGACGCCGTCTGGCTCCTTCACACCTTTTCGCCTGGAGGAGGATCATGCCTCCAAAGAATTCGACGGCGCCCCCATGCCGCATTCAATCTTCTTCATGAACCGCGGTCACGCCATCCATGGCAGCACTGCAACACGGCGGCTCGGTTCACCCGCTTCGCACGGCTGCATTCGCCTGGCCCCTTCGAAGGCAAAGACCCTTTTCTCCCTCGTGCGGAAGGAGGGCTTAGGGAGCACCAGGATTGTGGTGAGGAACAGCGAACCTGCAAACGTGGCGCAGAAGGAGAAGCGCTCAAGAGCCGCCAAGCGGCGGGAGCCAGCCAAGGCCGACCACGCGCAGTCTCGTGGGCGTAAACCTTACCTTGCCGGACCCGCTTACGGCTATGCGCGGCCGCTGGACACGGCAACGATCTACAACTGGCGGTAAGCCAATTCCTGTCCTCAGCAAAGAATGGGCGGCGTCTCACGAGTATGAGACTGCTGGAAGGGGCCGCTTGCCACTTCCGGCGGATGACACGTGGTGTCAGTCGTTCGCGCTGACACTTCGCACTTCGGCAAGAGCTTCAGTGGCCCGACCCCCTGCTGCAAGGGATCTGCGCGAAGGCTGCCAGCCCGGCGCAGTTCCCGGGCTTTGTCGCCACTCCTCTATGAGGGCGCATTACAGCCACGCTTGCCGCCATCCGGCTTGGAGAACCTCTGCTGGACCGGAGCGTTGGCCCACAGACCTACCTCGCAGGGCTTGATCCGATGATGCGTAAGACCATCCCGTCCATGCTGGCCGCCGTTGGCGGCGCCTGCAAATGGAACCCGGTCCCGTTGTCCCCGCGCCTGGTTCGGACCTCTTTGCTCAGTGGGTTCTCCATCGCGGCAGGCGGTCGATGAGCCGGGTTCGCAACATCCTTGCTCTCCTGCGTGGGCAGCTCTGGATCGTTCCGCTGCTCCTCAGCGCCATGGCGCTGGTCCTCGCGTTCTGGCTTCTCACCGGCGGAGCCGATCTCCTGGCGGATTTAGATGGCGGGCATTGGTGGCTCTACAGCGGCGACGCCAGCACGGCCCGAGGGCTTCTATCAAGCCTGCTGTCGGGATTGATGACGATGACCTCGCTCATCGTCTCCGTCACATTCGTCATCCTGACGCTCGCGGCCAACCAGCTCGGGCCACGCCTGATCTCGACGTTCATGGCCGACCGACAGATCCAGACCGTGCTCGGTCTTTTCCTCGGCACCATCCTCTACATGGTGGTGGTGCTGCGCAGCCTGGACGAGACACTCGGGCCGGAGGGGGTTCCTCATATTGCCGTGACCATCGGCAGCGTCCTCACCATCGTCTGCCTGTTCGCCCTGCTGTTCTACGTCCACAAGGTCGCCCGCTCGATCATCGCGGACAACATCGTCGCCCAGGTAGCGGAGGATCTGCACAGCAACATCCGCGACATGCTGCCGGACGGGGCCAACGCGGCCGAGCCTAGCGTGCCGGACATGCTTCAACCTCGGGTCGGCGCTGTGTCCCTGCACCGGAGTGGCTACATCCAGGTGATCGACTATGACGCGCTTGTCGCCCTCGCTTGCCGTGAACAGGCGCTGCTGCAAGTGAAGGTACGGGCAGGTCATTTCGTACTGAAGAACGGCGAGCATGTGGTCGTGCATGCCGCGCGACCGCTGAGACCTGAGGCGATCAAAACCGTCCAGGGCGCCTTCGTGCTTGGAGCCGAGCGCAGCCCGGCCCAGGATCTGGAGTACAGCCTACGCCAACTGGTTGAGATTGCCCTTCGTGCCCTCTCGCCAGGGATCAATGATCCCTTCACGGCCATCGCCGTCATCAACCAGCTCGGTGCGGCGTTGGAGGAGGTTTTTCAACGCTCGCTCCAACCAGCCGTCTTGTGCGACAAAGACGGTGAGGTCCGGGTGATCGCGCAGCGCTCGGACATCCGGGGATTGGCCGATGCGGCGTTCGATGCCATCCGCCAGGCGGCCAGCACAATCCCGGCTGTGCTGATCCGGATGGCGGATGTCTTGGGCCAGCTCGCCCCGAGCCTTCGGTCCGAGGTGCTGCGGGAGACGGTGATACGGCACCTTGGCAAGCTGGCCGAGACTGCCAAAGAGGCGCATCTCGCGCCGAGCGACCGTGAGGCCGTTTTGATGCGGATCGAGCGGGCCCGAATGGCTGTCACGGCCAGCCCCAAGGAAGGAAACCTCCATGTTCTTTGACTCGTGGACCGGGCTGGGGCGCGTCCTTGCGGTCGGCACGCTGGCTTACATTTCCCTGGTTCTCATTCTCCGGATTTCCGGCAAGCGCACGCTCACCAAGCTGAACGCCTTCGACCTTGTGGTGACGGTGGCGCTCGGCTCCACCCTCGCCACCGTGCTGCTGAGCAAGTCGGTGGCCTTGGCCGAGGGGATCCTGGCAATGGCGCTTCTGGTGTTCCTGCAATTTGTGATCACCTGGTTATCTGTCCGCTCACCCTGGTTCCAGGAATTGGTCAAGAGCGAGCCGACTTTGCTCATGCGCAAAGGTCAATTCCTCGACGGTGCCCTGCGGGCACAGCGGATCACGCGCGAGGAGGTTTTCGCGGCATTGCGTTCGAACGGGGTAGCGGATGCCGCCGATGTGGCGGCCGTCGTGTTGGAGACGGATGGCTCCATTGCCGTCATCAAGGAAGCCGCTCCTGATTCGGCCAAGCCAACCTTGGATTCCGTTCAGAAGCCCTGAAGGCCCAGAGGGCTACGACAGACAGATAGGTGATCCACACGAACTTTGTGCCGGTTGAGTTTGCCACCGAGAGCTTTCCCGTTCGGGTCTCCTCTCCAACATTGCTCAAACAAACTCTTTTCAAGAGAACCCGATCGAGATTTCACATTCCGTCCCTTCAACGCACGTCTGCTCGTCCAGTCGAAGCGGACCATGTGCTGCCATCCCGGGCCTGTCAGCACCAGACCCACCTCGCTCTTAAAGGAACGTCTTAGCCCCGAAGGCAGCATTCAATCGTTCTCATGATCTCCTTGAAGCGTACGCGTTCCAGCATCAAGCCGCCGGAGGATTCTCCGGCGGCTTGATGGCTTCCAAGCAAATCTGGGCGGTGCTGCCTTGGTTGCTCAGTATCAGGACGCGGAGGCCATCTCTCCGGTCACCCAGTATTTCACGCGTGCCGGGTGCTCGCTGATGTAATTCTCAACCGCCTTGTCGACCGAGCCATCATTTGCGTCGGACATCGCGGCCTCAAGCTCGTCGAGCGGAAGGTGCATGCGCATCAGGAACTGGGCAACTTCCGGATAGTCGCTCTGGAAGCCCTGGCGACCAATCGCGTAGACCCGCTCGACGCCACCGAGCGCATTCTTTGGATCCGCAAGGTAGCGCAGCTCGTACTTGCCGAACATCCAATGGGGGCTCCAGCCCGTTACCACGATCCACTCCTTCCGGCGGATTGCGCGATCCAAGGCCGACACCATGGCGGCATCGCTGGCAGTGGTGAGATCATAGCCGCTCAGGTCGTAAGTCTTGATCGCTTCCTTTGACAGGCGAGTGAGGCCAGCTCCCGGATCGATGCCTTGCACCTTGCCATCAAGCTTCTCCTTCACCTCAGGCTTCGCGAGATCAGCAATGGACGCGATCTGGTCTTCCGGGACATAGCTCGGAACGACCCAGCCGAGCTTTGCATCGGTGTAGAGGACGCCGAGAGGAACAACCTTGTTCCCAACACGATCCCAGTAGTCCTTATGGGTTTCAGGAAGCCAAGCCATCATCATGGCGTCGATGTCGCCCTTGGCGACACCCTGGTACTGCGGCGCAATATCGGTCTGTACGAGTTCGACCTTCTGCGAGTAATTGTCCTCAATGAGCTTCTTGGCGAGCTTGGTGACGAACTCCGCGTCAGCCCAGGCGGTCCAGCCGATTTTAACTGGTTTCTTCTCCTCCTGCGCTTGCAGCGTGCCCGCAAGGCCTGTGGTCAGGGCCGCCGCGAGGGCGATCCGGGCGAAGGTCTTGAGCATAGGGTTCTCCTTTCAGCTCGTGGGGGTGTCGGAAGCTGGCCTTGAATCCTGGATCAGCATCCGGCGTCAGGCACCTGCCTTGGCGGGCGCTGTCTCCATGGCGGCAGAACTGCGCAAAGCTGGGGCGCGGCGCGAAGCCGGCCGCCGGAATGGCAGCGCTGCCGGTCGTGAGAGGCTTTGCGTCAGACGGTCGAGGATGATGGCCAGGATGACGACGGCGAGACCGCCCTCGAAGCCCAAGCCCACGTCGAGGCGCTGAATGCCTGTCAGCACCGTGTTGCCCAATCCTCCGGCGCCAATCATCGAGGCGATCACCACCATCGAGAGCCCGAGCATGATGGTCTGGTTCACGCCAGCCATGATGGATGGCAGCGCCAGAGGAAACTGCACCTTGAACAGGAGCTGACGGTCCGTACAGCCGAAGGCGAGACCGGCTTCGACAAACTCGCGGTTCACCTGAGTCAGGCCCAATGCCGTCAGGCGCACAACAGGCGGCATGGAGAAGATCACGGTCGCAATGGTGCCGGGCACCGCACCAAGACCAAAGAACATGGCGGCTGGAATGAGGTAGACGAACGCCGGCATCGTCTGCATCAGATCGAGCAAAGGGCGGGTGATGACGGCGGTCGTGGAACTGCGCGCCATGAGAATGCCGAGGGGGATCCCAATCGTGATGGCGATGGCCGTCGCAGCCATCACCAAGGCAAGCGTTTCGATGGTTTCCTTCCACAATCCCATGCCGACGATGAGGAGAAGCGCCGCGCCGGAACCGAGAGCAAACCTCCAGCCGACGCGCCAAAGCGCAAAGAGCACGACGGCGGCAATGAAGGCCCATGCCGGTATCCAGAGCAATGCATCTTCAATGCCGTCGGCGAAGAAGCCGATCCCATCCGCGACAGCGTCGAGAGCCGGGGAGAAGTTGTCGAGCATGTACTCGACGGCTGCGCTGGCACCAGCGCCGATGCTGAGATCAAAGGCCATGAAGGATTCCTTCCCGCGTTGACAGGCTTCAGCCGGCGCGGTCGAGGGTCATGAGGAGGGACGATTTGGAGATGGCGCCGAGATAGCGGCCGTTCGGATCCACCACCGGGACGGGCCAGCGGCTCTCGGCAACGCGACCCATGACCTGCGCCAGCGGCGTTTCGGCTTCGATTGGGGCCATGCCAGGAAGAAACGCGCTGTGGTACGGATCCGGACCACCGGAACGGACCGCCTCATTGAGCGAATCCGCGCTGACCATGCCCTGGTAACGCTTGTCACGGGCGATGACGATGGCCACGTCGCGATCATGGGCGCGCATGCGTTCGAGTGCGGCGTTCACGCTGAGACCTGCCCGGTCGATCAGCGTGACTTGGCTATGGCGGGCAATGTCGCCTGCGCGGAAGACATGACTGACATCGACATTGCGAAAGAACGAACGGACGTAATCGTTGGCTGGGCTCATCACGATTTCTTCCGGCGTGCCCACCTGCACCACGACTCCATCCTGCATGATGGCGATCCGGTCGCCAATGCGCATGGCCTCGTCGAGGTCATGGCTCACGAAGACGATGGTACGGCTGTGCTCGGCCTGCAACCGCAGCAACTCGTCCTGCATCTCGGTACGGATCAGAGGGTCGAGAGCCGAAAAGGCCTCATCCATAAGAAGGATCGACGGTTCATTGGCGAGTGCGCGGGCGAGGCCGACGCGCTGTTTCATGCCGCCGGACAGTTCGTCCGGGCGGCTTGCCGCATAGCGGTCCAACCCGACGGCTTCAAGAGCCTGAAGAGCCTTCCGATTGCGCTCTGCCTCAGCAATACCCGCGACTTCGAGGCCGAATGCGGCATTGCCGAGAACAGTGCGGTTGGGCAGGAGCGCAAAGCTCTGGAACACCATGCTCATGTCCCGCCGGCGAAGCTCGATCAGATCGCGCTTGCTCATGCGCGTGACATCTTGACCATCGACCAGAACGGATCCGAGTGTCGGCTCGATCAGTCGGTTGAGCAGGCGCAGCAGGGTCGACTTCCCGGAGCCTGAAAGCCCCATGACCACGAAGATCTCACCCTCTCGGATGCTGAAGCTGGCGTCATTGACCCCGATGGTGCAGCGGGTCTGCGCCTGAACGGCGTCCTTGCCCTGCCCTGCCCGGATCAGATCGACCGCGCCTGTGACGTCCGAGCCGAAGATCTTGAACACATTGCGCAACGAGATCTTGTCAGCAGCCATGTCGGCTGCGCCGTTACTGCGCACAGTACTGTCTTCAATAATCATCAATACCCCATTTCCCTGTCTTATAGATTAGGGGCAGCCTCCATTGTGTAATTCTTGATCAGGAGAACAGTTGTAAGAATGGAAGCGGCAATATCTCTGCACCTTCGTGAGAGATCGACTACTCGCATCCGGCGGATCGATCAACGAACATCGTGATCGTTATCATCCATTATCTAAACCGCTCAGCTCGAAATGCCAACCCCTTGGACATGAATTGGCTTCATTCCTTGTGTACGCGGCCCGGCGCTGGTGTGCCGTGAAGACGCCCTTTTGTTTAAATCACAACGGCTTATGCTTTCCGTTCGGCCTGCGCAGATGGGCTCGCATCCGAGCAATGCAGGATCCCTTCATGCCATGACGCATTGTCCATCTTGCCAGTGATCGAGCAGAGCCAGCGCGGTGTCACACGCCAATTCACGGCGTTCGCAGGGGCCGATCAATGATCCAGCCCGCTTCGATTCCGCAGTCGTTATCTTGGAGTTGTCGACCTTGGCCCGCCCCTCGGAACAGAACCGCACCTCCATCTCTTCGATGCAATGTGCATCGGCAAGAGCTTCGGATGGCTCAAGTGCCTAACTGGCTGCGCTCATTGGTAGCTTGCACTTGCTGATGAAGTTGTCGGCCGTGATGATCACATCGATGTGCTGCGATCAAGCACGAGGACACCTCGCCCCCGAGGTGGAATGACAATGCTCGGCATCCTCCGTCCGGTTCTTGTTCTCCTTCTTGCCGTCTTCCTTCTGATGGCGGGAAACGGGCCTCTCGGCACGCTCATTGGCGTTCGATTGGAGGCCGCTGGGACGAGTCCCACGGTCATCGGGCTCGTGATGGCGTCCTATTTCGGGGGACTGACGCTCGGCTCCCTTTTCGCCTACCGGATCGTGACCGGCTATGGCCATATCCGGGCTTTCACCGCATTCGCCTCGGCTCTTTCGGGCATAGCCCTGGTCTACACGTTGCATTTCAATCCGCTGCTTTGGGGGGCTCTGCGCCTGTCTGAAGGCTTCTGCATGGCAGGGCTGTTCATCTGTGTCGAAAGCTGGCTGAATCACACCGCCACAAAGGAGACGCGAGGCAAGGTTCTGGCCTTTTACATGATCTGCCTCTACTCGGGGCAGGCTGGAGGCCAATTCATCATGAACTTGCAGGATGCTTCTGGCTTCCTGCTCTTCATCCTTGTGTCCATCCTGATTTCTTTCGCCGCGATTCCCGTAGCCCTGACCCGCGTCGCTCCACCTGCTCTGCCCCATGTGCAGGGACTCAGCTTCCTTCGCCTCTACCAGGCTTCGCCGCTGGGAATGGTTGGTACGGTTGTGAGCGGACTGATCCTCGGCTCGTTCTATAGCCTTGGACCTGTCTTTGCGCGCGAGAACGGTCTCGACCTCTCACAGACTGGCCTGTTCATGAGCGCCGTCATTTTCGGCGGGGTGCTCCTGCAGCTCCCTGTCGGCCGCCTTTCCGATATCTTCGACCGCCGACTTGTCATTGTCGGTGTGCTCGGCGCGACGGCAATAGTCAGCGCCGGTACTGCGGTCATGATCGATCTCCGCAGTGCCGCATTCTACCTGATTGCGTTGATCTTCGGCGGCGTCTCGTTTGCCCTGTATCCTCTTTGCGTCGCGCACATGAACGATCACCTGAACGCTACAGCACGCGTTTCCGCCAGCGGTGGCCTGATCCTCGCCTACTCTGCGGGTGCAACCCTTGGGCCGCTCCTCTCATCGGTGAGTGTAACGCTCGTCGGAAGCGCAGGACTGTTCGCATTCACGGCCGCGATCAGCGGATTTGCGCTGATCTTCGGCCTCTGGCGCATGAAGGCGCGCCCCTCTCCGCCGGCCGAGCAGCAGGGCCTCTACCAGATGCTGCCGCGAACCACACCTGTGGCCGCTCCGCTCGACCCGCGAGCGGAGCGGGGCAACAGCGAATGAATACCGGCAGAGCCATTGCGGGCCTGAGTTCCGAAGGACGAGAACAACATATGCCCGAAATCAAGCGCCCGGAGAAAATCCGGAGTTCCGCTCTTGCACGCGCGCATCCAGTCTCACGGCCTGACGTTGCTCATGCCGCACGACTCCCCAGATTTATCAGCGGCGCTGCCCGTGCGGATCACTTTCCGATTTTTCCTCCAGGACCCTCAAACAATGTGGTCTGGTCGGCAGTGCTAGCTGCGAAGGCTATCCAATGCCATGCATGCTGTCCCTCAGAGTTCCAGCGCCAGGCACGGCACCTCGTGCTTTCGGAGTTGCTCGCACGCGTCCCGGGCTGCCTCTCGATCAGCAAAGCCAGCGAAACGAGCCCGGACGAAGTTCTTGTAGGTTTCCGTCACCGGCGTAAGTCCAGCGAGGATTCCGCTGTAGGTCGATTGGGCTTCCTTGAGCATTCTCTCGGCCGCTTCGCTGCTTGGTAGCGCACCAATTTGAATCAGGTGCCCGCTGTTCGTCGCCTCGGGCAAGGCTGCCGCCGCCGTATCGACCACCGCTGTGGTGCCAAGGCTCGGATCCGCGGAGGCGACGACCACTGGTGGCCTCATGACCATGGCCAAGACCGCCGCGGCATAGCCCTTGCCGGCTTGGGCCTTCGGAAGATGGCGGCTGATCAGTGATGCCATGTGACTGTCGCGGCTCTTGGCCGTGCGTCCGCCCAGGACGACGGCGACGATCTTGCGCCCGCCACGCCGCGCGGAGGTCACGACGTTGAAGCCGGATGCCCGGATGTAGCCGGTCTTGATGCCGTCGACGCCGTTAACCCGGCCGACCAGACGGTTGTGACTCCTGTATGTTCGGCCCTTGTAGGTGAACGCGCGGGTCTTGAAGTAGGCGTAGTAGCGCGGGAACCTGACTTGGAGCGCGGCGCCGAGCATCATCATGTCTCGTGCCGTCGTGACCTGATCCGGGTTGGGCAGCCCCGAGGCATTGCGGAAGCGGGTGCTGGTCATGCCGAGGTCGTGAGCGGTCCGGGTCATGCGCTCGGCAAAAGCCGGCTCACTCCCGGCAAGGTTCTCGGCGATCACGACCGCGGCGTCGTTGGCGGAGCGCGTCACGAGCGCCTTGATGGCGACCTCGACTGGAATGGTCTCTCCCGCCCTCAATCCGAGTTTGGTTGGAACCTGCGCTGCGGCATGGGGCGAGACCTTAAGCGGTGTCTTGAGTGTGACCCGTCCCCTCTCCAGATCCTCAAACAAGACAAAAAGCGTCATCATCTTGGTCAGCGATGCCGGATAGCGGCGTTCGTCGGCAGCGTCGGAATAGAGCACTTTGCCTGACGTGATGTCCCACACGATGCCGGCGTAGCGCTCATTCGCCCAGGCCGAGGCCGGGATCAGAAGCAGCGAAAAGATTATGAGATGAGCCTGCACCAAGCGTGATTGAACTGCAGTGCGAATGGAACGGAAAAGCAGTCTTCTCAACAACGATGAACCCTGAAAAATATCGGATGGAGAAAGCAGCGTCTGCTGGGGGAGGCTCAAGGGCAGCGGTTAATGTCGGGTAAAAGCCAGGCGACTTAAGATCAAGCCGCCCCTCACCCCCATCGCTCACAAGAGTGTGAGCCGTGATCCCACTGGTCAGGAGGAGCCCGCCACAGCCGTCGTGGACATCAGATCAGCGCAAATTGAGCAGGCGGAATTGGAGCGGGTGCGTGGCCTTGAGATTCGCTCTCTTAGCGCCTACAAGGATCGCCTGCACAATCCGAAGCAGCAGCGCCCATTCTTTCCTGCTTACGCGCTAAAGCCATTGAGCACCGCAATGGCACTCACCAGCAGCAATCGATTTCCGTCAGGTTCCTCGTCCGACACTTTAGGCGGTACTCATGGCCGCCGGGACGGGCCTTTCGAGCGTGAACGCACATAGCCCATGATCGTGAAGATCAGCCAAGCGGAATACATGACGAACGACGGGTAATTGAAATCAGCGATGAGGGAATAAAGAATTGCCAACGTGCCAACAACATTGAGCAGCACAAACTGGGCATCCTCGACTTTCAATCTGCCCATTTGCAGCAGGCCGTAAGCCAACAGGTAGGCCGCAGCCCCGCACAATCCAACGAAATTCGCTACGCTCATATTCCTATTCCATAACCCTCTGTACGAGTGGCGACGGCCTTAAAACGCTTCGTTCGCTCAAGGGCAAGCCCCTTGAGAAGATCCTGACACCAAGGTGTGCGTCCCCTCATCGCGGCCCTGACCCTGGACCTGCAACGGTCAGGCATCAATCACAGGAGTGCCTCGGCCGACGAAGGAGTAGGCCTCGCGCATGCTCAGGCGAAGCTATACATCACGAAGGGAAGAGCCACAAAATAGCACCAGGCCAAAGTGAACATCAGGGGTGCCTGTCGCGTGAACAGCGCCCCTTCCCGGGAGCGCTTGTGGAGCCACTCGTCCGGCTCGTCGCCTGTTTCAGGTGGCGCTGGAAGGTAATCGAACTCGTTCAGGTTATTGTCTCCGGCGAGCAACTGGCGCTCTTTCTGGTACCACAGCCCGATCACGGCATACCCGGCCCGGATGCCTGGCCAAGCCTGAAGCGACAGCACAAGGCCCAGGACGGCCAGGACCGGCGGAAACACCAGGGTAAAGGGATCCTTCCAGTGGCCGATGAGCCCGCTCATGGCTGAAGCGTAGGCGATCAGCAGGAAGGACTGTGAAGTGAGCAAGGAACTGAGGCGGCTCGACAGGAGGTCGCTTTGGTACTTGATCTCGCCTCTGTAGAACCTCAGCAGCTCTAGATTGCTCGTCGACACAGTAAACCGTCCTTACTTCCTGCAGCCCGGTCCGTGCCGCCCCTCGAAGCAGGGGCCCTTAGGAAATCCCGATGTCGGACCGAACTGCTTTGGCCTCCGACCCCTAGCGCACTGTGGTTTGAACCCTCTGCATGTGCCGCTCATACTGCGCAATGAAGTCATTGATGATCTGGTCGTGGGTGTATCCGGTGACTTCATAGTGCTGTGCGCCGTCCGACAGAAAAACCTCGGCTCGGAAGTGGCGCCGCTCCTTGCCCTCGCGCGGCGCGAGCTCGGGAAAGGCGAAACTCGGCACGCGATAGCTGCGCATGGCTACCCGATAGCAAAACTCATCATGTGATCCGTGCGGAACAATGATCTTCACGCTATCAATCTCGGACGCCACCTGAGCCTCCAAGCCACGCTCCCGCAATTGTACTGCCACAGCCTCAAGGGCTGGCTTGACGCTGTGGTCAAGGAAGGCGCTCACCTCGTCACGGCCATGAAAGCGGATGATGCGGTTGAGGGTCCGCTGCCAATTGCCGCCAATGGCGGCCTGGGGCACAGGACGATAGGCTGGGATGCTCAAGCGTTCCGCCGGATGGGCCCGCTCGCTCTGGAGCGCCCGCAGCAATCCGTAGCACAGGACAACCATGATGACAGCAAACGGCAGCGCGCCGGCGATGGCGGCCGTCTGCAACGATTGAAGCCCGCCAGCCACGAGGAGGACGGCGGCAATGACCCCGGCCGCCACGGCCCAGAACACCCGCTGCCATACGGGCGGCTCCTCCGATCCGCCTGAGGCAATGATGGAAATCACCAAGGCTCCCGAGTCGGCTGAGGTCACGAAGAAGGTCACGATGAGAAGCGTTGCCACAAGCGATGTAACCGTTGAAAACGGCAGCGCCTCCAGGAGCGCGAAGAGGGCCACGGGCATGTTGTCCGTGACGACTTGGGCAATGGGGGCAATGCCATTCATCTGCATCCAGAGGGCCGTGTCGCCGAAGACCGTCATCCAGAGGAAGGTGAACAGAACCGGGACAAGAAGCACGCCCATGACGAACTCGCGGATCGTGCGCCCGCGGGAGATGCGGGCGATGAACATGCCGACGAAAGGCGACCACGAGATCCACCAGCCCCAGTAAAACAGGGTCCAGCTGCCGAGCCACTCGTTCGGCTCATAGGCATAGGTGCGAAAGGTCAGACGCACGACGTCACTGAGGTAGGCACCGATGTTCTGCATCAGGGCCCGAAGGAGGAACAGGGTCGGACCGGCGATGAGAACAAAGCCAAGAATGACGATGGCGAGAATGACGTTGAGCTCGCTGAGGCGGCGGATGCCAACATCAAGGCCCAGGACCACCGACACCGTGGCAAGGGCCGTAATGGCTGCGATGAGCATGAGCTGGATGCCGACAGTTGAGGGCAACCCAAAGAGATGCTCAAGTCCGGCATTCACCTGCAGCACGCCCAACCCGAGCGAGGTGGCGACCCCAAACATCGTCCCAAACATCGCGAAGATATCAACGGCATTTCCAACCGGACCGTGAATGCGCTCTCCCAGAACCGGGTAGAGCGCCGAACGGACTGTAAGGGGAAGGTTATGGCGGAACGAGAAGTAGGCCAGGGCCAAGCCGACCACGATGTAGACTGCCCAGGCATGCAAGCCCCAATGGAAGAAGGTGATCACCATGGCTTGGCGCGCGGCGTCCAGCGTGTTGCCGGGCCCCACCGGCGGCGCCGTGTAGTGGAAGATCGGTTCGGCCACGCCGAAGAACATCAGGCCGATCCCCATTCCGGCACTGAACAGCATCGCAAACCATGACACATAGCTGTAGTCCGGCTCGGCGTTGTCCGGGCCGAGCTTGACCTCACCGTAGCGGCTCAGCATGAGAAAGAGCGCGAAACCGAGAAACCCCGCCACTGCGGCGATGTAGAACCATCCGAACCCCTCGACGATGGATTGCTGCACGGCTGAGAAGGAAGCACCGGCAGTCTCGGGAAAGATGGCGCCGAACGCCACAAACACTGCGATGAGGCCTGCCGAGATGAGGAAGACAGGCCTGTTGATATTGGGCGTTGGCTGCTCAGCATCTGGCCGTGGCATCGCTGGCCTTCCTGTGACCGCTTGCCCCCACCTCCTCCCGATAATCCTTCATTGTTGGATTAGATCCACCCAAGACAGCATCTTGCCATCGGACAATCCGGCCGTGCTCGGCGCCTAAACCCTGAACAGTTGGGCTATTCGCCAGATCGCGTCGGTAGACGGAAGGGTTTCAGGCAATGAATAGGCGTCTTGGAATGATGAGTGCCGCCTGTGGACCGGCCGTCGCTGTCGTGCTTGATACATCGTTTCAGGATTGCTCGGCGCCAACCCAGATCCCTGATGCCAGTGGCGGAACAATTATCCCGGGCAGAGTTTTCGCGCTCAGTCTTCCTCTCCCGCCAAGGCCCAGATGGGGCAATCGCCGGACCCCGTCAAACTTCCGAATCCGTCGAGCACCCCTCTGGAGCAGTTGAGCAGTTGCACCGGAACATTGGGAACCAGCCCCACGTTGCGCTCCGACCTTGGGAACTATAGCAGGAGCCCTGCCGTGGAAACAGACGCCAACATCACGCTGGAGCGGATCGAGGGTTTCATCACCGGGTTCTGGTGGATCCTGCCCAATCTCGGCATTGCCTTGGTGGTGTTCCTGATATTCCTTGCTATCGCATGGGGGACACGCTCCGCCGTGCAGCGGGTCTTCATGCTGCAGCGACGTCCGGATCTGGCGGCCCTGCTGGCAGGTTTCGCCCGCTGGTCAATCATCATGCTCGGGCTTCTGGTCGTCGCCACCATCGTGTTCCCCTCGGTCAAGCCCGCTGATGTCCTGACAACCCTGGGCGTCGGCTCGATTGCGATTGGATTTGCGTTCAAGGACATTCTGCAGAATTGGCTCGCGGGGCTGCTCATCCTCCTGCGCCAACCCTTCCGCCAAGGCGACCAGGTGATAGTGGGATCGCATGAAGGAACGGTCGAGCGGATCGAGACGCGGGCGACTCTGATCAGGACCTTTGACGGCCGCCGGGTGATCATCCCTAACAGCAACGTTTACACCGAGGTCGTGACCGTCAACACCGCCTTTGAGCAGAGGCGCAGCGAGTACGATGTCGGCATTGGCTACGGGGATGACGTGGCGAAAGCCTGCGAGGTGATCCGCAACGCATTGAAAGATGTGCCTGGCGTGTCGGACAGCCCAGCCCCGGAGGCCTTTCCGTGGGAGCTTGCCGGGTCGAGCGTTAACATCAAGGTGCGCTGGTGGACCGCGCCGCAGCGCGCAGATGTGGTGCGGGCTCGCGGACATGTGATCCACGCCGTCAAGCAGGCCTTGGGCGAAGCAGGCATCGACCTGCCGTTCCCGACCAATGTTGTGCTGCTGCACGACCAGACCGAGGATACGGACGGCGACCGCACGCGTCAGCGCGAAGGGTGGCCTGCGGGCGATGCCCCTCCTGCACCGCGCCACCTCAATGAGGTGATCGTTGACGGTAGAAGCAAAGATGAACAATCGAAGGGCGCCTCTCGATCAAGCCTCTGACCCCAGTGAATGCTGTTGGCGTGCCAAGCGAGCGGGGTTGCGAGTTGGGCAACGATGAGCCAAGCGCGGCTGCCAACGCAAGAGCTGAAGATCAGAGTCACTGCGGAACCATTCCCCGCCTGAAGTGATAATCAGGCAGTTGGCTTCGTCGCGTCACGAGGCCTGTTTCTCGGCTGCCGCCAGTAATGGCTGCCGGTCACTGGGACATGGGATGGGCAGGTGTCACGCCCGCCATCCAAGCCAGAGTTCCGATCACTCAACGAGAGGAGACTAGACATGAAGCTTCGCTTATTGGCTATTGCTGCATCGACTGCCCTCGTGCCGGCTGTCTCGTTGGCGCAGACCAGTCCGTCGCAAACCCCGCAGAGCTCACAGGCTCGCCCGGCCCAGCCCGGCGCCCAAGCTCCCGCCGCGGCCGAGTTCGTCAACAAGGCCGCGATCAGCAACATGTTCGAAATTCAGTCGAGCCAGCTTGCGCAACAGAAATCGCAGAATGACCGCGTTCGCCAGTTCGCCCAGCGCATGGTGCAGGATCACACGGCCGCCACGGACAAGCTGAAGTCCACCGCACAGGGCATTCAGGGCGTCACCGTCCCGACCAGCCTCGATCAACCTCACCAGCAGATGATGCAGACGCTGCAGAATTCCTCAGGTACCGGCTTCGACCGCGCCTATGTCCAGATGCAGGTGACCGCGCACCGGAATGCGGTCACGCTCTTCGATCAGTATGCACAGAACGGCGACAACCCGCAGCTCAAGCAATTCGCGCAGCAGACCGTCCCGAGCCTGCGCGAGCATTTACAGTCGGTCGAGCAGATCCAGAACGCACTGCCACCGGCCCAGGTTGGCGCGACGCAGGGCGGTAATCAGCAGACGGCACAGAGCCAGGGCGGACAGGATCCGTCACGCATCGTGGTGCAGCAGCCCACTCCGACCGTGCGCGTCGACCAGGCCTCGCCGCAGGTGACGGTTCAGCAACAGCAGCCGCAGGTGACGGTGAACCAGCCGCAGCCCGAGATCCTTGTGCGGCAGCCGCAGCCGACGGTGACCGTCGACATTCCGCAGCCGGAGATCATCGTGCGGATGCCCCAACCCGACGTGAACGTGGCGATGGCGCAGCCGCAGGTGGAGGTCAACCAGCCCCAGCCGCAGGTGCAGATCCAGCAGCCGCAGCAGCCGCCGCAGGTTCAGGTCGAGCAGGCGCAGCCGCAGGTGCAGGTCCAGCAGCAGGCAAATGCCGAGCCCAACGTGCAGGTTCAGCGGGCGGAAGGCCAGCCACAGGTGCGCTATGAGCGCGCGGAGCCGCGCGTCGTCGTGAACCAGCCTCAGGGCCAGCCACAGGTGCGTATTGAGCGGATGGGCGGAGGCCAGCAGACGGCTGGCGCGCAACAGCAACAGCCGCAATCGCAGCAGCAGGCCGCCGTTTCCCGACAGCCGGCGGACACCAGCCCGCAGGCGACCGGCGCGCTTCCGGGCGGGCAAGCCCTTGCCGTCTCCCGCGTCACCGACATGGACCTGTACAACGCGCGCGGCAATGAGCTCGGCGATGTCGAGCGGGTCGTCCAGGGGCAGGACGGCAAGCAGTATCTGGTTGTCGGTGCCGGCGGCTTCCTTGGCATCGGCGAGCGCGACATCGCGGTTCCGACCGACCGGGTGGCGATGCAGGGCGACCGGCTTGTGATCCAGGGGGTAACCGAGGATCAGCTCCGCGCCATGCAGCCCTTCGACAGCAACAACCGCAACTTCCGCGAGCTCGACAACAACCAGCAGGTCCAGATCAACGCCATGCGCTAAGGGCCGTCTCGGCTCTCCGACGTGGCAACAAGCCTGGCGAGGATCTCCCTCGCCAGACGGCCTTTATCCCTAATCGACACAGCGGGCGCTTGGAACCGTAGCACCCTGTGCCCGTTCGCCTCCTATGGACAGGCTAAAAATTTGTGCTTTCAGAGATGCGGAGCCTTCAACTCTCCTCGCAGCCTGGCTGCTAGCTGCGGTCGGGATCCTGCCGATGAGTTCCGACGTCCAGGCTCGTTCGCCCGGCGATTGCAGTTCAACGGTTACAATCTCGCCTGGCGATACCCTTTCGGCTATTGCACAACGCTGTGGCACAACCTTATCCGCTCTGATCGATGCCAACCCGCATCTTCATGATCCCAATATCCTGCCGGTCGGGACCATGCTGACACTCCCGCAGGTCCTGCAGGAAGGCGAGCTCCTTCAAGCTGAATTGGTCCGCGACACCCACACTATAGCAGTCAAGCCGCCAGTTCTGACACCCGGGGGGCGCATTACTATCACAGCGTCCAACCTGCCGCCCGGCGCGCGCGTCTGGATTAAGGGCGGCAACAGCAGTTTGCCGGAGCACCACCTCATCTTGAAAGCCGCGCGCGTGGATGATCAAGGTGAACTCCACGCAGGTCTTCGTCTGCCGGAGTGGCTGAGAGCAAGAGACCACGGGTACACCCTTTCTATCGAGGTGCCGCGGACAGGCCTCACATTGAGTTCCGATACACTTGAGGTGAATGCGCGCTACGCCGCGGGAAAGGAACGTTGAAGCTATCGCCCATATCTTGGGATGATCATGCCAATCGGCGTATATCACCTACGGTCGGCGGTGAGCACCAATGTACGCACCTACAACGCTCGGCGGGCCCCGGGAGCGGGGTTCCCATGATCGCCGCTTGTGCGAGATCGAGGGCTCCACTGGGCGACATCACTCGACTTCGACAGGAGTGTCGGGCCGGACCTTCGGCGATGATGATCAGGATCACGAGACCTGTCTGGATACCGTTCAAGGACGCCGCATCGGTAGCTGATGTGGAATGCCGAATTGACTACAATTCGTTCCAACAGGTCGCTCTGTCTGAGCTTCGAACTCTTCAGGGCCTCGATCCGGCTACTGTGATCGGCGCGGATCTAACACTCCACTCACTGTTCTCTGCAGCCACGACGACTGTCAGCTGCCTCATGTCCGTTGCCCAATCGGGAACACGCACGTTCATGCGAAGGGTACCATCAGACGCTGTACGCGTCTGTTCAATGACCTCGTAGGCCGACTGGCGTCGGCCGACGCCGATGACGACTGGCGTGTCGGACGGTAGGCCCTGTGCCGTCACCGCTAGCGTCGCACCTGGGGCAATCTCTGCCGGAGTGACCGATACCGATCCTTTGACCGAGCCTGTCCCGGAGCTCTGGAGCCGACGCTCAACGCTCTCCATCCGCTGGCGAAGGTCCGGGTTTCTGTCGAGAAGATCCTGGGCTGAGGAGCCGAGATTGCGGGCGAAGTCCGATAACGTGCCGACAGCCTGCCCCGCAAGGGACCCAAGGCGCCCGAGCCCCTCGCCGACATCGCCATTTACATCAAGCTGCATACCAACTCGGAGATCTCGGGACCCCTCGATACGTGGGTTGAGCCGCATCAAGCTCCGCTCTGTGACGTCGCAGCGCTCGGCGATGCTGCTGAGCGTATCACCCCTCTGCACCGTAACCGCATCACCGCACCCTGAGGACTGCGCCTGCGACAGGGCCACGCTCGGCAAAAGGGCGCAAGCGAGAAGCGGAAATATCAAGCTGAGCGGCTTTGCCATGCCATGGCCCTCCATTAAGAAAATGACAGATCAGAACAACAGGAACAGAAGGATAATGATCGGGATCGGAATACCAATCAGCCAGAGCAGAAGGCCTTTGAACATGATCATCTCCTATCGCGACAAGACAGCAAATCTGATGAGGCAACTCAGCGCGGTGCCGATGGTTCACCTCCATGAGAGCAGAGGAGCAAGCTCGTACGCCCAGATCGTTCGATCATGGTCCTTATCTGCGGCTCGCGGGCGGACTGGCATGGGCGGCTGGCGAAGGGCCCTTGTCACCGTGTTCTAGGCGGAAGCATTGTGCTCCTTTCTTGTCCCGTCGGCAGACTTCGCAAGCACATTCGGCCTTCCATCCCTTGCCTTTGCGATGAACCTCGTCGTCCCGCACGATATCCGCTCCCATCTGCAGAGCCGCGGTGACAAGTAAGACCTTTTCATTCTTGCCCCAGAACTCCTGCCGAGAACACACGTTGGCGAAAACATGTCTGCGGCGGGACAGGACACGATACTGTATCAAAGCACCCGCGCCACATTCATCGCTCTTTCGTTCTCCGCCGTGCATATCTCAGGCAAGAACCCTGTGCTTCTGCAGACGGCGCCATGCGGCAGGTGGATGTTCCTCGAAGACAGGAACTCCGTGGTGTACCGGGTTGTGCATCTTCAGCCGGAGGTCGTCATTTGCCAGGGAACCTTCCGATGTGGGACGGAAGAGAACCGTGGATTTCTCTCGCTGCAGGCCTCCTCATCTCCGACATCGCCATGGCTTGCAACGCCCCGACAACGATCAGGGCCTGCGCGAACATCACAGGCGGATTACGGTAATCAGAGCGGCTGGATGCTGGCGGCAACTCCGCTGCTCGGCAGGGGCATCGGTCGGGGGCTTGCGCGACTGGCCACCGTCCACCCATGAGCCTTCCTTGCGGCTGGATCGTTCTCACCGGGCTTGAAGAAGAGCCTTTAGAGGAGCGGGAGGATGGTTTTTGGCTCTTCTGTTCGGGACAGCCGCGTACGCCGCCCTGCCGCTCGCAACGCCGTGAACTGCGGATATACCTGGGAAACCTCCCTGCCCGTCGGCTGTTGAACAGCAGAGATCGGTCACCGTGAGGACTTCATGATCAACATCGGGAAAGGCATCATAGCAGGGCTTGTTGCCTCAGCCGCGGTATCGGGCGCGGTACTCCTGGTCTCGTTCGCTGGCATGATCCAAGCCGCCGACCCTGTCCACGCCGCAAGTGGAATTGTGTTTGCACCGACCGAGCTGAGTTGGATCGCTCATTTCGCCGTCGGTACGTTCCTGTGGGGGCCTCTCCTTGCGGTGCTGAATCCGCTCCTGCCGCCTCCCTTCTGGTTTAAGGGTGTCGTGTTCGGTGCGCTGGCGTGGCTGCTCGTGATCATTGTGACCCGGGCGGCCGATCTGGTCTCTGCCCCTCAACCCAGCCTCACGCCGGTCCTGCTCCATCTCCTGTTCGGAGCCTCACTAGGATGGATCTATGGAGTACTGCTCGACAGAACTTAACGTGAGCCTTCAACCCGCCACGTTGCCCTGACTGGGTGGTGAGCTCGTCTCGCATCTATTGGATCCTCTCACCTCCTTCTATCCCCACCGCCCCGCGCGCGGCCTCACCCTTGCACCCGCTTGCCGATGACCAAGCTACGCCAGTTTGGGCAGCGCCCTAAAGAACCAGCGTGTTGCGAATCGGAACAACGTTCGTGCCCTGAGGGCGCCACAGCGGTCGACTGATGACTGGTACCAAGTCCAGGACTACTGTAAATACTTTTGCAATCGACAGAATAACAGCAAGTACGTTGGTCCGGTGCTCTCAATTCAAGATGAATCCGAAGTCCTTTAGGGCCATGCTCACCCTCTTGCGTTGCTGAGCGATGCTGAGCATAAACGCTGCAGCAACCAGCATAAGGGGCCGCATTGATACCGCACCCAATTTCCACTGCTCCGCAAGAGGATGACCATCCCCTACTGCTTTTCTGTCCAGACCAAGGCGGCTGGCATACCGGCGTCTGGTTTCGAGGAAAATGGTTGGCTTATATCGACACAAGCGTTGTGCTGCTGCCGACGCATTGGCTTGCTGTTCCGGCTGATCCCTCGGACGTGGAATGAGTTTCGCTTTCCCCTGCGTGTATGGTGCGCAATCATCCCCTATGCGATGCACAAGGCGGCGTGGCCTTGATACGAATTGGGAGCCGGAGTCTATAACCCTCGTCCACAAACCGACGACAAACCTCTGCATCATGCTTGGGGTTCGCTTGAGCGATGCTCATGTGTGCTTGACCCAGTTTGGCATCGATGTTGAAGACTGAACTTGTTCGGGACCGTGGTAGTCGCCACTCGACGATTAAGGATCGAAGCGCAATGTGTGCTCACCCTCCAGCGCTCTCCGCCGTTCTCTCAGCCCCAATCATCCTAAAGATGTCTTGCTTCGGGGGCAGATTTGGCGACATTGCTGCGTATCTGGTCTGCAACCGAGAATGGATTACTGACGCAACATGAGATAGGTAGGCAACAAACGAATTCCTGGGTCCCAAAGTGGTGCATGGGGCACCCATCAGGCAACATAATCCAGAAAATATGGAATAACAGCCGGTGCCCTCACGTGGTTCGGCATGCTATAAGGGGACGTTAGCAACGTGAAAGTTGCGGATTTCATCGCGCCAGACCGCGTCATCCCAAGGCTTCTTGGAACGAACAAACTCTCCATTCTTAAGGCGTTAGCACAGATCGGGGCAGCCTGCGTCGACCTCGATCCCGCCATGGTGTTTGATGCCCTTCTTGAGCGGCAGGACAGCACAACAATCGGACTAGGCCGGGGGATAGCAATCCCACATGCGACAGTTTCAGGAATCGAGGCTCCCGTAGGCGTTTTCGCGCGGCTTCAGCCACCGGTTGATTTTGGCGCAGTAGACGGCATGCCGGCTGATCTCGTCGTGATGATCCTCGTCCCTGAGGATGACAACAGGACGCTCTTGCGGGCGCTGTCCTGCACGGCTCGCCGCCTTCGGGAGGGCGATGTAGCCGCTCGCCTTCGGTCTGCGAACGATGCCGCGACGCTCTATGCCGTGCTCGTCAGCGAGATCTGGAGCGATGCGGAAATGGCCATAAGATTCGCAAGTACCTAATCAGGTCCGATTTGAACGCGTTACAAGGCTTCCGGCAATACCAAGTCCTGCGACGACAGCGATATCTGCCCAGTATCCATCGCCACGGGTCGAACGAGGGCTGCTGGCGCCTTCAGATTGCCCCTGTACAGGCTGGCCGAGTGTTCGTCTTGGCCGGCTTGCGCTCGGTGCGGCATGATCATAACTTCGCCCAGAATGAACAATGTTGAGTTCCTCGGACGAGAGCAGTCAGGATGCCGCTATTGTCTCCCGAGCAGTGCCGCGCCGCACGTGGCCTCCTGAACTGGACCCAGGAAGAGCTCGCCGATCATGCGAACCTCTCCCGCAGCACCATCCGTGACTACGAGAACGGCCGCCATTGCCTGCATCCCTCGACGGCAGCTCAAGTAGTGGCCGCTCTTGAGAGAGGCGGAGTGCTGCTGATCCCGACTGGGGAGGCTGGTCCCGGGGTACGACTTCGACTGCTAACAGGCAGGCCGACAGCCCCCTAAAAAGATACGGTCCCTGTCCTCACTGGAGCTGCGGCGGCGAGAGATCCGTCTGCCGGAGAGAACAGCCGCGTCATTCGGACCCTTGCCCCTGCATCTCTAGGCGACGGGGGTTTGTGGGAGCGTTGTCGCGGCTGGAAAAATTGGAGGAGTGATCCAGAGTGACGGAGACGGTCGCGGAACCAGCAGTCGGGATTGCTCCTCAGGTCAGTTCCAGACATGATCTTACGGCTTTTCCTGACGGGGCAGAGCTCCCTTGTCCCTCCTCCCCAATGATCTCGTTTCAAGCATGTTGATACGCTCACTCGCTCGTCCACGTCGCGCCCATGACTGTGCGTTGCCATGGCCGCCCCAGGAGCGCTTGTGAGTTCGTAAGCTCAACGACGTCTGGTGTCCCGGTCGAGGGTGTCGGCTTGGCCTTCTAGCCCCAACACACCAATTCAGCATCATCTATCTCCAGCTACACGCCTGCATCTTGTGAACGCCTTCTCTCGTTGACCTTAACCCAGGGCACACCGTCAGCAGAGTTGCTCCTGGTTTGTTGAACAGAGCACGGCTTGAATGCTCTCGCGACCTCCCAGACTATCGTCACGGCTGATCAGGGAGGCCGAGGGAGACGACGGTGGGCGTGATACTTGGATTTGCAATGCTGGGTATCGCGGCAGCGCTCCTCCTTCTCGGGCGTCCCCGCAAGGGCGAGGACATTCGCCCGTTCATGACCTCGTCACTGGTCTACGCGGTCTACCCCGCGATGATCCTGGTGTTCATCGCCATGGGCTCGCTGTCCATCGTGATGAACCTCTAAGGCTATCGTGGAGAGGGGCCGGATGAACGGCCCCTTGGGTCACCGCGACTTGGTGGGTCTCGCTTCCGGCCTCGTCACGCCCAGCAGGGCGGCGCCTACCAGCGCCGACAGCCCGGACCCGAGCAGCACGCCGAGCTTGGTGGCATCCTGCAACTCGGGCGAGGTCGGGAAGGCCAGCAGCCCGATGAACAGGCTCATGGTGAAGCCGATGCCGCACAGCAGCGCCACGCCGTAGAACTGCGCCCAGGTGGCGTTCGCCGGCAGGTCGGCCCAGGCCATGCGGATCGTCAGCCACGAGAACGCGAAGATCCCCACCTGCTTGCCGACGAACAGCCCAAGCGCCACCCCGAGCGGGACCGGGTTGAGGAGGGAGGCGAACGACATTCCGGCAAAGGAGACGCCGGCGTTGGCGAAGCCGAAGACCGGCACGATCAGGAACGCCACCCACGGCTGCAGCGCGTGTTCGAGCTGATGCAGCGGCGAGGCCGTGTCCTCCGGCTTGCCAGGCGAGGCGCGCAGCGGGATCGTGAGCGCCAGGGCCACGCCCGCGAGCGTGGCATGAATGCCGGACAGGAACACCAGGACCCAGAGCACCGCACCGAGCAGGAGATAGGGCTTCAGGTCGGTGAAGCCGGCCCGGTTGAGGCCGGACAGGAGCACCAGCACGAAGGCCGCGCCGCCCAGGGCGTAGAGGTTGAGGTCGCCGGTGTAGAACACCGCGATGATGAGCACCGCCCCGAGGTCGTCGAGGATCGCCAGCGCGGTCAGGAACACCTTGAGCGAGATCGGCACCCGCGGCCCGAGCAGCGACAGCACGCCGAGCGCAAAGGCAATGTCGGTGGCCGACGGGATCGCCCAGCCGTGGGGATGGCCGTCCGGACCACCGTTGAAGGCGAGATAGATCAGGGCGGGCACGACCATGCCGCCCAGCGCCGCAATCCCGGGCAAAGCCCGCCGCGGCCAGGTGGAGAGCTGGCCGTCGAGCATCTCGCGCTTGATCTCAAGCCCCACCATCAGGAAGAACACCGCCATGAGGGCGTCATTGACCCAGTGCAGCACCGACAAGCCGAGAACGAAGCTGTGCAGCGCCGCGAAGTACGCGCCGCTCGCGGGCGAGTTGGCGACGACGAGCGCCAGGGCCGCCGCTCCCATGAGGACAACGCCACCGGAGGCCTCGTTGTCGAGAAAGGCGCGTAGGGCTGAGCGGGGTCGAGGGGCGGTGGCGTGCATGTCGGCTCCGGATCGGGTTGGGGCTGGGGGCTTGGTTCCATGGATTGTGAGCACGTGCAAGGAAAACAGGCCCCGTCCGCTTAAGCCTCGTCTGTTCAGGACCCGGTCTTAAGGCTGCCTTAAGCTGGATCCCTGACGAGCAGGCTCATGCAAGCCGTTTCACTTGGTCCCCTCGTCTTCGCCGGTGATCGCCTCGCGGCCCTCGTCGGCATCGGTGCCTTCATGGCCGTCACGTCGATCCTGTACTCCCGCCTGGAACCCCGCATCGGACGGTGGTCGACCTGGGCCCTCATCGCAGGCCTGATCACGGCGCGTCTCGGCCACGTGGTCGAGAACGCCTCCGGTTTCGCCACTGAGCCCTGGCGCATCCTGGCGGTCTGGCAGGGCGGCTTCTCCTGGCCATGGGCCGCCGGCTCTGTCGTCGCTGTGTCCGTGGCTTTGGTGCGCACGCGCCGCACCGCCATTGGTGCGGTGCTCAGTCTCGCCATAGCGCTGTTCGCGTGGAACGTCGTGTGGCAACTGACCAACGCCACGCCTTCGACGCCAATGCCGGATGCTGCTTTGGAGAACATCAGGGGAGGCAGCACATCCCTGACGGCGTTCACGGGGAAACCTGTCGTTGTGAACCTCTGGGCCAGTTGGTGCCCGCCGTGCCGGCGCGAGATGCCGATGATGGCCGAGATGGCCGCGGCGAGGGACGACGTCACGTTCCTCTTCGTGAACCAGGGCGAGAGGCGCACAACGATTGAGGGCTATCTGAACAACGAGAAGCTCACGCTGTCGAACGTGCTGCTCGACACGCGCATGGACGTGCCTCGACACTACGCCACGCCGGGTCTGCCGGTCACCCTCTTCATCGGCGCGGACGGAAAGCTCCGGTCCATCCATGTCGGCGAGATTTCCCGTGAGGCATTGACCGGCGCGCTCAGCCGGTTGCTGGCGAAGTAGCCGAGGTGCGATGAGGCGCCTTGTGGATCAACTCGAAGACCGCCCTGCACTGCCGCCTTGTCTTCACAGGTCAAGCTTGGTGTCCTACCATGCGGCAAACGACGCTGCGGCCACGGGCGCGGCGCGACGGGGGCCATGCGGAGGAACGCCATGACACGCCAAACTGAGCGGTCGCCCCAAGAACTGCCCATTGACAATCACGAGCCCCTGGAGCCTGGAGGAGTTAGCCGCCGCGGCTTCCTCGGCAGCGTCAGCTTGGTGGGCCTCGGAGCCGCCGTGGGCGCCGGCACTCCCCTCTCCCCCAACCTGTCAGGCTCAATCATTCCGGATGCTATGGCGCAAGGGGCTCCCGCATCAGGTGCCGCTGCCCAGTCTTCAGGGCCACAGCCCCTCGACTATCCCGGCAAGGAGAAGGGGCTCGTCGTCTTGGGTGAACGGCCGCTGGTCGCCGAGACCCCCGAGCATCTGCTCGACGACGAGACCACGCCGATCCCGAAGTTCTTCATCCGCAACAACGGACAGATTCCCGAGCCGGCAGCCAACCCGGATGCCTGGAAGCTCACCATCGACGGCGAAGTCAACAACCGGCTGGAGCTGACGCTGGCCGAGCTGAAGTCCCGCTTCCAGCCCAGAACCTACCGCATGGTGCTCGAATGCGGCGGCAACGGCCGCTCGTTCTTCCAGCCGCAGGCCAGAGGCAACCCATGGACCAACGGCGGCGCGGGCTGCGCCGAGTGGACCGGCATCCCGCTCGCCGAAGTGCTCCAGGCCGCGGGGCTGAAGGATACGGCGAAGTACACCGCTCATTACGGTGCCGACCCGCACCTGTCGGGGGACACGACCAAGGAGTCGCTCTCGCGCGGCATGCCCATCGCCAAGGCCATGGAGCCGCACAGCCTGATCGTCTATGCCATGAACGGCGAGCCCCTGCCCAATATTCATGGCGGACCGCTGCGGCTGGTTATCCCTGGCTGGCCCGGTTCGCTGTCGCACAAGTGGCTGACGCGGATCACGATCCGGGATCGCGAGCATGACGGCCAGGGCATGACCGGCACCTCTTACCGGGTGCCGAACACGCCCATGGTGCCGGGCGGCAAGGCGGACGAGAAGGACTTTCGCATCCTCGAATCCATGCCCGTGCGCAGCATCATCACCAACCCGGCCAACGGCACAAGGCTGCCGGCCGGCACGCGGGAGGTGGCCCTGCGCGGCGCCGCCTGGGCAGGCGATCTCACGGTGTCGCGCGTCGACGTCTCGACGGATGCAGGCCAGACCTGGACCCAGGCGACGCTCGCTCCCACCCGTAACCGCTATGACTGGAACCGCTGGACGGCGACCGTGAAGCTGCCTTCGGACGGCTACTACGAGATCTGGACACGGGCCACGGACTCGAACGGCAAGATGCAGCCGCCCGTGGCCCATAACTGGAACCCGCAGGGCTATGGCGGCAACGCCATGCACCGCGTGGCCGTCTTGGTGGGGTAAGGGGCATTGATCGTGCGACTTGTTCACTGGCTGCCGATGCTTGCCCTAGCGGCATCGGCCTCTGTTACCCTAGCACAGGCCCAGCAGGCGCCTGCGCAGGCCTTCACGCCCAAGGATGAACAGATCGAGGACCTGCCGGAGGGGCCCGGCCGTGACGAGACCTTCGGCCTGTGCACCGCGTGTCACGGCTACAGGCTGGTGTCGAACCAGGGCATGACCCGCGACAGGTGGGACGAGACGATGACCTGGATGACGGAGCGGCACGGCATGCCCGACATCCAGGGCGCCGACCGCGACCTGATCCTCGACTATCTCGCGGCGCATCACCCGCCCAAGGCACCGGCGCGCGCGGGCGGGTTCAGGAACCCGTTCGCGCCGCAATAGCTCCCCGATGGTCGACCGGGCGCCACTTGTTCGAGCCGGCGCACCATGCGTGACGCTGCCATGCGTCGCCGGCATGAACATCCCTCTGCCCCAAGACTTACATACCGACCAGTGGCATGCAGAGAGATCGGGAGGGGACAAGCCCCTCACGGCCGCGCGAGTGCCGACCCAGTGGAGATTGGAATGGAAGGATCAACCGCGCCGAAGCGGTCCCATCGCTTGACCCGTGAGGCCCTTCGGGACGGCTTCGTGCATGAGATGATCGCCCGCTCCGGGACCAATCTGCCCGTGCTGAGCGATGAGGAGCGGCACGCATCCCTCCAGGCGACCCTGGCTGAGCAGCCCGCGCCGGGCGATGTCTGGCTGTTCGGCTATGGCTCCCTGATCTGGAACCCGGCCTTCCACCATGTCGAGCAGAAGCCTGTCCTGATCCGGGGCTGGCACCGCGAGTTCTGCCTGTCCACGCCCATCGGGCGCGGCACCCCGGACAATCCCGGCCTGGTGCTGGGGCTCGACCGCGGCGGCTCCTGCCGGGGCGTGGCCTTCCGCATCGCCCGCGCCGAGGCGGAAGCCGAGCTTGAGCTGGTATGGCGGCGCGAGATGGTGACGGGCGCCTACGTGCCGCGCTGGGTCAGGCTGCACGGCTCCGGCCTGGCCGAAGACACGTTCGCCATCGCCTTCACGATCAATCGCAACGCCCCGAACTATGTCCGGTCCACTTCGGAGGCCGACACGGCCCGGGTGATCGCCACCGCCTGCGGGGCGCTCGGCTCCTGCCGGGACTACCTCTTCGACACCATCCATGGCCTGGAGGGGTTCGGGATCCACGACCACCATCTCAACCGCATCGCCTGGCAGGTGCGCGAGCACCAGGGCTGAGCGACCGGCCAGCGTGGCTCAGCGCTCCTCTTCGATGGGCGCGCCCGCCTGCTGGAGGGCCGTGAAGCCGCCTGCGACATGCGCCACGTTCCCGATGCCCATCTCCCTCAGCGCCTTCGCCCCAAGCGCCGACCGGTTCCCGGAGGCGCAGTAGAGCACCAGGCGCTTGCCGCCGCCGAGTTCCGGCTTGTGCGAGGCGCTGGTGGGATCGGCCTGGAATTCTAGGAAGCCGCGGGGCACATGCACCGCTCCCTGCACCTTGCCGGTCTTCTGCAACTCCTCGCCTTCCCTGACATCCACGAGCACCACGCCGGGATCGCCCACGAGGTTTAAGGCTTCCTCGGCAGACAGGGTTTCAATCGTCTTGTTGGCCTCGGCCACGAGGTCCTTTGCAGTCTTCGTCATGATCGTCTCCTTCATTCGTCCCAGGGGGCACCGTTGAGCGCGTCGAGCGGGATCTTGAGGTAGCGCTTGCCGTTCCCCTCCGGCTCCGGCAGGCGCCCGCCGCGGATGTTCACCTGCAGGGAGTGCAGGATGAGCTTGGGCATCGGCAGCTCGCAGTCGCGCGCCTCGCGCAGGGCCACGAACTCCTCCTCCGTCTTCGCCTTCACCAGGTGCTTGTTCTCACGCCGCTGCTGCCCGACCGTGCTCTCCCACTGCGCCTCGCGACCGCCGGGTTGGTAGTCATGGCCGGTGAACAGGCGCGTCTCGTCCGGCAGCGCCATGATGCGCTGGATGCTTTGCCACAGCGCCTTGGCGGAGCCGCCGGGAAAATCAGCGCGGGCGGTGCCACTGTCGGGCATGAAGATGGTGTCGTGGATGAAGGCGGCGTCGCCGACGACGTAGGCGATGGACGCGAGCGTGTGGCCGGGGGTGAACATCACCTCCACGTCGAGGTTGCCGATCTTGAAGCGCTCGCCGTCGGCAAACAGCCGGTCCCATTGCGAGCCGTCCGTCGGGAAGGTGTCGGGCCAGTTGTAGAGGCCCTTCCAGAGCTTCTGCACCTCGACCACCTTCTCGCCGATGGCGGTGGGCACACCGGTCTTATCCTTGAGGTAGCCGGCCGCCGAGAAGTGGTCGGCATGCGGATGCGTGTCGAGGATCCACTGGAGGGTGTAGCCCTCACGCGCGATGTGGGTGAGGAGTTCGTCGGCCTGGATCGTGGCGGTCGCCCCGGACTTCGGATCGAAGTCGAGCACCGGGTCGATGATCGCGCACTGCTTCGTCTCGGGATCGGCGACCACGTACTGCACGCTACCGGTGCGCTTCTCGTAGAAGCCCTTCACGATGGGGCGGCCGTGCAAGGACGAGGAAGTCTGGGCGGACATGACGCTTGCTCCTGCTTTCAGGGGATGACGCAGTGTTTGAAGACTGGATGGTCGGCGCTCGAACCTCAGCCATCCATGCGGGCGGCCTCACGCCGGAAGGTGACCTGCGGCCAGTCGGCGGGCACAAGGCGGAAAACCGCCATGCCGACGATCATGGCAGCGACGAACACGAACACCTGCCACGGTCCGAACGTCAGGCCGACCAGCGCCGGCCCAGGGCACAGGCCAACCAGGCCCCAGCCGATGCCGAACAGGGCGGCCCCGCCGATCAGGCGCGGGTCGAGGTCACGCCGGGTCGGGATCTCCAGGCGCGGCGCCAGTACGGGCACGCCGCGGCGCTTGGCAATCAGGTAACCTAACGCCGAGACCGCGACGGCGCCTCCCATGACCAGGGCAAGGCTCGGGTCCCAGTGCCCGAAAACGTCGAGGAAGCCGAGCACCTTGGCCGGGTTGACCATCTGCGAGACGATGAGCCCGAGGCCGAAGAGATGGCCGGAGACGAAAGCGGAGACGATCAGGGGCATGGCTTACATCCCGATGAGGTGGCGGGTGACGAACACGGTGGCGACGGCCGTGATCATGAACATGACGGTTGCCGCGAGCGAGCGCGGTGAGCCGCGGCCGATGCCGCAGACGCCGTGGCCGCTGGTGCAGCCCGCTCCCAGCCGCGTGCCGAAGCCGACGATCAGCCCCGCCAGGATCACGAGTGGCAGGGAGGCATCGAGCTCCACGGGCGGCAGCGCGCCGCCAACGACGACATAGACCAGCGGCGCAATGAACAGGCCGGCGAGGAACGCCAGGCGCCAGCCGACCTCGCTGCGGGCCGGATGGAGCAGCCCGCCGAGGATGCCGCTGATGCCCGCGACGCGCCCGTTCAACACCAGGAACAGGGCAGCGGATGCACCGATCAAGAGGCCCCCAATCAGGGAGGACACAGGAGTGAAGTTTTGCATCGTGGCCTCCGATCAGCGGGACTTTCTGACCTTGGCTGGCTTGCAATAGAGCTCGTAGAGCGTGGCGAAGAGTTGCTCGATGCGCGGGTCGGCGATGCGGTACCAGATCGTCTGGCTCTCGCGCCGGGTGGCGACGATGCCCTCGTCCCGCATCTTGGCCAGATGTTGCGACAGGGCCGATTGCGACAGGCCCACCGCCTCGGTCAGGGTGGTGACGTTGGCCTCGCCCCATTCGACCAGCTTGCACAGGATCATCAGCCGGCGCTCGTTGGCGAGCGCGCGCAGGACGTCGGCAACCTCGGTCGCCTTCTGTTCGAATGTTTCAAGGTCGAGTTCCACAGCGGGCATTTGCACACCTACGTTCATGAGTTTGATCTAATTTAGTATATTCTTATTAATATGCAAGGGTGGGGATGCACCCGGCCCACCGTGTGGAACCGACCCGCCAACGCCCCGTTGCTCCTGTTGTTGCAGGAAGCTGAACCATGGTTGCAGGCACCGTCGACCGCGTTCCCAGGCACACGAGCCAGGAGATCAACCGTCAGATTGAGATGCAGATCGCGGAGAGCGTCCGCTGGCATGCGGCCCATCCCGAGGAGATCGGCCGCCGGCTGCACGAGCTTGATCAGGAGTGGGATGTTGAACGGACATTGGAAGCCAACGCCTCGACCCTGGCCCTCACCGGCGTGATGCTCGGCGCGACCGTGGACAAGCGCTGGCTCGCCCTCCCCGCGCTCGTGACCGCATTTCTGTTCCAACACGCGGTGCAGGGCTGGTGTCCGCCCCTGCCGATCCTGCGGCGGCTTGGCTTTCGCACGGCTCGTGAGATCGAGACGGAGCGGTATGCGCTGAAGGCGCTGCGGGGTGACTTCGGACGCATCGGTCCGGACCCGCACGACCACGACAGCCGCGCCAGCCACGCCCTGCAGGCTGCGCGTCTCTAGGCGGCTCGACGTCAGCCCCGGAGGCCACCGTGCAGGGCAGGGATCGAGACAACGGAAGCATGGCAGTCCTGAGTGGCGCCCATTGCCTTTGAATGAAGCGCGCACCGCGGACGCTTCCTGATGCGTGTGACCGGTTTCAATTTGGAGAGCCTGCCGTCAAGACGCACCTTGTCGCCGCCATTCTGATCGCCGTCGCCGGCCCGGCCCTGGCTCAAGCTTCCCATGACGAATACCATCCCGACGGAGCCTCCATTGCGCAGGCCTAGCCGACGCCACCCGCGCATACCCAGACGCCAATGGCCCAGCCTCGGCCTCCTGGCGGTCGGTGACGTCGAGCACGAATTCGACCACCTCGTTGCCGCCCTGCCGCGGCACGAACAGCCCCGCCACCGGGAGCTGCACCAACGCCGCCTGTACCGCCTCATCGACGCGCTTGAACGCCAGTGAAATGCGGAGTGGGAGGAGACTGGCTTCGTGGCCCGTGATCCCTACGTGGCGCGATTGCTGGACCTGTTCGACCTGCTCGGCAGCGCGTACCGGCTGGTGAGGACCTGACGGATCTGTGCAGGTTCGGTTCAGCCACCTTGGCCTAGACACCGGCATCCGCTGACGAATGAGGTCAACATGCTGATCTGGTCCGCTCTTGCCGCGGCCCTGCTGTCGGGCCTGACGCTTGGTCTGCTGTCGAACGGTGCGCCTGAATGGGCCACCCAGGCCATGGAGCTGGTCACGGTCGTGGCCGTCTTCGTGCTGGTCTGCCTTGTCGAAACCGCTGGATCCCGCCCGGACAAGCCAAGCTCCCGCTAAGATCAGGAAGATCCGGGCTTGCCCCCCACCACCTCGACAACCCGCCACCAGCCAAAATGCCAAAACGAGCCCCGCTGACACCACCGGCCGGCCTGTTGCCGGATCCTGCTCGGGCCGTTCGACGGCGCATTCTTCGGGACCGGAAGGCGGGATCCCGGACCCCCTTGCCGAAAATGTACAGTGTCGGGTACAGTCGAAAGTATCGTAAAAGTATCGTGGCCGACCGGCCGGACCTGCTGGATTCCCGGGATTTCCAAGGGTTTTGCGGGAAATTGGCGGAGGGTCTCCCCCTCTCCGCCATAATTTTCTTCTAAATTCCTGATATTATTGTATAACTTTACAAGTTCGCAGATGCGGCCCTAACAGCGAAGCACTGTTTTCCTTCGCGGCATGGGTTACGAAACGCCAAACATAGAATCCGATAAGCGTCCCTTTGCAGAAAAGGCCGACGCACTTCCGCCTCCTACCAAAAGAAGCCCTTTCCAGCCAGCGTCTGCCTCACGCTGAGCCTGTATCCGCTCGCGACGGATGGCATTTCGCGGAGGATTGTTTATGGAGCGGGACAGCTCGGCCCCAATCAGGGCCAAGGGTTTGTCGCAGGGGGCCGGGGCCTGACGAAGCGCTGCTCCAGAACCTCGCTTCCCCACTGCGAGCCGAGGCGCTCCTCGACGCAAGTGAAGCCGTGCGCCTCGTAGAGATGACGGGCGGCCGAGCGGCCATTGAAGGTCCACAGATGGGTTTCTGCGAAACCCTGTGCATCCACGAAGGCAAGAGCCTCCGACAGCAACCGACGCCCAACCCCGCCACCACGCACGCCGTCATCTATGATGAACCAGCGCAGATGGGCGATGTCCTCTCCCATGTCCTCCCCGTCGATCGCGATGGAGCCGACGATGTCCTCTTCCCGGGAGGCCGACCATATTGCGTTTCGCGGGTTCTCGAGGCGATCACAGAAGGCGGCTAATCCGGCGGCTACGACCGACTCGAACCGCTGCCCGAAGTTGGCAATCCTTGCATAATAGTGTGCGTGGATCTGAGTGATCCGCGCGATGATACCCTGCCGATAGCCGCGAGCGATCCGGATCTCCGGGCGCGCGCCGTGATCGGCACGGGAGGCCAGGGCATCGGCGTAAAGCCGCAGTCCTGCGGCAACCACTTGCTCCTCCCCGGGGCCCAAGCGATCCAACGCCTCTACCACCTGCTTGGTGGCGAAGGCGTGGATCGCGGCCACACGCTGTTGCCCAGCCGCACTCAGGGTCAGTCTCTTGCTGCGGCTGTCGTTTGTGTCTACCTGCTCCAGCACGTCACCTGACAGGACGAGTTTCTGGAGCATGCGGCTGATGCTGGATTTTTCCAGACGGAGGACGTCTCCGAGCCGACGCGCCGTTATGCCTGGACAGGCATCGATCTCGATCAAGGCGTGGACGGCTGATGGGGGCAGCTCCGTACCGGCGAAAGCGCCCCCCATGAATCCCAGTTCGCGGACGAGCTGGCGGGAAGCCGAGCGGATCTGTTCGATGACGGCAGGCTGCGTGCTCATTTGAGGAACCAATACGGTTGCATCATACAACCATATTGGATTTGCTTCGGCAGCGCCAGATAAAATCCTCCGCAAGTTCCAGGTGCTGTCGATTCCCCACTTGGTGAGGAGGTGGGTTTGACGCGTCCACTTCCTTCCACGTTCGGTGACAGCACGACCTAAGGCTTGCGCCGGGCCAGACAGTTAAGTCAGTCACTTTTTGGAATGTCCGGTTACGTGAGGATTGCTGCCCTTGGGCTAGCGCCACAGGTGTGCCAGCTGCTGACGTTCACTGGATCAACAAAACTGGTGCTCAGCGAATGTCCAATGAACGATCTTGGGCTGGTCTGTCGACTGTAGCCTACTGCTTCGAAGCTCTATCCGCAGCACGGCTTGGCCAGTAACCGGCAAGGCTGGTCCCATCGCGAGAGCCCCAACCCTGCCCGCTGGCCTCATCGTATACTGAGAGAGCCCGTTCAGCGACGGGAAGCGAAAATCCCAGCTCCAGCCCCTCCGCGATCATGGTCCTCAAATCCTTTCGGAAGGAATCAACATCAAATGTCACGGGCTGCGGGGCCTCACCGCGCATGCCTTTGGCAACCATAGGTCCACGCGCCTTCAGGATATTGGCACCGCCCGACGTATCCGAAAACAGATCGACGATCCGCTCCGGCTCAATTCCGAGATGGCGGCAGAGCGCATAAGCCTCGCCAAGCGCTTGGTAGTAGACCACCAGCGGCAGATTGACGGCCAGCTTCAGGCTTGCCCCTGCCCCGACTGGCCCTGCATGTTCAATGCGGCGGCACAGCTGCTCAAGGATCGGACGTGCCCGAACCACATCGTCCGGCGCCCCACCAACAAGGCCGATCAGCCGACCTTCGCGGGCCGGGCCGGTGGAGCCACTCACCGGACATTCCACATAGGCGCCCCCCTTCGACGTGATCCGCTCCGCCAAGGATCGCTGTGTCCCGGGCTGAACCGTGCTCATCTCGATGAAAAGCTTGCCCTTCACGTCCGAGGCTAGAATACCGCGCTCGCCACCAAAGACGGCTTCCAGAGCATCCGCATCCAGAAGACAGGTAATGATCACCTCGGAACCTGCAACTACCGCAGCCGACGACTCCGCGAAAACCGCACCGGCCCCGACAAGCGCCTCCGCTTTGTCAGGCGTGCGGTTCCAAACCACGAGTTCATGGCTGCAACTCTGAAGCCGCGTTGCAAGAGCAGCGCCCATGCGGCCAAGTCCGATGATCCCGATCTTCATTGACGTCTCCCGATCTTCACGAGGGGCTGGTGATTGCTACTGTTTGCTGAGGCGGCGCGATGGAGCCCCGCCACTATGTAATTTGTACGGGCAGGCTAGCCTTGCCCATTCCAGCTTCTAACGAGTTGCTCTTGCTCGCCAAGACCTTCAATGCCGAGGCGAACACGGTTGCCGGGGCGCAGGTAAACCGGCGGCTTCATTCCCATGCCGACGCCGGGGGGCGTACCGGTCGCGATCACGTCTCCCGGCTGAAGGCTCATGAACTGGCTCAGATAACTCACCAGGAACGCAGCGCCATAGACCATGGTCTCCGTACTGCCATTCTGATAGCGATTGCCATCGACCTCCAGCCACATGCGCAGGTTCTGCGGATCGGGGATCTCGTCGCGTGTGACGAGCCACGGGCCAACGGGGCCGAAGGTGTCGGCACTCTTTCCTTTGGTCCATTGCCCTGAGCGCTCGATCTGGAAAGAGCGTTCCGAGACATCGTTGACGACGCAATAGCCCGCGACATGCTCCAGCGCCTGCGCCTCGTTCACGTACTTGGCCGCCTTGCCGACCACGATGCCGAGCTCGACCTCCCAGTCAGTCTTCTCGGAACCGCGCGGAATCTCAATACCGTCATTCGGCCACAGATGGCGCTGGTCGCTTTCATGAAGATAATCGGTTCGGGTGGAACCGCCATGCCGGACTCGGCGGCATGGTCGGAATAGTTGAGGCCGATGCAGATGAATTTGCCGACCTGTCCGACACAGGGGCCGATGCGCGGATCACCTTCGACGCGCGGTAGCGTGGACGGATCGATGCCGCGCAACCGCTCGAGCCCGGCGGATGACAGGACCTCGCCGGCAATATCCGGGACAATTTCGGAGAGATCACGGATGTTGCCATCCTTGTCGATAAGGCCGGGTTTCTCTTCGCCGGCAGGGCCGTAACGCAGCAGTTTCATGAGAGTACCTTGCTCCTGTGAGGTTGGGAAACTGAGACCTATTGAGGCCGGAATTCCAGAGGATCTACGGGCCTTCGCTCTGTCAGACCACTGATGCCGGATCGAACCCAATATCAGACGAAGGCTGAATCTGCTCTTCGATGCGCCTGAGCGTGGTCCGGTAGTGCTCAACGAGCAACTCGACCGCCTGATCCGTTTTACGGTCGAGCACAGCCTCCATGATCCGGCGATGTTCGTCCAAAGCATTCCGATAGGGATGGCTCGAGGCCACGGAAATAAAGCGATATCTCTGGGCCTGGTCCATCAGGTCGCCGCAGATTCCGATGAGAATCGAGGATCCGCACGCAGCGATGAGGGCGAGATGGAATGCCCGATGCCGCTCTTCCCAGGCAGGATTGGTGCTCGCGTCCTCGTCCGACAGTTTCCAGGGCGTGCGCGAGAGATGATGAAAGGCGACGACGATGCGCTCTTCCCATGCCTGGTCGCCGTTCTTGATCGCCTCTTCGAGGGCCTTTCCCTCCAGCCAACACCTGGTTTTCACCAGCTCACGCCAGCCCTCGATGCTGACCGGCGGCACGAAGAAGCCACGCTGATCCTTCCGCTCGACAAGCCCTTCGGACGAAAGACGGTTGAGAGCCTCGCGGACAGGATTGAGACCGGCACCGTACCGCTCCGATACGAAATCGATCAAAAGCTTCTGCCCGGGTCGCAGCCTACCGTTGAGGATGTCCTGGCGAAGCCTCTCATAGACGGAGGTTGCCGCTGTAATTTTCTCGATCTTGTTCATGATGCAACCCGCGCAAGGGTTCGATGGAAAGCGAAAGCGCCCCGGCAGTAGGCTGAGGATACCCGCCGGGGCACCGCCTCATCTGTTATTGCGCAAGAGTCTCCTCTGCAACGCTCTCCTTGTGCCAGAAGACGAACCGGCGCTGGGCCCAAGCCACGACCCAGAACGTCGCCAATCCGAGCAGGCTCAGGTAGATGATCAGCGAGAACACGCGGGGTGTATTGAGCTGAGCGGCCGCCACGCGGATCAGCTCGCCGAAGCCCTTTCCGCCGCCAAGGAACTCGCCCACCACTGCCCCCACTACGACAAGCACCGCGGCATTCTTCAGGCCCGAGAAGAAGTGCGGCATTCCGATCGGGAGCTTCAGCTGCACCAGAGTCTGCCAGCGGCTTGCCCCCATGGTCTTGAACAGCATGCGGGCGTTCTGATCGGCGGCATGCAAACCTGCCGCCGTTCCAACGATGACTGGGAAGAAGGCGATGAAGGCAGCGAGCGCCACCTTGGAAGCAATTCCAAAACCCAGCCATGACACGAAGAGGGGCGCAAACGCCACTTTCGGCATGGTGTTGATGGCCACGAGATAAGGCATGACGGCCCGCTCGCCGAATGCGGTCTCTCCCACGAGAACGCCGAGGGCGAAGCCGAGAATGACCGCAATCACGAAACCGAGGAGAACCTCCTGTGTCGTGATCCAAAGGGCCATGAGCATATAGTCGCCAGTCAGAAGGTTCCTTCCCACGACGTACAGGTCCTCGATGGTCTCGAGTGGGGACGGAAGGATGATCGGTGAGACCAGTTCGATGAGGTAGACGATCTGCCATACGATCAGGAAACCGATCAGGAGAGCCAGCATCGATACCCAGCGCGGCACTCGATCGATCCACGAGACATGCTCCTTCCAGATCGTCTGTTCGGGAACCGCGGAAGCAACGGCAACACTCTGTGCTTGCGTCATTGAAACGCTCCCT
>Ga0182741_1000537_pt1 | contig 56445 bp, 44 predicted proteins | sample eDN5th37CBELigOP_FD_128874 | JGI IMG/M metagenome (GOLD analysis project Ga0182741, IMG submission 128874) | Enriched Organic Plus compost microbial communities from Emeryville, California, USA - eDNA 5th pass 37_C BE-Lig OP (version 2) (version 2) ... | reverse complement strand
GACTGGCAGGCCAGCCGCGACATCAGCCTCGGTGTCTCCTATGAGGGCCAGGTGGGATCGCGCGCCCAGGAGCATACCGTGAAGGGCAGCTTCATCTGGCGCTTCGGCACACGCTAGTGGCCTTGATCTGCAGCAACCGATGGCGGGTCCCCACAGCCCATCATCCCAATGCTCGTCCTCTTTGACCGCTCAGAATATCCGCTCCTGGCACATCTGAGGCGCAAGGGCTTGGTCCGCTTCAGTGCGCGTGAGCTGACGCTCGCTGTGCTGCCGAAAGGGCGAAGATTGGCCTCAAGGGCCATTTGGATGTCCGATCGCCGGTCGGGGCATAGCGGATCGCCCGGTCACCATAGCCTTTCGCTTGCCGGACGAGTTTGAAATATCCGCGCCATAGCATGGCAATGTTCCAGATTGGACGAATACTGGCTACGCTTGAGCCCGTCTCTGAAGCGCACACTCGCGCTATTCCGGCTGCTTGTGGATCGGGTCGATCCAGTAGACCTCTTCAGGTTTCTCGACAGGGTCGACGTCGCTGATGTTCACCACGACAGCCTCGTTGTCGCTGCGAACCAGGACGCATTCGAGAGGCTCGTCGGGGCTGGCGTTGATCTCCTGATGGGGCACGAAAGGCGGCACATAGATGAAATCCCCAGGTCCGGCCTCTGCGACGAACTCGAGCCGCTCGCCCCAGCGCATGCGGGCTTTGCCGCGGACGACATAAATGACGCTCTCCAGCTCTCCGTGGTGATGCACCCCGGTCTTGGCGTTCGGCTGGATCGAAACAGTGCCCGCCCAGATCTTCTGAGCGCCCACCCGGGCATGATTGATCGCGGCCTGACGAAACATGCCCGGGGTCTGGGCCGTGTTCGGATCGAGCCGGTCGCCTTTGATCACCTGGACGCCATGATGCTTCCAATGCTCATGCGGATCGTGGTGGCTGTCATGGTCGTGGTCTGTCATAGCGCTCTCCGAGGCGGTCCGATCTTTTTGCCCAATAGTGGGGCATGAGCAAGGAGCCGAGGGGAGGAGGTCCGGATCAGGCCTCCGGTGCGGCTGTGTACTGCTCGTCGGTCACATGCTCCATCCAGGTCACATGGGATCCGTCCAGCGCCTCCTGCATGGCCAGATGCACCATGCCGATGCTTGGTGAGGCTCCGTGCCAGTGTTTTTCGCCCGGCGGGATCCAGACGGTGTCACCCGGCCGGATCTCCCGGACAGGTCCGCCCCAGATCTGAATCCGGCCGACGCCCGAGAGGACATGCAGGGTCTGGCCCAGCGGATGCGTATGCCAGGCCGTTCGAGCGCCTGGCTCAAAGCTGACCCTGGCGGCGCGAAGCCGGGCGGGAGGCGGCGCATCGATGGTCGGGTCATGCCAGACTGTGCCTGTAAAAGCGTCTGCGGGAGCGCGCCTCGTTGCGATGGAACCGGCAACTCGAATATCCACGGGGACCTCCTCAAGGGTGCTTCACCGCTTCAAGGGCTGATCTGACCAGAACCAGCCAAAGCGTGCTCTGCAGATTATGCACGTGCGGCCACATCCGCAAAGGGACTGATCCGGTTGCAATCATCCCCTGGCTCGATGAAGACACCTAAGGCTTCCATCCTAATGGAATAGCCGCTTCCGTGTTCCCCGGCAGTCGCTCCGTGCGTAAGCGGATTGGCGCTTTGCGTTACTCCGTCTCTGTTCCGTCTGGTGTGACAGGCCGGTCCATGGCTCACGATCCCGGGCTTCGGACAAGGTCAGGGACATGCTCAGGGTTCTGGCGCTCGCAGCCGACGTGCTCGCCGATGCGCCTTGGCCCTGCTGCTTCTGTTCGGTGCCGGAAGTCATGCGGGCTCCGACGAGATGTTGATCCAAAGATCGCACGAGTCCGCGCCGTTGCGCCGACAGCAGGTGGTGCTGCCGGGGCTCCAAAGCGCATTTTGATCGGGTTGGACTGAATACTGAACTGAAGATGGAACCTCTTGCCACATGTATCAAGTGAGCAGTTCAAGTGGCACGAACAGGGTCTTTCCCGGACAAGCGAGCTTTGGTCGGGCGAACGGCCAGATGATGGCACGCACATCCTGCTCTGGCGCTTCGCAGAACTGCAGAGGGGGGCAGGGAGGTTCGCCACTGTGTCACAGCCGATGAAACAGCTGCTAAGCCATGGGCGATCCCGTGGTCCAGCCAGGGTAGGGCCGGGACGGCTCGAGCGCGCCTTCGATGCGAGGTGCCTGGGCCGATGAAGGAGGCAGTATCCGTTCAGGCGCTCGACGATTTCAGGCGGGGTCGCTTGCCTAGATTGGAGACGAGGTCGCTGAAACGGTCTCCCTGAACGACAATGTGGTTGCGCAGCAATGATCGGGCGGCGTCCGCGTCACCGGTAAGAATGGCCTCGACGATCTCGCCGTGCTCTTTCAAGGAGGTCCTCATGCGATTGCGCACGTGCAATTGCAAGCGGCGGTACGGGCGCAGCCGCCGATGCAGAGCCACGCATTGTTCCTCCAGGAAAGTGCTGTGACTTGCGGTGTAAATAGCAAGGTGGAACGCTTCGTTCTCATAATAGTAGGCGTCCGGATCCTCGCTGATCGCCGCGGTCTCGCATCGAGCATGGGCGGCCAGCAATGCCTCGCGGTCTGGGTTTGTGTAGCGCCGGGCAGCTAGGGCGCCCGCCATGCCCTCTAGCTCCGCCATGACCTCGAACATCTCGAACACCCGTTCTGGACTGGGATCCGCAACGACGGCGCCGCGACGGGGACGAATCTCGACAAGGCCGATGGCGCTCAACTGCATGAGGGCCTCGCGGATCGGGGTACGCGACACACCATAGTGAGTGGCGAGTTGGACTTCGTCCAGGCGCTCGCCCGGCTCGAACTCACCCTTCAGGATGCCGTTCTCGATCTCGTCCCTTAGCTTGTGAAACGTGCTCTCTGCCATCCACCCCTCGTCCGATCATCGTCTGCTTGGCCAGCCATAATGCGAGGCTAGCCCATCTTGTATACACGATGGTTGACAACGTGTGCAATGAGGAGGAACATTGTCGTTAATCCGGCAGGATCGCCGGAATATGGGAGGGAAGAATGAGGAAATCTGCCAAGCTGCTGAAGTTCTCGGCCGTTCTAACCTTGGGCGGCGTACTCGCCTCGGGCGCACTGGCCCAAACTGTTCTGAAGGCTTCGCACCAGTTCCCTGGCGGGAAGGGCGACATTCGCGACGAGATGGTGCAGATCATTGCCCGCGAGGTCGAGTCCGCGAATGTCGGGCTCAAGATTCAGGTGTTTCCTGGCTCTTCGCTCTATAAGCCGAATGATCAGTGGAATGCCGTGACGCGCGGCTTGCTGGACATGACCTCGTTCCCGCTCGACTACGCTTCGGGCCGTCACCCAGAGTTCTCCGCCACTCTGATGCCGGGGCTCGTCGGCAACTTCGACCGGGCAATGCGGCTCAACGATTCCGAGTTCATGACCGATATCAAGAAAATCATCGAGCAGGCCGGAGCTATGGTGATCGCCGATGCTTGGCTTTCGGGCGCTTTTGCCTCCAAGAAGAACTGCATTACCTCCCCGGATACGATCAAGGGACAGGTGATCCGTGCCGCCGGTCCGGCTTTCGAGGAGATGCTGTCGGCCGCAGGCGCGTCGATTTCCTCCATGCCGTCCTCGGAGATCTATACCGGCATGCAGACCGGTGTGCTCGACGCCGCCAATACATCCTCAGCGAGTTTCGTCTCCTACCGCCTTTTCGAACATGCCAAGTGCCTGACCGCGCCCGGGGAGAATGCGCTCTGGTTCATGTATGAGCCGGTTCTCATGTCGAAGAAGGTCTTCGATAGGCTGAAGCCCGAGCAGCAGAAGGCGATCCTCGCAGCGGGCGAGAAGGCGGAGGCCTATTTCAACGAGGAAGTGCGCAAGGGCGATCAGATCATGATCGATGCCTACAAGAAGGCGGGCGTCGAAGTCGTCGAGATGTCGAAGGCGGACTACAATGCCTGGCTCGAATTGGCCAAGCAGTCGTCCTACAAGAACTTCGCCGAGAAGGTGCCGGGCGGCGACAAGCTGATCGAGAAGGCCCTGGCCGTGGAGTAAGGCCTGATGTCTGGTGACGCGGAAAAATCCGCGTCACCAAGCGATCTCTCCTCAACAAGGAAGATGAGTATGGTCAAGGCCTTCGTGCAAGGGGTCGGGAATCTGTCGCGCCTGTTCGCAATACTGGCGACCCTTCTGGTCATCGCAGCGATGCTCGTCGTCTGTCAGATGATCTTCATGCGCTATGTCTTTCGCCTGCCGACGATCTGGCAAACCGATTTCGTTGTTTTCTCCGCCACGGCAGCAGTGTTCCTTGGTGCGCCCTATGTCCTGATGACGGGAGGCCATGTCGGCGTCGACGTGATCGAGCTCATGGTGAAGGAGAGGACCCGCGCTCGGATGCGCATCGTGAGCAGTCTCCTCGGTCTAATCTTCTGCATCATCATGTTGATCGCGACCTGGGTGCAGTTTCATGACGCGTGGAGCGGGAATTGGAAGCATTCCAGCATGTGGGCGCCTCCGCTATGGGTGCCGCTTGCGACCCTTCCCGTCGGGTTCGGGTTGCTCTGTCTCCAATACGTGGCACAGATCCTGGCACTCATCACAGCCGACGAGAAACCGGCAGGAGATCACGGCGCCTCAGCCGAAAGCTTGGCGCTCAATGACATTGTCGAACTGCCGCACATGAAGGAGCTTCCGTGATGAGCCCAACCGCCGCCGGACTGCTGATCATAGGGGCCCTCTTCGTGCTGTTGGGAACCGGCATGCCGATTGCATTCGCCCTTGGCCTTGCAGCTTTTGCCGCGCTCTTCCTGCAAGACGGTCTGGACATCTTCTACGTGCTGGGAGACACGATGTTTTCCGGCATCGCGAACCTGGCCTACGTCTCCATTCCGATGTTCGTTCTGATGGGAGCCGCCGTCGCTTCCTCACCTGCGGGATCAGATCTCTACTCGACCCTTGACCGCTGGTTGAACCGGATTCCCGGAGGGCTCGTGCTCTCCAATATCGGGGCCTGTGCCATTTTCTCCGGAATGACGGGCTCCTCGCCCGCCACCTGCGCGGCGATCGGCAAGATGGGGATCCCGGAGATGCTGCGGCGCGGCTACCCGACCTCCGTTGCGACGGGCTCCATCGCGGCCGGCGGAACCCTTGGCATCCTCATTCCACCCTCCGTTACGCTCATCGTTTATGGCATCGCTACGGAGACGTCGATCGGGCGGCTGTTCATGGCCGGGGTGATGCCAGGCATCATGCTGACTGTCATGTTCATGATCTGGGCGATCATCGACTGCAAGCGCAAGGGATACGAGTTCGACGCCCGCGCCATCCGCTACACGTTCAAGGAGCGGCTTTCAGGCCTGCCTCGGATCCTGCCGTTCCTTCTGATCATCGCCGGAACGCTCTACGTGCTTTATGGCGGTCTGGCGACCCCATCCGAAGCTGCGGGTGCCGGCGCGCTCCTGACGCTGCTCGTGGTCATCATCACGTACCGGCTGTTCCGGTTCCGCGCTGTTGCAGGGATATTCGGCTCTGCCATGCGGGAAAGCGTCATGATCATGATGATCATGGCATCGGCGGAACTCTTCGCATTCGCCCTTTCGTCACTGTTCATCACTCAGACGGTCGCGTCAGCCATCGCCGATATGGAGGTAAACCGCTGGGTTCTGATGGCGGTGATCAACCTCTTTCTGCTGGTATGCGGCATGTTCCTGCCGCCTGTCGCCGTGATCGTCATGACCGCGCCGATGCTCTTCCCGATCGTGACACAAGCCGGGTTCGATCCGTACTGGTTCGCGATCGTGCTGACCATCAACATGGAGGTGGGCCTCATCACACCCCCGATAGGCCTCAACCTGTTCGTGATCAATGCCATTGCGCCGGACATTCGGACGAAAGATATCCTCTGGGGATCGTTGCCGTACGTGCTCGTCATGTTTATGGCCATCCTCATCCTCTGTATATTCCCGGAGATCGCGACATGGCTGCCCAACCAGATGCTGGGAGCCATTGAATGAGTATGATCTCGTTCCTTGGTGACCCGCCGTCTACGGTCAGGGAGCGCAACCGACGGCGCCGCTCGTTCGGTACGCGTAAGGACACGAACAACCCGATTGCTACTTCGGAACAGATTGCGAGCCCCCTTGTTTTTGCCTTCAATTCCATCGCCGAAACTGCCCGCTGTCACGTTCGGTCCATATCTGGGAGCGGCGGCGCCGGTATGGGAAATTGCACAAGCTGACGGAGGCTATGCATGAAGCTCTACGGCTCGAGGTCCGAAACTGCTGATGCCTCGTCGTTTCTTGGAGATCTCATCGAGACGCTCACGGAAAGGGGGCGGGCCCTGCTCGGTCGCAGAAGCGATCAGGGACCGATTGCTCATCTCGACTTGATCGCGATGAGCGAGTTGCTCCTGTCGCGCCGTGGCGAGGCGTCTGGCGTGGCTTTGGCGCAGACTCTCTTGGCGAGCTACAGAGCCGCTCCCCGCGAGGATCGTCTCGCATTTCTCCAGGCGCTGGCCAATCGTTTCGGGCCCGATCGCCAGCGGATTGAACGCGCGATCGATGCGCTGCGCCATGATCAGGGGAGCGAGGCGCTCGAACGCTTGCATGCCGCGGCAGAGCCTCGACGGCAGGAACTGATCAGGCGCCTCAACCTGGCTCCCGGCGGCACTGCGGCCCTGGTGCAGATGCGCGAGGAACTGCTCGCACACCTGTCTAAGCACCCGGAGCTGAAGTGCGTCGACGCTGATTTCACTCATTTGTTCTCGTCCTGGTTTAATCGGGGGTTCCTGGTGCTGCGGCCGATCGACTGGACCACTCCGGCCAATATCCTGGAAAAGATCATCCGCTACGAAGCGGTGCACGCAATCCAGAACTGGGACGACCTGCGCAACCGGCTTCAACCAGACGACCGGCGATGCTACGGCTTCTTCCACCCGCAGCTTGTCGATGAGCCGTTGATCTTCGTCGAGGTGGCGCTGACAAGGGAGATCCCCGACGCGATCGGGCCGCTCCTGGATCTGTCGCGCTCGCCGATTGCCGCTGCCGAGGCGACGACGGCCGTATTCTACTCGATCTCGAACACGCAAAAGGGACTGGGCGGGGTATCCTTCGGCAATTTCCTGATCAAGCAGGTTGTCGAGAACCTCAAGCGCGAACTGCCCAACCTCAAGACCTTCGTGACCCTCTCACCGGTCCCGGGCTTCGCCCGCTGGCTGGACCGCGAGCGTAAGACCGAGGATTCACGCCTCCTCGACATTGCCGCGAAAGAGAGCCTCTCGATTCTCGATGAGCCAGGCTGGAGCACGGACCCGGAGAAGGCCGAGACGGTTCGCGAAGCATTTCTGTCAGCGGCCGCCTTCTACTTCCTGGAGGCCAAGGACGCTAAAGGCCGTCCCATTGATCCCGTGGCACGCTTTCATCTCGGCAATGGAGCGCGACTCGAGCGATTGAACCTTCTTGGCGATGTCTCCGCCAATGGCTTGAAGCAGTCCCATGGCCTGATGGTCAACTACCTCTATGCTCTCGATGAGATCGAGAAAAATCATGAAGCCTTCGCCGAGAAAGGCCAGGTTGCGGCCTCGCCGATGGTCCGCAAAGCCCTGCGGACCCATCTGCGTTCCCGTGATCTGGTACGCACCTCTTGACTTCCATCATTCACAACATTTCAACCGAACCCACCTTCGGCCCTCGCTTTGGAGCCCCTGCCATGAACGCCAACCTGTTCGCTCAGCTCGAACGCTCGATCATCGATCCTGCCAAGACAGCCATCACCACGCCGACGAATGACACGGTCAGCTATGCCGACCTGGTCGCTCTCTCGGGCCGGCTGGCCAACGTGCTGACCGCCCGCGGCGTCAAGCCCGGCGACCGGGTCGCCGTCCAGGTCGAGAAGTCGGTTCCGGCTCTGGTGCTTTATCTGGCCACCGTCCGGGCCGGCGCGGTCTATCTCCCGCTGAACACTGCATATACGTTGGCGGAACTGGAATATTTCATCGGCGATGCGGAGCCGTCGTTCGTCGTGTGCGATCCCGCCAAGCGCGACGGCATTGAGAGGTTGGCTGCGAAGGTGGGAGCCGCAGTGGAAACGCTCGACGCCACGGGGCAGGGCACGCTGATGGACGCTGCGATCAACGCCTCTGAGACGTTCGCAACTGTCGAGAGGGCGGGCGATGACCTCGCGGCCATTCTCTACACCTCAGGCACGACAGGACGCTCCAAGGGCGCGATGCTGAGCCATGACAATCTCGTCTCCAATGCGCTGACGCTGAAGGAGATCTGGCGCTTCACGGCAGACGACGTGCTGATCCATGCCCTGCCGATCTACCACACCCACGGGCTGTTCGTGGCCAGCAATGTCATCCTGTTCTCCGGCGCGTCGATGATCTTCCTGCCCAAGTTCGATGCCGACGAGATCCTGGGGCTGATGCCTCGCGCGACGGCGCTGATGGGCGTTCCGACCTTCTACGTGCGCCTGCTGCAGCATCCGGGCCTGAGCCAGGAGGCGACCTCCGGCATGCGCCTATTCGTGTCGGGCTCCGCTCCCCTTCTGGCCGAGACCCACCGCGAGTGGAGCGCCCGCACCGGCCATGCCATCCTCGAGCGCTACGGCATGACCGAGACGAACATGAACACCTCCAATCCCTATGATGGGGACCGGGTGCCCGGCACTGTCGGCAGGCCGCTGCCGGGGGTGTCGGTCCGCGTCACCGATCCCGAGAGCGGCCGGGAACTGGCAACGAACGAGATCGGTATGATCGAGGTGAAGGGCCCAAACGTGTTCAAGGGCTACTGGCGCATGCCGGAGAAGACCGCGTCCGAGTTCCGCCCGGACGGCTTCTTCATCACCGGCGACCTCGGCAAGATCGACGAGCGCGGCTACGTGCACATTCTCGGTCGTGGCAAGGATCTGGTGATCACCGGCGGCTTCAATGTCTATCCGAAGGAGATCGAGGAAGAGATCGATGCCATTCCCGGTGTTTTCGAAAGTGCCGTGATCGGCGTGCCGCACAAGGATTTCGGCGAGGGGGTTACCGCTGTTGTCGTTCGCTCCAAGGGAGCGGAGGTCGACGAGACCTCGATCCTCGCCGCCCTCGAAGGCCGCCTGGCGAAGTTCAAGCTGCCGAAGCGGGTCGTCTTCGTCGATGAACTGCCGCGCAACACCATGGGCAAGGTGCAGAAGAACGTCCTGCGGGAGCGGTTCTCCAACCTTTATGCTCTCGCACCTATGGCGTGACGTCCGATCACTGGAGGTCTGCTCTTGCAACGTAGAGCGGACGTTCCAGGAAGGAGAGGAGGGGGCAGTGTTGAAACCTATGCTGACTCGATGACCCGAGCCGTCCGGACGAACAGGGCTTGGAGCTTGTTCCAGAAATCGCCGCCGAGCACGAAGAAACTCGCAACGAGCACGAGATCGAGCAGGACCTCGATCTGCCAGGCACTGGGCCGGAAGCCCGGCCACAGCAGGTCAATGTACGGCGCCAGCATGGCCGTGACCAGCGGTAGACAGAACATCGCCAAGCCGACGGCGTGACGCACCGGTCCGACCTGCGCGGGAGGGGACAGGCTCGTCACGTATCCGAAAGCGATGGCCTTGATCTGCTGGAATCCCGCCCTGCCCATGACCGCGACGCACAGAACCAGCAGGACCTTGTTCGCGACGAAGATGAAACCCGAGAGGGCTGCGATGCTGGTGGCCGAGGCACCCAAGCCTGCGGCCAGCGGCACGAGCAGCCAGATGGCGAAGGCCAGCACGAAGATCACGATCCCACCCCTGAAGCGCCATCCTGGCGATGGTGACCGTTCCATGTCCTGGGCGGGCGGCGTCATTGTTCCTCTCCACCAACCCTGGGCTGCGAGGACAGCGGCGCGGCCCAGCCCACGATTCCCGGGATGTGCGGAAGATCGCCCCTAGGGATCAGAACCGGGCGCTCATGCCGATGAGGTATACAAGCAAAACAGCCAACCTCGGTTCCATCAACAGCCGGACCTGAAACCTTCGCCGTAAGCCACTGATGGAGATGGGATGCAAGGGGGCCCTAGTTTCGCGGGGCCCGAAATAGCCCGAGACGGACGCAGGCCGAACGTCCACAGCATTAGGAGAAGCGGACCTTCATGGGGCGCATCCAAAAGCCCGGTTCGACCCGGTATCATCGACGGCCTTCTCCTGACAGCCCACGTCACGGTGAAACCGACAAATGGACAAATGATCGAGATTCGGTCTGTAGGGATCTATGGCTGCCGATCTTTGCCCAGTCAGGCAAGGTTCGATGCCGACGGTCGGGCAAAGATTACTCAAGTCCGCCCCAGGGCTCAGCAAGAGCCGCGATATTCAGGTCGAGCAGGTCGATGGCCCGGCGCGCCGTGTGGTCGATGATGTCCGTGACTGATTGCGGCCTGCGGTAATAGGCGGGAACCGGCGGCGCGATGATGGCTCCGATCTCGGTTGCTGCTGCCATCATGCGGAGGTGCCCGAGGTGCAGCGGGGTCTCGCGCGTCAGCAGCACGAGCCGCCGACGCTCTTTCAGGTGAACATCCGCCGCACGCACGAGGAGATTGTCCGACGAGCTGGTTGCGATGGCAGACAGGGTCCGCATGGAGCAAGGTGCAACAATCATGCCAGCCGTACGGAATGATCCGCTGGCAATCGTCGCCCCGATGTCGTCAACGGAATGGTGACGGGACGCAAGGGCTGTGACATGGCGGAGTGCATCAGGACCCGCTTCATGGTCGATCGTGCGCTCGCCACTCCGGGAGACGACCAGATGGGTTTCGCAGCCTGCTGCGGCGAGGAGCTCGATGATCCGTATTCCCAACATGGCGCCTGACGCACCGCTGATACCGATCACGACGCGGGGGGCGGTGCTCATGCAACATTCCTGAATTCGGCAGGGCCGAGTCCGAGCCTGTTCCAGATCGCGTCGATCCGGGCGATGACGGCAGGATCCATTTTCAGAACCTCACCCCATTCGCGATCCGTCTCCGGCCTGATCTTGTTCGTGGCGTCGATCCCGAGCTTGCCGCCCAGGCCCGGCTGTGGGGAGGCGAAATCCAGATAATCGATGGGCGTGTCGCTGATTGTGACAAGGTCACGGGAGGGATCGGAGCGGGTCGCGACGGCCCACATCACATCGTCCCAGGAGCGCACGTCAATGTCGTCGTCCACCAGGATGAGGAGCTTCGTGTAGGTGAATTGCGGGAGAAGCGACCACAGGCCTAGCATCAGGCGGCGCGCCTGTCCTGCATAGCGCTTGGCTATGGAAACAACCGCGATCCGATAGGAGCAGGCCTCTGGCGGCAGCCAGGCATCCCGGACCTCTGGGAATTGGCGCTTCAGCAGCGGGACGAACAGATGGTTGAGCGCCTCGCCGATCCGGGAGGGCTCGTCCGGTGCGCGCCCGGTGAAGGTCGAAAGGTAGATGGGATTTTGGCGCATGGTGATCGCGGTCACATGCATGACGGGAAATCGCTCGACGGCGTTGTAGTAGCCCGTGTGATCCCCGAACGGCCCTTCGGGGGCGGTCTCGTCGGCGGACACGAACCCCTCAATGACGATCTCGGCCTCGGCGGGCACGACGAGGGGCACGCTCGCGCACGGCATAAGCCGCGGGCGCCGGCCCCGCAGGAGGCCCGAGAAGCGCAGCTCCGACAGGGTTTCCGGAAGAGGCAGCACGGCCGACAGAATGGTGGACGGATCCGCGCCGATCACGACCGCCACCGGCATGGGCTCTCCGATGGCTTTCCAGCAATGGTGATGGCGGGAACCACCGCGGTGGGCGAGCCAGCGCATGATGGCCCTGTCCCGCCCGAGCACCTGCATGCGGTAGACCCCGACATTGTAGTCGTCCACGTGGGTGCTGTCCGGCGGGCGCGTGACGACGAGCGGCCAAGTGATGAGCGGCGCCGGCTCGCCCGGCCAGCAGATCTGGATCGGAAGCCGCCCCAGGTCGACCGCGCCTGCCGTGAGCACGGTTCGCTTGCCCCCATCAGCCTCCTTAGGGCGCATCGCAAGGACCGCCCGCGCCAGGGGAACCTTGCTCCAGGCGTCGGCAAGGCTCTGGGGCGGGCGCGGTTCACGCAACTCGGCGAGCGCCTCGCCCAAGCTCTTCAGTCCGTCCGGCTCCACGCCGAGACCCCAGGCGACCCGCTCGACGGTTCCAAACAGATTGACCAGGACCGGCAGTTCCGCCGCCCGTCCATCCGGCTGCAGCGGCTGCTCGAACAGAAGGGCCGGGCCACCTTCCTGCAGCACCCGCCGGTGGATCTCGGTGATCTCGTGCGCCACCGAGACCGGCTCTCGAACCCGCACGAGCTGACCTCTTGCCTCAAGGAAGCCGGCGAAGTCGCGAAGGTCGGAGAAGAAAGGCAGTTCACGGCGCTGCATGGAGATCCTCGGTGCGGGAGCCACGTCTTCAAGCAGGGGAGTGCGCCTGTCTTTGCTCCAGCGCAAACACAAGCTTGGCAGCTTTTGGTAGGGGCAGTCTCAAGGATGCTTCCATGACACCATCACGCACATCTGCCGCAGCCTTCCCGGCCCTTGTTTCCGCTGCCCTGCGGCCTCTTCCCTTAGGCCCGCTCCAGCTGTTCCTGTCGGCTGTCCTGCGCCGGATCCTGCGCCATCACCCGCGCATCTTCGAACGCCTCGGTTCGTATGCAGGAAAACGCTACGGCCTTGCCCCGTCCGATCTGCCGTTCGCCTTCGTCCTGGACACCGCGCCCCGGGCCCCGCGGATCGTGGTGGTGCGCTCCCTTCCGGATCGGCTCGACGCGAGGATATCCGGCCCGCTTCGTGCCCTGATCGGCATGGCCGACGGGTCCTACGACGGCGATGCGCTGTTCTTCTCCCGGACCATCGTGGTGGAGGGGGATATCGAGGCCGTGCTCGCACTCCGGAATGCCGTCGACGATGCCGGCGTCGACGTCTTGAAGGAGGGAGCGGCCGTCCTCGGCCCTCTGGGCCAATTCGGCGAAGCCCTGCTCCGGCACCGACAGAACCAGAGCATCGCGAGCCGCACCGATAGCGCGCGGTCAGGATCAGGGGAGACTGCGTCATGGAACTGATTTGTCCGGCCGGCACGCCATCCTCGCTTCGCACCGCTGTCGATGCCGGTGCCGATGCGGTCTATTGCGGCTTTCGCAACGAAACCAACGCCCGGAATTTTCCAGGGCTGAACTTCAGCCCGGAGGAACTCGCCGAGGGGGTGGCGTACGCACATATGCGTGGAGCGAAGGTGCTGGTCGCCATCAACACGTTCCCGCGCGCAGGAGCCCTCGGCCTGTGGCATCAGGCGGTCGACGATGCGGTGAAGGCCGGGGCGGACGCGCTCATCCTCTGCGACATCGGTCTCATGGCCTATGCAGCGGCAAGCCATCCCAGCACGCGCCTGCATGTCTCGGTGCAGGCTGCGGCCGCCAATGTCGATGCGATCCGCTTCTATGTGGGCCAGTTCAATGCCAAGCGCGTGGTCCTGCCGCGCGTGTTGAGCGTGCCGGAGATTGCCGCGATCACGCGCACGATTTCCTGCGAGGTCGAGGTGTTCGTATTCGGGGGACTGTGCGTGATGGCGGAAGGACGCTGCTCGCTCTCGTCCTATGCCACCGGTCTGTCGCCGAACATGAACGGAGTGTGCTCCCCGGCGAGCCATGTGTCCTATGAAGAGCGGGCTGGTACAATCACATCGCGTCTGGGCGGCTTCACGATCAACAAGTTCGAGAAGGGCGAGCCGGCTGCCTATCCGACCCTGTGCAAAGGCCGCTTCAGAACCGAACTGTCGACCGGATACGTTTTCGAGGATCCGGTCAGCCTCGATGCGGCAACGCTCCTGCCGGGCCTGCGGGATGCGGGAGTGACGGCGCTGAAGATCGAAGGACGTCAGCGCAGCCGGGCCTATATCGAGAACGTGGTGCGTTCCTTCCGTGAAGCGCTGTCCGCCGTGGAGGACGGGCGGGCCATCCCCGCGGGGATGCTTCAGCCGATGAGCGAGGGGCAGAACAATACGCTCGGGGCCTACAGAAAAACCTGGCGCTGAGGAGGAGATGAACCATGAAGCTGACGCTCGGGCCGGTCCTGTACAATTGGGAGCCGGAGGTCTGGCGGGATTTCTATTTCAGAATCGCCGACGAGGCTCCGGTCGACACGGTCTGTGTCGGCGAAGTCGTGTGCTCGAAGCGGCTTCCGTTTTTCCAGGATCTCGTACCCGAGGTGGTGGAGCGCCTCGCCGCGGCCGGAAAGGAGGTGGTGCTGAGCTCACTCGCACTCATCACCCTCGAGAGGGAGCGCAAGCAGATGGCTGCTCTGGCGCGCGACGCGTGTCTCCTCGTCGAGGCAAATGACGTGACCGGCCTTGCCCATCTCATGGGGCGCCCGCATGCGATCGGACCTTACGTCAACGTGTACAACGAGGCGACTTTGGCCTGGCTGGCGCGCAACGGCGCCCGGCGGGTCTGCCTGCCTCCTGAACTCCCCGCAGCCTCGATTGCCGCCTTGGCGAGGGGCTGCCCGGACGTGGAACTCGAAGTCTGGTCCTTTGGGCGCGTGCCGCTCGCCATCTCCGCGCGGTGTTATCATGCTCGCCTGCACAAGCTGACGAAGGATAATTGCCAATTTGTCTGCGGCAAGGATCCGGATGGCTTGGCCACCGATACCCTGGACGGACAGTCGTTCCTGTCCGTGAACGGCGTTCAGACGCTTTCCTCGACTTATGCCAATCTGATCAGGGACATTGCCGAACTTGCATCTATCGGTGTTGCGTCCTGCCGCCTCTCGCCTCAGACATGCGACATGGTCGCGGTCGCCCGTTCGTTCCGTGATGTCGCGGATGGAGTCCTCAGCCCCGAAGAGGGCGAGCGCAACCTGGATCGGATCTGCAATGGGATCTCCTTCTCCAATGGGTTCATGAGAGGCGGCGTCGGTGCCGACTACCATGCAGGCGCCACGCCCGTGTCCAGCTGAGACAGAGGGGATCCTACGGAGACCCAAGCTGCAGAGGAGCAAAACTGCGGGAGCAAGTGCCAACTTCGTTCGAAGAAAGAATGCTCGCCCATGCCACTGCTCGCGTGACCCTGCGCATGACCACTTTCAGAACTCACACCTTCCATTCCACCGGATCATCCCGATGAGCAACAACCCACAACCCGATTGGGATCCGCGATCCCCGGCAGTGCTCTGCGACCAGATCGCCGCCTACGACCGCATGCGCGGCCGCTGTCCGGTGGCCTACAGTGACTATCTGTACTGGTCTGTGTTCCGTCACGCTGACGTGCTACGGGTGCTCGAGGACCACGACACCTTCAGCAGTGTCGTCTCACTCCACCCCGCCATACCCAACGGCATGGACCCGCCCAAGCACACTGCGTACCGGGCGCTCATCGAGTCGTATTTCGCACCGGATCAGGTGCAGGCCTTCGAGCCGATCTGCCGAGGCGTCGCCGTCGACCTGATCGACCGCCTCTCGGATCGCGGCGAGGTCGAGCTGATGGGCGACTTCGCCCGAGACTTCGCCCTAAGGATCCAGTGTGCCTTCATGGGCTGGCCGGCGGCGCTGCACGAGCCCCTGCGAGAATGGACCTGTCGCAACCACGAGGCGACGCTATCCGGCGACCGGGCTGCCACACGCGCCGTGGCGCTGGAGTTTGACGGTTCTGTCCGCGACCTGCTGGCTGCCCGCCGCAAGGCGGGGAACGCCGCGCCTAACGATGTCACTAGTCGGCTTCTACGCGAGCGGATCGAGGACAGACCGCTGAGGGACGAGGAGATCGTCAGCATCGTGCGCAACTGGACCGTGGGCGAGTTGGGCACCATCGCTGCAAGCGTCGGGATCCTGTCCCACTATCTGGCCAGCCATCCCGACCTGCAGAAGCGCCTCCGGCAGGACCCTTCATTGCTGCCGGTCGCCATCGACGAGATCTTGCGCATCCATGCCCCCCTGATCGCCAATCGACGGATCACCACGCGGCCAGTGGAGATCGCCGGCCGCCGACTGGAGGCGGGAGAGCGCATCAGCCTGATCTGGGCCTCGGCTAACCGCGACGAGACCGTCTTCGGCGATCCGGACGGGTTCCGGCTCGACCGCGACCCGGCCCATAACCTGCTCTACGGCGCTGGCATTCATGTCTGCCCGGGAGCGGATCTGGCCCGGCTGGAGCTGCGCGTGGTGATGGAGGAACTTCTGGCCCGTACGTCTGCGTTCGGGTTGATGCCGGATAAAGCTCCGGTACGGGCAACGTACCCAGCGGGCGGATTCACCTCATTGGCTTTGTGGATTGAGCGAAGCTCCTAACCGGACACTGCGGCGATCCGTTCGTCAGAGGCGGGCAGGGTGAGGCCGGCACACGATGATGCGAAAGCCCACCATGGCATCAGGTCGCTGCGACCCTGCCAGCATCCGGGACGTGGCAACGGGAGAGTACCTCGTTCCCTGAGGCAACAGAGACACGAACCTCCAAGCAATCTGAGCGGTCTTGCTCTGCAATGGACAGGCGGCGGCCCCAGAAGACAGGACGAAAACGTGTGTCTCCATCAATCACCCCGTGGGTCGTCGAGGCCATGTCTGGACAGGGGGCTTGTGCCTAAGCGGCAGACCGTGGCTCCTCCACCGTGATGCCGAACACAGGCAATTCCTCATCGTAGCCTTTGAGGGGGCGGGTCCCCAGCGGGATCAGGATGCGCTTGCCCTTGACGGCATCAGCCACCGCAGCATCCATGAGGATCTCCCGGTCCGCCGCTGACGCGCAAAGCCGAGCGGCGAGATTTACGACGCTTCCAATCGCCGTGTAGTCAAACCGGCTCTCGTAGCCGATCCGCCCGACCGTGGCCGGTCCAGTGGCAAGCCCCACCCCGAATCCGATGCGATGTCCGCGTGCATGCCAGCCGATGATCAGCTTCTGCACGCCTCTTTGCATCTCTATCGCAAGGTCCACGGCTCGCAGCGCAGGCTCCTCGACTTGAACCGGGGCATTGACGAGCACCATCAGGCCGTCTCCCGAGAAGCTGGTGAGCGTTGCTGCATGCTTGGTGATGATCCGGCCGAGCGTCTCATAGTACTCAGACAGCACGCTCATCACCTCTTCGGGAGCGGCTCGTGCTGAGAAGGCGGTGAAGCCGCGCAGGTCACAGAACACCGTCACGATGTCGGTTCGGCGGCCCTCAAGCACGCTGTCGTCGCCTGTCCGGTCTACGAGCTCGGCCACCTGCGGGGCCAGGAACCGCTTGAGCTTGGCGATGCGCTCCTGGCGTTCCTGCGACACGGCCAACCCGGCTGCCATGGCGTTGAAACTGTCGGCCAATCGTTGGAGCTCGTCACCCGTCCGGATCTCGATGCGATGGTCGAATTGGCCGGCACCGATGCGCTCGGTGCCCTCCTCAAGCTGCCGGATCGGCTGTGTCATACGGCGTGCCAAGGCATAGGCGAGCAGACCGGTGAGGATTGCACCGGCGAGGAGAAGGCTACCGGTTCGCCAGAGGGCGGCATAAATGGGCCCAAACGCCTCAGAGAGGGGCTGCTCGACCACGACGGTCCAGCCAGGACCGGAAATCGGCGCAGCGGCGACTGCAATGCGGTTGCCATTGGCATCGCGGCTGGTCGCAAAATCCGTACTGGCGAGCCCAACCGCCTGTCGGGCTGCCTGGAAGGGCTTCAACGTGGCTTCGTCCGCCCCACGGAGGACGAGGCTGATGTCCGGATGGGCGATGAGCCGCCCAAGGCCGTCGAGCACGAAGGCGTAGCCGGTCTGTCCGACCTTGATGGCTGAGATCACGTCCCAGATCAGCTTGAGGTTGATCTCTGCCACGACAATGCCGACCGACGGCCGATTGCCGGAGGCCGCAAGCGTCAGGTAGGGCTCGGAGCCGCGATAATAGCGGACCTCGCCATGCCAGAGCCGCACCGAGCGCGCTCCGATGACGGCAGGATCCCCGGATCGGTCCGTCCGGCCCTCGATCCGGTTGAGCGCGATCCGCGAAACGTACAGCCGCTCCCGCCCGGTGCCGTCGATCAGAGTGAGGCTGACGATGGCGGGCACCTGGCGCAGCAGGCGCAGGGCATCGATGCGCCGGCGTTCGTCCGGCTCCTCGGTCCAGGGAAGCTGGACCAGCCAGCCGAGCTGGCTGGTGATGCCATCAAGGAAACCTTGAATCCTCGATGCGGCCGATCGCGCCTCAACACCGAGCAACTGATCGAGCCGCGCGCGCTGGTCGCGGTAGCCGAACCACGCCTCGCTGATGCCGTTGGCGGCGAGCGGTACGACCACAGCCAGAAACAGCACGAGAAAGTATTTCTGGAACAGGCCGCGAAACCGGGGGCGCCCGATCATGGCCATGCTTCGGCTGTGGCGGCGCCGAGGAGTGAGATCAGGAGAAGGGCCGCAATGGCGTTCCTCTGTCTCATGGGATCACCTTGTTCGCCTGATCAGGGCGAGAGGAGATAGGCCGATGGCCAGTCCGAGCATACGTCCATTCCGCCGGACTGACAATTTCGCCATTCCACGCGCGACGTGTCCGACGACATGCTGCCCGGTTCCCGAAAGACCTTCGAAAAAGTGCTTGGGCCGCTCGTGCTGCTGGCGGCTGCCCGGGGTTCAGAGTAGAATGAGAACCAGGCACGCTAGCGAATGGCGCGACGACTTCGTCACGAGGTCATCAAGTGAGGCGGCGCGATCTCATAGTCGGCGGATTGCTCTCTGCGAGCCTTGTAACGCGGACCTTGGCGCAGCCGAAGGATCGTGTTCGCCAGCTCCTGTTGATTGGGCACGCTTGGTCCGATCGAATGACCGCCGACCCGGCCACACCGCGCTGGCCCGCCTTCCTGGATGAGCTCCGACGTCATGGTTACGCGACCGGAGTAAACCTTGCGGTGATGTGGCGAGAGGGTGTGGAGGACTGGGGGCCGCCAAGGTCACCGAGGGATGAATGGCCCCAGGTATTGGACGACATCCGCCGGCTTTCGCCAGACGTAATCGTAACCACCTCGCACGGCTGGGCGCGTGTGCTGAATGCCGTCACAGGCACCGTCCCAATCGTTGTCTCAGCTTTGAGCCCGATCGAGCAGGAGATCGCATCGGGCCTTACGCACGCATCCCGCAACATCACGGGTATCGCAATCGACTTCGGCCCCGACTTTTACGGAAAACAGCTCGACCTTCTTCTGGAGGCAGCGCCGAAGGTGTCCCATGTGGCGTTTCTCAGCGCTGAGAGGGTATATCGAGGCATGCGGCAGCTTTGGCGTGAAGCCAAGCAGCGTGGCGTCAGCATTCAGGAATTTCACTTTTCGAACAACTATGAAGCTCTGTTCAGTGCCATGGTCCGGGACGGCGCGACCGCGGTTCTGATCCTGCCGGATGCCAACCACGTCGCTCACATCGATGAGATTGCACGCTTGGCGAAACAGTATGGGTTGCCTCTCATGAGCCCGTTTCGTCGCCTGACGGAGGCAGGAGGCCTCATGTCATACGGTATTGACTGGAGCGGAGTCGACCGAGGTCTCGCGGTTTACACGGCGCGTGTGCTAGAAGGAGCCAAGCCCAGCGAACTCCCGTTCGAACAGCCGAGCCGCTACGAACTTGTGCTGAATCTTAAGACCGCCGACGATCTTGGTCTAACGTTCCCCAATTCGCTCATGGCGTTCGCCGATGACGTGCTCGAACGCGACCGCTCCCCTTGATATTTGTTCTTCTGAGAGGCGGGCGAGGGTCAATCCCCAACCCTGTGCGTGCTATGCCTGGAGCGCCGAGAGCGCCACCGCTGTGGGATTGTCTCGGTGGTCGATCTGGCACTTCCGGCACTTCCGGCACGTGCTGCAGAACCCATCATCCTGTTCAGATGTGCTCTGCAGCACGTGCCGGTGTCCCAAACCAAGCTGTTCGCTTGCACGGGGCTGGAGGCGCGCAGAGAATATGGCCGCGAGGGGCGAAGGTTCACAGTCCATTGGGAGGAATGAACCATGAATGATATGAGCCTCACGAACCTGCAAGCGGGAACAACCAGGATCGGCGCAAAAGCAATCGAGGCGCTGGCCAAGCAGCTGACGGGCAGGGTGCTCGATGCGGGCGATCCGTCTTATGACGAGGCCCGCACCATCTGGAACGCGATGATCGACCGCAGGCCGGCCCTGATCGTGCAATGCAATGAGGCCCGCGATGTTGTCCACGCGGTTCGCTTCGCCCGGGACAACAAGCTGCTTGTCGCGGTGCGGGGTGGCGGGCACAACATTGCCGGCAATGCCGTCTGCGACGGCGGCCTGATGATCGATCTGGCGCCCATGAAGGCGGTGCGAGTGGATGCCGCCACGAAGCGGGCCGTCGTTGAGCCGGGCGCAACGCTGGCCGATGTCGATCGCGAGACGCAGGCGTTCGGACTGGCTTTGCCGACAGGGATTAATTCCACGACCGGGATCGCAGGGCTGACCCTGGGGGGCGGCTTCGGCTGGACGACCCGTAAGCTCGGATTGACGATCGACAATCTCATGTCAGCGGAGGTTGTGACGGCCGACGGCAACCTGGTCCGTGCAAGCCCGACGGAGCATCCCGATCTGTTCTGGGCTCTCCGGGGCGGCGGCGGCAATTTCGGTGTCGTCACGTCATTCGAATTCCAGCTGCACGAACTCGGTCCCGAGGTTCTCTCCGGTCTCGTGGTGCATCCGTTCGATCAGGCGAAAATGGTTCTGGAGAAGTACAGGCAAGCATTGGAAGCCGCACCCGATGAGCTGACATGCTGGGTCGTGATGCGGCAGGCGCCGCCACTGCCGTTCCTTCCGACGGAGTGGCACGGGAAGGAAGTGCTTGTCCTCGCCATGTGCTATTGCGGCGATCTGGCGGAGGGCGAGAAGGCAACCGCCGGCTTGCGCGCGATCGGCAAACCCATTGCCGATGTCGTAAGTCCTCATCCCTTCGCCGGTTGGCAGCAGGCCTTTGATCCTCTGCTCACGCCAGGAGCCCGGAATTACTGGAAGAGCCACGATTTTACGCAGCTTTCCGATGCAACGATCGACATCCTGATCGATGCCATCCGCAACCTGCCAGGACCGGAATGTGAGATCTTCGTCGGGCATGTCGGCGGAGCCGCCGGGCGCATCGCGCCAGACGCAACGGCATTCCCGCAGCGGAAGTCACACTTCGTTATGAACGTTCATGCTCGCTGGCGTGATCCGGCCATGGATCAGGCATGCATCGGCTGGGCCCGCAAAGTGTTCGAGGCCGCCAAGCCTCAGGCGGTTGGGACGGCCTATATCAACTTCATGCCCGCAGACGAGGTTGATCGCGTCGAAACGGCCTACGGCGGCAACTACAAGCGGCTTGCGGAGATCAAGCGGCGGTACGACCCGGAGAACCTGTTCAGGATGAACCAGAATGTAAGGCCGTCATAGGAGGTGGTCTGCACGTGCACTTGCGCGCAATTCGCGGATGACTGCCTCATAAGGGCGAGGCGGGGCTGCGGCTCCGGGCCGCCCGTCGTGCCGTCTGATCCGAGCAAGCCCGCATCTTAGGAAGGGCCAAACTCCTCCGCGAGAGCCCGGCGCTCACGCATGTCTGGCCCATTCTGTCCGTTAGCTCGGCAGAGCCACGGTCATGCTTCTAGCCCTGGATCGAACGCGTGCCCTTCGGGAGGGCTTCTTCGTCGGCCTTGCTGTGCACTGAGGCAAGGGCATCCGCCACGGTCGGCTTGAAGCGAACCCGGGGTGGTCGCACGCCATGGGTGAGCAGCACGCGCCGGATGGTTGGTTGGGCGCCGGTAACATAGACGGCGGCGTGATGGCGCTGGGCTTTGCGCACGAATCCCTCGATGGTGGCTGCCGCCGTGCTGTCGAGCACCGGAACCGCCGAGAAGTCGATCACATAGGCCTTGGGATGCTCCGCAATGCGGTCGAGCGCAGCCGCGACCGTGGCGGCCGCACCGAAGAAGAAAGCTCCTGAGATGCGGTAGACCACCACATCGGGGTCGCTCGCGAGCGCCGGGTCATAGGGAGTGCGGCCGTTGCCGCCCACCGTGTCGGGACGATCCTCCTCCAGCAGGAGCCGGGGCTGCTCCACTTCGACCGCCTCCGCCATCCGCTGCAGGAACACGAGGACGCCAATGCCGAACCCCACCAGGATGCCTTCGGTGAGGTCGCGGAAGACCACCAGCAGGAAGGTGGCGAGCAGCACCACGGCATCGCCCTTCGAGGCGCGCAGCAGGGTCGCGAATTCGTGTTTCTCCGCCATGTTCCAGGCCACGGTCGCGAGAACGGCAGCCAAAGCCGAGAGCGGGACGAAGGAGGCGAGGGGGGCAGCCGCCAGCATGAACAGGAGCAGGAACACCGAATGCAGCATCCCGGCCACGGGACCGCGGGCGCCGGAGCGGACATTGGTGGCGGTGCGGGCGATGGTGCCGGTCACACAGATGCCGCCGAACAGGCCCGAAGCGATGTTTGCGAAGCCCTGTGCCACCAACTCGCAGTTGGAGCGGTGGCGACGGCCGGTCATGCTGTCCGCAACGACAGCTGACAGGAGGCTCTCGATCCCGCCCAGGAGAGCAAACGACAAGGCGGCCGGAAGAAGCTCCGTTATTCTCTCAAGAGAAAGAGAGGGCAGTTGTGGCGCAGGCAGGGAGCGGGGCAGGCCGCCGAAGCGCGTGCCGATGGTCTCGACCGGCAGGCCCAGGAGCCAGGTCACAAGGGCGGCCGCGGCCACCGCGATGATGAAGGCCGGCCAATGCGGATGCCAGCGCCTCACGGCGACGATGATGCCGATGGTCAGAACGGCCACAGCCAAAGCCGACACATTCAGGGTCGGCAGGGCTTCCCCGAGTGCCAGGAGCTTGGGGACGAAGGGCCCGGGTTCCCGGTCGAGCCTGAGCCCGAGCAACTCCTTGAGCTGGCTTGCGAAGATGATGACCGCAATGCCGGCCGTGAAGCCGACGGTCACCGGGTAGGGGATGAACTTGATGAAGGTCCCGAGCCGCAGAAACCCGATCGCCAGCAGGATGAAACCGCTGAGCACGGTCGCAAGAAGCAGCCCGTCGACGCCGTACCGGTCGACAGTGGCCGCCACGAGCACGATGAACGCGCCCGCTGGCCCGCCGATCTGAAACCGGCTCCCACCGAGCGCCGAGACGATGAAACCTCCAATAATGGCCGCGTAGAGGCCCCGATCGGGCGTGACCCCCGAGGCGATGGCGATGGCCATGGAGAGAGGCAGAGCCACGATGGCGACGGTCAGTCCCGCGGTGGCATCGGCGCGCAGATCGGCGAGCCCATACCGCTCGCGCAGGACCGTGACGAGTTTTGGGGTGAAAAGTTCAGTGAAGGTCGGTTCAACAGATCGCACAGCCATATTGGTGCTTTCTCGGGCCTGTGGTGCAGCACTCCCCGCCGCGGTTACCCATGTCAGGAAGGACTGCCTGCGGTCCTGGCGTGCTTGAAGCGCACGCCGCGCCCGCCTTCCCGGCTCACGGCATTCTCTCCGATGAGCTCGATTCCGGCCCGGTCGAACGCCTCGACCACCTTTGTGAGCGTCTCGACCACTCCCCGCACATTGCCGGCGCTCGCTTCCATACGTTGGATGGTCGGCAGAGAAACCCCTGCCATCTCCGCAAGCTGGCGCTGATCAATGCCAAGGAGAGCACGGGCGGCACGGATTTGTGCGGCGGTGATCAACGGAGGACACTCCTTCCATGCATCACATGTCAGCTATGGTCGCTGAAGAATGATGTCTTGGCAATCAACCCAGATGGGTAGGAGATCGGACTTGCACCACCAAATTCGCGGTATCCTGAACCCCCAATAGATTTGTGAGGGCAGACACGTGGTTGAGGGCCGTCCTCGTCAGAGGAAAGGTGATTGTTGCGTCGTTGGCGCTTGAACCTATCCCGGTGCTCCGTCCCTCACAGATCCTCATGCTCTCCAGGAGACCTCCGATCCGGGAGATCGAGGCTGGATCGGCGGCTCTCACTCGGCTTGGAGATCGCAGGATCCCGAAATGTGTGCGTTGGGCAGCGCTTTTCTGTATACTGGATGTCAGGCCCAGTGTTTGTTGAACTCCAGAACACGGGAGGATGCTCATGCGCCTCAACGCAGGAGTTCTTGCCGTTCTCGCGGTATTCTGCTTCCCCGCATCGGCCATTGCTCAGCCCGCCGGCCGCCATCCCAGGATCGGCCTGCTTGCATGGGGTGCCTGCGAGATGCCCGCCCTGATCGCCGGCCTGAAGGATTTGGGCCGCAAGCCGGGGGAGGATATCGTCATCGAGTGCCGTTCGGCAGGAAAGCGGTATGAGGGGCTCGCAAAGGCAACCTCGGAACTGGTGAAACTGCCTGTCGATGTGATCGTCTCGGAATCCGAGCCAGCCGGTCACATAGCACGGTCGGTAACCCAGACGGTTCCCATCGTTACGATCCTGAGCGGCGACCCGGTTGGCTCCGGACTGGCTCAGAGCCTCGCAAGGCCGGGAGGGAATCTGACGGGCTTGACCTACTACGCCACTGAACTGACCGAAAAGCGCCTCGAACTGCTCAAGGATATGGTGCCGGGGATCGCATCCGTCGGGGTGCTGGCGAACCCGGACGTGTCCTATCTCCCCTTCGAGGCGGATACCCGCAAGGCCGCCCAGCGCCTGGGCCTCGCGGTGATCGTTCTCCAGGTTCGCGAGCCGGGCGCATTGGATGATGCCATTCATCGGATGAGGGGCGAGGGAGCGCAGGCCGTCTTTGTCCTGCCTGATGTGATGTTCGCTTCCGAGGCCAAGCACATCGCCGATGCGGCATTGGCCGAACAGCTTCCCGTGATGGCTTGGGGCAACTGGTTCACGGAGTTGGGTGGCCTGATGGCGTATTCCGCCGATTACGAAAGCCTCGTGCGCCGCTTGGCTCTCTATGTAGACAGGATCCTGAAAGGCGCTCAACCGGGTGATCTTCCGATTGAGCAGGCCACTCGGTTCGAACTGTCCCTCAATCTGCATACGGCCCGCTCCATCGGAGTGACGATCCCGCCCGAACTCCTGATGCGTGCCGACAAAGTGATTGAATGACAATGGCTCGGCCCTGGGCTCCCAGCGGTGCGCGGTCAAGTGGCTGGCATTGACGAACTTGATCATCAGCCAGCCGGTGGCACTCAGCTTCATCATCGTGCCTGCGACCAGGTTGGGAAGCGGCCGGACCGTCGGATCCTGGCGCGGAACCTGCCAGAACATCGGACCCAAAAGTGGATTTGCACTTTTGGGATCCAATCCGATGCGTCTTCTGAAGTGCGAGCATCGTTTGAGCGGACCCGAAGGGCAGCGTCAGCGAAAACCGGGATCACTTTTCGCTCGCGCGGCCCGCTGGGTCCGCACGATGCGCTAGGCCATAGGCTTGTATTTGCTGCGGAGTGCCTCGAACTGGGCAACTTGATCGGCTTTTGGAGAATGCTCCTTGGTGTAGCCAACCGAAATCGTGAACATGACATCGCCGTCTTCATCGACGAAGCGGATCGTGCAGGAACGTGTTCCGAAATAGGGCCTGTCGACGAAGTAAATTTCCTTGCAGCGTTCTACCTTGAAATGACCACCAATAGGGCTGTCGCCGTGAACGTTGAAATATCCGTGCCCGAACTCGCCGGGCACGATTCTGCCTTCGAATTCGAAGAAGCCGTTCCGGTTATGCACAATGAATATGATATCACCCCAAGTGGTCAGGCTGTTCCAGATCTCCTCGAAACGCGCTCCGTCGACACGCCACGCCATCTCGTGAGAAAGGCACTGCAGCACCGCCTGCATCGAGGCCTTGCGGGCTTCTGCGATCGACTCGAGGATACCATCCGGCTGCTCGTTGAGATCTTGCCGGATCAGATCGTACAGGGTTTGCGTCATCGTTCTTCCATAGCTCGCAACTCGGAGTGGTGCGTGATTTTCGATAGGCAGACGGAAGGATGTTCCAGCGCTGGCGTGTGAATGCGCGATCTCGCCGGTGCAATTCCATTCCGTAGTTGTACCGCCTACCTCGTATGAGGGAATTCGGGCTCATTCAAGTGTAAATATTTTTATCAAAGTGTTCGCACTTTAGAAAAACTATAATGAGCGTCCATTTTTGATTATAACAATTAAAAACTAAAATGTTTGACTGGGCTTTGCTTGCTTTGATAGTCGCACCCGCTCAATGTATTCTGGGGATGCGTCATGAAACTGAGTCAGGCCTTATTGGCGTCGACTGCGCTCGTCTTTGTCTCGAATGGGGTGCTTGCACAGACACCGGGGTCTACTCCCATCCAACTCGAAGGGATCACCGTCCAGGGCAACACCAACGACCAGAGCGGTGCGATCACCGCCAATGGCTACGTGGCGACCTCGACGCATAGCGCCACCAAAACCGACACGCCGATTCTCGAAACCCCGCAATCGGTTTCCACGGTGACGCAGCAGCAGCTCGAGGACCGCAAGCCGCAGGCATTGCTCGACGCCGTCGCCTATACGCCCGGAGTACGGGTCGGCAGCTATGGCTTCGATCCGCGCTACGACGCCTTCACGATCCGCGGTATCGACATGACCTATACGGGCGTGTTCCGCGACGGACTGCGCCAAGTCAACAGCCCCAACGGCCTGTTCCGGCTTGAGCCCTATGGCTTGGAGGGCATCACGATCCTGCGTGGTCCCGCCGCGTCCATCTATGGCGCGAGCAGCACCGGCGGCATCGTGGATCTGATCTCCAAGCGCCCCACCTTCCTGCCCTTCCGCGAAGCCGAGGTGCAGACCGGATCCTACGGCCGCATCCAAGGCAACTTCGACCTTTCCGGCCCGGTCAATGCGGACAACACCTTCTTCTATCGCCTGACGGGTCTCGTGCGTGACGCGGGCACGCAGCTCGACGCCGTTCCCGACGACCGCGTCTTCATCGCGCCGGCCTTCACCTGGAAGCCGAACGACGCGACGACGCTGACCATCCTCGGCGAGTACATGGACTCGACGACTGGCGGTAGTGCAGCTTATGTCAACAATTACGAACTGGACGAAAACGGAGTTCCGACCGGCCGCGTGATCGGCGCTACGAGAGGCTTCGAGGGCGACCCGCGCTACAACGACTACAATCAGAAGCAGGGCCGGATCGGCTACGATTTCGAGCACCACTTCAACGACATGTTCACCCTGCGCCAGCGTCTGCGCTTTTCGGCTCTCGGAACCAACCAGGAATATTACGCCCTCGGCTATGGTTCCGGGCTCGTGCGCGAGAATAACTGGGGGATTGTCTCCGACGCCCATCTTGAAAGCCGTGTCAGGACGGGCGCCGTCGATCACACGATCCTGACTGGTCTCGACATCAGCCGCCTGAGCTACAGGAACCGACTGGCTCTCGAGGACGTGCCCATCGGAACGGATCCGACCTTCGTCTATCAGCGCGACCGTGAGACACAGACGCTTACCGGTATCTATCTGCAGGATCAGCTCAAGTGGCAGAACTGGCGCCTGACGCTGGGCGGGCGCCACGACTGGCTGACGAGCGACTTCGAGAGCAACGGAGCGGAGTTCGACCGGAACGACTCCAAGTTCACTTGGCGTGCCGCCCTGGGCTACGTGACCGATTTCGGCCTCGCGCCCTATGTGAGCTACGGCACGTCGTTTACGCCGAATCCCGGCACCGTTCTCGACGGCAGCGTGGCGGAACCGACGACCGGCGAACAAATCGAACTAGGCGTGAAATACGACCTGCCGGGCTATAACGCATCCTTGCGCGCGGCGATCTTCGACCTGCGCCAGGACAATGCAGTGATCTATCAGGTCGTCGACGGTCTGAATCAGCAGATTCAACTTGATGTGCACGCGCGTGGCTTCGAAATCGAGGGCGTCGCGTCGCTGGCAGAGGGCCTCAACCTTCAGGCTTCCTACACCTATACCGATGCCGAGATCGTGAGGCTGACCCCGGATACCGAAGGCAATCAGCTGACGGGCGTGCCTTATCACATGGCTTCGGTCTGGCTCGATTACACATTCCAGGAAGGGCCGGCGCGCGGCCTCGGCATCGCTGGCGGCATCCGTTCTGTGGGTGCGAGCTTCGGCGATAATCTCAACCGGGCCATCATCGAGAACGATCCGCGCACCTATCTCGATGCGTCGATCCGCTACGATCTGGAGAACATCAATCCGAGCCTCAAGGGCCTGCGCTTCCAGGTGAACGCCACCAACCTTCTTGATGAGGACGGCCAGGTCTGCACGTCGAACTACTGCTATTGGGACGAAGGCCGCAAGGTCATCGCCAGCCTGCGGTATCGCTGGTGACCAGGCTCGCCATGCGTCGCCTCAGCACGCCAGTTGCCGTCGTCCTGGGCGTCGGCGGGTTGTATGTGGGCCAGAGCATCATCTCTGGCCTCACCTTCAGCGCGCTTCCGAGCGTGCTGCGCGACGGCGGCATGGCGCTCGACCAGATCGGCCTGACCTATCTGGCGGTGATCCCGTGGGTGCTGAAGTTCCTCTGGGCCCCGGCAATCGAACGCTACCGGCTGCCGCCGACGTGTCCGAGCCGCTCGCGCTCGGTGGTGCTGATCGGCGGCCTGATCTGCGCCGCCTGCCTCGTCCTTGCGGGAGCCATCGGGCCGACGAGGCTGGTGCCGCTCTTGGGAGTTCTGACAATCATCGCATTAGCCGCCGCGACCGTGGACATCGCCTGCGACGGGCATGCGGTCGAAAGCCTCTCCGAGCGCCATCATGGCTGGGGCAATGCCGCACAGGTCGGCGGCGCCTATATCGGCGCGGCGATCGGATCGGGCCTGTTCCTCATCCTCGTCGACCGCTTCGACTGGATGCTGGCCTCGCTCTTCATGGCCGTGCTGCTCGTGCTCCTTGGCCTCCCCTTCGTCCTGTCGCCGGCAGCTGCTCCTGCCGCCCCGCGCACGCACCAGCCGTCGCTACGCGACGCGCTCAGGCGCAGCACGATGCGAAAGGGCCTTGCGCTCGCCGCCCTCTACACACTGACGCAGAAATGGGCGCTGAGCATGATCGGCCCGTTTTTGATCGACAAGGGTCTCGACCTGAGCGCCCTCGGCATCCTCAACGGCCTGGGAGGCCTGCTGGTCGGCTTCGTCTGCGCGCTCGTCGGAGGTGCCTTGGTGCGCCTATGGGGGGCGCGCCTCGTCTTGGTCATCGCCCTGGTGCTGCAGGCTGGCGCGCTGTATGGCCTTGCGGCCGCGGCGTGGTGGGGCAACGTTCCGCAGGTGCTCCTGCTTGGGCTCGCGCTCGCCAGTTCCTCCGCCATCATGGCCCTGGGCTATGTGGCGCTCTATGCTCATTTCATGGCGCTTTCCGATCCGCGCCAGGCCGGCGTCGATTTCACGCTGCTGCAATGCATGGATGCGGCCGTCAGCATGGTGGGGGGCGTCGGCGCGGGCTGGATCGCGCAGCATTTCGGTTATGTGACGTTCTTCGGGCTGGCGAGCTTTCTCGCCTTGCTCGCGGTGCCGGTGGGAAGTGTCTTGAGCCGCCGCTCGAACGAGCCAGTCCCTTCTGACGACAATCTCGTCCAGGATCGGGCCTTCTGAAGCCATGATCCCTTCGCTCGCCCCGTGCTTCACCGGCACCTTCGTTCGATTCAAGGACGGGCTCGCGCTTCCCGGCGAGCATGCCGACGTCATCCCCTGTCGAGATCTGCTCGATGGGGCCCTCCTTGAGCGCCTGATGACGCGCTTCGCCGGGGTGTTCCCCGGCAGCGACCGGCGCGCGCTCGTGTCCATGTGGGCGCAGTGGCATTTCGGGGCGCTCATCATCCCGACCACGGCGGCGAACGTCTTCCTCGGTCGCGATCTGCCGGTGGATCTCGACCGGGCCAGCATTGCGCTGCATGAGGGTGGGCAGACGGCCGCAATCGTTTTGCCTGACGAAGGGGGCACACTGCCTCCCGGCGGGAGTGAACCCTTCGCACGTCTCTTCTCCGGCCATGTGGAGCCCCTGATCCGCCAGTTGGCGGGCCAGTTCTCCGTGTCGCCCAGAATGCTGTGGAACAACGCGGCCGACATCTTCGAGTGGACGCTGCAACAGGCTGCCGTGGACGAAAGAGCTGATCCAGGCACCCTCAATCAGGGCTTGGCCTTGCTCAAGAGCAAGTCAGATGCAAATGGCAGGTCCCATCCCATGTTTGGCCTGATCAAATACCTGCGACAGGGCGAGCAGACGATCAGGCGGCGCAAGCTGTGCTGCCTGCGTTACCTGCTGCCAGGCGTCGAGTGCTGCGGCGGCATCTGCCCGACACCGCCGAAGGCGACCCAATAGTAGAGAATGCGGCTCTGAGCTGCTGGCGCAAGCGGAGCCTCAGTTCGTGCACCCAACACGACGCTCCGACCCGGTGCCTGTCCGGTGGTGTTTCGAGAGCTTGCCGACAGAGGCGCTGCAACGAAAGTCTGTCGCCATCCTTCAGGAGCAAGGCCGGCCGGAGACATTGGCGGCATGATGCCAGACGAGCAGGTTCATATCGACGCTGATATCGCGCGTGGACGGACCATCGATCAGTTCCCGGAGTATCACCAGGAGGTAATCAAGAGCGGCGTATCGATCTCCTTTTCTGTGTCGGAAGGGTTGAGCTGGCTACCGTTATTGCCTATTAAGTACCTGAAAAACAACGCAGTTTTTAGTATTTCTAAACTGCGCCGCATCTGCGCTGGCCTTAAAGGAGGTCTCTCATGAAGTCTGCCCGGTCCCTGCTTGCAGCAACTGCGCTTCTCGGCGCGCTTGCCATGTCGCCGGTCTTCGCAGCCGCTCCTGCACCGAAGGACGTCGTCACGACCTATGCGAACATTGCGCAAGCGATGTACGAGGACGCGCTGAAGACGGCTCGGGACCTGGACAAGGCCGTCGACACCTTCCTGGCTTCTCCGACGGAGGCGAACCTCAAGGCTGCGCGCGAGGCCTGGCTTGCGGCGCGGGTGCCCTATCAGCAGACGGAAGGATACCGGTTCGGCAATTCGCTCGTCGACGAGTGGGAGGGCAAGGTCAATGCCTGGCCACTGGACGAGGGGCTGATCGACTATGTCGACCCGTCCTCCTATGGTGAGGCTTCGGACGAGAATCCGCTCTTCCGCGCCAACGTGATTGCCAACAAGCAGATCCGCATCGGGCGCGACCAAATCGATGCAGGCACGATCACGAAGGAACTCCTGAGTGAGACCCTGCAGGAGGCCGGCGGCGTCGAGGCTAATGTCGCAACCGGCTACCACGCCATCGAATTTCTGCTCTGGGGGCAGGACCTCAACGGCACCAAGGCGGGAGCCGGCGCGCGGCCCGCGACGGATTACTCTCTCGAGAAATGCACCAACGGCAATTGCGAGCGCCGCCGCCAGTACCTGCGTGTTGCAACGGACCTTCTCGTGGACGATCTCGAAGAGATGGTCGAGGCCTGGAGTGCCGATGGCGCTGCCCGCAAGGACGTGATGGCCAAGGGGCCTGATGAAGGGATTTCTACCATTCTCACCGGTCTCGGCAGTCTCTCCTATGGCGAGTTGGCCGGAGAGCGCATGAAACTCGGGCTCATCCTGCACGATCCGGAAGAGGAGCATGACTGCTTTTCCGACAACACCCACAACTCGCATTACTACGACCAGATCGGCATGACGGCGATCTATAACGGCCGCTACGTGCGGACGGATGGCAGCGTAATCGAGGGCGCGAGCCTTGCCGATTACGCGAAGGCCAAGGCCGGCGAGGCCGCCGGTCGGGTTGAGGCCGCCATGAAGAATGCGACCGAGAAGCTCAGCGCCATCAAGGCACGTGCGGACAAGGGCGTCGAGGCCTATGACCAGATGATTGCCGAGGGCAATGCCGATGGTAACCGCGCCGTGGAAGAGGGGGTGAATGCCCTCGTCGCCCAAGCCCGCGCCATCGAAGGCCTGGTGAATGATCTCGGCATCAAGATCGAGATCGAGGGCTCGGACAGCCTCGATAATCCGTCTGCGGTGCAGTGAGCGGTTCATGGTGACGCGCCGCGCATTTCTGAGCGGGGCCGCTGGACTTGCGGGAGCTGGCGCCCTCGCAGGCCTCCGGGGGCTCTCTTCGCCGGCACGAGCCGGCGAGGGACTGCCCATGCGGCCGCCGGATACAGCTGGCCGCCGGCATGACCTCACCTTCATTGCTGCCGAGCGCGAGGCTCGGCTCCTGGGTCTCTCAGGGCCGGTCTCTCGCGTGTGGACCTACACGGACGACCCGTTCGGCGTCACGCGGATCCGCGTGGGCGATACGTTGAGCGCGCGGCTCATCAACCGCCTGCAGGAGCACACCTCGATCCACTGGCACGGCATCCGCGTGCCCAACAGCCAGGACGGCGTGCAATATCTGACCCAGCCGCCGGTCAATCCGGGAGAGACGTTCACCTACGAGTTCACGCCACCCGACACGGGCACGTTCTTCTTTCACCCGCATTGCAATGAAACCGGGCAGGTTGGGCGAGGGCTCGCAGGCATCCTGATCGTCGAGGGCGATGAGCAGGAGCCTTCGCACGCCGACATCGTGCTCGCCAACAAGGACTGGCGGCTCGCGGAGGACGGTTCGTGGCTGGCTTTTGATACGCCGGAGGGCGCAGGGAGGGCCGGCACCTTTGGCACCATCCGATCGGTCAACGGCGTGCAGGCCTTCTCCGCCGACGTGCCCGCCCACGGAGACATTCGCCTTCGCATCCTCAATCTCGACGCCACCCGTATGATTGAGGTCGGCGTCGAGGGGGCTGAAGCCTATGTGATCGCCACCGACGGCAATCCGATCGCGCCATTCCCGCTGCGGAGCTGGCGGCTCGGCGCCGCGATGCGCCTCGACGTTCTGGTGCGCGCCCCCAAGCCGGGCCAATCGTTTCAGGTGCTCGACTTCTTCTCCGCCGAGCCCTGGCCGCTGGCGACGCTGAAGGCGGTCGAGTCGAATCTTAGATCACGACCTTTCGTTCCCAAGCCCCTCTTTGCCTCGCACGTGCCGCGTGCGGATCTGAAAGCGGCCGAGCGTCTGACATTCTCGTTCAGCGCAGCGACCGGAGCGGCCGGTTTCGTACAGGCGATTGCGCAGGACGATCCCCTTGGTCGGGTGCTGCTCGACTCTCTCTGCGTTCAGGACGCCACCTTCTGGGCGATCAACAAGGCGTCATGGCCAAACGCCAGTCACCGGCAGATGCCGCCGCCCCTGACGATGCTGGAGGCAGGCAGGTCCTATGTGTTCGAACTGATGAACGCCACGCCGCATCCGCACCCAATCCATCTTCACGGCCACACGTTCGAAGTTCTCTCCGCCTCGCGCTCGGACGTGCCGCGCTTTCTCGCTGACACGGTGCTGCTGCATCCCAAGGAGCGTATTGAGATCGCCTTTGTCGCAGAGCGGGGTGACTGGATGTTCCACTGCCATATTCTCGAGCATCTCGAATTCGGCATGATGGGCTATGTGAGGGTCGTGTGATGCGCGCCGCGTTGGGCATCGGGATCATGATCATCGTTGCGGGCGCCGCCATGGCCGACGACCGGATGAGCCGCACCATCGGCAAGGCATTGTTCGAGCGCGCCTGGGTGCCGGCTCCGTCCTCGACGCGGGCCAATGATGGGCTGGGCCCTCTGTTCAACGCCCGTTCCTGCGCGTCCTGCCATGCGGGTCTCGAGCGCATGCCCATCGTGACCGATGCGGCGGGAATTGTCATGAGCGACAATCTCGTTCTGCGCTTGTCGGATAGGAACGGTGAGGCGGATCCGACTTACGGAAGACAGCTTCAGACGGCCTCCGTCGCTGGCATTGAGCCGGAAGGGCGCATCGCCCTTTCGAAGCATGGGCCTGTTCCTCGCGACCTGACCCGAGGTGGCGTTGACCCGAGCACTTATCTCGGCGCACGTCTCGCGCCGGCCCTGCGCGGGCTGGGGCTTCTCGAGGCTGTGCCCGATGCCGCCATCCTGGAGCGGGCCGATCCGAACGACCGGGACGGCGATGGCATCTCCGGTCGCGCAAATATCGTGACAGCGCATGTCGGTGTTTCCCGGATCGGGCGCTTCGGCTGGAAGGGTTCGGCCGCGAACCTGTCCGACATGACCGAGGCGGCGTTTTCCCTGGACCTTGGCCTCTCGACGCCTGGGCGTCCTGCCCCCTGGGGCGATTGCGGAGAGAAGCAGCCGGAATGCCGCACGGCTCCACATGGTGGGAATTGGACCGAGCCTGAGATCACAGGCGAGCTCGTTGCCATGATCCGTGATTATCTGACCGGCGTCGCGGCGCCTGCCCAGGCAGGTGCGACGCCGGGTGAGGGCGAGGCGGTGTTCGCCAGTATCGGCTGCGCCGCCTGCCATACGCCGGCGCTGCGGTCTCCCAAAGGCCCTGTGCGGGCTTACACCGATCTGCTGCTGCACGACATGGGTGATGGACTTGACGATGGTGCAACGGAGCCCGGCGTCGGCCCTGGCGAGTGGCGGACTGCACCCCTCTGGGGCATTTCCCGCATTCTTGCATCCGGAGCCAGGTTCCTGCATGACGGGCGCGCAGCGACCCTCGAAGAGGCGATCCTGTTCCATGGGGGTGAGGGGAGCGGCGCACGTGCGCGCTATCTGGCGCTCGACGCCCGGGAGCGTGAAAGGCTTCTCGCCTTCCTGTCCACTCTGTAGGAGTTTACCGTGAAGCGCGTTATTGCCGGTCTCGCATTCATATCCGCGCTCCTATCGGGAGCATCGGCTCGCGCAGTCGATTACCACGAGGCGGCCCTGCGGACCGCTCGCGAGTTCGCGCTCCCGCGCTATGAGGCGCTTGCCGAGGCGACTGCGGCGCAGGCCAGGGCCTGGGATGATTTCTGCAAGGTGGCGGCGCCCCGTGACCTGAACACCCTCGATGCCGCCTTTGGCGCGGCCGCGGGGGCGTGGGCGCAGATCGAGTTCGTGCGCTACGGGCCCATCGGGGAGGGGTTCCGGTTCGAGCGCATGGCGCATTGGCCTGAACGGCGGAATGCCATCTCACGGGCGCTGTCGAACCTGATGTCGCGGCCAGAGGCCGACGTGCTCTCCCCGGAGCGCTTCAGGGAAACGAGCGTCGCGGGGCAGGGCATCTCGGCCCTGGAGCGGATCCTGTTCGAGGACGGGAGCCGAGGCGACCTGCGCTCCGGCGCAGGATCCGCCAAGCGATTCTGCCTCGTCGGTGAGGCGATCGCGGATGCGTTGGCGGCAACGTCGCGAGAGGTCGCCGAGGCATGGCGGAGCCAGACCTTGCCGCAGCTGGAGAATGCGGACGAGGCCCGCGCCCGCCAAGCCGTGACGCGCTTCACCACGGATCTCCTGACCGGCCTGCAGGTGATCGAGGAACTCAAGCTCACCGCGCCGCTCGGGAAGAGCATCGACACCGCTCGCCCCACCTTGTCCGAGCTGTGGCGCAGCGGACGGGCGACCCAGACGATCCAACTCAATCTGCAGTCTGCGCATGCGCTGGCGGCGGCCTTGCTGGGCACGCCCCCCGGCAGTGACGGGCAGCATACACTCTCAGCGATCAAGGCGGTCGCCTCGATCGCTGAGAGGTCGCCGGAGAACCTGGGCGAGGCCGCGGCGGATCCCCGCCGGCGTCGCCAGATCATTCTGTTGCGCGATGCGGTGGCCTCCGCGCGCGAAATCGTGGGGGCCAGCCTTCCGCCCGCTTTGGAAATCACAACGGGGTTCAATTCTCTCGATGGCGATTGACCGCAGAAGTTTTCTGGCCGCTCTGGGGGCGGCTATCGGCACGGGGCTCGCGCCGCACAGGGCATGGGCTGCGGAGCCCGTCTATGTCTCGGCTTGCACGGATGCAGGCGGCGTTCACCATGTTGCCGCCTTCTCACTCGACGGACGCATGCGGTTTACCACCACCTTGCCGTCCCGAGGGCACGACATGACGCTCCGGCCTGGCGGGCGCGAGCTCATTGTCTTCGCGCGGCGGCCCGGCAACTGGATGGCCATCCTCGATCCGGTCAGCGGGCTTGTTCGCAAGGTCGTGCTGGCGGCGCCGAACAGGCACTATTTCGGCCATGGCACGTTTTCGGACGATGGCCGGTTACTCTACGCCACCGAAAACCGCATCGAGACCGGAGAGGGGATCGTCGGAATCTATGACGCTGATGCTGGCTATGCGCGGATTGGCGAGATGGCGACGAGCGGTCCCGGACCGCACGATCTCGCCTTCCTGCCCGGCGGCAAGCGCCTTGTCGTCGCCAACGGAGGCGAGCGCACGGAATCGGACACCCGCGATGTGGTGAACGAAGGCGAGCTCGAGCCGAGCCTCGCTCTTCTGCATACGGGAACCGGCGAGGTCGACAATCGCTTCGAACTGGGACGGTCTCTTCGCAACCTGAGCATCCGTCATCTGGCCTGTGCCCCAGATGGCGAAGTCGTCTTCGGGTGTCAGTTCAAGGGTGATCCGCTCAACATTGTGCAGTTGGTCGGAATTCTCACGCCGGCTGGCGAGAGCATTCTTCTCGACATGCCGGAGGACGATCTCGCCTCCATGGAGAATTATGTCGGCTCGGTATCGCTCGATCGGTCAGGGGAGATCATTGCCGCCACGAGTCCGAGAGGCAGCGTTGTCGCATTCTGGGACAGAGCTTCGCGACACTATCTCGGGCGCAGGCGCATGTCTGATGTCTGCGGTATCGCACCGGCTCATGGGGACGGAACATTTCTGGTCACCTCCGGCAATGCGGGCGTAGGGCTCACCAAGGTCGGTGGCAGTGCCATTGAACGGATCGGCGGCGACTTCGACCGCTGGGTCTGGGACAATCATGCACTTCCTCTCGGGTGATCGCCCGGAGGGTGAGGATAGGCTGCCCCTGCTGGCCGGAGCAAACGGGCTCATCGACTGTGATGCCACATCGGCAGACCCGTGAACTGTCCCACCGAGCCCTTCAGCGGGAAGACGGGAGCAGGGAGTGAGCCACTTCAAGCGGCTCGCTCTTGAGCGGTTAGCCTTCGATGAAGGCGAGCAGATCTGCGTTGAGCACGTCTGCGTTCACGGTCAGCATGCCGTGCGAGAAACCGGGATAGATCTTCAGCGTGCCGTTTTTCAGGAGATCGGCCGATTTCGGCGCCGAGGCGGCGATCGGAACGATCTGATCGTCGTCCCCGTGCAGGACGAGCGTCGGAACGCTGATCGCTTTCAGGTCGTCGGTCTGATCGGTCTCGGAGAAGGCCTTGATGCCGTCGTAATGCGCCTTGGCGCCGCCCATCATGCCCTGGCGCCACCAATTCTGGATCACACCTTCCTGAACATTGGCGCCCTCACGATTGAAGCCGTAGAACGGACCGCTCGGAACATCCCGGAAGAACTGCGCCCGGTTGGCAGCGAGCGCCGCGCGGAATCTATCGAAGACCTCGATCGGCAAACCCTCAGGATTGGACGCCGTCTTCAACATCAAGGGCGGAACGGCCGACACCAGAACCGCCTTGGCGACACGGCCAGCCGGCTGCCCATATTTTGCCACATAACGGGCGACTTCGCCGCCGCCGGTGGAATGTCCGATATGAACCGCGTTCTTTAGATCCAGCGCTTCGACGACTGCGAAGGCGTCGGCAGCGTAGTGATCCATGTCATGGCCATCCGCAACCTGTTGAGAGCGGCCATGACCACGACGGTCGTGAGCGATGACGCGGAAGCCTTTTGACACAAAGAACAGCATCTGCGCGTCCCAGTCGTCGGAGGAGAGCGGCCAGCCATGGTGGAACATGATCGGCTGAGCGTCCTTTGGTCCCCAATCCTTGTAGAAGATGTCCACGCCGTCTTTGGTGGTGATGAAGCCCATGGTCAATCTCCGTTGGTAGGTGCAGCGTCGGCTGCAACGTTGGGAGGTAGTCGATGCAGCTTCGGCTGCAAGGCTGGGACGCGAAGGCGCTGAGTGGTGTGATCGCGTCAGGGACGATCGGGACTCGTGCGGTCATATTGGACATCAATGAAGTTCAGTGGGCATCTGTGATGCCATTGCACGGGCATGGTCATTTCGTTCGCGATATAATGTGACCTGCTCCATCGGGCCGGCTTCAAACGTGTCCATCGAGAAACTGCTTGCCGCCTCGTTACCTGGTGCGACGGCATCTATGCGCGGAGTGTCACCCAGGCAGGGGGCACGATGACGAGCGTTGCTCCGTGCAGTGGCGGCAAGACCGGGTTACTCTTCCTGAGGGATGCATAATCCGCGCTGCTGCTTGGGCCTCCTGTGAGTTGTCGCCCATACGCTCTACCTTTGGCCGCGTCAGTCGCTAAACTGGCTCCGCCGCCGCTAGGGCGGGTGACCGGAAGACTGGGCATGCGCGTTCGGTTCGGCTTTCAACTCTCCGTCACGACGCTGTTCGTGTCCGTGGTGCTTGCTGTCGGCCTCACCCTGGTCTTCCTCAGCTTCGATCGCGCGCGCCTGATCACCCGGACGGCTGCCCTTGCCTTTATCGACCGGGTCGCAGACCACACGGCCGACCAGGTCGACGGGGAGTTCAGGGATGTTTTCGACATCCTCGAGGTCCTGCGGCAGCTCGAGGATGTCGAGTCGGGCGCAATCCTGGACAACCCCTCCTTCTATAGAACTCTGGCCACGCTCCTGCGCCGCCACAACCAGCTCTACAACCTTTATGTCGGTTACGATGACGGCGGGTTCATCGAGCTCGATATGCTGGATCGGGCGGGGCCCGCAATTCGTGCGCAACTCGACGCTCCGCCGGATGCCGCCTTCAGGCTGACCGTTATCGAGACGCCCGCCGGCGAGACATCGCGGATCCGCCATACCGCCTATCTCAGGCCCGATCTCACCATCCTGACCCAAAACCGTCGTCCAGCCGATTACGACCCGCGCCAGAGGCCTTGGTATCAGGATGCCTTTAAACCCGGCGCCGGTCCGATCACCGAGCCTTACGTTTTCGATCTTGCCAATCTGATCGGCTACACGGTTCGGACAGCGTTTCTGCAGGGGCGGCGCGGCGTGGCTGCGGGGGATATCCTTCTCACCGAGACGGATGAGTTCCTGAACGCGCAGAAGCTCAGTCCTTCCGGCGTCGTATTCCTGTTCGATGACGGCGGCCAGATCGTCGCCCATCCCCGCATGGAGGAGATTTATCAGGCCCGGGCGGCAGGTGCTGCCCTCCAACTGCCGAGCATCAGCCGGCTTGTGGACGTCGATATTTCACAGCCCCTGAAGGCATGGCAGCAAGGCGGCGCGGCGCAGCAGATCTTCGACGCCGCGGATGGTCGGACCTATGTCGTGGCCTTCCGCTCGATCGGGACGGCCCGATCCTCCGGCCTCAGCCTTGCCGTCATGGCACCGCTCGACGAATTCTTCGCCGAGGTCGAGGCTGGGCGCCGCCAGCTGGTTCTGCTGGCGCTCGGTCTCGTCCTTTTGGCGCTCCCGGCCGTCTGGTGGATCGGCGCGATGCTGTCGCGATCCATGAAGGCATTGGCGCGGGAGACGGATCGCATCCAGAAATTCGATACCGACGGGCCCACCCGGAGGATCAGCTCGATCATACGCGAAATAGACGACCTCGGACGATCGGTTGCAACGATGCGGACCGTGGTGCGGACATTCGCCAGCTTCGTGCCGAAGCGCTTGGTCCAGCAGCTCGTCGCCACGGGGGATGCCCTTGAGCGCGGCGGCTCGCGTCGCGAGGTCACGGTCCTGTTCACCGACATCACGGGCTTTACCGCCATCGCCGAGAAGGCCGATCCCGAGCTGGTCACGCGTCAGACCTCCCGCTATCTGGCCGTGATGTCCGCCGTCATCATGGAGCACGGTGGCACCGTCGATAAATTCGTCGGCGATGCCATCATGGCGATCTGGAATGCACCGGCCGACGATCCCGATCACGTCGCCCATGCCTGTGCTGCCGTGCTGGCCTGCCGCGAGGCCAACCGAAGGCTTAACGAGGAGTTCGAGCGGGAGGGCTGGCCGGCTTACCGGACGCGGTTCGGCCTCCACACCGGAGAAGCGGTCGTTGGCACCATCGGATCGGATGACCGGCTGGCCTACACGGTCCTCGGCGCCGCGGTGAACTTGGCCGCGCGCCTGGAGCCGCTCAACAAGGAATTCGGCACGGAGATCCTGGTCAGTGAGGCCGTTCAACGCCGGGTGGCTGACCGCTTCGCATTTCGGGCGATCGGTACGACCCAGCCGAAGGGCTTCGAAGCCAGAGTCCAAGTCTACGAACTCTGCGGTGAGCTGAATGAGCCTTCCCGCAGAAGTGATTCCGCCTGACGGGGTGACCAGTCAGGATCCAGCGGCGATCTCAGAAGGTTGTCATCTCAAGCATCGCGGCATGGCGGGAGTGGATCCCGGCCGAACCAGACTGCTCATTCGCTTCCCTCCATCTCTGTTCGCGGATCGAGCGGTGCGGCCACCGGGGTGGTTCGCGGCAAGATCTGATAGGGACCCTGCTGGTCGGCGGGGGGCGAGGGGCGGACGCGCATGCGCCACAGGCCAAAAATCAGCGTGGCCGCGCTGACCGCGGTCGTGAAGGCAAACAATCCCCAGCCTCCGACGAGCGTCATGGTGGCCGACGAGAGGAGGGGCCCGAGGGTTGCTCCCGCAGAATAGGCAAGGATCAGACCGCCGCTGGCCGACACACGCGCTGCGGCGTCCAGATGATCGTTCGTATGCGCCACGCAAAGAGGATACAGGGCAAACGATACGCCGCCGAAGAGCAGGGCTATTCCATAGAGCATGGTGCTGTCGGGGCCGGCCGTGGCCGCACTGCCCCCGCTGACCAGGACCGTCAGGCCGAGCACCCCGACGATGACCAATCGCCGGTCGAAGACATCGGAAAGGCGCCCGAAGGGAAGTTGGAGGAGAACGCCACCGAAAATTACGGCGCTCATGAACAGCCCGGTCCGAGAAACATCAAGGCCGATGTCACGCGCGAAGACGGGTCCAAGGCTGTAGAGCGAGCCCAGGATCAATCCGCTCGTGATGACGCCGACAACTCCCAGAGGAGAAGCCTGGTAGAGGCGACGAAAACTCAGACTCTCCACGTGAGGCAAAGTCGGGGGAGCGGCACGGGTCAAGGCTACGGGGATCGCAGCGAAAGAGATCAGGATCGAAACGAGAATGAAGAGGAGAAAACCTGAGGAATCCTGAAGCGTCAGCATGAACTGGCCGCCTGCCTGGCCCGAGTAGAGGCAGATCATGTAACAAGCCAGAACCTTTCCCCTGGTCTCCTTCGTCGTGCTGTCGTTCAGCCAGCTTTCGACGCAGATGAACAGCCCCGCCATGCAGAAGCCTTCCGACAGGCGCAGTGCCCCCCAAAGCATCGGATTGAAGTGCAGCGGGTAAATCAGCGAAATGCCGGAAAGAGCAGAAGCAAAGGCGGTGAACGCGCGGATATGCCCGAACGCCGTCACGAGCTGGTAGGCGAAGAGCGAGCCGAGGGTCAGGCCCGCGAAATAGGCCGCCATCACGAACCCTATGATCGCAGGGAGGATCCCGGCGGCCTCCAGCCGGACGCCGATGAGCGTGCTCAGCGGGCCATTCCCTGCCATCAGAAGAAACACGGCCAAGAGCAGGGCGAGAACCGGGCGAAGGGTTGCGAGCATCGTCATCGCTCGACCGATGGTGTGCGACAGGAGTGAAGGTGCCGACTGATGTGCCTCCTCGCTCGATTTCCGCCGGGTCGGGTCAACATGCGCTCCTTCGTGTGACGACGCTGCGCAGCGCCTGTCTGCTGGTCAACGAAAAGCGCGGAATTCTGTTGATGCACGTTACGAAATTCCATGAGCAGCACAGCCGGCAACGTCCGACTCTTCCCCTGCCGAGGCGGCGAAAGCAACGCAGGAATGATGGTTGGGCGGCGAGTGCGCAGGGTCACAGTCTGGGTCTCTCGCGGTTGGACGGAAGGCCTCCTGCAAGGGGATCTAACGTGTTGTTTTGCAACCGAAAGATTGGTCCGAGAACGATTTGGCGGCGAGGCGAATACACAAGGAATGCAGCCAATTCATGTTCGAGGGGTTGGCTTTTCAAGCGGAGCCGCGTAAATAAATGACGTCAACGATAACGATCTTCGTTGAACGCCTCACCGGAAGCAGGCAATTGCGGTTTGTTGTGATTGCTCTGATGTTGTCGCTTCCTTCCATGTGATTGATCGCCGCTTTCGATAATACGCAACGGAGGTTGCCCCTAATCTTCGAGACAGGGGAAATGGAGTTTGAATGACTGCTGAGAATGGTTCTGTGCGCAGTGATGATGTTGTCGAAAGGACTGCAGACAAGATCACCCTGCGCAATGTTTTCAAGATCTTCGGCTCCGAAGTCACGAAGGCGGTCGATCTGATCCGGGCAGGGCAGGGTAAGGATGCCGTACAGGCTCAGACCCGCTGCACCATAGGCGTCAATGACGCCAGCTTCGGAATTCGCGAGGGCGAGATTTTCGTGGTTATGGGGCTTTCAGGCTCCGGCAAGTCGACCCTGTTGCGTCTGCTCAACCGGCTGATCGAGCCGACGCTCGGATCGGTTCTCGTTGATGGCCAGGATGTGACGCGTATGGGCAAGCGTGACCTGATCGAGCTTCGCCGTCGCGACATGAGCATGGTGTTCCAGAGCTTCGCGCTCCTCCCGAACCGCACAGTTCTCGACAATGCTGCATTCGGGCTCGAGATCGCGGGTGTTGCCGAGGCGGAACGCAATCGAAAGGCTCTGCAGGCGCTCGAAGCCGTCGGCTTGGGCCGCTACGCGGCAAGCCGTCCGGACGAATTGTCCGGCGGGATGAAGCAGCGCGTCGGCCTCGCCCGCGCGCTTGCCAACGAGCCGTCGATCCTTCTCATGGATGAAGCCTTTTCTGCGCTCGACCCTCTCATCCGCACGGAAATGCAGGACGAGCTCCTGCGCCTGCAGGCCGAGAGGAGCCGAACGATCGTTTTCGTAAGCCATGATCTCGATGAAGCCATGCGCATCGGCGACCGGATCGCCATCATGCAGGACGGTGTCGTCGTACAGGTAGGCACGCCGGAAGAAATCGTGATGCGCCCGGCAAACGATTATGTCCGCTCGTTCTTCCGGAATGTGGATGTCAGTCATGTCTTCCGCGCCGGCGACATTGCCGGTCACAACCAGGTCACGCTCATCGAGAGGGCCGGCCTGAGCGTGAACGCGGCGCTTGAGCGCATGCGTGCGCATGATCGTGACGTGGCCATCGTGATCGCACGCGATAAGCGCTACCAGGGGATGGTCAGCGCGGATTCGCTGAAGGAGGCGGTCCGGACGGGCGGCCCGGATCCGTACCACAAGGCATTTCTTCCCGAGATGAACCCGATCGATGCGGATACGCCGCTGGCGGATGTCATGGGCCGCGTTGCAGAAAGCCGCTGGCCTGTTCCCGTGGTCGATCAGAAGGGCCGCTATCTCGGCGCCATTTCCAAGTCATCCCTCCTCATGACCCTCGACCGCGCGGGCTGAGACGCCAGCGCGCAAAGGACAACCTCATGGATTTTGACTTCAGCATCGGCGAGGCCGCCAGTGCGGCTGTCGAGTACATGCTCGACAACTTCTCTCCAGCCTTCGATACCATCGCGGACGGGATTGGCTTCTTCGCAGATGGCATCGAGAACACACTTCTCTGGGTGCCGGCATGGGCCTTCATCGCTCTCGTCGCCCTCTTCTCGCTTTGGCGCATCGGCTGGAAGTTTGCTCTTGCCTCCGGCGTCTCGCTCTTCCTCATCGTCGGCATGGGGTTGTGGAAGGAGACGATCGAAACGCTTGCTCTGGTCATGGCCGCGACCATGATCGCGATCGCGATCGGAATTCCTCTCGGCATCCTCATGGCGCGCAACGCGATCGTCGCCGCCGCTACACGGCCCTTGCTCGACCTGATGCAGACGATGCCGGCCTTCGTCTATCTCATCCCGGCGGCAATGCTCTTCGGTCTTGGCGCGGTGCCGGGCATCATCGCGACGGTCATCTTCTCGATGCCGCCGGCCGTGCGCCTGACAGCGCTGGGCTTGACCCAGGTGAACCGCGAGTATGTCGAGGCCGGTCTCGCCTTCGGCTGCACTGACCGTCAGCTGTTGTTCAAAGTTCAGTTCCCGCTGGCCCTGCCATCCATCATGGCCGGTGTGAATCAAACAATCATGCTGAGCCTCTCGATGGTCGTGATCGCGTCGATGATCGGCGCAGGGGGACTCGGCAATACGGTGCTCACGGGCATTCAGCGCCTCGATGTGGGGCTTGGTTTCGAGGGCGGTCTCGCCGTCGTCATCCTGGCCATCGTCCTTGACCGCCTGACACAAAGCCTCTCACACCCGGCCGCTTTGCCGCTTTCGCGCCTGGTATCCCGGCGCGCCGCAAGTGCTCGCAAAGCAGCCGACATGGAGACGGCGCCTGCCAGGGCAGGCGCCTGACGCCGAATGCCGGACGGGCATTCTGATCCGGCATTCGATCACCCTGAGAGCTGAAAGGAGAACCTTATGCTCAAGACCTTCGCCCGGATCGCCCTCGCGGCGGCCCTGACTACAGGCCTTGCGGGCACGCTGCAGGCACAGGAAGAGAAGACGCCGGTCAAGATCGGCTGGACCGCCTGGGCCGACGCGGAGTTCGTCACAAAGCTCGCCAAGAAGCTCATCGAAGACAACTACTCCCAGAAGGTGGAACTCGTTCAGACCGACATCGCGCCGCAATATCAAGGTGTCGCCAAAGGCGACATCGATGTGATGATGATGGCCTGGCTGCCCGAGACCCATAAGGATTACTGGAAGCGCGTCGGCAACAAGGTCGTTCCTCTCGGCGTTCTCTATACCGATGCCAAGCTCGGTTGGGTCGTTCCGGATTATGTCCCGCAGGACCAGGTCGGATCCATTGCCGATCTGGCAAAGCCCGAAGTGAAGGAGAAGCTGAAGGGCAAGGTGCAGGGCATCGATCCCGGAGCAGGCCTCACCCGTCTGTCGAAGGAAGCCATCAAGACCTATGACCTGAGCGGGTACGAACTGACGACCGCCAGCGACGCAGCCATGGTGTCGGCTCTGGATCGCGCGATCCGCCGAAAAGAGTGGATCGTGGTGACTGGCTGGAGCCCCCATTGGATGTTCGGCAAGTATGACCTGCGCTATATCGAAGATCCGAAGAATGCTCTCGGTGGTGTCGAGCGGGTCTACGCGGTCGCCCGCCAGGGCTTCCAGGCCGACCATCCGGAGGTCGCGCAGTTCCTGATGCGCATGCACCTGCCGCTCAACGAACTTGAGGCTGCCATGTCCGACGCCAATGATGGTTCGGTCGACAAGGCGGTCGAGAACTACATCAGCGAGCATCCGGCCCGGGTGAAGTACTGGCTGACCGGCGAGATGACCTCCTCGTCGTGACGGGCAGATAGGGGTCGTGTGAGCCCTTTCGGAGCATTCAGACGAAGCAAGCCGCCGAAAGCCCTTCGGCGGCTTGCTTCAATCAGCAATGCCCTGCCGCGAAATCGCACTCTCTTTCAGACCTGAACTGCGACGCGCGGGCAATTTGGCAGCCGTCGCTCATGAAAAAAGGGCCCGCAACATCTGCCGCGAGCCCTGATCTCTGCTGGCGTCCCACGCTAGGCGGTGGCCGGTGAGAACTCCTTTGAGACGGACTTCACCCTCCGCCGCTGGAGCCACCAGATGAGGCCGGCGAGGGCGAGCGCCGGAATGTAGACCCAGAGGGTCGAAGGCCGTCCCAGCGCGGGCTGGATAACGCCGACGATGTTGAAGCCCGGTTCCAGGCCCACGCGCTTGGCGTAGGAACCGAAGGCCACGTTGCTGATTGTCAGCTGGTCGCCGAGTGGCGCAACGGTGAGGCCCGAGGCGCGCAGGCGCTCCTGCGGGGTGGACTTCTGATCCGCGAGATTGATGCTCACCGTCTTGCGCACGTCGTCGCCCTCGATGTTCATGCCCTCCACGACGAAGGCGAGGCGATAATTCTTGGGCGCGCGGGCGACCTCGTTCATCAGCTCGCTCGCGGGCAGCTCCACCGCCGCCGGAGAGACCTGATTGAGCCACCAGTCCGGGCGGAACAGGGCGAAGCAGACGACGAGCAGGATCGCGCTTTCCCACAGGCGGCTCTTGGTCGCGAAATAGTTCATCGTGGCGGCCGAGAAGATCAGGACCGCCGCCATGTTGGCCCCGACGACGATGAGCAGGTCCGTCCAGCTGTCCACGCCGATGAGAAGCATCGCCGGATTGAAGATGAACACGAAGGGCAGCACGGCAGTGCGCAGGGAATAGAGCGCACCCTGGAAGCCCGTGGCGATGGGATCCTCGCGCGAGATCGCCGCCGCCGCGAAGGACGCAAGGCCAACGGGCGGCGTGATGTCGGCCATGATGCCGAAATAGAACACGAACAGGTGGACGGCGATCAGCGGAATGGCGAGGCCCGCCTGCGCGCCGAGCTCCACCACCACCGGCGCCATCAGCGTCGCCACCAGGATGTAGTTCGCCGTGGTCGGGATGCCCATGCCGAGCACAAGGCTGATGAGCGCGATCAGCACCAGCATGATGATGACATTGCCGCCGGAGATGAATTCCACGAACTCGGTCATCATCAGGCCGAGGCCGGTGAGCGTCACCGTGCCGACGATGATGCCTGCGGTCGCCGTAGCGATGGCGATGCCGATCATGTTGCGGGCACCGAGCGCCAGGCCGTCCAGAAGGTCGGCGCCAGCCGCACGGACCGCCGCCGGAATGGATTGCCTCCGGAACAGAGCGAGCAGCGGGCGGCGCGTGGCCAGAATGCCGATGATGGAGGCGGTCGCCCAGAAAGCGGAGAGGCCGGGCGACATTTCCTCGACCATCAGGCACCACAGCAGAACGACGAGCGGAATGAGGAAGTCGAGGCCAGTGCGCGTCACGTCCCAGGCGCGGGGAAGCTGGATGATCGGCGTGTTGGGATCGTCGAGCTCGAGATCGGGATGGCGCGCGGCGTAGGCCACCGTGACGAGATAGATCACGAGGCCGGCGGCCGCGAGAATCCAGGGAGCGCTCGGGCCGAAAGCGGCTTGCGCGCCGACCACGCCGTAATAGAGCAGGCCGAGCACCACGATGGAGCCCGACAGGCCCAGGCCCGTGCGGAGGAAGCGCGTCTTGGCAGGCATCGCCTCGCGCGGGATCGGCTTCGCGCCGATCTTCAGCGCCTCCAGATGCACGATGTAGAGCAATGCCAGGTAGGAGGCGATCGCCGGAAGGAAAGCGTGCTTGACGATCTCCGAATACGGGATCCCGACATATTCGACCATGAGAAAGGCGGCTGCGCCCATGACCGGCGGCATGATCTGGCCGTTGATGGAGGATGCAGCCTCGATGGCGCCGGCTTTCACGCCGGACAGACCCGTGCGCTTCATCAGCGGGATCGTGAAAATGCCGCCCGACACCACGTTCGATACCGAGGAGCCCGACACCACGCCATTGAGCGCCGAGGACACCACGGCGACTTTCGCGGGGCCGCCGCGCAGGTGGCCGAGGAGGGCGATGGAGATCTGCATCATCCAGTTGCCCGCGCCGGCCTTGTCGAGCAGCGTGCCGAAGAGCACGAAGAGGAACACGAAGCTGGTCGACACGCCGAGCGCGATGCCGAACACGCCTTCCGTCGTCAGCCATTGATGCTGGAGGAATTTCGAGATGGACGCGCCCTTGTGCAGCAGCACGTCCGGCATGTAGGGACCGGCGAAGGTGAAGAAGATGAAAACCAGCGAGACGATGACCATCGGAAGGCCGAGGGAGCGGCGCGTGGCCTCGAGCAGAAGCAGGATGCCTGCACCCGCCGTCACGAGATCCAGCATGATCGGCTGGCCCGGACGCGTGGCGAGATCCCGATAGAACAGGAAGAGATAGGCGCCTGCGAAAGCGCCAGCGAAGGCAAGCACCCAATCAGCGACGGGCACGTAAGCGCGAGGCGACGACTTGAAAGCCGGATAGGCCATGTAGGCAAGGAAGAGCCCGAGGCCGAGATGGATGGCACGCGCTTCCGTGTCGTTCAGGATGCCGATCCCGAACGTAAATGGCAGCGGCGAGGCATACCAGAGCTGGAACAGCGACCAGGCAATGGCAACCGTGGTGATCAATGCGGCGGTGAAACCGGTCGGCTTGCGGCCTCCCGTATCAGCCTCGGCGACGAGCTGCTCGAGCTCGGCGGACGGGGCGAGTGCGGCTTTCTCGGTTGTCGACATGGTCGCGTCCTCAAGTCGTCTCAATAGGACAAGGGGGCAGCCTTTGCCGCCCCCGTGCCGATCGGATTGTTCGGCGGCACCGGCTTACTTCAGCCAGCCCTTTTCCTTGTAGTACTTCGCAGCACCGGGATGGAGCGGAGCCGACAGGCCGTCCTTCACCATCTTGGCCGGGTCGAGATTGGCGAAGGCCGGGTGCAGAGACTTGAACTCGTTGAAGTTCTCGAACACCGCCTTGGTCAGCTGATAGACGGTTTCCTCCGGCACCTTGGCCGAGGTCACCAGGGTTGCGAGCACGCCGTAGGTTTCGACGTCATCCGGATTGTTGTTGTAGAGCCCGCCCTTGATCGTGGCCTTGGCATAATAGGGCTTTTCGGCGAGTAGCTTGTCCACGGCAGGACCCGTGATCGACACGAGCTTCGCGCCGCAGGTCGTGGTCGGGTCCTGGATGTTCGCGGAAGGATGGCCCACGCCGTAGAAGAACGCGTCGATCTTGTTGTCGCAGAGCGCCGGGCCGTGCTCGTCAGCCTTCAGCTCGGAGGCGAGCGAGAAGTCGGACAGCTTCCAGCCCTTCGCAGCAAGCAACTCTTCCATGGAGGCGCGGGTGCCCGAGCCCGGGTTGCCCACGTTCACGCGCTTACCCTTCAGATCGTCGAAGGTCTTTGCATTGGCTTCCTTGCGGGCGAGCACGGTGAAGGGCTCGGGATGCACGGAGAACACGGCACGCATATCCTCGAAGGCGCCGCCCTCCTTGAAGGCGCCGAGGCCCTTCAGGGAGTTGTACTGAACGTCGGACTGGGTGAGGCCGAAATCGAGCTCGCCAGCCTTGATGGTGTTGACGTTATAGGCCGAACCGCCGGTGGATTCGACCGAGCAGCGGATGCCGTGCGTCTTGCGGTCCTTGTTGACCAAACGGCAGATCGCGCCGCCGACAGCATAGTACACGCCGGTCACGCCGCCGGTGCCGATGGTGGCGAAGTTCTGCTGCGCCTGGGCCGGGAGAGCCGTGAACGCCAAAGTGGCTGCGGCCGCGCCCAGCAGGGTCTTGTTCAACATTTTCATTTGCTTCCCTCTTGTTGTGTCGGGCTTCCTGCCTGACTTGAAGTTGTCCTGGGATCGATGTCCCTGTGTCGCCTTCAGGCGACGTTCGATCTCACGCTTTCGAGTGCCGCGTCGACGGCATCCCCCAAGCGTTCGACAATCGTGTCGACGATGACCTCGTCGACGATGAAAGGCGGTGCGAGCAGAACGTGGTCGCCCCGCACCCCGTCGATGGTGCCGCCCATGGGATAGACCATGAGGCCACGGGCCATCGCTTCACGCTTGATACGCGCATGAAGTTTCTTTTTAGGATCAAAGGTGGCCTTGGTCGACCGGTCCTCCACCAGTTCGACGCCCATGAAGAGCCCGCGTCCACGGATATCCCCAACATGAGGATGGTTCCCGAACCGATCGCCCAGGCGCTGTCGCAGACGTGCCCCCATTGACTGAACGTTAGTCAAGAGGCCGTCACGGCGGATCACCCCCTGGACAGCGAGGGCGGCCGCGCAGGCGATGGGATGGCCCAGATAGGTATGGCCGTGCTGAAAGAAGCCGGTGCCCTTGGCGAAGGCATCGTAGATGTGCTGTCCGAGCAGGACCGCGCCGATAGGCTGGTAACCGCCGCCTAGACCCTTGGCGATGGTCATGATGTCCGGCGAAATCCCGTCCTGCTCGCAGGCATGGAGCGTGCCCGTGCGGCCCATGCCGCACATCACCTCGTCCAGGATGAGCAGCACACCGTAACGGTCGCAGATCGCCCGAATGCGCTTGAAGTAATCGGCCACGGGAGGCACGGCGCCGGCGGTCGCGCCGACGACGGTTTCCGCAACGAAGGCGATCACCGTTTCGGGACCGAGCTCGAGGATCTTGTTTTCCAGTTCCTGCGCGGCGCGGGCGGCGTAAGCCTCGTCGCTCTCGCCCGGCATCTGGTAGCGATAGGCGAAGCACGGGTCGATATGATGCGTCTCGATGAGGAGCGGCTTGAACTGCGTCCGGCGCCATTCGTTGCCGCCTGTGGCAAGTGCGCCGAGCGTGTTGCCATGATAGCTCTGGCGCCGGGCGATGACGTTGCGGCGCTCGCTCTGTCCGATCTCGACGAAATATTGCCGCGCCATCTTGAGCGCGGCCTCCACGGCCTCCGATCCTCCCGAGACGAAATAAACGTGGGACATGCCCTTCGGCGCGTCCTCGATCAGGCGATCGGCCAGAGTCTCCGCTGCTTCCGTCGTGAAGAAGCTCGTATGCGCATAGGCAAGCTTGTCGGCCTGCGCATGAATCGCCGCCGTCACGTCGGGATGGCCATGGCCGAGGCAGGACACCGCCGCTCCGCCGGAGGCGTCGATATAGGCTTTGCCTTGCGCGTCGAAGATCTCGACGCCCTTGCCGCCGACCGCAACCGGCAGGGTCCCGTGGATCTGGCGATGAAGGATTCGGGTCATCAGGTTCTCCGGCCGTCTTTCGGCAACCAATGGATGTTGAAGGCTGTAAGCTGGTCCTCGGTGCGCCGGAGCGCTTCCAGCGAGGCTTCCTCGCCGCGTCCGGCAACGAGCGCCGTCAGGATTTCTCCGACGACGAAGGCGGGCGTCATGCTGTGGAAGAATGAGGGACTGTCCGTCGAGACGAGAATGGTGGACCGAGCGAGGGGGGCGAGGGGAGACACCAGACTGTCCGTGACGGCGACGATCGGCACGGCGTGGGCGTGGGCATATTGCGCGACTTCGACGGTTGCGCGGGTATAGGGTGCGACGCTGACCACGAACAGGGCATCCCGCGGCGAGGCATTGCGGATAGGGTCCGTTCCGAAGCCGGCATGGGTGTCGAGCAGAACCGACTTTTCGCCGATCAGCGACATTACGTAGTTCATGTGCCACGCCACGGTATGCGACGAGCGCAGGCCGAGGCAGAACACGCGTTCGGCAGACGCCAGAAGAGCGGCGGCGCCGGCCAGGCGCTCGAGCTGCTCAGGCTCGGCGAGCCGTCCGATCTGGCTCGTCAGAGAGGCGACCATCTCCGCGGCCAAAGCCTTCTCGCCTCTGACCTTCTGAGCCAAGACCTGTGCCCCGGCCTTGCCGGAGAAGCCGAGGCCGTTATCGCGGATGGCTTGGGCATAAAGATCGCGGACGGCGTCGTAGCCGTCGAAGCCCAGCCTCTTGGCCAGCCGCGTCATCGTCGCGGGCTGGACCCCTGCCTGCCTCGCCTGCTCGCGCATGGAGAGGAGCGCCACATCCCTCGGCCGGTCGAGCACGAATCGGGCCGCCGCCTGGAGCTGCTCGGGCAGCTCCGGGAACGTCTCGACGATTGCTGCAGCCAAGGGTGCCGTATCCATTCGCAAACCATAGACTCGGCTGCCGGATCCGTGCAACATTTGTTTTTAAAAGTCACCATTTGAAACAGATGGATCGGAGCCAGCGCATGGGCGGTCAGCAGATGGAAGCGGGACAGCGGGTCGCGATCGCGGCCGCCCCCAATGGTGGACGCCGTACCAAGGCCGATCATCCCGCGATTCCCCTGACAGCGAACGAGATGGCCTATACGACCTCAGAATGCCTCGATGCGGGCGCTTGCATGATCCACGTGCATGTCCGCGACGGGCAGGGCAGGCATCTTCTCGATGCGGGCGCCTATGCGGAGATGATGAGGGCGATCCGCCGGGCCGTCGGCGACCGAATCGTGGTTCAGATTACCAGCGAGGCGCTCGGCATCTACAAACCCGAGGAGCAGATGGCCGTGGTGCGCGCCACGCGGCCCGAGGCGGTGTCGCTCGCCCTGCGGGAGCTGGTTCCGGACGAAGCCTCCGAGGGGGCCTTCGCGGAGTTCCTGGGCTGGCTTCGGCGGGAGCGGATCGTTCCGCAGATCATCCTCTACGCGCCGGAAGAGGCCGTGCGGCTGGAGGAGATGAGGCGGCGCGGGCTGGTGCCGTTCGAGCGGGTCCCCGTGCTCTATGTCCTGGGGCGCTATTCGGTCGGGCAGACCTCTCGGCCCGCCGATCTGCTGCCGTTCCTTGCGCCGGACCAACCGCGCTTCGCCAACTGGATGGTCTGCGCTTTCGGCCGTCACGAAACCGCCTGCGTAACGAGCGCTGCGCTCCTGGGGGGGCATGTTCGCGTCGGGTTCGAAAACAACATCCTCCTGCCCAACGGCTCGATCGCCGGCTCCAATGCAGATCTGGTCGCGCAGACGGTGAAGGCGCTCACGGCCTGCGGATGCTCGCTTGCGGATGCCCATTCATGGCGCCAGGTCTGGGCGGAGTGTTTCGCGTAAGGAAGCGGATCCACCGCGATCTGAATCGCAGCGGGCATCCGCGCTGACGGCAGCGCCGCGCATTGCTCCCACGCGTTCTTCCAAGTCATTGCTCACGCCTTTGTGACCGACGGGAGCGCAGGGCGGGTTGATCGAAATTCGCGTGGCTTTTACCCCGTGTTAACCGCCGCGCTAAAGCCTTACCCGCGCAAATTCCGCTTTCCTCCAATCCAAATTTCACAGGGTTCATCGTTGCTGGGACGATTGCATTTTCATTCCATCGCCGCTGCGATTCAGTCGCGTCTCATGCGTGCTCGCATTCTCGTCGTTCTGCTGCTTCTGGTTCCGACGCATGGTTTTGCGAACGAGCGCTATTCCGGCATCGTGTGGGATATCACCTCGGGAAAGGTGCTCTATTCCGATGCGGCCGATCAGCTGCGATATCCTGCCTCGCTGACCAAGATGATGACGCTCTACGTCCTGTTCGAGGATCTGGAGAAGGGCCGCGTCACGCTCAAGACGCCGCTGCGCGTATCGTCCCATGCGGCGGCGCAGGTGCCCACGAAGCTGGGGCTGAAGGCGGGCGAGACCATCCCCGTCGAGGCGGCCATCAAGGCCCTCGTGACCCGCTCCGCCAATGATGCGGCCGTGGTGATCGCCGAGAACCTCGCCGGAAGCGAGACGGCTTTCGCGGAACGCATGACGCGGACCGCTCATGAACTCGGAATGACCAGCACGCAGTTCCGCAATGCCTCGGGCCTGCCTCATCCGAAGCAGGTGACGACGGCCCGTGACATGATGAAGCTCGGCACGGCGCTGCAGGTCCGCTTCCCGCGCTATTACGCCTATTTCAAGACGCGCTCGTTCACCTACAAGGGCCGCACCTACAAGAGCCACAACCACCTCGTCGGCCGCATCAACGGCGTCGACGGCATCAAGACCGGATACATCCGCGCCTCGGGCTTCAATCTCGTGACCTCGGTGCGACGGGGCGGGCGCAAGATCGTCGCGGTGGTTCTCGGCGGGCGCACGGCGAAGAGCCGCGACAAGCACATGGCATCGCTCATCGGCCGCTACCTGCCGAAGGCCCGCGCCGGCAAGGGCTATGCCGCCGCGGTGCTGGCCATGGTCAAGAAGCCGTCGGTCGTGGTGGCCTCCGCCGATCCTGCCTCGGTGGCCGCCGCGCTGCCGCCCGCCGCCGTCGATGCGGCCGCAGGCGAGCACCAGGAACCGGCATCCGGCTACGTGATCCAGATCGGCGCGCTCCCCAGCAGCGAGGCCGCCGAGCGGGTCCTCAGCAAGGCGCAGTCGGCCCATGCCGAGATCCTGCGCGGCTTCGAGCCCATCGCCGTCCCCTACAAGGATTTCGTGCGCGCTCGCTTTGCAGGCTTCACGGACAGAAAATCGGCCCAGGAAGCCTGCGAGCAGCTGCGCAAGAAGTCGGTTCCGTGCCTGGCGCTGAAGCTGTGACGTCCGCGCTCGCCGCGTCGCCGGCTCCGCATCGGGTCAGCGTTTGCGCAGGATGACGTAGAGGCCGGAGACCGGCCGGCCCGCCTCGAGGCGGATCCGGGATTCCACCGCTTCCAGCAGGTCGAACCCGGTCGCCGTCGTCCTGAGATAGGCGAGCGAATGCGCGAAGCGGCCGGAGGGCTGCAGCGCAAATCCGTCTCCGCTCGCCTGCTCGACGCTCAGGGCGAACAGCCCGCCCTGCATCATCGCTCCGGTGGCGGCGCGCAGAAGCCGCGCGAGGTCGCCGAAATAGATGAGCGAATCCGCCGCGAAGACGAGGTCGAAGCACGCGCGCTGCGTTTCGAGATAGGCGACGGCCTCCGACTTCACGAGCGCGGTGTAGCTTCCGCGCTTTTCCGCCTCCGCGAGCATGCCCGCCGAGATGTCGAGGCCGATGAGGTTTTCGGTGAGGGGCCGCAGCTCCTTGGCCGCGAGGCCGGTGCCGCAACCCAGGTCGAGCACCTGACGGAAGCGGGAGCCGTGCCTCGCCACGAGCTGCGCCATCTGGTGCGGCGCGTCGTATTGGAGCGTGTCGAGCAGCTTGCTGTCGAACTGGGGCGCGAACTGGTCGAAATAGCTTTCGATATAGGCGCTGGGCGCAGCACTCATCGCCCGGCCGAGGACGGCGTCGAGCAGATAGCGGCGAACCGGATCGTCGGGCTTCTCGGCGAGCCGCATCCGGCCGATCGCGGCGGCGGCTTCGAGATGTCCGGCGGCGCTGAGAACGGAGAAGGCGTCCCGCGCGATGATGTCGAGGTCCTCGCGGTCCTCGCCCGCAACCGCGGGATAATCCCGCAGGGCCTCCTGGACGCGGCCCTCGATCATGGCCTGGAAGGTCAGGGCGCGCGCCCGCTTCTGCCGGGTCGGCGGATCGAGCGGCAGGGTCAGCCGCGCGGCCTCGTCGAAGGCGCGCGCGCAGCCCGCGAAATCCGATGCGATGAAGGACAGATGGCCGAGGGCGTAATGCGCCAGGCCATTGACCGGATCGAGCGCGACGGAGGCCCGCACGGCGGCCAGAGCCTCGTCGTATTGCTTCCTGCGGAACAGCAGCAGGCCGAGCCCGAGATGGGCGGCGGCCGCCGCCGGATCGAGGGCGACCGTGCGGCGGTAGGCCTCTTCCGCCGTTTCCGCATCATCCAGCCGGTCCGCGATGCTGGCGAGAACCTGCCAGGACGCGGCCCTGTTCGCATCGAGGGCGAGCGAGGTCCGGATCGCCGCGAGCGCCTGCTCGTCGCGGTCCGAGGCGCTGGAAACGCTGGCCAGGTCGCGCCAGAGGTCGGGATCCTCGGGCGTCAGGGAGAGCGCGGCGGAAAATGTCCGCGCGGCGGTGTCGAAGCGTCCGTTCTCCCAATGCACGAGACCGAGCCTCCGCAGGGCGGGCGCCGGGTGCCCGTGATGGGCGAGGATTCGGCCGAAGTCGGGCAGGCTCGCCTGGAGACTGGCCACCAGCGCCATCGTGGTGCCGACGTCGGGAAGTTCGATGCTCGTCATGAAAATGGATCCAAATGTCATTGTCGGCCCGCAGCCGAAATCCGCCTGACATGGGGTTAGCCGCGGGAGCTTTGCTGGGCCTTGTGGCCGCCCGGGTTGTGCACCGCTCGATGCGTTCGCCGGGCTCCGCGCCCGGAGCGGGCAGGGGAAGGCGGGATCGTTGTCAAGGAACGTGCTGGCGAGCGCTCCCGCCATCATCGGCGGCGCTGAAGCGCGGCGATCTCTCCCGCACGGGAGAGGTGAGGCCGGGCCGGGCTGGTTGAAGCGCTCACCCGGTCAAACGCTGCCGCCCCCGATGTCATCACCGGCCTTGTGCCGGTGATCCCGATGGTGTGAGGCGCTGCGCCTGTCCGATCGGGATGGCCGGGACAGGCCCGGCCATCCCGATGAAGATTGGGTGGCGTCATTCCCTGCTCATCATGCACTCCACTTTTCCCCTCCCCACCGCTCTCGGCTGTTGCCGAGATCGGCTTCTGTCAGTCGCAAGTCGGGAACACCCGACTTGCGGCGGGGAGGGGCAGGGGTGGGGGTGTGAGCGATAGCCTATTCAGGTCTGGCGCCAGCACCCCCCTCTCCAACTCTCCCCCACAAGGGGGAGGGAAAGGGCGCCTCAATCGCCTTGCGATCCGGGATCGGCTGACGCCGTCCGGGATGACACCCTCCACGTCATCACCGGCCTTGGGCCGGTGATCCCGATTGGTGAGGCACAGCGCTTGTCGGCATCGGGATGGCCGGGACAAGCCCGGCCATGACGGCGTGAGGGTCTCGGAGAGGTGTGAGGCTGGCCGCTGCTCCCCGGTGGCTCCGCCGTTCGCATGAGCGCGTCTCCCGCGATGCCGCTTCGCCCTGATGGATCTCTCGTGATGTCAAAGAGCGTGCGGGTCCAGCACGTTTATCCCCGTGGCGGAGTTCGCCCGAGGGTGGAGGGATCGAGGGAGGGCGCGGGGTGCGTCCGGCTCGCTCAGTACTTGACTTGTGAGAGCCGGGTGGCTCCCCGCGCACGGTTCTTTTAGGCGTACTGCTCTTTTAGGCGTACTGCGCCGTCCTCTGGCACGCAGGGCCTCCTGGACCGGCTTGCGAGACCTGCCCAGGACCGTTCCCCGCCCCGCCATCTTGCGACGCCTCGCGAGCGCGCCCCTCGTCGG
>Ga0182741_1000536_pt1 | contig 56503 bp, 51 predicted proteins | sample eDN5th37CBELigOP_FD_128874 | JGI IMG/M metagenome (GOLD analysis project Ga0182741, IMG submission 128874) | Enriched Organic Plus compost microbial communities from Emeryville, California, USA - eDNA 5th pass 37_C BE-Lig OP (version 2) (version 2) ... | reverse complement strand
GTCTACCTTTCGATCAGTCTCGCGACCTCCCTGTTCATGAACTGGTTCAACAAGCGCGTCGCGCTGGTGGAGCGCTGAACCATGGCGGCATCCCAACAGGCCTATGTCCGCGAACAGATGGAGCCGGTGCTGCCGGCTCCGTCGAACCAGCAGGGACTGCTGCACTGGCTGCGGGCCAATCTCTTCGCCACGCCGAAGGACGCGATCCTGACGATCATCGCGGCGCTGCTGCTGGTCTACTACATTCCGCCGCTGATCAACTGGCTGTTCCTCAGCGCCCAGTGGACCGGCACCGACCGCAGCGTCTGCGCCACGGTTGCCCAGGGCGGCATCCAGCCGGACGGCTGGGCTGGCGCGTGCTGGGCCTTCGTCGGCGCCAAGTTCGGCCAGTTCATGTTCAACGTCTATCCGCCGGCCGAACGCTGGCGGGTGATCCTGTGCGCCATCCTGTTCGTCGCGCTGCTCGTTCCGTTCCTCATTCCGAAGGCGCCCTACAAGGGGCTGAACGCGCTTCTGCTGTTCGTGGCGCTGCCGATCGTGGGCTACATCCTGCTGGTCGGCGGCATGTTCGGCTTGCGCTACGTGCCGACCCGCGACTGGGGCGGCTTCATGGTCACGATCATCCTGTCCTATGTCGGTATCGTGGTGTCGCTGCCGCTGGGCGTGATCCTGGCGCTCGGGCGGCGCTCGGAGCTTCCGGTGGTGAAGCTGATCTGCGTCATCTTCATCGAGGCGGTGCGCGGCGTGCCACTGATCACCGTGCTGTTCATGGCCACCAAGATGCTGCCGCTGTTCATGCCGGGCGGCATGAAGATCGATGATTTCCTTTGCGTGCTGATCGGCGTGGCCCTGTTCGCCTCAGCCTACATGGCGGAGGTGATCCGCGGCGGTCTCCAGGCCATGCCGAAGGGGCAGTACGAGGGCGCCGACTCGCTCGGCCTCACCTACTGGCAGAAGATGCGGCTGGTGATCCTTCCGCAGGCGCTCAAACTGGTGATACCCGGCATCGTCAACACCTTCATAGGGCTCTTCAAGGACACCAGCCTCGTCTACATCGTCAACATGTTCGACCTGCTCGGCGCCATCCGGCGCAACTTCACCGACGCCAACTGGATCACGCCGCAGACGCCACTGACCGGGCTGATCTTCGCCGGCTTCATATTCTGGATTTTCTGTTTCGGCATGTCCCGCTATTCCATCTTCATGGAGCGGCGCCTGGACACTGGCCACAAACGATAAGACCCTGGGGAACCACCGCCATGAGCATCGAGAACGCCGTCAGCGCGGAAGAGATCAAGGTCGATACCGGCAAGATGCATGTGTCGGCCACGGACGTGGCCATCGAGATCATCGGCATGCACAAGTGGTATGGCGACTTCCACGTGCTGAAGGACATCAACCTGAAGGTCATGCGCGGCGAGCGCATCGTCATCTGCGGCCCTTCCGGGTCCGGCAAGTCGACGATGATCCGATGCATCAATCGGCTGGAGGAACACCAGAAGGGCAAGATCATCGTCGATGGCAAGGAACTGACCAACGACATCAAGAAGATCGACGAGGTCCGCCGCGAGGTCGGGATGGTGTTCCAGCACTTCAACCTGTTCCCGCACCTGACCATCTTGGAGAACTGCACGCTGGCGCCGATCTGGGTGCGCAAGATCCCGCGCAAGCAGGCTGAGGAGACGGCCATGCACTTCCTGCGGCGCGTCAAGATTCCCGAGCAGGCCCACAAATATCCGGGCCAGTTGTCGGGCGGCCAGCAGCAGCGCGTGGCGATCGCCCGCTCGCTCTGCATGAACCCGCGCATCATGCTGTTCGACGAGCCCACCTCGGCGCTGGACCCCGAGATGATCAAGGAAGTGCTGGAGACGATGGTGAGCCTCGCCGAGGAGGGCATGACCATGCTGTGCGTGACCCACGAGATGGGCTTCGCCCGCAAGGTCGCCAACCGCGTGATCTTCATGGACCAGGGCCAGATCGTCGAGGAGAACACGCCGGCCGAGTTCTTCGACCATCCCCGGCACGAGCGGACCAAGCTGTTCCTGAGCCAGATCCTGCACTAGCGCTGTCAGGCGACGGCCCCGCCGGCTGGCGCACACCGACGTCGTCGCGCGCAGGGCAGCCTGATGTGGCGCTGGCTGTGTCGGATCGGAATTGCAATTGTCGCGGTCGCCGCGCTTCTGGCACTGGGCACGCTAGTGCCGCGTCCGCTGCTGGCGTTCGACGCCGATCCCGGCGGCGCTCGGCGGCGCATCCTCCTGCTGTCCAATCCGATCCACACCGACATCGCCGTCCCGATCACCGAGGAGACGCGCCACCGCTTCGGGTTTCTCGGTGCGGACGGGTTGCTGCTCGATGCCGAGGGTGCTCGCTACCTCGTTTTCGGGCGCGGGGGCCGGGCCTTCTATCTGGAGACGCCGACCTGGGCCGACCTGAAGGCCCTACCGCTGCTGAGGGGCTGACGTTCGACGCCGCGGTCATGCATGTCGACATCGCGGGGCGGATTTCCGAGGATCACCCGGCTGTTCTGGGCTTTGACGTCGAGCAAGCAGCGTTCGACCGGATGCTGGACTTCATCCGCGACAGCTTTGCTGACGGGGAGGGCGGTCCCATGCCGATCCCGGGCTATTCCTACGGGCCATATGACCGCTTCTACGAAGCGGACGGGATGTTCACCGCTCTGCTCGGTTGCAACACCTGGACCGCACGTGCGCTGCGCCAGGCTGGCCTTCGGACCGGCTGGTGGAACCCGCTGCCGGCCACGCTGCGGGTTTCGCTAGCCCTCTACAACTGAAGGGACGACGTCAGGCTGCGCGGTAGCCGTAGAGCCAGTCGAGGTCGGCGGCGAGCCGTTCCGGCCTGGCGAACCGGAGGGCGATGTCGCGGGCAAGCGCGATGGGGCCGGCGGCATGCCAGACGAGCTTGTTGAAGGCGCCGCGCTGCCGCACTCGGGTGACACGCGTGCGCCGGTCCGCCTCCCATTTCCGTAGAGCATCCGGCACGTTCGTGGCGCCCGCCACCGCTCGCGCCAGACACCAGCTGTCCTCTATGGCCATGGCCGCGCCCTGCGCCGCGAACGGGGTCATGGCATGGGCGGCGTCGCCGAGTGCCGCGATATGGCCCTCGATCCAGCGAGTGCCTTCCGGCGCGACATGGAGCGGGAAGGCGCTCCAGCGCTCGGGCTCCGATGCAAGGCGGGCAAGCGCTGGGGCGGCACCGCGAAGATGCCGGAGCAGCGGTGCCGGGTCGGCGCGCGCCGACCAGTCCTCCGCGATGGACCGACCTTCCGTGAAGGCGACGACGTTGATTTGCGCGCCGCCCGCGATCGGATAGGCGACGACGTGAAAGCCGGGGCTGAGATAGGCCCCGACGCTGTGGTCGGGCACCAGCGCATCCGCCGCCCCGCCGGCCTCAACCACGCAGCGCCAGGCGATCTGGCCCGCGAACCGCGCCCTGCCGCGCTCCGCCCCTGCCGGCCGCAAAGTAGACCACACGCCATCGGCGACGACGCCCAGCCGGCCGGAGACGGTTTCGCCGGTCTCCATCTGCGCGGCGACGCCGTCATGGTCCTGTCGCAGCGCCGCGACCGTCGCGCCGGTGGCGATTTCGATGTCCGGGAGTTTCTCGGCAGTGCGCAGCAGTGCCCGCTGGAGATCGGCCCGATGCGCCACCAGGTAGGGCGCGCCCCAGCGCTTTTCGGCCCAGTCGCCGAGTGGGAAACGCGCGATTTCGCGGAAGGTGCGCGCGTCCCACATTCGGATCGACGGCGGCCGCACCGCCAGCGGCATCAGCTCATCGAGAACGCCGAGCCCCTCCAGGATGCACGTCGCGTTGGGAGACAGCTGCAGGCCCGCGCCGATCTCGCGAAAGCTGGCGTGACGCTCGAACAGCCGCGACGGTACGCCGAGCCGCGCGAACGCCAGTGCCGCCGTGAGGCCGGCAACGCCGCCGCCGGCAATGAGAACCGGCCGCCTGCCCGCGGCGCTCATGGCTGCACGTGGCGGCGCTCAGGCCGCCTCGTCGAAGACCGCGCCGGGCGGGTTGGTGTCATGCTCGCCGAGCGACGGGTCGTACTTGTAGAGCGTCGAGCAATAGGGGCAAATCTTCTCGTCATCCGATCCCATGTCGAGGAAGACATGCGGGTGGTCGAAGGGCGGGTTTGCGCCAACGCACATGAATTCCTTCACGCCGATCGAGATCACGTGGTGGCCCGCATCATTCTGGAAATGGGGAATCGTTCCGCCAGCCATCCTGAACTCCTGTCGTGTTCGCCTGCCTCATATCAGGCGTCCGGCAACTCGCCAACGCCTTGAACCCGCCGAAATCAAACTGTCGCAATTGCGTGTCACCAGCTAGATTTGACAGGTTGCGTCGGCGGCGACGCCGATGCGGAACTGCGGGGGAAGGGATGAGCGACTTGAGGCCGATGACGACCGAGTTTGCAGGGGCGGAGGCCCTGCCGGCAGAGAGTGTGGCCGGAAACCCGGATCGTTTCGTCAATCGCGAGTTCTCCTGGCTGCAGTTCAACCGCCGGGTGCTGGAGGAATCGCAGAACGAGAATCACCCGCTGCTGGAACGGGTCCGCTTCCTGTCCATTTCGGCGGCCAACCTGGACGAGTTCTTCATGGTGCGCGTCGCCGGCCTCGCGGGCCAGATCCGCGAGGGCATCAAGGAGCGCAGTCCCGACGGTCGTACTCCGGACGAGCAGCTCGAGCAGGTGCTCAAGGAAGTCGGCCGACTCCAGGCGGACCAGCAGGCGAGCTTCGCCGTCCTTGCGGACCTGCTGCGCGAACACGGCATCGAGACGATGAGCGCGGACGATCTCACGCGGGAAGAGCTGGCGTGGCTGGAACGCCACTTCCTCGAGCAGATCTTCCCGGTGCTGACGCCGCTGTCGATCGACCCGGCGCACCCGTTCCCCTTCATTCCCAATCTCGGTTTCTCTGTCGCGCTGCAGCTTCGGCATCGCAAGCACGGCGAGGAGATGAACGCACTGCTCAGGCTGCCGGTGGCGCTGCGGCGCTTCATCCGCCTTCCAGATGACAGGCCCGGCGCGCGCTTCATCCCGCTCGAGGAGGCGGTCGGCATCTTCATCGGCAAGCTGTTCCCGGGCTACGAGGTCAAGGGCTCCGGTACGTTCCGCATCATCCGTGACAGCGATATCGAGGTGGAGGAGGAGTCCGAGGATCTGGTGCGGCTGTTCGAGACGGCGCTGAAGCGCCGCCGTCGGGGGTCGGTGATCCGCATCGAGTTCGACGGGCGCATGCCCGAGGAGCTGCGCGACTTCGTCGCCGGCGAACTCGGCGTCTCCTCCGGCCGGATCTCGGTCATCGACGGCCCACTGGCGCTGAACCAGATCTCCGAGATCGTCTCGCTGCCGCGCGACGACCTGAAGTTCGTTCCTTACAATCCACGCTTCCCCGAGCGCATCCGCGAGCACAGGGGCGACTGCTTCGCCGCGATCCGCGAGAAGGACATCGTGGTCCACCACCCCTACGAGTCCTTCGACGTGGTGGTGCAGTTCCTGCGCCAGGCCGCCATGGATGACGACGTCGTGGCCATCAAGCAGACGCTCTACCGCACGTCGAACGACAGCCCGATCGTGCGGGCCCTGATCGATGCGGCCGAGGCCGGCAAGTCGGTGACCGCACTGGTCGAGCTCAAGGCACGCTTCGACGAGGAGGCGAACATCAGGTGGGCGCGCGACCTCGAACGCGCCGGGGTGCAGGTCGTGTTCGGTTTCCTCGAACTCAAGACCCACGCCAAGATGTCGCTGGTGGTGCGTCGCGAGGATGGCCGGCTGCGCAACTACGTCCACCTCGGAACCGGCAACTACCATCCCATCACGGCGCGCATCTACACCGACCTTTCCTTCTTCACGACCGATCCCGTCATCGCGCGCGACGTGACCCACATCTTCAACTACATCACCGGCTATGCCGAGCCCTCGACCGAGATGACGATCGCCATGTCGCCGTTGACGCTGCGCAGCCGTATTCTCGAGCATATCAACGACGAGATCATTCATGCCCGGGAGGGGCGGCCGGCGCGCATCTGGATGAAGATGAACGCCCTCGTGGATCCCGCCATCATCGACGCGCTCTACGAGGCCAGTCGCAACGGCGTGGAAATCGACCTCGTCATCCGCGGCATCTGCTGCCTGCGGCCGCAGGTGCCAGGCCTGTCCGAGAACATTCGCGTGAAGTCGATCATCGGCCGCTTCCTGGAGCACAGCCGCATCTTCTGCTTTGGCAATGGCCACGGCCTCCCGTCCGACGGGGCGATCGTCTACATCGGGTCCGCCGACATGATGCCGCGCAACCTCGACCGCCGCGTGGAGACGCTGGTGCCGATCACCAATCCCACCGTCCACGAGCAGATTCTCGGCCAGATCATGCTGGCCAACCTCGTGGACAACCGGCAGAGCTTCGAAGTTTTGCCTGACGGGACCTCCCGTCGCGTGATACCGGACGAAGGCGAGGAGCCCTTCAACGCGCAGGAATACTTCATGACCAATCCCAGCCTTTCCGGCCGCGGCGATGCGCTCAAGGAGAGTGCTCCCAAGCCCATCGAGCAGTATCGCCGCCGTCGCAAACTGGCGGCGAACGCGGGCTGATGGCGCTGAAGTCGCAGGGGAGACTGAAGGACCGCGAGCCGATCTCGATCATCGACATCGGCTCGAACTCCATACGTCTTGTTGTCTACGAGGGCATCGCGCGGGCGCCGACCGTCCTGTTCAACGAGAAGATGCTGGCCGGCCTCGGGCGCGGCATCGTCTCCACGGGCCGGCTGGACCCCGAGGCCGTCACGCGCGCCATCGAGGAATTCCGCCGCTTCCGCGCGCTGTCGGAGCAGGCCGGGGCAAAGCAGCTCTACGTCATTGCCACGGCCGCCGCCCGCGAGGCGGTGAACGGCCCGGACTTCATTCAACGCGCCGAGGAGATCCTTGGCACCAGGATTCGCGTGCTGAGCGGGCGCGAGGAAGCCTACTATTCGGCGCTTGGCATCATCTCGGGTTTCCACCCCGCAGAGGGCATTGCGGGCGATCTCGGGGGCGGCAGCCTCGAGCTCGTCGATGTCAGTGGCGAGACGATCGGCGAGGGCATCACACTTCCGCTCGGCGGTCTGCGCTTGCAGGACATGTCCAAGGGGTCGCTGACAACTGCGGTACGCATCGCGCACAAGGAGCTTTCCAAGGCCAAGCTGCTGAAGAAGGGGGCAAACAGGCCCTTCTATGCGGTTGGCGGGACATGGCGAAATCTTGCCCGCCTGCACATGAACGCGACGGACTATCCGCTCGCCGTGATGCACCATTACGAGATCGGCGTGGACTCGGCCCTGCCGTTCCTGCGCCAGGTCGCCCGCGGCGACATCGAGAAGATGAAGGGCATCGAGGCGGTTTCCAAGAGCCGTCGGGCGCTGCTGCCATATGGCGCGGCGGTGCTTCTGGAGGTCATCCAGGCGATGCGGCCGTCGAAGGTGGTGATCTCCGCGCTCGGCGTGCGTGAGGGCTTCCTGCACTCGTTGCTATCCGATGCCCAGCGCGCGGAGGATCCGCTGCTTTCCGCGGCGGAGGAACTGGCGCTGCTTCGCGCCCGCTCGCTCGACCACGCACGGGAGCTGGCCGACTGGACCGGCGAGGCGTTCGCCGCTTTCGGCATCGAGGAGACCGAGGAGGAGCGTCGCTATCGACGCGCGGCCTGCCTGCTGGCGGACATTGGCTGGCGGGCGCACCCGGAATATCGCGGCACGCAGTCGCTCAACATCATTGCGCATGCCTCCTTCATCGGCGTCGATCACCCGGGGCGCGCATTCCTCGCGCTCACCAACTACTTCCGCCACGACGGCGTGTTCAACGACGCGCCGGTTGCCCCCATCGCCGCGATCGCGACGCTGCGCTACCTGGAGCGCGCGCGTCTGCTCGGCGCGCTGATGCGCGTGGTCTACCTGCTGACCGCCTCGATGCCTGGCGTCATGCCGGATCTGAAATGGGTGGAGCAGCCTGGTGGAACGCTGGCGCTGGTGCTGCCCCGTTCGGCGGCCGCGCTTTACGGCGAACGGCCCCTCGGGCGGCTCCAGCAGCTTTCGAAGGTTCTGGGGCGCCGGCTGGAACTCACCGTCGCGAGCTGACGGACGGGGCGGAGTGCGCGATCACTTCGGACTTGCGGCGCCGTCGAGCGAAAAGCGGCCGGCGCCGGCAAGGGCGAGGGCGAGGAAGCCGCCTGCGAGGCCGATGTCCTTCAGAAAGACCTGGAGATGCATGAAGGCCATGGCGGCATCGTCCCCGCCCTGGCCAAGATGACCAATCGTTCCGGCGGCGATGCAGAACGCCGCGAGCAGCAGCGCCACGATGCAGGTGTTGAAGCCGGTCACGATGGCCAGTCCCCCGAGCAACTCGAAGAGCGCCGTTGCCACGGCGACCGCAAAGGGGGAGGGGAAGCCGAGGCTCTCGAAATAGCCGGCTGTGCCCTGGAGGTCGGAAAGCTTCAGCAGCCCGTTGGGCAGGAAAACCGCGGACAGCAGAAGCCGCGCGGCAAGGGCGGAAGCGTCGTATGGCATGGTGCCTCCGTTCGTCGACGCCGTCTCGCGCCGAAGGCGCACCATGCGCGCAGAATGGCCCGGACAGCAAGAAGCCCGGAAGGATCCGGGCTTCGCCTGTTCGGGATGGATGCCGGTCGCGATCAGTGGCCGCGCTTGGCGTCGATCGACAGCGCGCCCGCTCCGGCCGCGGCGACGAAGAGGAGGCCGCCCGTGATCGACATGTTCTTCAGGAAGAACAGCTGCTGGACCTGGTCGGCGAGGTCCATGTGGGCAATCAGGGTCGCGGCAACGGTGAAGATCGCCAGCGCGCCGGCGGCGAGCCGGGTCTTGAAGCCGACGAGCACGGCGAGGCCCCCGACGAGTTCGAGAAGGCCGACGAGAATGGCGACGAGGGTCGGTACGGGGAAGCCGAGGCTACCGAACCAGCCTGCGGTGCCGGTGATGTTCGTCAGCTTGCCGAAGCCGGCATAGATGAACATGAACGCCAGCAGCAGCCTGCCGATCGCAAGGACAACGGGAACCGCACCGGAAGACGACGCGGTCGAGGCATAGGAAGTGTTGGACATAGGGAGCTCTCCGGGGAATTGACGCGGAGGGAAGCTATCCCACCCGCGTCGTTCACCAAAGCCCCCAATGTCGCGACAGATCGTTCGATTTTGTTGGACGATTAGCGCTTACGCGGCGATCAGCCCGGGCGAGTCATTTCCTCGGGCCGCACGATCCGGTCGTACTCCTCGGCCGTGACCAACCCGGTCGCCAGCGCTTCCTCGCGTAGCGTGGTCCCGTTCTTGTGCGCTGTCTTGGCGATCTTCGCGGCGTTGTCGTAGCCGATCTTCGGGGCGAGCGCGGTTACGAGCATCAGCGACCGCTCGAGCGCGGCTTTGATGTTGTCCTCACGTGCCTCGATGCCGACGACGCAGTTGTCGGTGAACGACCGCGCCGCGTCGCCGAGGAGCTGCACGGACTGCAGGAAGTTGTAGGCCATCAGCGGGTTGTAGACGTTGAGCTCGAAGTGGCCCTGGCTGCCCGCGAAGTTGAGGGCGGCATTGTTGCCCATCACCTGGATGCAGACCTGCGTCAGTGCCTCGCATTGGGTTGGATTGACCTTGCCCGGCATGATCGATGAGCCCGGCTCGTTTTCCGGCAGCGCGAGCTCGCCGAGGCCGGAGCGGGGGCCCGAACCCAGCAGGCGGATGTCGTTGGCGATCTTGTAGAGCGCTCCGGCCGCAGCGGCGATGGCGCCATGGGAGAACACCATCGAGTCATGGGCGGCCAGCGCCTCGAACTTGTTGGGCGCGGTGACGAAAGGAATACCGGTAAGTGCTGCGATCCGCTCCGCCACCTTCTCGGCGAAGCCGATCGGCGCGTTGAGGCCGGTACCGACCGCGGTGCCGCCCTGGGCCAGCTCCTGCAGGCCAGGCAGCGTCAACTCGATGCGCTGGATCGACGAGGCGACCTGTGCGGCGTAGCCGGAGAACTCCTGGCCCAGCGTCAGCGGCGTGGCGTCCTGAGTGTGCGTGCGGCCGATCTTGACGATGTGGTCGAAGGCCTTCGCCTTGGCGTCCAGAGCTGCATGGAGGTGGTGCAGGGCAGGCAAAAGGTGGTGCACGATCTGCTCGGCGCAGGCCACGTGCATGGCCGTCGGGTAGGTATCGTTCGACGACTGGCTCATGTTGACGTGATCGTTGGGGTGTACGGGCTTCTTGGACCCGATCGTGCCGCCGAGCTTCTCGATCGCCCGGTTCGAGATCACCTCGTTGGCGTTCATGTTGGACTGGGTGCCGGAGCCGGTCTGCCAGACGACGAGCGGGAAGTGGTCGTTCAGCTTGCCGTCGATCACCTCCTGCGCCGCCGCGACGATCGCCTCGCCGATCTTGGGGTCGAGCCGGCCGAGTTCCATGTTCACCTCGGCGGCGGCACGCTTGACGATGCCGAGCGCACGCACGATCGCGAGGGGCTGCTTCTCCCAGCCAATCTTGAAATTGCCGAGTGACCGCTGGGCCTGCGCGCCCCAGTAACGGTCGGTCGGTACTTCGATCGGGCCGAAAGTGTCGGTCTCGGTACGTGTCGCTGTCGTCACCGCAATCTCCAGATTTCTATGGTCGGGCGATGCCGTATCGCGTCGAACCGGGGCCTTCAAGGGGAGAATGTCGGCTGGTGAACGCCTAATCGTTTGAAGTTCCGAACGCCGTCATGCGCCGCCCGGAGGGAGGCGAATGCGCAGGTCTCGAGGAGGGAAACGACCGGAAAAGAAACGCCCCGCCGGTGAGGGGTCCGGCGAGGCGCTCGTGCTTCTGACGTGCGGCAGTCGAGCCGCCGCGGCGCCTCGCACTGCCGCCACAATGCGCGATCTCCGACAAGGTTCCCTTGACCAAGCGCAATTGAGGCCAGGAGCCGGGCGCTGCTTTCCCGTCGCGGGAACTGCCTTCAACGGAGCGTGGCGAGACGCCTGACTCCGGGGTCTAGATCCCGAGGAACTTGAAGGGCTTGGCCTCTTCGAACTTGTCGTTGGCGAGCCCCGAATAGATGTGGGCCTGGTTGGGTCCGAGGTCGAGTCTCAGCACCTTGCCCGTAGCCTCCGAGAGGTCGAAACGGTTCAGGTCCACCCAAAAGATGTTGGGGGTCAACACGGATTCGAAGAAGTAGAGCCGCCGCTTCTGGTCCGAAACGGTACGCCAGCGGGTCGAGGAGATGTTCGGCTGGTCCGGCGTCGAAATGCCGAAGGGAACCGAGACGTTGCGAATGACGCTGAAGGCGCTGGCGATGGTCTCGACCGGGTCGGCCGTCTTCGGGATAGCCTGCACGTAGAAAGAGGCGCGAGCGAAGCGGTCGGCCGCGCGGTTCGTCCCGGGCAGCATCACGGTGCCGCCGATCTCGGCCCAGTAGGAGTCAAGCGCAAGCTGTTGTTCGAAGATGGGCGAGTTGGTCATCACCTGGTACTTGCGGCTGTGGTGGATGACCTGCTTGCCGTCGATATATTCGACGATGGCACTGTCGCCGCTGGGGTCCGAGATCGACAGGTGCAGGGTGGCCAGCCGGTCTTCGCCGGGAACGTAGTCCGTGACCAGCGTGAAGGGCTCCTTCTCCAGCGCGGCGACGGCCTCCTCCACGGTCGCGAAATTATCCAGCACGTACTGCGCCCACGCCGCGATGGAGAGGCCGGGCCCGGTTCCGTCATACTTGGGATAGGTCGACTCCACGAGCCACAGCACGTTGGCGACAAGGCCGGCCTCGTTCATCCCGTCCGTCGTGGAGATGTCGTAGCCCGAGGCGATGACGCTACCGTACTTCGACGTCCAGCGGATCGAATTCGGCCCGGCTTCGCCCGAACGCTCCATCCCCCGCGGGAACACCCAGAGGTTGGTCCCGACATCGGTCCGCCAGTCCATCGAGCGACCTGTTACCACCTGCCCGTCGCCGCCGAGATAGACGAAGCGCGTGCAGGCTTCGGCGACGGATGACATCAGCAGGCTGGCCGACATCAGCGCCGCCGTACCGGCGGCAATCCAGGATCGGGTGTTAAGTCGCATCATCAGGACCCCTCGTGAGTTGTTGAAGTCGACTATCACAGAACGAGAGGCAAACGACCAGTCGGATTGCACTTTTTCATCTGGAGACAGGGCATTCCGGCCCGACATGGTTTGTCGGAGATTTCGTCGCGCGGACGAAGCAGCCCCGAAGGCCCCGACGTCTCAATGCAAAAGGGGCGGCATCGCTGCCGCCCCTTCGAACTCAGGCTCTGGAGACCTGGACTTAGAAGTCCATGCCGCCCATACCGCCCATGCCGCCGCCCGGCATCGCCGGAGCAGCTTCCTTCTTCGGCGCCTCGGCGATCATCGCCTCGGTCGTGACGAGGAGGCCGGCCACGGATGCAGCGTCCTGCAGGGCGGTGCGCACGACCTTGACCGGGTCGACGATGCCCATGGCGATCATGTCGCCATACTCGCCGGTCTGGGCGTTGTAGCCGAAGGTTGCGCCGGAGTCGTCGAGGATCTTGCCAGCGACGATCGAGGCCTCAGCACCGGCGTTCGAGGCGATCTGACGGCACGGAGCCTGCAGAGCCTTGCGGACGATGTTGATGCCGGCGGCCTGGTCGGCGTTCGCGCCGGTCGCCTTGATCGCAGCGGAAGCGCGCAGCAGGGCGACACCACCACCGGGGACGATGCCCTCTTCGACGGCCGCGCGGGTCGCGTTGAGAGCGTCGTCGACGCGGTCCTTCTTCTCCTTGACCTCGACCTCGGTCGCGCCGCCGACGCGGATCACCGCGACGCCGCCAGCGAGCTTGGCGAGACGCTCCTGGAGCTTCTCACGGTCGTAGTCCGAGGTGGTCTCCTCGATCTGCTGCTTGATCTGGGCGACGCGGCCCTGGATCTCTTCCTTCTTGCCGGCGCCGTCGACGATCGTGGTGTTCTCCTTCTCGATGCGCACCTTCTTGGCGCGGCCGAGCATGTTGAGCGTCACGTTCTCGAGCTTGATGCCGAGGTCCTCGGAGATGACCTGGCCGCCGGTGAGGATCGCGATGTCCTCGAGCATGGCCTTGCGGCGATCACCGAAGCCCGGAGCCTTGACGGCAGCGATCTTCAGGCCACCACGCAGCTTGTTGACGACGAGCGTGGCGAGCGCCTCGCCCTCGACGTCCTCGGAGATGATGAGCAGCGGCTTGCCCGTCTGCACCACGGCCTCGAGGATCGGGAGCATCGACTGCAGGTTGGAGAGCTTCTTCTCGTGCAGGAGGATGTAGGCGTCCTCGAGCTCGGCAACCATCTTGTCGGGGTTGGTGATGAAGTACGGCGAGAGGTAGCCGCGGTCGAACTGCATGCCCTCGACGACCTCGAGCTCGGTGTCGGCGGTCTTGGCTTCCTCGACGGTGATGACACCCTCGTTGCCGACCTTCTGCATCGCCTCGGCGATCATCTTGCCGACCGACTCGTCGCCGTTCGCGGAGATGGTGCCGACCTGGGCGACCTCATCTGAGGTGTTGATCTTCTTGGCGGCGGCGCCGAGAGCGGCGACGACTTCCGACACGGCCAGGTCGATGCCGCGCTTCAGGTCCATCGGGTTCATGCCGGCGGCGACGGCCTTGTGGCCTTCCTGGACGATCGCCTGGGCCAGAACGGTCGCGGTGGTCGTGCCGTCACCGGCGATGTCGTTGGTCTTGGAGGCGACCTCGCGCACCATCTGGGCGCCCATGTTCTCGAACTTGTCCGAGAGCTCGATTTCCTTCGCGACCGTCACGCCGTCCTTGGTGATGCGCGGAGCGCCGAACGACTTGTCGATGACGACGTTGCGGCCCTTCGGGCCGAGGGTGACCTTGACGGCGTCGGCAAGGATGTTCACGCCGTTGAGCATGCGCTCGCGGGCGTCACGCGAAAACTTGACGTCTTTGGCAGCCATTGTGGATGACCTCTGGGTTCTGTTTCTGAAAGGAAGGAGTTAGGCAGCCTTCTTGGCGGCGTCGGCCTCGATGATGCCCATGATGTCGGACTCCTTCATGATGAGGAGGTCTTCGCCATTGAGCTTCACCTCGGTGCCGGACCACTTGCCGAACAGCACGCGGTCGCCAGGCTTCACGTCGAGGGCAATGAGCTTGCCGGCTTCGTCGCGGGCGCCGGGTCCGACGGCGATCACCTCGCCCTCCTGCGGCTTTTCCTTGGCGGTATCGGGGATGATGATGCCGCCCTTGGTCTTTTCCTCGGAGTCGAGGCGGCGAACGACAACGCGGTCGTGGAGCGGGCGGAAGTTGGTGCTGGCCATCGGATGATCCTCGATGCGGGTTGAGAAACGTTTCCTCCGTCCGGCGGGAGCCGAACCTTGTTAGCACTCACGAAAGGCGAGTGCTAATTGCGATGGCGAGATATGGAGGGGGCTCATCCTTGTCAAGGCGCGACCGAATGAGAGCATGAAAAATTGCTGACCTGATCGAAGCAGAAACAGGAAGGCACGCTCCTTGGAAGAAGCGTGCCGCAGAATTGTGTTCTTGTTTCGTCGGCGATCAGCCGACGATGCGCAGGTTGGACAACTCGTTGCCGATTGCCTTGAAGTCCTCTTCGAGACTGGCCCCCGTGGAGTTCCAGAACAGCTTCTCGCCCTTGCGGAAACGCGACGGCGAGGCGCAATCCTTCAGCATGTTGATCTGCGCGGCCTCGGCAGCCTTGGACGCGTCGAGGTCGAGAGCGACGGTCATGACCATCACCTTCGCTGCCTTGGCGTTATCGCACAGCTTCTTGAACTGCTGGTTCATCGCGTTGGTGTAATTGGTGTTCGAATAGTCCGAACCGCTGACCGTGGTGCCGCCGAAGATGCGGCCGTTGGTGCCGGTCTGGAAAAGCCGTGCATAGCCCAGCGAAGAGTAGATTGACTTGTTGCCGGCGCTGTCGCTGTAGCCGAGCGAACTCGGTGTGTAGTAGGTGTTGGCGCCGTCGGTGACGACGATCAGGACCTTGTCGTTGCCCTTTTCGGTTTCGGCACGGCCCTCGGTGAAAGGCGCGGCGCTCGAGATGGTACGCCAGCCCCACGCCATGCCTTCGGGGACATTCGTTCCGCCGAGCGGCACCATGGCGTCGATCGCGGCCTTCATCTGGGCCTTTCCGGTAGCTTCGGTGACGTCCTTCAGCGTGGTGAGTGGCACCGTGGTGCAGCTCTGGTTGGGGCCGACGATGACGTTGTCGCTGGTGCGCACATACTCGCCGCCCGTTTCCGGCTTGTCGAAATATTTCGGCATGTACTTCTGGCGGTTCGCGGCCGACTGGCTGGTGCTCAGCACGTCGGTCCACCAGTTGTTGTAGGCGCTGGCGCTTCCGGCCTCGTCGGGCGCGAACATCGGGACGAAGAGGGTGGCCGGCGTCGTCGTCGACGGAGGCGTGTCACTTACGTTGTAGGGGTAGGGGCGCGCCTCGACGCAGCCCTTCCAGGAGGCGTAGGGGCTGTAGACCGGCGCACGCCAGTAGCCGGTTCGGCAGGTACCGTTGCGGCTCGACGTGCAGATGTATTCCGCGCCCGGGTCGGTGGAGGACGCGCTATCGTTCCAGCCACTGATGCGTTTGACCTCGTCATAGAGCGTGAAGCGCGTGACCTTCTGGTTTTCCTCCGCTCCCCAGTCCGTGCCCTTCTTGTAGTAGGCGCCGCCGACCTTCTCGACCCGCTTCTTGCTGTTCGCCGCGCCCATGGTTGTCCAGTCGAAATTCTCGTGGTGGATGGGCGAGATGCCGTCCAGGTCCATCCACGAGGCAGTGGCGTAGCCCGGTCCGACATTGACGGAGGAGGCGAAGGGCACCAGCGAGAACTGGACGGGCTTGTCCACCTGCTTCATCTGCTCGCCCTCCTTGGCGAGCGTGTCCACGAGTGTCTTGGCCGCGGATTTCAGGATGTCGATGCGCTTCTTGCCCGAGCTGCCACCCTTCTCGTCCATGGACCCGGAATTGTCGAGCACAAGCGCCACTTCCAATGTGTTCTTCAGCCGGACTTCCGTCTCAGCCTGGAACTCCACGATGGAGACGACGCTGCCTCCCAGCATGCGGGTGAGGGCGGGCAGAAAATACGGCTTGTAGTCCATGACCGCCGAAAGCCTGAGTACGCCGCCGCCCTCGTCGTTGTCCGGCAGGACCAGCGACAGACTGACCTTGTCGACGTCGAGTCCCCCGGCGTTGGCCACGAAAAAGTCGCGTGCGTACTGCTCGAGCTGTGCGTCGGTTATGTTGCCTTGGAGGTACCTGCGGGCGGTGCCGATGCCGGCCGCATCGAGCGCATTGAGTGCCAGGGAGCGCTGGCGCGACATCTCTGCGTAGTCCACGCCGACGGCCAGCGCGCCCACCAGCGGCAGCATTACGATGGCGGTCATCATGGCGTACTGACCGCGCCGGTCCTTAACGAAATTCCGTAACATCGGATCGACCCCCAAGGTACCGAGAGGCGATCAGGATGCCTGAAACCCTTGAAGATACCGTCTTTGCGGACCATTCAAGTGTGTTGAGACGGTTGAGCCGCCGTTAACCAGCCGGGCCCCCTCATTCGGTTTGCGGATGCACCGCGCAGCGATGGTCCCGGCGTCCAGATGCGCGCGGATTGCGTGACAGAAACCGTCGTCTCGGCTAAGTCCGCATCCTGCGCCGCCGGCGTGTACTTGGAATTGAGTGAGGTGCGAGTGCCGAATCTGATCGAGTCGCTGCAGGAGATATCCGGCCGCTATTCCGCGATCCTGTGTGACGTCTGGGGCGTGATCCACAACGGCGTTCGGGGTTTCGACAGCGCTTTGGCGGCTCTGCGGGCTGCACAGGAGAGGGGCCTTGCCATCGTGCTGGTCACCAACGCGCCGCGCCCGGCGGAATCGGTTGCAATGCAAATTCGCAATCTGGACATCGAGACCGTCTGGGACGCCATCGTGACGTCCGGCGACGTGACCCGCGAGCTGATCCGCCAGTCGCCGCGGCGGCTCTATCACATCGGTCCGGAACGCGACCTGGCCCTCTTCGACGGCATTGACGTGGATCTGGTCGAGGAGCGCGAGGCCGACGTCGTGGTCTGCACGGGCCTGCTCGACGACGAGAACGAGAAGCCGGAAGACTACGCCGAGCAGTTGCTGCGCCTGCGCTCGCGCGACGTGCCGATGATCTGCGCCAATCCCGACATCGTCGCCGAACGCGGCCACCAGATGGTCTGGTGCGCCGGCGCTCTGGCGCGCGACTACGGCCAGCTCGGCGGCCGCACGCTGATCGCCGGCAAGCCGCATCGGCCGATCTACGACGCCGCGATGAAGGCAGCGGAGGCCGCGCTCGGCCGTCCGCTGGAGAAGTCGCAGGTGCTGGCAATCGGCGACGGCATGCTGACCGACGTCAAGGGCGCGGTCGACTACGGCCTGGACGTGCTCTACGTCTCGGCTGGCATCCACGCATCCCAGTATGGCGAACCCGACAGTCCCGACATCGAGCGCCTCGCGGCTTTCCTGTCCAGCCACGGCCAGGCGCCGGTCGCTGTGATCCCACGGCTGCGCTGACACATGACAGGCCATCCCTATCAGAACGTCGGAGTCCTCTCCGAAATGCCTCCGTACCTTCGCGGCGGCGTGGTGGCGATCGGCAACTTCGACGGTGTCCACCGCGGCCATCAGGCGGTGCTGCAGACGGCGATCGAGGTGGCGAAGGGGCTCGGCGTACCGGCGGTGGCGCTGACCTTCGAGCCGCATCCCCGCGCGCTGTTCCAGCCGGACCGGCCGCTGCCGCGCATCACGCCGCCGGCCATGAAGGCCCTCCTGATCGGCCTGGCCGGCCTCGACGGGACGGTGGTGCAGGACTTCACCATGGATTTCGCCAACCGGACGGCTGAGGAATTCATCGACAGCGTGGTCCTTGGCACGCTCGGCGCCCGCCATGTGGTGACTGGATTCGATTTCCACTTCGGCCGCAGGCGGGAAGGCAATCCCGCCTATCTGGTCGAAGCCGGTCGCCGAAAGGGATTCGGCGTGACTCAGGTGGAGAGCTTCACCGACGAGAACGGTGAGGTGGTCTCGTCGAGCCGCATCCGCGATCTTCTCGGCAAGGGGGCGGTCTCGGAGGCCGCGGGCCTGCTCGGATACCGCTTCACCGTCGAGGCTGAAGTGGTCCATGGCCGCAAGCTCGGCCGCACGCTCGGCTATCCGACCGCCAACATGGTCCTTCCCGAGCCGGCCGTGCTCGGCCACGGCATCTACGCGGTGCGCCTGCGCCGTCCCGACGGTACGCTCCACGATGGAGTGGCCTCCTTCGGGCGTCGCCCGACCGTGGAGAGCGAGGGCGTGCCGCTGCTGGAGACCTTCGTCTTCGATTTCTCGGGCGATCTGTACCGCGAGATCTGCCGGGTCTCGGTGTTCGGATTCCTGCGCGGCGAGGAGAAGTTCGAGAGCCTCTCGGCCCTCAACGAGCAGATGAAGCGGGACGAGGACGAGGCGCGCGCGCTGCTAGCCGGCGTGCGGCCGCTCTCCGAACTCGACCATCGTCTTACTTTCTGAAGCGTTACCTTTCTGCAACCCAACGCTTCTACCGTGCGTGGGTCCCGCCTCGCTGGTTGAACAGCCGGGGCATACGGGCGATAAGGCCGCTTCACGGAGTAACCGCCTCGATGAACCGACTGGCACTATCGGCAGCCGCCGTGCTCCTGGCATCTCCGGCCCTGGCAGCCGATGCCGACATCGATCCGAGGCGGTTCGGCTGGTTCTCTGGCGACTGGAAGCTGGTCGTCGGCGCTTCCGTCTTCTATGCGCCCGAATATGCCGGCGATGATCACCTCGTGCTCAACGTCACGCCGCTGATCTCTCTGGGCAAAGCAGGGCCCGAGGCGCGCTTCACTTCGCGCAACGACAACATTTCGTTCTCGCTCTTCGACAACGGTCCGTTCCGCTTCGGCCCGACCGGCAAGATCGTGTTTTCGCGCGACGAGGGCGATTCATCCGACCTCAAGGGGCTCGACGACGTCCCCTGGGGCGTGGAGCTCGGCGCGTTCGCCGAATATTACCCGACCGACTGGCTGCGCGTGCGCGGCGAGCTGCGCCACGGGATCCGGGCGCACAACGGCTTTGTCGGCGACGTGGACGTGGATGCCTTCCACGACGTGACGGAGGCCGTGCGGGTTTCCGGCGGTCCGCGCGTGTCCTTTGCTTCGTCGGACTATTTCGACACCTATTACGGCATCAGCGGTTCCGAGAGCGCTGCCTCCGGCCTGCCGGAATACAATCCCGGGTCGGGCTTCGAGTCGGTCGGCGTTGGCGGCGCCGTCACGTGGAAGGCGACCGACAGGGTGACGGCGAGCTTGTTCGGCGAGTATGCGCGGCTGGTCGGGCCCGCGGCCGATTCGCCGCTGGTCAAGGAGCGCGGGTCTGAGAACCAGTTCACGATCGGCGTGTCGTCCACCTACCGTTTCGACTTCACCATTCCCTGACGCTTGCTGTAGCGCGGCCCTTGAGCGCTGCTCAGAACGACTTGCTGAAGGTGAAGGTCTTGCGGCAGTCGCCGTCGTGAAGCGTGCAGGAATGCCCGGCGGTGATCCTCACCGACTTCCAGGGATGGAACTCGGCCCCCCAGCCGACGCGGTCGAACCCGCTCGACGTGTTCGGAAGTTCCACGAACAGGTGGTCGATGAACCACTTCGGCAGCTTGATCTTGTCGTAGAGGAACTCCTTGATGATTGTCTTGAGGATCAACTCGTTGGCGATGTGATGCAGCGCGTTCGGCGACATCGAGATCTCGCCGTTCGGCCCGCCGATCACCACGCCGAATTCATCGATGTGGACGTTGCAGCGCGTGGGCGACAGCGCCAGGTGCAGGGCGCTGAAGTCGAGCGTCGCCTGCTTGCCGTCGGTCCATGAGATCTCGCGAAAGCCCGTGCCGCTGGTGGCGAGGAAGGAAAGGTCGATCACGTCGGGCGTGCCGTGCTTCTTGCCCTCGACGAAGGTTTTGCCATTGACCCGCTGTGCGTCCCGCACAGCCTCCGCGAACTTCCTGTAGTTGCGCGGGGTGAAGTTGATCCCGTCGAGCGTCGTGCCCCCGATCGCGGGCTCGCCCTCGATGAACTCCTCCAGCTTGATGCCGAGGACGGCCGTGCGCTTCGCGATGGCGACGTAGACGTCGTTGCTCAGGTACCTGGGCGGCCCGCCCTGTCGATCGCCCATCCGGCCCCAGTCGTGCGGGGCGATGTAGACGCGGCAGAGGCCCGGCTTGTTGGTAGAGATGTCCAAGTGGAGATAGTTGTAGGCGTGGGTCTGGCTGTAGCCGAAGGCATCGATGCCGTTGTCGCGCCACGGGTCCGGTCCGGGCAGCGTGACGTCGTGCCGGCGGAAGCGGGTGTTGTGCTCGGCCTTCGTCAGCAGCCGTTCGTACTCGTGGCAGTGGAATTCGAAGCCGTTGTAGTGGCGTGAGTAGCCGGTGATCCGCCAGCGCATGCCGTCGACCGACAGGCCGAGCTCGTTCAGCTTCAGCCGGATCTTGTTGGCTGCGTCCGCCGACATGGTTCTGACCAAGGTCATGGCACTCCCCCTTGAGGACGCGGATAGGGTCGAACGATCTCCCAGGGTGGAACGGTGATGCCGGCTTGTAACCGCGCTACGGCGCTGAAGTCTCAGCCTGTGTCCGTTGCGTATCCGTGGGCGAGATGCGCGCCTTGGCAGGCGGCGAGGAAGCCGCGGGCCCGGCAAAACACCGCGTCCTCGATGTAGGGTTCAGGGCGGGTGCCCTTTATCTTGCGGCTGCGGTCGTTTATGGAGGCACGCATGGACGCGCCGCTTGCGACAGCCATACGAATTACCGGCCCGGCCTTCCGGGCGGCCTGAGCCGCCGGAAGCCCCGGGAGATTTTGCCGCCCGCGCCCTCGCGCTTTTTCCATATCGTGATAGTTGGACGCCCGGGCGCCTTCCGCCGGGCTTTGATGGCAAGACGATGACCGACACGACCGAGAAACTCGACTACTCGAAAACTCTCTACCTGCCGCAGACGGACTTTCCGATGCGCGCCGGCCTGCCCGAGAAGGAGCCGCAGATCGTCGCCCGCTGGCAGGAGCTCGATCTCTACCGCCGCCTCCGGGAGGAAGCCGTCGGTCGCCCGAAATACGTGCTGCACGACGGCCCGCCCTACGCCAACGGCAACATTCACATCGGTCACGCACTGAACAAGATCCTGAAGGACGTCATCACGCGCTCGTTCCAGATGCGCGGCTACGACTCCAACTACGTGCCCGGCTGGGACTGCCACGGCCTGCCGATCGAGTGGAAGATCGAGGAGGAGAACTACCGCTCCAAGGGCAAGGCCAAGCCCGACCTGTCGCAGCCGGCGGCGATGGTCGAGTTCCGGCAGGAATGCCGCGCCTATGCGCAGAAGTGGATCGAGATCCAGGGCGCCGAATTCCAGCGCCTGGGCGTCATCGGCGACTTCAAGAACCCCTACACGACCATGGCCTTCCACTCGGAGGCTCGGATCGCCGGCGAACTTCTGAAGTTCGCCATGAGCGGCCAGCTCTATCGCGGCTCCAAGCCGGTGATGTGGAGCGTGGTCGAGCGCACCGCGCTGGCCGAGGCCGAGATCGAGTACCACGACTATGAGAGCGACACGATCTGGGTGAAGTTCCCCGTCGAGGGCGTACAACCCCACCCGACTTGGGGCCCACTCGCAGAAGAGCAGTTTCAATTAATCCAGGACCTATCCGGCGCCCACGTGGTCATCTGGACCACCACGCCGTGGACGATCCCCGGCAACCGCGCCGTCGCCTATTCGCCGCGGATCGCCTACGGCCTGTACGAGGTAACGGCGGCCGAGAACGACTTTGGCCCGCAGGCCGGTGAGAAGCTGATCTTCGCCGATGCGCTGGCTGAGGAATCGTTCGCTAAGGCGAAACTCCAGTATAGTCGCCTGCGTGATGTGCCGGCCGAGGTGCTGGCTGGAACCTATCTTTTGCATCCCCTCAAGGGCCTCGGCGGCGGCTATGGATTTCGCGTCCCGATGCTCGCCGGCGACCACGTCACCGACGATGCCGGCACGGGTTTCGTGCACACCGCGCCCGGTCACGGCCGCGAGGACTTCGAGGCGTGGATGGACGCTGCGCCGGACCTGCGCGCACGCGGCATCGACACCGCGATCCCCTTCACCGTAGATGACGCCGGTTACTTCACCAAGGACGCGCCCGGCTTCGGGCCCGACCGCGAGGGCGGCCCGGCCAGGGTCATCGACGACGCCGGCAAGAAGGGCGACGCCAACAAGGCCGTCATCGAGGCGCTGATCGCCGCCAAGGCCCTGTTCGCGCGCGGCCGGCTCAAGCACCAGTACCCGCATTCGTGGCGCTCCAAGAAGCCGATCATCTTCCGCAACACGCCGCAGTGGTTCGTCCACATGGACAAGGAACTCGACGGCTACGGTCTCTCCGAGAAGCCGGCGGGCAAGGACACGCTGCGCACCCGCGCGCTGGCGGCCATCGACGCCACCCGTTTCGTGCCGCCGGCCGGCCAGACGCGCCTGCGCGCCATGATCGAGGAGCGGCCTGACTGGGTGCTTTCGCGCCAGCGCGCCTGGGGCGTGCCGATCTGCGTCTTCTGCGACGAGGATGGCAACGTGCTGAAGGACGAGGCCGTCAACCAGCGCATCCTCGAGGCCTTCGAGAAGGAGGGCGCCGACGCCTGGTTCGCCGAAGGCGCGCGCGAGCGCTTCCTCGGCACCCGCGCCAGCGAACCCTGGATCATGGTCAAGGACATCCTCGACGTGTGGTTCGACTCGGGCTCCACCCACACCTTCACGCTGGAGGACCGACCGGACCTGAAATGGCCGGCCGACGTCTATCTCGAAGGCTCGGACCAGCATCGCGGCTGGTTCCACTCCTCGCTGCTGGAAAGCTGCGGCACGCGGGGCAGGGCGCCTTACGACGCCGTCATCACCCATGGCTTCACCATGGACGAGGACGGCCGCAAGATGTCGAAGTCGCTCGGCAACACGGTCGTCCCGCAGGACGTCATGAAGCAGTCCGGCGCCGACATCCTGCGTCTGTGGGTGATGACCACCGACTACTGGGAGGACCAGCGGCTCGGCAAGAACGTCCTGCAGACCAACATCGACGCCTACCGCAAGCTGCGCAACACGATCCGCTGGATGCTCGGCACGCTCGCGCATGACGATGGCACCGAGGTGGCGCTGGCCGATATGCCGGAGCTGGAGCGGCTTATGCTGCACCGGCTGGCCGAGCTCGACGACCTCGTGCGCAAGGGCTACGACGCCTTCGACTTCAAGCGCATCACCAAGGCGCTCCTCGACTTCATGGTCGTCGACCTCTCGGCCTTCTACTTCGATATCCGCAAGGACGCTCTTTACTGCGATGCGCCCTCGAGCACGCGCAGGCTGGCGGCTGTCCATGTGGTGCGCGAGCTCTTCGACCGTCTCGTGATCTGGCTGGCGCCCATGCTGCCGTTCACGAGCGAGGAGGCATGGCTGGCGCGCAACCCGGACGCGGTGTCGGTTCACCTCCAGCAGTTCCCCGAGACGCCGGCCGCCTGGCGCGATGACGAGCTTGCGGAGCGTTGGCGCAAGATCCGCCTGGTCCGCCGGGTGGTCACCGGCGCGCTGGAGATCGAGCGCGCCAACAAGGTCATCGGCTCCTCGCTGGAGGCCGCGCCCGTCGTCCACATCACCGATCCGGAGCTTGCCGAGGCGGTCGCGAATGTCGATCTCGCCGAGATCGCCATCACCAGCGGCATCACGGTCTCGAAGGACGCGGCGCCGGCCGGAGCCTTCACGCTCGACGAGGTCAAGGGCGTGGCTGTCGTGCCGAAGCGCGCGACGGGCACCAAGTGCGCGCGTTCGTGGCGTTATACCGACGACGTCGGCAGCGATCCGGAGTTCCCGGACGTGTCGGCGCGCGACGCGGCCGCCCTGCGGGAACTCAAGGCGCTGGGGCGGTTGTGACGGCGCGGCATTGCCCGGGAATCGCGCTTGCGATACGAAGTCTTAACGACGAAGACAAACAATCGCCGGATTCGCACGGCAGGCGGGAGCCCATGAGACGCGCGCGAGTCGACAGGCGGCAAGGGGTGGCGGTGATCTACAATTCCTCGGCCCGATCGAAGGCTCTGGTGGCGTGTGGGCTTGGCCTTACCGCGCTGGCCCTTTCCGGTTGCATGAGCTCGCCGACTTACGGCACCGACAAGACCGCCGGCGAGCAGCTCGTCAACGACGTTTCCGGTATCCTGTCGCTCACGCCGCCCAAGCGCGAGCGGATCGCCTACCAGCCGAGGCCGGAGCTGGTGAAGCCGGCGCCCGGCGAGGCGGTGCAGCTTCCCGAACCCCAGCAAAGTGTAGCGGAGAGCAATCCGGCGTGGCCCGAATCGCCGGAGCAGAAGCGTGCGCGGCTTCGCGCCGAGGCGGACGCCAACCGCAACAAGCCGGGCTGGAAGCCGGAGATCGATCCCGACATGGCACGCGCCGACGCTGCGCCGCGCAAGACGACGCCGCTGGGTGCCTCGCCACGCTACCGGGACTCGGGGGCCAAGGTCCTGCACGACACCAGCCCGACGCCGAACCAGCAGCGCGAGATGTTCAAGCAGCAGCTCGCCGCGAACCGTCAGGGCAGCCCGACCGAGCGCAAGTTCCTGAGCGAGCCGCCCGTGGAGTATCGCCAGCCGGCGGCGACGGCTCCGACTGACGACCTGGGCGAGGACGAACTGAAGAAGGAACGTCGGTTGAAGGCGGCCGCGAGGAAGAAGTCCGGCGGCGGCTGGGCCGATTTCTGGCCCTTCTGAACCCTGCCGCCGGTCAGGACCGGCGGTCGCGGAAGAACGATTTCAGCAGCTCTGCCGATTCCCACTCGCCGATGTGCGGGTAGACCTCCGGGACATGGTGGCAAGTGGGCGCGGCGTAGAAGCGCACGCCGTTGAGCACGCCGCCGCCCTTCTCGTCGGCTGCTCCGAAATAGAGACGCCGCAGCCGCGCGAAGGAGATGGCGGCGGCGCACATGGCGCAGGGCTCGAGGGTCACGTACAGATCCGAGTCCGGCAGGCGTTCCGACTCGAGGCGGCTGCAGGCTTCGCGGATCGCCAGGATCTCGGCATGCGCGGTCGGGTCGTTCGCCTCGCGGGTGCGGTTGCCCGCCGCGGCTAGGATCTCGCCCTGGCGCACGACGACCGCGCCGACCGGTACCTCGCCGCGCGCGGCTGCCTGCCGGGCTTGTTCCAGCGCCACGGCCATGTAGTCGGAACGGTTCGGATGATCCATTTGATTTCCCTCGCACGGTCCGGACGTTACTGCTACAGCCGGGCGCAAAGGCAAATACGCAAATGAGCGACGACGAAAAATCAGATCGCCGGGAAGGCAAGCGACCCGGCAAACGTTCGGCACCTCCCGCAGGCAAGGCGGGAAAGCCCAGGCGCAAGGAAGGCGGCGCCCCAGCGGGGCACCGCGCCAGACCGTTCGCGAAGAAAGAAGACGGCCCGGTCGGGAAGCGTAAGTCCCCGTCGCGTGAGCGTGAGCGGGACCGCGCGGAAGGCGCGGCCGGATCGGAACACCGCCCAGCGGGCCGTGACGATTCGACGAGGAAGCGCGAGTTTCGCCCCGGAAAGGCCGAGCGCGCAGCCAGGCTTGAGGGCGATGCCCCGCGCAAGTTCGGGCCGCGCAAGGCGGCCGCCGATGAGGGTGGGTTCAGACGTCCCGGACGCGACGGCGCATCTCAGCGGCCGGGTGGTTTCTCGGGAAGAGACGACCGCGGACCGCGGGGAGACAGGCGACCCGAGGGTGGCGCGCGTGCAGGCGTCGCTTCGAAGGCTGGCAAGCCACGGTCGTCGAGGCCGGCTTCCGAGCCCGTCGCCGGCGAGCGCATCGCCAAGCGCCTCGCACGCGTTGGCATCGCGTCTCGCCGCGACGCCGAGGAACTGATCGCCGCCGGCCGCGTCCGGGTGAATGGCCGCGTGCTGGAAACGCCGGCGGTCAACGTGACCTCCGACGATGTGATAGAGCTGGACGGCACGCCCCTGCCGCCCATCGAGCGCACGCGGCTATTCCTTTTCCACAAGCCGGCGGGCGTGGTGACGACGAACCGCGACCCGGAGGGCCGCCGCACCGTGTTCGACGTGCTGCCCGACGGGCTTCCGCGCGTGATGACCGTGGGCCGCCTCGACATCAACACCGAGGGTCTGCTGCTGCTGACCAACGACGGCGGTCTTGCCCGTACGCTGGAGCTGCCCACCACAGGGTGGCTGCGCCGATATAGGGCGCGCGTGCACGGTCGCGTCGACGAGGCCAAGCTTGCGGCACTCAAGGACGGCATTGCCGTCGACGGCGTCTTCTACGGCTCCGTCGAGGCGACGCTCGATCGTGAGCAGGGCTCCAACGCCTGGCTCACCATCGGCCTGCGCGAAGGCAAGAACCGCGAGGTGAAGAACATCCTGGGCGCGCTCGGCCTTGAGGTCGGCCGCCTGATCCGTGTCTCCTTCGGCCCCTTCCAGCTCGGCGAGCTGCCGGAAGGCCATGTGCAGGAGATCAAGGGACGGACGCTGCGGGATCAGCTTGGCGAGACGCTCATCGAGGAATCCGGCGCGAACTTCGATGCCGACATCATCCGGCCGTTCTCGAACAAGCCCGTGCGTCGCGAGACTCGTACGGCCGGATCGGAGCCCGCCCGCACCCCTGCGCCCGTGCGCCCCCTGAAGCCGCTGCAGGTAGGCGAGGGTGGTCTGGTGAAGGGTCGCCGTCGCGATGGCGACTGGAAGCGTGAGGATGCCTTGGGGCGGCTGCAGACGAAGCCCCCGCGCAGCCGCGTCGAAGGCGGCGGCAAGCCGCAGCGGCGCGAGCGCGAGAAGCCGCCGATCGAGCCGCCCGGCGGGCGCAAGTCCAATGTCTGGATGGCACCCGGCGCGCGGCCGCAGGGCAACGCTTCCGGCAAGCCGAAATCCTCGTCGCCAAATCTCCCGGGTTCGGAGGGTCTCAAGCGCAAGCCGGGACCGCGAGCCGGCGGCGACAAGCCCGATCGTGGCGGCAGCGGGCCGCGCAAGGGTGGCAGGAATGCGGATCGTCGGCGGTGAGTTTCGCGGGCGGACGCTCGCGACGCCCCGCAGCGATGCGATCCGCCCGACGACCGACCGAACCCGCGAGGCGCTGTTCAACGTCCTTGCCCACCGCTATCCGGACCGGCTGCAGGGCGCGCGCGTGGTCGACCTTTTCGCCGGGACGGGTGCGCTCGGCCTGGAAGCCCTGTCTCGGGGCGCGGCCTTTGCGATGTTCGTGGACGAGGGCGTCGAGAGCCGCGGCCTCATCCGCACCAATGTCGAGGCCTTCGGCCTGATGGGGCGCACGAAGATATTCCGCCGCGACGCCACCCGCCTCGGGGATGCCGGGAACATCCAGCCCTTCGGCCTGCTGTTCGCCGATCCGCCCTACGGCAAGGGGCTCGGCGAGCGGGCGCTCGCCTCGGCGCTGGCGGGCGGCTGGCTCGTCCCGGGCGCGCTCTGCATCGTGGAGGAGGCGGCCTCCGCGCCGTTCGGCCCGGTGGAAGGCTTCGCGCTGAAGGACGAGCGCGACTACGGCGACACGGTCATCCGCTTCTTCGACCGCCTCTAGTGCCGCCTTGTTACCGACAAGATGACAGACAATTCACTAGGTTTAGCGCGCCGGGGCCGTTATCCACGCTGACAATCGCATCGCACGGGAACACCCAATGGCATTCGGCGAAAACTTCAAACGGCGTCTGGCGGGCGGTCTCGTTGTCCTCTTCCTGCTGACGCCGCCGGCGTTCTCCAGGTCGGAAACGCCCGAGCAGGTCTCCAACTTCCTTCTCTCCAACGGCATGGAAGTCGTCGTGATCCCGGATCACCGGGCTCCGGTCGTCACCCACATGGTCTGGTACAAGGCCGGCAGCGCCGACGAGCCGGCTGGCAAGTCAGGCATCGCGCATTTCTTCGAGCACCTGATGTTCAAGGGCACGAAGAACAACGCTCCCGGCGTCTTCGACACGCGCATTGCCGAGATCGGCGGCGAGCAGAACGCCTTCACCTCCTACGACTACACCGCCTACTTCCAGACGGTCGCGACGGACGCCCTCGACGAGATGATGGCGCTTGAAGCCGACCGTATGCGCAATCTCATCCTCACCGACCAGGTGATCGGCCCGGAGCGCGATGTCGTGCTCGAGGAGCGGCGAATGAGGATCGAGGGCGATCCCGATGCGCTGCTGTCCGAGGAAGTTCAGGCGACGCTCTACCAGAACCACCCGTACCGGGTTCCGGTGATCGGCTGGATGCATGAGCTGGAACAGCTCAATCGTGAGGACGCGCTGGCCTTCTACAATTCGTTCTACCGCCCCAACAATGCCATCCTGGTTGTCGCCGGTGACGTGACGCCCGAGAGGGTGCGCGAACTGGCCGAGGCAACCTACGGCAAGATCGAGCGGGGACCGGAACTGCCGCCCCGCCTGCGCCCACAGGAGCCCGAGCAGAACACTGCCCGCACGGTGACGTTGCGCGACGAGCGCGTGACACTGCCGTCTTTCGGGCGTCAGTGGCTCGTGCCTTCCTATCGCATGAGCGAGAATGGCGAGGCGGAAGCGCTCGACATCCTGGCCGAGATCCTCGGCGGCGGCACGCGGAGCCGGCTCTACCAGGAGCTGATGGTGAAGGGTGACTTCGCCGCCAACGTCGGCGCCTACTACAACGGCACCATGCTCGACGAGACGAGCTTTACCGTCTTCGGCACGCCGCGCAATCCGGCCGACCTGGAGAAGGTGCAGGCTGCCGTCATGGCTCAGGTAGAGCGCATCAAGAAGGACGGCGTTACGGCGGATGAAGTGGAGCGGGCCCGCAAGCGCCTGGTCCGCGGCATGGTCTTCTCGCGCGACAGCTCGACGAGCATGGCCAACATCTACGGTTCGGCCCTGGCGACCGGCAGCACCGTCAAGGACGTCGCGGACTGGCCGGACCGGCTCGCCGCGGTGACGCCCGAACAGGTGCGCGACGTCGCGCGCAAGTATCTGGAAGACGCCGTACACGTCACCGGCTACCTCCTTCCGGCAGCTTCCAACCAGGAGGTCCGCTGATGCTGGCCGCATGGAATATCGTCGCCGTTCGCGGCCGCCTGGTCGCCGCGCTGGCGTTCCTGCTCGTCCTGTCGGCCTGCCTGGTTGCCCGGGCATCCGTCGACATCCAGCAGGTTCGATCCAAGTCCGGTGTCGAGGCTTGGCTGGTGGAGGATTACTCTGTCCCGATCGTCACCATCCGCTTCTCCTTTGACCGCGGCAGCGCCGCCGATCCGGAGGGCAAGGAAGGCCTGGCCAATCTGATGACCAGCCTGTTCGACGAGGGTGCGGGCGATCTCGACAGCGAGGCCTTCCAGATCCGGCTCGACGACGTAGGGGCTGAGATGTCCTTCAGTGCCGGCCGCGACAACATCTACGGCACCATGCGCGTGCTGGCGGACAGCCGCGCAGAGGCATTCGACCTGTTGCGGCTGGCAATGACTCAGCCGCGTTTCGACGACGGGCCGATCGGCCGCATGAAGAGCCAGATCGTGGCCGGCATCCGTGCCTCGGAGAACGACCCCAACACGCTGGCCAGCCGCAAGTGGCTGCGGGCGCTTTACGGCGACCATCCCTATGCCCGACCGACCGACGGCACCGTGGAAACCCTGAACACGATCACGCCCGACGACCTGCGCAAGTTCCACCGCGACACCTTCGTGCGCGATGGCCTGCATGTCGCGGTCGTCGGCGCCATCGATGCCGAGACGCTGGCGACCGAGCTGGATCGGATCTTCGGCGAGCTGCCGGAATCGTCCAGCCTGCCGCCCATCCCCGATGTCGCCCAGAAGCTCGACCAGGAGGTACGCTACGACTACCCGCTGCCGCAGGCGCGGCTGCGTCTCTCCTATCCGGGCCTTTCTCGTGACGATCCGGACTTTCTCGCGGCAGCGTTGGTGAACCACATCCTCGGAGGCGGCTCCTTCACGTCGCGGCTGTTCAAGGAAGTGCGCGAGAAGCGCGGGCTGGCCTACGACATCGACTCCGGCCTTTCCACCAGCCAGCACAGCAATGCGCTGATGATCGGCACCGCGACGCGTGCGGACAAGGCGGAGGAGACGCTGGGCGTCATTCGCGACGTGGTGCGCCGGATGGCGGAGGAAGGCCCGACGGCCGAGGAACTGGAGGCGGCGAAGAAGTACGTCATCGGAGCCTATGCCGTAAACAACCTCAACAGCTCGGCGTCGATCGCGACTACCCTGGTGGAACTGCAGAATGACGATCTCGGCATCGACTACATCGACCGACGTGCCGACCTCATCAACGCCGTGACGCTCGAAGAGACGAAGGCTGTGGCGCGTCGCCTGCTGAGTGCAGAGCCGGCGGTCCTGATCGTCGGGCCTGCCCCGAAGCCGGCCAACTGATGGCGCCGAGCTTCGCCATCGCCTTTGGTGGCGGCGGGGCGAGGGGCCTCGCCCATATCCATGTCATCGAGGCGCTGGACGAGCTCGGCATCCGCCCGGTGGCGATATCCGGCTCCTCGATCGGGGCGATCATGGGGGCGGCGATGGCCAGTGGCATGTCGGGCCGCGAGATCCACGACTATGCCCGCTCGATCCTCGGCCGTGGCAGCACCATTGCCAGCCGCATGTGGCGGGCGCGACCGGAAAGCTTCGCGGAAGTGATGCAGGAGGGCATCCACGTCAGCCAGTTCAATATATTGCGGATTCTCCACGCCTTCCTACCGTCCAACATTCCTGGGAGGTTCGAGGAGCTTGACATCCCGCTGAAGGTGACGGGAACCGACTACTACGGCCACCGCCTGGCGGTGTTCGACAGCGGCGACCTCCATTCCGCGCTCGCCGCCTCCGCCGCGATTCCCGCCGTCTTCCGGCCGGTGGTGCGCGATGGCGTGACCTACATCGACGGCGGCATATACAATCCGGTCCCGTTCGACCTGCTGAGCGGTGTGGCGGACATCTTGATCGCCATCGACGTGGTGGGCGCGCCCGAGGTCATGCAGCACGCCCGGCCGAATTCGCTCGACCTCATGTTCGGAGCGACGCAGCTCATGATGCAGTCGATCATCGCGGCCAAGCTCGAGCAGTGCTCTCCGGACATTCTGCTGCGGCCGCCGGTCTCGCGTTTCCGGGCACTGGACTTCATGAAGATCGACGCCGTGCTGAAGGAAACCGCGGCCGTGAAGGAGGACCTGAAGCGCAGCGTCGAGCGGCTGATGGAAGCTGGCGCCGCGGCATCCGGCTGACGCGCTGCTCACTCCGGCTGCGGTGTCGCGGCCACCTTCGCCGGTGCGGGGTCAGGAGAAACCGGCATCCCCCGCGCGTCTGGCGGCGCCTTGCCGATCTGGCGCAGAACCCGGAAGCAGACGATCACCGACAGGATGCCGAAAAGTACGGCGCCGAGGCCCCAGCCGGCGACGACGCCGATCGCGCCGTACATGCCGGCGCCGATCCAGACGAAGGGGATGACGCCGAGCGTAGAGCGGCCCCAGTTGAACAGCGTCGAATACGTCGGGTAGCCGAGATTGTTGAAGGCCGCGCTGGCGACGAAGATGGCGCCGTTGAACAGGAAGCTGCCGGCGGCGAAATGGCAGAAGAACACGATCATCTCGCGTGAGAGACCGACAGCCCCGAACAGGCTTGCGATCTGCTCGGCAAAGAGCGCAAGCAGCGCCCACATAGCCATCACGTAGACGGCAGTCACAAGGAGGCTGTCGCGCATGGTGGACAGCAGGCGCTCGTGTCGGCCGGCTCCGTAGTTCTGACCGAGGATCGGCCCCACCGCACCCGACAGCGCGAAGATGACGCCGAAGGCAACGGGTATGATGCGCCCGATGATCGCCCAGCCCGCCACCGCCTGGTCGCCGAAGGCCGCGACCTCGACAGTAACGTAGGTATTGCCGACGGGTGTTGCGACCTGCGTGGCCAGAGCCGGAAGGCCAATGGCGAAGAAGGGCGGAGCGGAAGCGGCGAGCACTGCCGCATTCGGCAGCTTCAGCATCTTGTGCACCCGCCAGGCGCCGTGCAGCCCCACCGCCAGCATGGCGAACCGCGACAGGACGTTGGCGATCGCGGCTCCTTCCAGCCCGAGGTCGAGCAGGAAGATGAAGATCGGATCGAGGATTGCCGCGGCAAGCGCGCCAGCCAGCGTCACGTACATCGACCGGCGTGCGTCCCCGACGCCGCGCAGGATGCCGGTCGTGCACATGGCGAGCGCGAGGATTGGCGTGGAGGGCACGACGATCTGCATGAAGATCGTCGCCAGGGCCAGCGTTTCGCCGCGAGCGCCCATCAAGCCGACCAGAACGCCGAGGAACGGCCACGCGGCGATGGTCAACAGCGTCGTCGTGACGCCCATGAAGACCATCGATGCCCCTGCGAGGGCTGCTGCGCGGTCGCGCTCGCCGCGCCCGAGGCTTCGTGACACCAGCGCGCCGCAGGCTATCGTGAAGCCGATGGTCACCGACATCGTGAAGAACAGCAGCGTCGAGGCGAAGCCGATTGCCGCCGCCAGCTCCTCAACGCCGAGCAGGGAGATGTAGTAGAGATTCAGTGCATCGACGATGAAGACGGCGATGAGTCCGATCGAACCTGTCGCCGTCATCACGATAACGTGCTTCAGGGTCGATCCGGTGACGAACGCCGCGGAACCGCCCGTCCGAGCCGGCCGCGCGCTCAAGACTGGGGCCCCGCGCCGGCGTCACCTGTCATCGGGAAGTGCATGGCCCTGTGCGTTTCCATTTCGAATTGGTTGCGGAATCGACGTGATTGCAGCGCGCCGCGACGCAGCAAGCCATTGCACACGACGTCCCGGAACAATAGATGGGACGCAGACAGACACAGATCGGCACAAAAATATGAAGACTGACGATGCGGCGCTCCTGGACCGCGTCTCGGCGCTCGTGGAAGCCGCGAAGACCGCCGGTGCAGACGCAGCCGATGCGGTCGCCGTCCGCTCACGTTCGACCGGCGTTTCCGTGAGGCTCGGCAAGGTCGAATCGACCGAATCCTCGGAGAGTGACGACGTTTCGCTGCGCGTCTTCGTCGGGCAGCGGGTCGCCAGCGTTTCTGCTACGGCGTCCTCCGATCCGAAGACGCTGGCCGAGCGGGCGGTCGCCATGGCGCGCGTTTCGCCGGAGGATCCCTACCAGGGGCTGGCCGACCAGAGCCTGCTGGCGCGCGAAATCCCTGACCTCGATCTCTACGACGACACGACCGTATCCGCCGAGCGGCTGCGCCAGGATGCGCTGGAGGCCGAGGAAGCGGCGCTGGCCGTTCCCGGCGTGACCAATTCCAGCGGGGCCGGCGCCGCTGCCGGCATGGCGGGCCTGGTGCTCGCAACCTCCCACGGCTTCGTCGGGCGCTACGCGGCCACGCGTTTCTCGCGTTCGGCCAGCGTGATCGCCGGCGAAGGCACCGGCATGGAGCGCGACTACGACTTTTCCTCGCGCCTCCACTACGCTGACCTCGATGACGCTGTGACGGTTGGACGCCGTGCCGGCGAGCGGGCGGTGAAGCGGCTCAATCCGCGCAAGGCGCAGACCGGACCGGTGACCGTCGTGTTCGACCCGCGCGTGGCGCGCGGCATCGCCGGCCACCTTGCCGGAGCCATTAATGGCGCCGCGGTGGCGCGCAAGACCAGCTTCCTTCGCGACATGATGGGCCGCCAGGTCGCCTCCGCCGCCATTACCGTCATTGACGAGCCGTGCCGGGTGCGCGGTCAGGCCTCGCGCCCCTTCGACGGCGAGGGCGTGCGCGGTGAGACGCTGCGCATGGTGGACAAGGGCGTGCTGCAGCACTGGTTCCTGTCGACCTCGTCCGCCCGCGAACTGGGCCTCGTCACCAACGGACGCGGATCGCGCAGCGGCTCGTCCGTATCGCCGACCTCCACCAACCTGTCGCTCGAACCGGGAGACCAGTCGCCGGAAGCGCTGATCGGGTCCCTCGCGTCGGGCTTCTACGTGACCGAGGTGTTCGGCCAGGGCGTGAACATGGTCACGGGCGAATACAGCCGTGGTGCATCGGGCTTCTGGATCGAGAACGGCGAGCTGACCTATCCGGTTTCGGAGGTCACCATTGCCTCGAACCTGAAGGACATGTTCCTGCGCATGGTTCCGGCGAACGATCTCGACCGGAACTACGGCACCGCCGCGCCGACGCTTCTCATCGAGGGCATGACCCTTGCCGGTAGCTGACGCCCAGGCCGATCTCAGGTTGCTGCGCGAAGCTGCCCGTGATGCCGGGCAGATCGCCCTGTCCTATTTCCGGAAGGATCCGGAAGTCTGGATGAAGGCGGGCAACTCGCCTGTCAGCGAGGCCGACTACGCGGTCGACCGCTACCTGCGCGAGGTGCTGACGGCCGCCCGGCCGGATTATGGCTGGCTTTCGGAGGAAACGGCCGACACGGCAGCGCGCCTTTCCGCGCGGCGCACCTTCGTCATCGATCCGATCGACGGGACGCGCGCCTTCATCGAGGGCGTGGACGTTTGGTGCGTCAGTGTTGCCGTCGTGGAAGAAGGGCGCTCCATCGCGGGCGTGCTCGACTGTCCGGCGCGCCGCGAGTGCTTCTGGGCGGCGAAAGGTGATGGCGCCTGGCGCGACGGAACGGTGCTGACGGTCCGCAGTCCGGCGGACAAGCTTCGCATCGCCGGGCCGAAGCCCATGATGGACAGCCTGCCTGCCGAGTGGCAGGAGCGGGTTACCCGACGCGCCTATGTCCCTTCGCTGGCCTACCGGATCGCGATGATTGCCGACGGGAACCTCGACGGCACGTTCGTGAAGCCGCATGCGCACGACTGGGACATTGCAGCCGCGGCGCTTATTCTGGAGGAGGCGGGAGGACGCATCGCAGATCCGACGGGCGCAAGTCCGCCGTTCGCGCGGGCGAAGGTTTCACACGGCCCATTGGCGGCCGGTAGTGGGCCTTTGCTGGAAGCGATGATTGCGTGCCTGCCGGCCCCGGCCGCCGCCACGTGATCGATCTGTTCCAAGAATCTGTGTTTTGGTCTATGCCGGACGGCGATTCCGGCGCGGAACGGAGCGTTCAAATGCCTGAGCAGGAAGGAAAGCAGCTTCTCCACCTTGTCTTTGGCGGCGAGCTGAAGTCGCTGAATTCGAATGAGTTTCGGGACCTGAGGTCGCTCGATATCGTCGGCATCTTTCCCAATTATGCCGCGGCGCTGGAGGCGTGGCGCGCAAAGGCGCAGGCCTCCGTCGACAATGCTCACATGCGCTACTTCGTGGTGCATCTCCACCGGCTTCTGGATCCAGACGCAACGGCATCGGACGCCGCACACTGATGACTGATGTGGACACGGCGGCTGCCGCCGCGAGGCGGGCCCGCAAGCAGAAGCGACCGGCCGGCCCGATGAAGTCGCTGTGGCGGCGCGTTCGCAAGCCACTTGCGGAGTCGCGCGCGACCAAGGCTGTGCTCGCTTCCGGCCTTGCATGGGGGCTGCGCTTCGTGCGCGCTACAAACCGGCTGGTTCCGGGGTCCGACGACGTCGAGGCAGCCTACCGCCGCCATTCGCCGGTGGTCATCGCCTTCTGGCACGGCCAGCACCTGCTCGCCCCGACGATCTACCCGCGCGGCCGGAAGCTCGTGGCCATGGTCTCGCGCAGCGCTGACGCCGAGTTGAACGCGCTGGTAATCGAACGCTTCGGTCTCCAGACCGTGCGCGGTTCTGGCGGGCGCGGAAAGTTCAAGGTGGACAAGGGTGGGGCGAGGGCGCTGATTGCCCTGAAAAAGGCTATCGATGCTGGCATCAATGCCTGCATGATCGCCGATATTCCCCACGGAACACCGCGGCAGGCGGGTCTGGGCGTCGTCATGCTGGCCAGGCATGCCGGCCGTCCGATCATTCCGGTGGCCATAGCCACGAGCCGCCGCAAGGTGCTGGAGAGAAGCTGGGACAAGACCGCGATCAATCTACCCTTCGGCAAGATCGCCATCGCGATCGGCGATCCGATTTCCGTTCCGTCGGATGCGGACGAGGAGTTGCTCGAAGCCAAGCGCCGTGAAGTCACGGACGGGCTCAACGCGGCGACGGCGCGCGCCTATCGCCTTGTCGACGGCCACGCCGCATGAGTGAGCGATGGGCCCGGGTGATACTGGGCGCCTACGGCGTTGCCGGGGCGGCTGCCTATCCGCTGATCGGCCCCTATGTGAGCTGGCGGGCCCGGCAGGGGAAGGAAGATCGTGCCCGACGTGGTGAGCGCTACGGCCGTCCCAGTCGCCCGCGGCCAGTCGGTCCTCTGATCTGGGTCCATGCGGCGAGCGTCGGCGAGACGAATGCCGTGGCGCCGCTGGTGCACGAGCTTCTGAACTCCGAGATCAACGTGGTGCTGACCACCGGGACGGTGGCTTCCGCCAACGTGGCCACGCGAGTTTTCGGTGACACGGTCACACACCAGTATGTGCCGCTAGACCTGAGGCCGGCGGTTCGTCGGTTTCTCGGCCACTGGGACCCGGATCTTGCCGTCTTCGTCGAGTCGGAAGTCTGGCCGATGACGATTCTGGAACTGAACGCCCATCGCATACCGCAGGTGCTGATCAACGGCCGTCTGTCCGATCGCAGCTTCGCGGCGTGGCAGCGGCGGCCGCATCTGGCCGAGGTCCTCTTCGAAAAGTTCGCCCATGTCGTCGCACAATCGGACGAAGACGGCGACCGGTTCCAGATGCTCGGGGCCCGCCCGGTCACGGTGTCCGGAAACCTCAAGGCCGACGCCGTTCCGCCACGCGTCGACGAGCGCGCCCTCGCGATGCTGTCCGCGCAGTTGCAGGGCCGTCCGGTCTGGGCCGCCATCTCGACGCATCCGGGCGAGGAGAAGCTCGCGGCCGAAGTGCACATGATCCTGCGCGATCGCCACCCGGGCCTGCTCACCATCATCGTGCCGCGACATCCGGATCGCAGCAGCCGCATTGTCTCCGAGCTGGCCGAGCTGCAGCTCACGGTGGCGCGTCGCACGACGGGCGAGGCGATCCCTCAGTCGGCAGACATCCTGCTTGGCGACACGATCGGCGAGATTGGGCTCTATCTCCGGTTGAGCGAGATCGCCTTCCTCGGCCGCTCGATGACGGCCCAGGGTGGGCAGAACCCGCTGGAGCCGGCGATGCTCGGCACCGCCATCCTGTCGGGGCGCAACGTTCAGAACTTCCGCGAGAGCTACCAGAAGCTGATCCGTGCCGGCGGCGCCCGGCTGGTGCGCGACCGCGACATGCTCGCCGGCGCCGTTCACCACCTGCTCAAGCACGATGACGTGCGCCGCACCATGATCGGCTCGGCGGCCGATGCCGTCGAGCAGATGCGTGGCGCCCTGCAGAGGACGCTCAAGGCGCTCGATCCGTTCATCCATCCGCTGGTGGTCAAGGCCCGCCTCGAACGGGCGGAAGCGCGCGACCCGGAAGGCGCCTGACATGGGCGGAAAGGCGCCGCCTTTCTGGTGGCAGCCGGCCGGCGGCAAGGCCCTGGCGCTGGCTCCCGCCGCCGCCCTCTACGCGGCGATCGCCCGCCACCGCCTGCGCAATGGGCCCCGCGCGCCGGTGGACATTGCCGTCGTCTGCGTCGGCAACCTGACGGTCGGCGGCTCCGGCAAGACGCCGGTGTCGATCGGCTTGGCAAAGGCCGCTGCGGCAATGGGACTTAAGCCTGGCTTTCTGTCGCGAGGCCACGGCGCCCGGCTTTCGCGACCGCTGCTCGTCGCGCCTGACTCGCCGCCTGTCGTAAGCGCTGGCGACGAACCCCTGCTCCTGGCCGGCCACGCGCCCGTTGCGGTGACGCCGGACCGCGCCGCGGGAGCCCGCCTGCTGATCGAGCATGGCTGCGACATCGCCATCATGGATGACGGCTTCCAGAGCGCCCGGATCCGGATGGACCATGCAATCCTGGTGGTGGACGCCCTGTTCGGGATCGGCAACGGGCGCGTGCTGCCGGCCGGTCCGCTCCGCGCCGCCATCGCCGACCAGATGCCCTATGCGGATTCGATCCTGCGCATGGGGCAGGGTTCGGCAGCCGACGGCGTGATCCGTCTCGCGGCGCGCGCAGGCAAGCCTGTCCACACGGCGTCGGTGCGGCCGCTGGAGCCAGAACGGCTGGCCGGTCGGCGGTTGCTCGCCTTTGCAGGCATCGGCCACCCGGTCAAGTTCTTCGATACCCTCAGGGCAGCGGGCGCCGATGTCGTGCAGGCCCGGGCCTTCCCCGACCACCATCCGTATTCGGAAGCGGAGATCCGGCGCCTGATGGAGGACGCACGGGGACTGCGCGCCGCGCTGGTCACGACGGCGAAGGACGCCGCCCGCCTGCGCGGGAGCGCGTTTCCGGGTCTCGATGAGATGCTGGAAGTTCTGGAGATCGAAGTGGTCTTCGACGATCCGCACGTGCCGGAGCGCATCGTCGAGGCCGCGATGGCCGCCTATGGCCGGAGGAAGCTCGCAGGCCGAACCTGACAGGAAAAGCGGATGAGCCTCAGCGCCTGGCCCGGCTGGGGTCGACTTCCAGTTCGCGCGTCAGCGACGCCGTGGCGTCCACATAGGGCTCCTGGCGGGCGACGCTCCAGTATTTCAGTTCGTCGAGCGGAATGCGGGCCCCGGTAACGGAGCAGCGCACGAACGAGCCTGGACTGGTCACCTGGAAGTCGCCATCGAGGTAGCGAACGACAGCCTCGCGCGCGCCTGGTCCCTCGAAACGGTTCATCTCTTCACGTCCTGCCGATCTTCCTTGCGTGGCATCCGCCACAATTGGCCGGGAAGGTCAAGCCAACCGCTGGCCTACCTGCGGCTGAACAGGCGTTCAATGTCCGCAAGCTTGAGCTCAATATAGGTAGGACGCCCGTGGTTGCACGTACCCGAACCGGGTGTCGCTTCCATCTGCCGCAGCAGCGCGTTCATCTCCTCCGGCTTGAGCTTGCGGCCCGAACGGACCGACCCATGGCAGGCCATCCGCGACGCGATCGCGTCGAGACGGCGGGAAAGCGTCTCGACGGTGTCGTCGGCAGCGATCTCGTCCGCCAAGTCGCGCAGTAATGCCGCCGCGTCGATGTCGCCCAGCATGGCCGGGGTCTCGCGCACCGCGATGGCGCCGGGCCCGAACCGCTCGATGGACAGGCCGAACCGGCGCAGGGTCTCAGCGTGCTGCGCGAGCCGTTCGACGTCGTCCGTCGGCAGGTCGACGATCTCGGGGATGAGGAGCATTTGCGCGGGGAGGGGACGCGACGCCAGCGCCTCCTTCAGCGCCTCGTAGACCAGCCGCTCATGGGCGGCGTGCTGGTCGACGATGACGATCGAGTCCTCGGTCTGGGCAATGATGTAGTTGCTGTGAACCTGCGCGCGGGCGGCTCCCAGCGGATGCTCCACCGCCTGCGGCTGCACCTCTTCGGCGACCTGCGCCGAGGGCGCCATCGCCACCTCGAAGCCGGCCTGCTCGAGTTCCCCGAAGCCCTCGAGCGGCTTGTGAAACGTGCGCGCGAGATCGGCCACCGGGCCCGAAGCGGCGCGGAAGCCGGGGTTGAAGCCGCGATGGCCGGCGGTCGGAACAGGATGGCCGTAGGCCGGCGCCCCTGGCCGGAACGCGCCGAGCATGGCGGCGCTTCCCGTCGTCGCCGGGCGGATGCCCGCACCCGCCAGCGCCTGCCGGATCGCACCGATGATCAGGCCGCGCACCAGGCCGGGATCGCGGAAACGGACGTCGGACTTGGCCGGATGGACGTTGACGTCGACCAGGGCCGGATCGAGCGTGATGAAAAGCGCCACCACTGGATGGCGGTCGCGGGCCATGACGTCCGCATAGGCGCCGCGGATCGCGCTTGCGATCAGCTTGTCGCGTACGGGCCGGCCGTTCACGTAGACATACTGCTGCAGCGCGTTGGCGCGCGAATAGGAGGGGATCGAGGCATGTCCCTCGAGGCGCACCCCCTCCCGAACCGCGTCCAGCTCGAGCGCGTTGGAAGGAAACTCGTCGCCCATCACCTGGGCGATCCGGCGCAGCCGGTCGGGCGTGGCCGGGAAGTCGAGCACGTTGCGGTCGGCGCCGGACAGGACGAAACGGACCTGCGGGAAGGCGATCGCCATGCGCCGCACCACGTCCGTGATCGCCGAGGCCTCGGCGCGCTCACCCTTCATGAATTTCAGGCGGGCAGGCGTCGAGAAGAAGAGGTCGCGCACCTCGACCACCGTCCCTGGGTTGGCGGCCGTCGGACGGACGGGCGAAACCTCGCCCGCTTCCACCCGGATCTCCGCGCCGTCGGCGTTGGCGGTGCGCGAGCGGATCGACAGCCGCGCCACCGCGCCGATGGACGGCAGCGCCTCGCCGCGGAAGCCAAGCGTGCGGATGTCGTCGATGTTGTCGCTGAGCTTCGAGGTGCAGTGCCGCGACACCGCCAGTTCGAGTTCGTCGGCCGGGATTCCGCTGCCATCATCGCTGACGCGCAGCAACGTCAGTCCGCCTCCCGCCGTGGCGACCTCGATACGGGTCGCGCCGGCGTCGATGGCGTTCTCCACCAGTTCCTTGACGACGCTCGCCGGCCGCTCGATCACCTCGCCGGCGGCAATCTGGTTGATTACGGTTTCCGAGAGATGGCGGATGGGCATGGCCACATCATACCCGGATTCGAGCGATGTGCGAACGGCTTGCCAGCCGGCGTGCGGGAGGGCTACAGGGCCATATGGCTGCTTGTGATCAATTTCCCGCTTCCACGACGCCGAGAACCAGGACCAGGCTGGAAAGCATGATCCGCCGCCTCACGGCGCAGCGCGACATCCTCGACATGCTGTGCTCCGGCGAGATACCCGAGGGGCCTATCCTGGAGCTGGGGCTTGGCAACGGCCGCACCTACGACCATCTGCGTGCCCGCCTGCCGGGTCGACGCATCATTGCCTTCGATCGCGCCCTGGCCGCGCACAAGAGCTCGATCCCGCCCGAAGGCGACCTCGTGCTCGGCGAGATCCGCGAGACGGCGGAGCAGTTCGCGAAAGGGGAGGCGGCGCTCGTTCATGTCGACATAGGCACCGGCTACGAGGACAAGGATGCCCGCACCCTGGAATGGCTGCCGCAGCTCATGGTTCGGCTGCTGAAAGCTGGGGGCATCGCCGTCTCCGGCCTTCCGCTCGTTCATCCCGAACTCCAGCCCATGCCCATCCCGGAAACGGTTCCGCAGGACCGGTATTTCCTGTACCGCCGCGCGGGCTGACGCGGCCGGCGCGACCAGAACCGCAGACGGCGCTATTTCAATTGCCATTCTCGACCGGAGCGGGCTAATCCTGCCCTGGGGTCGACGGCGAACGCCCTCATTCCAATCCGAATACAGGGCCAAGGACAGGTGCACGGCAACGGCGAACCCACCTCCGGCAACGATCAGCCGCCGCGCGCCGAGATCTATGGCGAGGACGGCGCGATCCGCCCTGATTTCCTGGCGCTTCTGGGTGCGGCCATTGCCGACCGGGACACCGTCACGCTGCGCCGGGAGGTTGGCGAGCTCCACCAGTCGGAAGTCGGCGACGTGCTGGAAGCGCTGCAGCCCGAGCAGCGGCAGGCGCTTGTCCAGCTTCTCGGCAGCGACTTCGATTTCACGGCGCTCACCGAGGTCGACGAGGCGATTCGTCTCGAGATCGTCGAGAGCCTGCCGAACGCCCAGATCGCCAAGGCCGTCCAGGAGCTCGATTCCGACGACGCGGTCTACATCCTCGAGGACCTCGACCAGGCCGACCAGGAGGAGATCCTCGCGCAGCTCCCGTTTACCGAGCGGATCAGGCTGCGGCGCTCGCTGGATTACCCCGAGAAGTCGGCCGGTCGGCGCATGCAGACGGAGTTCGTCGCGGTCCCGCCGTTCTGGAGCGTTGGCCAGACGATCGACTACATGCGCGAGGACAACGACCTCCCGGACCGGTTCAGCCAGATCTTCGTCATCGACCCGTCGTTCCGGCTGGTCGGCGCGGTCGATCTCGACAGGGTGCTGCGCACCAAGCGCTCCGCGACCATCGAAGAGATCATGCATGAGACCCGCCATGCGATCCCGGCGACGATGGACCAGGAGGAGGCGGCGCGCGAATTCGAGCAGTACGACCTGCTCTCGGCCGCGGTGGTCGACGAGAACGACCGGCTCGTCGGCGTGCTCACCATCGACGACGTGGTGGACGTGATCCAGGAAGAGGCCGAGGAGGACCTGCTGCGCCTCGGCGGCGTCGGCGACGAGGAACTTTCCGACAAGGTGCTGGCGGCCTCGCGCTCCCGGATTCCCTGGCTGGCGGTGAACCTGATGACCGCCTTCCTCGCGGCCAGCGTGATCGGACTGTTCGAGCATACCATTGAGAAGATCGTGGCGCTCGCCGTGCTGATGCCGATCGTGGCCGGCATGGGAGGCAACGCCGGTTCGCAGACCATGACGGTGACCGTGCGCGCGCTCGCGACGCGCGATCTCGACATCTACAATGCCGGCCGCATCATCCGACGCGAAATGGCGATCGGCCTGATCAACGGGCTCGTCTTCGCGGTCCTCGTCGGCGGCGTGGCCGGGCTCTGGTTCAGCGACGTGCAGCTCGGCGGCATCATCGCGGCGGCGATGATCATCAACATGTTCGTCGCGGCGCTCGCGGGCATCATCATTCCGCTGCTGCTCGACCGCGCTGGCGCCGACCCCGCGGTTTCGTCATCGGTGTTCGTGACCGCATCCACCGACATCGTCGGCTTCCTGGCCTTTCTCGGCCTGGCGACTTGGTGGTACGGCCTGCTTTGAACTTTCGTGCAAAGGTCGACTGCACTGAAGAATGTCAGTCAGCCAAATTGACTTTTACGTAAGCGCTGTACAAGGTCGTGCGCCTTCGTCCAACGAGTAGCTGATGCGCGACTATTACACGATCTCCGAACTGACCAGGGAGTTCGAGGTTTCGACCCGGACCCTTCGGTTCTACGAAGACGAGGGCCTCATCCACCCGGTGCGGCGCGGACGCACGCGGCTGTTTCGTCCGTCCGATCGCCATCTTATCCGGCAGATCCTTCGCGGCAAGCGTTTGGGCTTCTCCATCAATGAGATACGCGAGATCATTCAGATCTACCGCGAGCCACCTGGGGAGATCGGCCAGCTCCATCTCCTGCTTCGCAGGATCGAGGAGAAGAAGGAGGAGCTGCGGCAGAAGCGACGCGACCTGGAGGATACGCTGGCGGAGCTTGAGCAGGCGGAGGAATCCTGCGTCGAGCGGCTGGCCGAACTCGGCGTCAAGACCTGACGCGCAGCGCTGCGACGCTCAGATCCAGCGCCGGACCTTGGCCGAATAGTCGCGATAGCGCTTTCCGAAACGCTCGAAGAGGTGCCGTTCCTCGCCGCGAATCGCCAGATGCGTGGTGGCGAACGCCGCCAGCAGCGCCCCCAGTAGGAACCAGATGCTGCCGACGATCAACCCGATCCCGATGACGATCATCGTGTCGGCCAGATAGATCGGGTTGCGGGTGAACGAGAAGGGGCCTTTCGTCACCAGGTGCTCGGTCGCCTGGTGCGGCATGATCGTGGTTCCGCTGCGCCTCAATGTCTGCACGGCCGACACGAACAGCACGATCGCAAGCACCAGGACGATCCACCCGAGCGCGAACAGGAGGTCCGACAGCGGTTCGCCGATCCACGGCAGGGGGTAGAGGGCATTCAGCCCGGCCGCCACCACGATCGCCGCGAGATAGAGGATCGGCGGCCACGGCACGCGGCTCGGCGTCGATTTCGTCCCCGTCAAGGCCCTTCCTCCGTCGCAGTTTCGCCCAGATCTTCCTGCGCTGCCGTGCACCGGTCGGCGGCTTCGCGCGTGCGCGAGGTCAAGCTCTGGTCCTGCTCGCCTGCAAGGATGCGCGACAGGTCTCCGGCGTTCTCCAGTTCCTCCAGCATGCACACGCAATAGCCGGCGCAGAATTCCGCATCCCGGCCGCCTTCGCAAGCCGGCTGGCAGGCCTGCATGAACCCCGCTTCAGGCGTGACTTCCGGTGCGGGAACGACCTGCGACGCGACCCACACCAGCGCGATCAGGACAGGCTGGTGGATGAGATAGACGGCAAGGCTGTGCCGGCCGAGAAATCGCGGAAGCCTTGCCCACCGGCCGGGCACGTAGGCGGCGAGCCGACCTCGCAGGCCGGTGGCGGAAGCAAGCTGTGCCGCCGCCATTCCTGCCAGCACGGCGCCGAACCACGGGAAGAGCGGCACGTAGTCGTTGGATCGGGGTATTTCCGTCGGCAGCCCCACCCACCACAGCGCCGGATTGTCGAAGACCGGAGCGCGAAAGTGGAACGGCAGGGCGATCACCAGCGCGGCGAGGAGTGCGTTCACCATCCAGGGCAGGCGCAGGAATGCGAGGCCGAGCAAGCTCGCCAGGGCGATCTGGTGCAGGATTCCGAAGAAGATGAAGCCCTGCGGCACCGCGAGGTAGGTGACGAGCGTGATCGCCGCCGCCGCGCCGGCCACCATGGCGAGCCGTTTCCAGTATCCGTGCCAGCGGATGCCGTTGCCGTGGGCGAGGACGAGGCTTACGCCGACGAGGAACAGGAAGCTGGAGGCGATGCAGCGCGCGAACACCTTCCAGGCACCGGCATTGGTAGTTCCCGGATCGAGATAGCCGAAGAACTCGAGGTCCCAGGAGAAATGGTAGATCGCCATCGCCAGCAGCGCTGTGGCGCGGGCGATGTCGATCGCCGCGATGCGGCGGTCCGAAGCTGGAATCGCGGCGGCTTTCGGTCCAGAATGCATGGATCGTGAATAGGCCAGCCTCGCGGGATTGTCACCGCGCCCCACACATCGGAGGAACAGACGGATGCATCGGGTAGTCGCCAACGGTGCCGAGATCCCGGCGATCGGCCTGGGGACCTGGACGCTGCGCGGCGCCGAATGCGCGAGGATCGTCGAGGCGGCCCTCGAGGTGGGCTATCGCCACATCGACACGGCCGCCATGTACGAGAATGAGGAGGCGGTCGGGCAGGGACTGCGGGCCTCCTCCTTGCCACGCGAGGAGATCTTCCTGACCAGCAAGGTCTGGTACACCGACATCGGTGCCGGAAGGCTGCAGAAGGCGGCGGAGGCCAGCCTCAAGCGCCTTGGGGTAGATTATCTCGACCTGCTGCTGATCCACTGGCCGAACCCGGAAATCCCGCTGGCGGATTCGATCGGCGCGCTGAACGAGGTGCGAGCCGCCGGGATGGCGCGCAACATCGGCGTCGCCAACTTCACCCTGTCGCTGATCGCCGAGGCGACGCGGCTGTCCGAGGCGCCCCTGGTGACCAACCAGGTCGAGTACCATCCCTATCTCGACCAGTCGAAGGTGCTCGCCGCCTGCCGGGACAACGGAATGGCGGTCACCTCCTATTGCCCGCTCTATCGCGGCGGGCCGCTCTTCTCCGAACCGGCCGTCGTTGCCGCCGCCGAGGCGCACGGCAAGACGCCGGCGCAGGTCGTCCTGCGCTGGCATGTCCAGCAGGAAGGCGTGGTCGCCATCCCGCGCACGACGAAGGTGGAGCGACTGCCGGAGAACATCGACGTTTTCGACTTCGCGCTGAGCGAGGAGGAGATGGGAGCGATTTCCCGTCTGCGGGTCGCCAACAGGCGCATCTGCGACTACGGCTTCTCGCCGAAGTGGGACGCCCCCTGAGCCGTCGGCAAGCCGACGGCCACCCGTTCAGCTCCGCCCGGACGTGGCCGCCTCATGGCGACGGTGGCACTCGCGCACCCATTCGTGGAAGCGGTGGAGATCGTACTCCTCCGGCATCAGTACGCCAGCCTGGTGGGGCCGCGCATGGAGGCCGCGCTGGTTGATCTCGCATACGGCGGCATCCTCCTCCAGCACCACCTTGCCGAAAGAAACGACATTGTCGAGGTCGGGGTCGTCCGCCAGTGCCTCCGGCAGGAACAGCCATTCCGCCGTGAGTTCTGTCCGTTCCGGCCCGAGGGGCAGCAGGCGGACTGTGCGCACGTAGTCCACGTGCCCGACGATGAACATCGCCGGCAGGGTCATCGCATAGTTCTGGCCCACCCGGCGCTCAGCCTCCGTCAGGTTCGGGAACCGATGCGCCAGCGCTCGGCCGTCGCTCGACCAGGATTCAGCACCGGTGCGTAGTCCGCCTGCATATTGTGGCTCGTCATTGTCGGCATGCAGCATCCAGTCCGGGTCGTCGTGCCGCGCCATCAGCCCGCGCCCGTAGATCGGCACCAGTTCGGACAGGTGCTTGTGGACGCCGGGGCAGTGCAGGCACTCGTTGAAGTTTTCCCAGAACACCTTCCAGTTGCACTCCATCACCTTGGTGTAGGTGTGCCCGGTCACCAGCCTCTCCAGCGGCCAGTTGGTCAGGTCGACGGACTCGTGGTCGAAGCTCGATTCCGCGGTTCCTTCGGGCTGGTCGGACAGGTTGATGAACACGAAGCCGCGCCAGATCGAGACGGCGACGGGGTAGAGCGGGTAGTCTGCCTTGTCGAAGCCTTCCGGAAGCGATTTCGACGGCACGCGGACGAGCTCGCCGCGCAACGAGTACGACCAGGCATGGTAGGGGCAGGTAATGAGGCGCGCCTTCAGCCGCCCCTCGGCCTCGCGGCAGAGCTGCGAGCCGCGATGGCGGCAGGTGTTGTGGAAGGCGCGGATCTCGCCCCTGTCGTCACGCAGGACGAGGACCTGCTGCGTGCCGATCGTCACGACCCGATAGCTCAGCGGTTGCACGATGTCCGCCTCGCGGCAGGCCAGGATCCAGCGGCGATACCAGATCGCCTCCAGATCGCGCTGATATGCGGCCTCCGTCCAATAGTCAGTCGAGGGAAGTGTGATCTCGGACGTGACGAGACCGTTGTAGGGAGTGTCCCGATGCGACTTTGCTGGCATGGCCGACCTCCTGCTGTTGCGAGCGAGCACCCCGGCGCGCCGTTTGTCAATGTGTCCTATCGGGACTCTGCAGGGGTAGGAGGTTACGCCGGATGGGCCGGGCCGCTCTGGCTGCGCGCGTTGCCGGAAGAGCCGGGGCGTTCAGAAAATCCACCCCAGTGCGGCGTCGGCTGCGGCCCCGGCCGCTCCGACCACGATCGCGACGACGCCCAGAGCGGTCGCCGATGCCACCGTACCCAGGGCGAACAGGACCCCGTCGCGTTCCGATAACGCCAGCCCGAGCAGGAAGATCGAGAATGCCGGCAGCCAGTTGCCGAGTGGAATGGGCAGCACCACGACGATGGACAGGACGAGTGCCATCATTCCGATCACGGCGTCGCCGCGACCGTTCCAGAACGGCCAGTAGCGCGGTGCGATCAGGCGTTCGAGGCGCTTGAGCCGCGGCACGACCCGCGCCATCAGCGCCCTGAACTGCTCGGCGCTCAGCGCCTTGCGCGCAATGAAGGCCGGCATCCAGGCGCGGCGCGCGCCGAGGCACATCTGGGCGGCGACGAAGAGTAGCGGCAGGCCGAGGACGGCGGAGGTGCCGGGTGGCAGCGGCAAAAGGTTCAGGGCCGCGAAGAACACCAGCATGGCCGCAAAGCCGCGGTCTCCCAGCGCGTCGAGGATGTCGGAGACGGAAACCTGGTCGGCCGCGTCCACGGCAAGCTGCGAGAAGACCGCCGACAGCCTGCGGTGGCTGCGTCGGCGTGGCCGCGGTCGGTTGGTGCGCAGTCGGCCGCCTTCCGGTTCGATGATCATTTCCTCGGTGTCGGGCACGACATCCGGTTCACCCGCAGCGCACCAACCGCCCACAATGGTCCCTCAGCGGCAGGGTTCACGCGAACGCTTCCGCGGACCGACGCGCCGGCCCCGCAGGCCGGGGCCGGAGGCATCGACCCGAACCCGTGCGCGCCGAACGACTGCAGCGTGCTCACGATCGGATGGTCGTGCCTGCTCATCTGGCGAGTTCGAGAATGTCCAGCTTCGACTCGTAATGTGGGGCCGGAAGTTCGATCCGCCAGTCCTTTGGTCCGGTCCGGAATGCGTATCCCACCTGGTCGGACTCGGGGCCCGCTCCATAGGCGGGCGCCGGGTCGTCGTTGACGTAGCCGACGCCGAGATAGATCAGGCGCTTGTCCTGATCGTCGAAGAAGCGGCCCTTGGTCCGCTGCGAGCCGGTGAGCTTCTCGAGTTGCCAGCCAGCCCCGTCGTCGGTGACGCGGCACTTGAACCAGCCGTAGACCGTCAGGTCGGTGATCCCGCCGACCTTGATGGTGCGGCAACGCCAGTCTCCCGTCATGTCGAAGCCCGAGAAGGACAGCAGCGGCTTGGCCAGCAGGCCATCCAGGATGGCCACGTCGGCTGGCGAACCGCTCCGGGCCTGTTCCAGCGCCGCCTTTCTCGTTTCGCCATACTCATCGAGACGCTGGCGGTCGCTGGCCGTCATCAGTTTATGCACCTCGCCATCGGCGTAGGCGGCGGCCGGGGCCGTACAGACAAGCAACAGGAGCAGAAGACGTCTGAGCATTGATTCTCCGATCCTTTCCTGGCCGCAGGAACTGCGACGGGCAATCTCACGAACGCGCGCCGCCCGTGAGGTATGGCACGAGATCGCCATAGCCGGTGAAGCGCCGCTCATAGGCGAGGCCGAGCAGCTTCGCCGCATCCTCAGCCACCCGGTCAAGCGAGCGGTCGTCGGTCTGCGCCAGATAGACCAGCTTCTCGTAGTTTCCGAAATAGTCGGGGATGAGCTCCGGATGCCGGTCGAGGCCAAGGGGCTTCAGGAAGAACGTGTCGAAGTGACGGCAGAGGAAGTCCGTCATGTAAAAGGCCAGCATGTCGCGCTCGCCGCTGGCCTCGAAGGCGCAGGCGTTCTGGTAGAAGGCAAAGCAGTGCGGACCCTCCAGCCTGGGGATGCCGTGCTTTTCCAAAACCTTGTCGAGCATTCCTCCGGTGCCGCAGTCAGCGTAACCGGCGAGGATGTTGCGGTATCCCTGCGCCCGGGCCTTGAGGATCGCCTTTTCCATCTCCGGCGCGATGCGGTCGGGATGGAAATGATACTCGGCCGGAAGGCAGGTCAGGTCGATGTGTTCGAGCCCGTTCTGTGCCTTCACAGCCAATATCTCGCGCGCCAGCATGCCGCAGGCGATGATGAGCACGCGACCCTCCGCCTCGGGTTCGAGGCGGCCAATTCCCCCCTTGGAAGTTTGAAAAAGATCGGCCATTGATGGGTTGCGCCAGCACTCAGAGGGACAATCCTACCATGAATTTCAGCCGCCTCGCCCCACTTGCCGCCGTTCTGGCGTGCGCTCTGCTCGCTTCCGCCTGCGCGAACACCATTCGAGGCGTCGGCCAGGACGCCAAGGACAGCGTACAGGCCGTGGAAAGCATCGCCCAGTAACGCCACCGACTCGGACAGAACCAGAAACACGAAGCCCCGCGAAAGCGGGGCTTGCTGGTTCGACGGGGCTTTGCAACCGGAGAGCCGTCAGGCGCGAACGTTGTGCCTGCGCTTCATCAGTTCCTTCGCCGTCTCCACGGCCACGGCGGCATCACGGCAATAGGCGTCGGCTCCGACCGCTTTGCCGAACTCCTCGTTCAGCGGCGCGCCGCCCACCAGCACGATGTAGTCGTCGCGGATGCCCTTTTCCTTCATCGTGTCGATGACGACCTTCATGTAGGGCATCGTCGTCGTCAGCAGCGCCGACATGCCGATGATGTCCGGCTGATGCTCCTCGATGGCATTGAGGTAGTTCTCGACCGGGTTGTTGATGCCGAGGTCGATCACGTCGAAGCCCGCGCCCTCCATCATCATGCCGACGAGGTTCTTGCCGATGTCGTGGATGTCGCCCTTCACGGTGCCGATGACGAGCTTGCCCTGCTTGGGCGCGCCGGTAGCCGCCAGAAGCGGCCGCAGGATCGCCATGCCGGCCTTCATCGCATTGGCCGACAGAAGCACTTCCGGCACGAAGAGAATGCCGTCGCGGAAATCCTCACCGACGATGCGCATGCCCTCCACGAGGGCTTCCGTAAGCACCTTGTAGGGCTCCCAACCGCGGTCGAGAAGGATCCGGGTGCCTTCCTCGATCTCCTCCTTCAGGCCGTCATAAAGATCGTCGTGCATCTGCTGCACGAGTTCTTCGTCGGACAGTTCGGAAAGGATGATCTCATCGTCGGACATGGTCTGGTCGCCTCATCGATGCACGCACCTTCCGGTGCGGCAACACACTCAACACCTATCGCGTAACCGCGATGATCTCTTAGCTGATTTGCGACTCCCTACCATATGAAAACGACCGAATGATAGCGGCTGGCGTGGTATGCCGTCGGTGCAACAGGCGCCTCTCCGGTGAACATCCGGCGGGGATGCCGGCGGGCGGTGCGCCGGCCCGGCGCGGACCGTCCGTGAAACATCCGAATCATTGCGCGAAAACCTCATGGCCGTGGGGTGCCACAACTAACCATTTCGCCGGCAAGCCCTTGCAGTGCGCTGCCTGAGAAGACAGCCTGACGCTGGGTGACTTTCGGCGGGGCGGGCTCGAGCAAGACAGGAGGGAGTTTTGGCGAAATTGGCGCTTGAGGAAGCGGACGTCCGTCCGCGGCGTGCGGGTGGCCGCGTGCTGGCGACGCTGGTCGCCGCGGCCGCCGTTCTGAGTGCATCGGCCCTCGGCCGGGCCGACGAGGCGATGGAGGCGCGCATCGCCGCCCTCACGCCCGAGCTCGAGGCCTATATCGAGAAGGGCATGGCGGCGTTCGACGATCCGGGGCTCGCCATCGGCATCGTCAGCGGCGACAAGCTCGTCTATGCCAAGGGCTTTGGCGCGCGCAGCAAGGGCGGCGAGCCCGTGGGCACCGACACGGTGTTCCAGATCGGCTCAACCACCAAGGCCTTCCTGGCAACCACGATGGCGATCGCCGCCGATCGCGATAAGCTCGCCTGGGATGCCCGGGTCGTCGACCTCGATGACGAGTTCGCCATGGAGGACCCGTGGGTGACGCGCGAGTTTCGGGTGTTCGACCTGCTTGCCCAGCGCTCCGGCATGCCGCCCTACGCCAATGACACGATGGGCCTGCTCGGCGCCGACCGGGCGACGCTCGTGCACGCGCTGCGCTATGTCGAGCCGGTGTCGAGCTTCCGATCGACCTTCGCCTACACGAACGTGACCCACATGCTGGCCGCCCGCATCGTCGCCAAGCAGCTCGGCGTCGCCGACTGGGACACAGTGGTGCGCACCGAGATCTTCGAGCCGTTGCGCATGACCAGCACCTCGCTGACGGCCGAGGCCATCGAGGCCATGCCGAACCATGCCGAGGGCCATCGCTGGGCACCGACGGGCACGGTGCAGGTGCCGTTCACGGAGATCTTCCCCTATGACTTCAGCGCGGCCGGGGCGATCAACTCCAACATCGACGACCTTTCGCGGTGGATGCGGTTGCACCTCGCCAACGGCACCTTCGAGGGAAAGCGGATCGTTTCGGCCGAGAACCTGGCGGTGACGAAGATGCCGCGCGTCGCGATCAACGACAAGCTCACCTACGCGATGGGGTGGGTCGTCCAGATCACCCCGGCCGGACGCTACGTGTGGCACAACGGCGGCACGATGGCCTTCGGGTCCTACATCGGCGCGGCGCCGGAACATGACGTCGGCGTGATCGTGCTGACCAACGAGACGAATGTCGGCTTTCCGGACGCGATCGGCGAGTGGACGCTTGACCGACTGCTGGATAATCCGAAGGTCGATCACGTCGCGGCTCGCCTTGAGGCCGCGAAGGCCAACTTCGCCGCCGGCAAGAAGTTCGCGGAGATGCCGCCCGTGCGCCAGCCCCCGACGGTACTGGAGCCGCTCGTCGGCACCTACGAGACGCCAGGCTTCGGCGAGGCGAGCGTGTCGGTGGACGCGGGAAGCCTCGTCGTCAAGCTGGAACTGACGGGTGCGAAGCTGAAGCTCGACGACCGCGGCGGACAGGCCTTCAACGTGGGCCTCGTCCCCGAAGGGCAGTTCGCGGCGATTGCCGAAGGGAACGGACCCGGACCGGTCGGGATCATCCAGTTCGAGACCGACGCGAAGGGCGGCATCGGCGGCTTCCGCTTCATGGCCGGGGACAACGGCCAGATCTACAAGTTCACGCGCAAATAGGGTCCGAAGCGGACCCGTCTTGACGAGGACGGCCGGGCGGTCCAGATCGCGGGCGATGCGGTTGCCGCGCGCCCGACGGAGGCGTTCACACGCCCCGTGTCTTCATTGCGACAGCGCTTGGCGCTCGGGAGCCGGTTCGTCGGCGACGCGAGTTTAGAGTCGTCGGCAACGGCCGCGCCGGACGCGGTCATGCGTATTTGGGAATGACGATCATGAGCGACAACGTTGCCGTCGAGAAGGAAAGCGGCAGCCGCAGGGGACGGGCGGATCGCGGTGGCGGCGCCGCCGCGCGGCGCGCAGCCCGCTCCGGTGGCGGACCGGGCATTCAGCTCACCTACATCAAGCGTCAGGTGCCGCTCTACGAGGTTCTGAGCGAGGAGGGGATCGCCCTCATCGAGAAGAACGCCGACACGGTTCTCGAGGAAGTGGGAATCGAGTTCCGCGACGACTCGGAGGCCCTGGAACTGTTCCGGCAGGCCGGCGCCGACGTGAAGGGTGAGCGCGTCCACTTCCCCAAGGGCCTGCCGCGCTCGCTGCTCAAGACCGCGCCGTCTCAGTACATCCAGCACGCCCGTAACCCGCAGCGCTCGGTGCAGATCGGCGGCAACGCCACGGTCTTCGCGCCGGTCTACGGTCCGCCATTCGTGCGCGACCTCGACGGCAACCGCCGCTACGCGACGATCGAGGATTTCCGCAATTTCGTGAAGCTCGCCTACATGGCGCCGTCGATCCACCACTCCGGCGGCACGGTGTGCGAGCCGGTGGACGTCCCGGTGAACAAGCGCCACCTGGACATGATCCACGCGCACATCAAGTACTCCGACAAGCCGTTCATGGGCTCGGTGACGGCGCCGGAGCGCGCCGAGGACACGATCGCGATGGCCAAGATCGTGTTCGGCGACGACTTCGTCGAGAACAACACCGTGCTGACCTCGCTCATCAACGCCAACTCGCCGATGGTGTTCGACGAGACGATGCTGGGCGCCCTCAAGGTCTATGCCCGCCACAACCAGGCGTGCATCGTCACGCCCTTCATCCTCGCCGGCGCGATGAGCCCGGTGACGGTGGCCGGCACGCTGACGCAGGTGCTCGCCGAGGTTCTGGCCGGCGCCTCGCTGACCCAGCTCATCCGCCCCGGAGCTCCGGTGCTGTTCGGCACCTTCGCGTCGTCGATCTCCATGCAGTCGGGCGCGCCGACCTTCGGCACGCCGGAGCCGTCGCTGGTGTCCTATGGCGCAGCGCAACTCGCCCGCCGGGTGGGCCTTCCGTTCCGCACCGGTGGATCGCTCTGCGCCTCCAAGGTTCCGGACGCACAGGCGGCCTACGAGAGCGCCAACACGCTGAACTCGACGATCCTGGCCGGCACCAACTTCGTCCTGCACGCGGCGGGCTGGCTCGAGGGCGGTCTCGCCTCCTGCTACGAGAAGTTCATGATGGACATCGACCAGCTCGGCATGCAGCAGAAGTTCTGCGAGGGCGTGGACCTGAGCGAGAACGGCCAGGCGCTGGACGCCATCCGGCAGGTCGGCCCGGGCAGCCACTTCCTCGGCTGCGACCACACGCAGGCGAACTTCCAGACCGCCTTCTACCGCTCCGCGATCGCCGACAACAATTCCTACGAGCAGTGGCTGGCGGAGGGCGAGAAGACGGCGCAGCAGCGCGCCAACGAACTCGCCCGGCGCTGGCTCGAGACCTACGAGGCGCCGCCGCTCGATCCCGCGATCGAGGAGGCGCTGAACGCCTTCATCATCGAGAAGAAGAACTCGATGCCCGACGCGTTCACTTGAAAGGAGCCCGTGTCAGGCCGGGCTAAAGTGGCCGACATCATCCACAAGGAAGTCTGGCGCAGCGCCTTCAAGAGCTGAGCCGGACCGAGTGGAGCTTTCTTCGGAGGGCAGGGGGCCGACCTAGTCGGCGCCCTCGGCGGCGCTCGGCGCCGATTCGTCGGCAATCACCTCGACTTCCGCGTTCTCTCCGGCGACGACGGTCACGTCGCGCTGGAAGATGTGGTCGCGGTTGCGCGCCACCACGGTGTAGTCGCCTTCGGCCAGCACCATGGTCGCGTAGGCGCCGATGCTCTCGCGCACGGGATCGCCGGCGCTGGTCTGGATCGACCAGGACGTGTCCGCCATCGCCTCGCCGCCGGCTTCGCGGACGAGCTTCATGGTGACCTCCGCGGCGCGGTGCTCCACCGTCGCCTGGACGAGCTTGCCCGCCTCCACCTTGATGTCGGAACGAACGACGGCGTTGACGTTCCCGTAGGTCGAGACGACGTGGTAGGTGCCGGCGTTGAGCCGGACCACCGTCTGCGGGGTGACGTCCGGCACGATGAGTGCGCGGTCGCCGTTCGCCCCTTCCTGGCCCTCGTAGATCGAGAAACGCAGCTTGTCCGGCGGGACGCGGTTTCCCCCGGCGTTCTCGGCATTCAGCATCAGGCCGCCGGCATCGAGGACGAAGGCCTCCCGCCGGCTCGCGTCGCCGATGGTCACGCGCTTCGTCGCGCCGGCGCGGCCGAAGGAGGCATGCACGAGATAGGTGCCCGGAATGAGGTCGAACGACTGCGTGCCACCCCGGCCCGACGCGACGAGCTGCAGCTTGCCGTCTGGTCCCGGTTCGCTGTCAAAGATGCGCCAGACGAGGCCGCGGGTGATTTCGGGACCGTCGGCGACGAGCTGGGCCGCGAGCGTGATGCGACCGAGTCCGGACTGGGCTGGCGGCGGCGCGCCTTGCGGCACGGACGGCTGCTCCGGCGGCTGCGCGAGGTTGAGGCGGGGCAGGCGCGGCTGGACCTCCTGCGCGATGGCGGGTGCCAGAAGCGCCAGCGTCAGGGTGACACAGCAGCACAGAAGCGGAAATCCGGAGCGCATGACTTGCCTGTATGCCCGGGCAGGTGGCATTTTCAAGGCCATCCGCGCCCCTCACGGGCCTTCAGAACGACCGTTCCGCGTCGCACCAGCATCCATCCACCACACCGGGGACTACCTCATGGCTTCGCCCGTCATCGACTTTCTCCTGTCGCGCGCCTCGCCGCCGATCCACGAGCTCAAGGCGCCCGGCCCAGACGACAAGGAGATCGAGCTGATGCTGCGCGCGGCCACCCGCGTTCCAGACCACGGGAAGCTGGAGCCCTGGCGGTTCATCCTCTATCGCGGAGAGGCGCGAGAGAAGGCCGGCGAGGCGCTCGTCGGGCTCATGGAGGCGCTCGAGGGGCCGCAGCCGGAGCACCGCCGCGCCAAGGAGCGCGAGCGCTTTTCGCGCGCGCCGCTGGTGATCGGCGTGATTTCCAGCCCGAAGCCGCATCCCAAGATCCCCGAATGGGAGATGTTCCTGTCCGGCGGCATGGTGGCGATGAACCTCATCATCGCAGCGACGGCCCTGGGCTACGGCGCCAACCTGATCACCAACTGGTACTCGAGCGAGCCGGAAGGCCGGCGCCTGCTCGGGCTCGCCCCGCATGAGCGCGTCGTCGGCTTCGTCCATGTGGGGACGTTTTCCGGCGTCGTGCCCGAGCGCCCGCGCCCAGACGTGGCGAGTCTGGTGAGCGACTACTCCGGCCCCCATCAGGGGTAGGAGAGAGGGCGTCCGGCTCCACTGCAGGCCGGCGCGGGTCCCCCGGGCTACGCGCCCCGGCTCAAAGATGCCGGTTGTTCACGCCTTTGCGTGGCGGAAGCCTTTCTTGGTCGGGCGCGGCAGGCCAATATGCGCGCGCGGCGCGATTGCGGCCGCAGCATACCAAGTGGAGGCAACCGAGTAATGACCGAGACGATAACCTTGCCGAAGACTCCTTCGTTCCGCCTTGACGGACGGCGCGCCCTGATAACCGGCGCGGGAAGGGGCATCGGGCTTGCCTTCGCTGCCGCGCTGGCCGATGCCGGCGCGGAGACGGTACTGGCGGCGCGCACGGCGGACCAGGTCGAAGCGGGCGCTGCTGCCATCCGGGAGGCCGGCGGCAAGGCGTCTGCCCTGGTCCTGGACGTGACCGACATCAGGCGCACGGCGGAAATACTCGCGGCAGAAGCCCCGTTCGACGTGGCCATCATCAATGCCGGCACGAATCGGCCGAAGCTGATGACGGAGGTGACCGAGGAGGACTACGACCTCGTCTCGAATCTCAATGTGAAGGGCGCCTATTTCTCCGCGCAGGCGGTGGTCAAGCGCATGCTCGAAGCCAACATCCGTGGCTCGATCATCTTCACGACCTCGCAGATGGGCCATGTCGCCATGCCGACCCGCACGCTCTACTGCACGACCAAGCACGCGGTCGAGGGGCTCGTGAAGGCGATGGCGGTGGAGCTCGCGCCACAGGGAATCCGCGTGAACAGCATCGCGCCCACCTTCATCGAGACGCCGCTGACGCGTCCCTTCTTTCAGAACGAGAAGTTCCTCAACGACGTGCTGGCGAAGATCAAGCTCGGCCGGCTGGGTCAGGTGGAAGATCTCATGGGTGCGGCACTGTTCCTGGCGTCGGACGCTTCGGCCCTGGTCACCGGAATCTCGCTGAAGGT